>LNFM01003570.1_pt1 | contig 63874 bp, 58 predicted proteins | sample 596031 | NCBI WGS metagenome assembly LNFM01 (sample SAMN04254537, study PRJNA301005) | activated carbon metagenome | isolation source: dual media filters at the Ann Arbor, Michigan drinking water treatment plant | place: USA: Ann Arbor
GGCCGCGCAGCAGGCTGTCGGCGCCGAGCAGCGCGTAGCCGAGCGCCACGCCCATGTTGCGCAGCACGGTGCTGTCGGTCAGGTCGCGCTGCAGACGGCTGATCGGCAGCTTCTGGCTCAGGTGCGTGAGCAGTGCATTGGCCAAGCCGAAGTTGCCTTCGGCGTTCTCGAAGTCGATCGGGTTGACCTTGTGCGGCATCGTGCTGCTGCCGATCTCACCTTCCTTCAAGCGCTGCTTGAAGTAGCCCAGGCTGATGTAGCTCCACACATCGCGCGACCAGTCGATCAGGATGGTGTTGCTGCGCGTCACCGCGTCGAACAGCTCGGCCATGTAGTCGTGCGGCTCGATCTGGATCGTGTACGGGTTGAAGGTGAGCTTCAGCTGCTGCTCGACGACGTTCCTGCTGAAGGCTTCCCAGTCGATGCCGGGGTACGCCGCCAGGTGCGCGTTGTAGTTGCCGACCGCGCCATTCATCTTGGCCAGCAGTGGCACCCCGGCGATGCGCTCGCGGGCCCGCATGAGCCGGGCCACCACGTTGGCCACTTCCTTGCCGAGCGTGGTCGGGCTTGCGGTCTGGCCATGGGTGCGGCTGAGCATCGGGACGGGCGCCAGCGCGTGTGCGAGCCCCGTCATCACGGCGATGAGTTTGTCGAGCGTGGGCAGCAGCACCTCGGCGCGCGCCGCCTGCAGCATCAGCGCATGGCTGGTGTTGTTGATGTCCTCGCTGGTGCAGGCGAAGTGCACGAACTCGCTGGCGGCCAGCAGTTCGGCTTCGCCCTGGAACTGCGCCTTCAGCCAGTACTCGACCGCCTTCACGTCGTGGTTGGTGGTGCGCTCGATGTCCTTGATGGCCTGTGCATCGGCTTCGGAGAATGCAGCCACCTTGCCGCGCAGCAGGGTGCGCACGCCTGCGGAGAGCGGCGCGAACTCGGGCAGTCCGGCGTCCGACAGCGCGATGAACCACTCGACCTCGACCTGCACGCGGCGGTGCATCAGGCCGTATTCGCTGAGCAGCGCGCGCAGCGGGGCGACCTTGGCGGCATAGCGGCCGTCGAGCGGCGACAGGGCGGTGAGTGGGGACAGGTTCATCGGGTGGCGGGCGCAGGGGCCCCGGGAGCGTGCGAACAGCCTTGAAGTTTAGGCGGTGAGGCCGTTCGGTCCGGCCGCCGCACCCGGCGCCCCTTATGCTCAGCCACGGGGGACTCCTCGCGCCGCACACCCTTGAAGGACTGCCGAATGGCTTCTGACAGCGCCTCTCAAAGCTCACCCGACACGGCACCACCGAGCAAGCACATCCGGCTGACCTCGCACCCGGGCCAACAGGGCACCGGCGGCGCACCGGCCATCCGGTGGGGCGCGGCGACCGCCAGCGAGCGCGGGCCGGTCGTCGGCACCACCACCAACCGCAGCCAGCGCAATGTGATCGGCACGCACAGCGGCAGCTACGGCGTGTACCGGGCGCTGGCGGTGGCCGCCGGCAACCTCGTCAAGGGCCACCGCGCCGACCTGACCAACACCGCGCCCACCGATGCGATCGGCCCGCATCCGCAGTGGAGCGATGCCGAGCGCATCGTCTCGATCGACCCCTGGGGTGCATCCGTGGCCGAGGTGTTTGGCGAGCTGATTGCTGGCGGCATCGACATCCGGCCGACCATCGCGGTGACGAAGGCACACATCCACCTGCCTGAGATCAAGCAGGCGCTGGCATTCCAGCGGCTGCAGGTCGACGGCAAGGTGCTGCTGGACGACAGCTCGGCAGTGGTCACCAAGATCGCCATCGAGCCGGTGTGGTGGTTGCCCGGCGTGGCGCGGCGGTTCAAGGTCAGCGAGGCCGATTTGCGCCGTGCGCTGTTCGAGGAAACCGGCGGCATGTATCCAGAGCTGGTCACCCGCAGCGACATCGAGGTCTTCCTGCCACCGATTGGCGGGCAGACGCTGTATGTCTTCGGGGATGTTCGGGACCTGGCCGACCCGCAGGTCACACTGACCGCGCGGGTGCACGATGAGTGCAACGGCAGCGATGTGTTCGGTTCCGACATCTGCACCTGCCGGCCGTACCTGACGCACGCGATCGAAGAATGCATCCGCGGCGCGCAGGAAACTGGCGCCGGCGGCGCCCGCGGTGTCGGCCTGATCGCCTACAGCCGCAAGGAAGGCCGCGCGCTCGGCGAGGTGACGAAGTTCCTGGTCTACAACGCGCGCAAGCGCCAGGTCGGCGGCGACAGTGCCGACAAATATTTCCTGCGCACCGAGTGCGTCGCAGGCGTGCAGGACATGCGCTTCCAGGAGCTGATGCCCGACGTGCTGCATTGGCTGGGCATCCGAAAAAACAGCGGCATCGAGGTGGGCGAACGCATCAAGATTCCAGACGAGCTGGTACCCGCCGACGCCCGCGTCGAGATCGACGCGAAGATCGCGGCCGGCTATTTCACAGACGGGGCGGTGCCCACTGCGACCGACCTGGCCGGCACCAAGGGGCGCGGTCTTGAGTGAGGCTGGGGGGACCGACGCAGCAAGCGCGCCGCACGGCCGCGATGCAGTCAGCGTGCTGCGCGACCCGGCCACGATCCGGCGGCGCTGCGCTGCGATCACCCGGGCCGTGAGCGAAGGGCGCTCACCGAACTTCATGCTCGACCGCAACCGGCTCGATGAAGTGGCCGCCCGCGTCGAACGCGTGACGCGAGCCGCCTATCCGGACCTGCAGATTCCGTTTCACAGCCGCTGGCGCCATTTCGAGTCCGGCGGGGTCGATCGCAAGGCGGCGATGGATGCCGCAATGGCTGGCCGCAGCACGGCCGACCAGGCCCGCGCGCGCATCGACCTGACGGTGGTCAGCGTGCTGCTCGACGCCGGCGCGGGCCCCGACTGGCGCTACGTCGAGGCCGACAGCGGGCAGACCTACACGCGCTCCGAAGGACTGGGCGTGGCCAGCTGGCATGCATTCCAGCAGGGGCTGTTTTCCGATACGCCGGGCGACCCGCTGCGGGCAGATGCCTCGGCCCTGCAACGGCTCGATGTGGCGGCGCTGCGCAGCAGCTTCCAAGTCAGCAGCAGCCATCCGCTGGTCGGCCTGGAAGGTCGCGTGGCCCTGCTGAATCGCCTGGGCGCCGCGCTCACTGCCGACCAGGGGCTGGCGGGCCGGCCCGGCGCGCTGTTCGATCACTTGACGCGAACCGCAGACAGCACAGCCGCCACCCAAGAGGTCAGTGCAGCCCAGGTGTTGCGCGCCGTGCTCGATGCGTTCTCGTCGATCTGGCAGACCGGCAGCATGCTGCAAGGCGTGCCGCTCGGTGACGTGTGGCCGCACCGCTGGGCCGGCGGCGAGTCGAAGTCAGCCGGCGGCCACGGCACCACCGACGACTGGGTTCCGTTTCACAAGCTGAGCCAGTGGCTGAGCTATTCGCTGCTCGAACCGTTGATGTGGGCCGGCGTGAGGGTGACCGGCCTCGACGCGCTGACCGGCCTGCCCGAATACCGCAACGGCGGGCTGCTGCTCGACGGCGGCGTGATCGTGCCGCGTGACCCGCGCCTGCTGCAAAAGCGCTGGAAGGTGTCCGATGAATTCATCATCGAATGGCGCGCGCTGACGGTGTCGCTGATCGACGAGTTGGCGCCGCTGGTGCGGGCGCGGCTGGGCAAGACGGCCGACGAGATGCCGCTTGCCTGCATCCTCGAAGGCGGCACCTGGGCGGCAGGCCGGGAGATTGCTAGGGAACTGCGCGACGGCTCACCGCCGCTTTTGATCGACAGCGACGGCACGGTTTTCTGATCCATCGAACGAGGCGCCCATGACCGCACCCATCCACCACATCACCCATCCGCTGGTGCAGCACAAGCTGACGCTGATGCGGCAAAAGGACTGCAGCACCAACAGCTTCCGCCGGCTGATGGGTGAGATAAGCATGCTGATGGCCTACGAGGTCACGCGCGACATGCCGACACAGCTGATCGACATCGAGACACCGCTGGAGCCCATGAAGTCGCCGGTGATCGACGGCAAGAAGACGGTGTTCGTCAGCATCATGCGGGCTGGCGGCGGCTTTCTCGACGGCATGCTGACGGTGGTGCCGGGCGCGCGCATCGGCCACGTCGGCTTGTACCGCGACCCGAAGACGCTGGTCGCGGTCGAGTACTACTTCAAGATGCCCTCCGACATGCACGAACGCGATGCGATCGTGCTCGACCCGATGCTGGCCACCGGCAACTCGGCGGTGGCGGCCGTGGATCGGCTGAAGGAGACCCAGCCTCGCTCGATCCGCTTCGTCTGCCTGTTGGCCGCGCCGGAAGGCCTGAAAACGCTGCAAGCCGCGCACCCCGACGTGCCGATCTATACCGCAGCGATCGACCGCGAGCTGAACGACCACGGCTACATCCTGCCCGGGCTGGGCGACGCCGGCGACCGGCTGTTCGGAACGAAGTAGCCATGCTGATCCGCCACGCCACGCTGCCCGATGGGCGCAGCGGCATCGATGTGCTGGTGCAGGACGGGCGCATTGCGGCGATCGGCCATGGCCTGTCGGCGCCCGAAGGCACGCCGGAGGTCGATGCGGCCGGCCAGCTGCTGGCGCCATCGTTCGTCGATGCGCATTTCCACATGGACTCGACGCTGAGCTACGGCCTGCCTCGGGTCAACGCCAGCGGCACGCTGCTCGAAGGCATCGTGCTGTGGGGCGAGCTGAAGCCGCACCTGACGCAAGACGCGCTGGTCGAGCGTGCGCTGCAGTACTGCGACTGGGCGGTGGCCAAGGGACTGTTGGCGATCCGCACGCATGTGGACGTGTGCGACGACCGTCTGCTGGCGGTAGACGCGCTGTTGCAGGTGAAGCAGCAGGTGGCGCATTACCTCGATTTGCAACTGGTCGCGTTTCCGCAAGACGGCCTGCTGCGCTCGCCGAATGCGCTGGCCAACCTGAAGCGCGCGCTCGACAAGGGCGTCGACGTGGTCGGCGGCATCCCGCACTTCGAGCGCACTTCTGACCAGGGCGCCGAAAGCATCCGCATCCTCTGTGAGCTGGCTGCCGAGCGCGGGCTGCGGGTGGACATGCACTGCGACGAAAGCGACGACCCGATGAGCCGCCACATCGAGACGCTGGCGTTCCACACCCAGCGGCTCGGCCTGCACGGTCGCGTCACCGGCTCGCACCTGACCTCGATGCATTCGATGGACAACTACTACGTGTCCAAGCTGATCCCGCTGATGGCCGAGGCGCAGGTGCAGGTGGTCGCCAACCCGCTGATCAACATCACGTTGCAAGGCCGTCACGACACCTACCCGAAGCGCCGCGGCATCACCCGCGTGCCCGAGCTGATGGCTGCCGGTGTGAACGTGGCCTTCGGTCACGACTGCGTGATGGACCCGTGGTACCCGCTGGGGTCGGCCGACATGCTGGAAGTGGCGCAGATGGGGCTGCATGTGGCTCAGATGACGTCGCCGGCGCAGACCGCGGCCTGCTTCGATGCAGTGACGGTCAACGGTGCCAAGGTGCTCGGACTCGAACGGCACGGCATTGCCGTCGGCAGCGAGGCGAACCTGGTGCTGATGCAGGCCCGCTCGGTGGTCGAGGCGGTGCGGCTGCGGGCGAACCGGTTGCTGGTGCTGCGTCGCGGCCAACGGGTCGCGGGCAGCGCGCCAGCCGTGTCACAGCTCGATCTGCCCGGGCGACCTGCCCGCGTCGACTGGACGCTGTCGCGCTGACGCGACGCGGCGGCCTGGCGGTTCCGGGGAGGCCATCCCCGTCAGCGCTCTGCTGCAAAGTTGCCTCGTTAGAATGATTTTTGCATTGCGTTACACCGACCTACTCTCGCTTCAGCGACCCCCTGGACGCCCTCCAACATGAAACTCATCGGCTCGCTGACCAGCCCCTATGTGCGCAAAGTGCGCATCGTGCTGGCTGAAAAGAAGCTCGACTACCAGCTCGAACTGGAAGACGTCTGGGCGCGCGACGTCATCCTGGCCTCGAATCCGCTGGGCAAGGTGCCCTGCTTGGTGATGGAAGGCGGCGAAGCCGTGTTCGATTCGCGCGTCATCGTCGAGTACGTCGACACCTTGTCGCCGGTCGGTCGGCTGATCCCGGAGCGCGGCCGCGAACGGGCCGAAGTGCGCACCTGGGAGGCCCTGGCCGACGGCGTGCTCGATGCAGCCATTGCTGCACGGCTGGAGCTGACCTGGGCGGGTCGCGCCGACAGCGAGCGCAGTGACGCCTGGGTCCAGCGGCAGTTCGGCAAGGTGCACACCTCACTGGCCGCCATGAGCAAGGGCTTGGCCGACAAACCGTGGTGCTGCAACGGCATCCACCTGACGCTGGCCGACATCGCGGTCGGCTGCGCGCTGTCGTACCTGGACTTCCGCTTCCCGCAGATCGACTGGCGAGGACCGTATCCGAATCTGGTCCGGCTGTCGGACAAGCTGAACGCGCGTCAGAGCTTCATCGACAGCCAGCCACCACCAGCCTGATTCGCAGGCGCGGCATCGGCGCCTGCCCCAGGCTCACATCGCGACCGCGAAGCTTTCCGCCTGCGCCATCGGCCAGTAGAGCCGGTACACGCTGTGCGACAGATTGCCGGCGAGCAGTGAGCCTGGCTGGATGAACGGCAACAGGTTACTCAGCAGCTTGACCTCGTGGTCGTTGGTGCGGCGCACGATGTGCGCGGCGGTGATGGCGCCAGGGTGATCGAGGCCGGCGGCCTGCACCAGCTCTTTCAGTGCCTTCAGCGTGCTCTGATGAAAGTGGTAGACGCGGTCTGCCTTGGTCGGCACGACCAGCGCCTGCTGCCGGTGCGCGTCCTGCGTGCTGACCCCGGTGGGGCAGGCCCCGGTGTGACACGACTGCGACTGGATGCAGCCCAGCGCAAACATGAAGCCGCGCGCCGAGTTGCACCAGTCGGCGCCCAGCGCCATGGTGCGCGCGATGTCGAAGGCGCTGACCACCTTGCCCGCGCAGCCGATCTTCACCCGGTGCCGCAGGTTCAGGCCGACCAGGGTGTTGTGCACCAGCAGCAGCCCTTCCTGCAGCGGCGCGCCCACGTGGTCGGTGAACTCGAGCGGTGCCGCACCGGTGCCACCCTCACCGCCGTCGACGACGATGAAGTCTGGCGTGATGCCGGTGGCGAGCATCGCCTTGGCCATCGCGAACCATTCCCAGGGGTGACCGATGCACAGCTTGAAGCCGACCGGCTTGCCGCCGGACAGGACGCGAAGGCGATCAATGAATTGCATCATCTCGATGGGCGTCGAGAAGGCGCTGTGCCTGGCCGGGCTGACGCAATCGACCCACGGCGGCACCCCCCGCGCCTCGGCAATCTCGGGCGTCACCTTGGGGCCGGGCAACACACCGCCGTGGCCCGGCTTGGCACCCTGGCTCAGCTTGATCTCGATCATCTTGACCTGTGCCAGCTGCGCGTTGGTGGCAAACAGGTCTGCGTTGAAGCTGCCGTCGGGGTGGCGGCAGCCGAAGTAGCCCGAGCCGATCTCCCAGATCAGGTCGCCGCCGCCCTCGGGATCGGTGCCACGGTGGTAGCGGCTGATCGAGCCCTCACCGGTGTCGTGCGCGAAGCCGCCGCGCTTGGCACCGGCATTCAGCGCCAGGATCGCATTCGCTGACAGCGCGCCGAAGCTCATGGCCGAAATGTTGAAGACGCTGGCGCTGTAGGGTTGGGTGCACGGCGTACCGCGGTTGAGGGGCGGATGGTTCGGGTCATCGTGGTGGGCGCCGATGACGACGCGGAAATCGTGCGTGGGCAGTTGCGTGGGCTGCATCGAGTGATTGATCCACTCGTAGCCTTGTGCGCCCACATCCCGCTGGGTGCCGAATGGCCGCTTGTCGGGCTCGCCCTTGGCGCGCTGGTAGACCAGGGAGCGTTGCTGTCGCGAAAACGGGGCGGCCTCGTTGTCGCCCTCGATGAAGTACTGGCGAATCTCCGGGCGGATGAACTCGAACAGGTAGCGCATGTGCCCGATGACCGGGTAGTTGCGCAGCACCGAGTGCGTGCCCTGCAAGGTATCGCGCAAACCCAGCAGCACCAGCCCCGCGAAGGTCAGTGGCAGCACCCAATCCCAGCCACTGGGCATCTTCATCATCAACGACAGCGACAGGCTCAGCACGAGGCCGACGGCGCAGAGCAACCACACCGAGTAGCGCAGCGGGAAGTGTTGGTTCAGTTTTTCGAGCCAGGTAGGCATAGACCGTCCTCGGAAGCAGCATGGCAGCACGGCGCGCCAGATTGCACGCACGACATCGTAGCCACGCGACGCCACCATCGATGCAGCAAACTGGCCTGCGAAGGCGCACCGGCGGCATGGACCGGCCGGTCTGCTCGTTAGAATTCGTCACAGCGCTGATTTGCTCCGGCTTGCGGGCGCTCTACAAACCCAGCTAAATACAGGACCGGCGGGCGCCTCCCGCCACACATCAAGATGCTTCGTTCCGCTACGCCGATGGCTCGCGAGCCCCATCGACGACTCGATCCATGAGCGCCCTGGGCAACGTGGACCCGCAATCGATGGCTTTCGCGCAAGCGCTGCCGCTGCGCAGCGGCGCGGTGCTGCGCGACTACACGCTGATGTACGAGACCTACGGCACGCTGAATGCAGCGCGCAGCAATGCGGTGCTGGTGTGCCACGCGCTGAACGCCAGCCACCATGTGGCGGGCCGCTACGAAGGCGACGCCAAGAGCACCGGCTGGTGGGACAACCTGATCGGCCCCGGCAAGCCGCTGGACACGGATCGATTCTTCGTCATCGGCGTCAACAACCCGGGCTCGTGCTTTGGCTCGACCGGCCCGACCCACCTCAACCCGGCCACACAGCAGCCCTACGGCGCCGACTTCCCGGTGGTCACGGTCGAGGACTGGGTCGATGCGCAGGTGCGGCTGTGCGACGCGCTGGGCATCGACCAGCTCGCCGCGGTGATCGGAGGCAGCCTGGGCGGGATGCAGGCGCTGTCCTGGTCGATGCGGTACCCGCAGCGCCTGCAGCACTGCATCGCGATCGCCACCGCACCCAACCTGTCAGCGCAGAACATCGCGTTCAATGAAGTGGCGCGCCGCGCCATCGTCACCGACCCCGATTTCCACGGCGGCCACTACCTGGCGCACGGCGTGGTGCCCAAGCGCGGGCTGCGGGTGGCGCGGATGATCGGTCACATCACTTACCTCAGCGACGACACGATGGACGCCAAGTTCGGCCGCACCTTGCGGGCCGCGCTGGGGGCTGCTGCCAGTACCGGTGACGCGCCGCGCTACACCACCCAGGACATCGAGTTCGAGATCGAGAGCTACCTGCGCTACCAGGGCGACAAGTTCAGCGAGTACTTCGATGCCAACAGCTACCTGCTGATCACGCGGGTGCTCGACTACTTCGATCCGGCGCGTGAGCACGGCGGCGACCTGTCGGCTGCTTTTGCCTCGTCCACGGCGAAGTTCCAGATCATCAGCTTCACCACCGACTGGCGCTTCTCGCCGGGTCGTTCGCGCGAGATCGTGAAGGCGCTGCTCGACAACCGGCTCGACGTGAGTTACGCGGAGATTGCCGCGCCGCACGGTCACGACGCTTTCCTGCTCGACGATGCGCGCTACCACGGTGTGCTGCGCGCGCGCTTAGACCGCATCGCTCGCGAGATCGAGGCGAGCTCATGAGCGATCGACAAGACCTCGAATTGATCGCCGGGCTGGTGCCTGCCGGTTCGCGCGTGCTTGACCTCGGTTGCGGTTCGGGCGAAACACTCGCCCATCTTCGAAACAAGCGACAGTGCACTGGTTACGGTATCGAGATCGCCGACGCGAATGTGCTGGCCTGCGAGCAGCGCGGCGTCAACGTGATCCAGCTGAACCTCGAGGAAGGGCTGGCCATCTTCGACGACCAGAGCTTCGATGTGGTGCTGCAGATCGACACGCTGCAGCACCTGCGCAACACCGAGCGGATGCTGATGGAAACAGCGCGAGTGGGCCGCATCGGCATCGTCAGCTTCCCCAACTTCGCCCATTGGGCGAACCGGCTCAGCGTGGTGCGGGGCCGCATGCCGGTGACGAAGGCGCTGCCCTACGAGTGGTACGACACCCCGAACATCCGCGTCAGCACCTATGCCGATTTCGAGGTGCTGGCGCGCCGCTGCGGGCTGCGCATCCTCGATGCGTTCGGCATCCAGCAAGGCGCGTGCGTGCGGCGCTGGCCGAACCTGATGGCCAGCGTGGCGGTGTTCAAGTTCGAGCGGTCGTGACACTGGCCGCTGGGGCCTTCAGCGCGAGCCCGCCCAGGTAGGCGTCGAGGGCCTGGGTACCGACCTTGACCAGGTCGAACGCGGTCGGGTCGAGCAGCCAGTTGATGATGAGCCCATCGACGAGCGCGTGCAGGCCCACCGCCACGGTGCTCGCGGGCACCCGCCGATCGATGCGGCCTGCAGCCATCGCACGCTTGAGCCCGATCTCGACATGGTGCAGGCAGCCGTTGCGGGTGTTGACGCGTCGCTCGCGCACCGCCAGCAATTCGTCGACGTACTCGACCTTCTGGGTCGCGATGGTGAACACGCGCTGCACCTGCGGGTCGGTCATCGTGGTGCGCAGCGCATGCAACAGGCTGTTGCGCACCTCGAGCAGCGGATCGGCGAGGTCAGGGTCGGCCGAGCGGTGGATCTGCTCCTCCAGGGGCAGCGTCACGCGCTTGAACATGGCATTCGCCAGATCGGCCTTGTTCTCGAAGTGCCAGTAGATCGCGCCGCGTGTGACACCTGCGGCCTGCGCGATCTCCTGGAGTGAGCAACGAGACACGCCCCGCTGCTCGAAAACCAGCTCGGCGGCGTTGAGGATGTGATCGCGGGTGGCGAGCGCGTCGTCCTTGGTTCTGCGTGCCATGGGTGCTCTCCGGGGTCTTTAAACATACAGACATGAACGTATGTAGACTAGCCGCTTTTCGCTCGGATGGTGATCCGAATCAACCCGCCTTCTGTCCGCCAGTCGCGCTCAAGGCCCCTTACAGGACGACGTTGCATGCCTGCGCAGACCCGAGCTCGATCCCCGATCACTGCGCTCATGGCGGCGATCCTGTGTACTTGGGCGGCACTCGGGTTGTCGGGCTGCGGCGCCAAGTCCGGGGAGGCCGGTGCGGCCCCTGCGGCCAGCGCCCCCGCACCAGCGGTGGGCGTGATCACGGTGGCGCCGCAATCGGTGGGGCTGACCAGCGAGTTGCCGGGCCGGCTGGAGGCCACCCGCATCGCGCAGGTGCGCGCGCGCGCCGCCGGCATCCTGTTGAAGCGCACGTTCCGCGAAGGCAGCGACGTGAAAGCCGGTCAGCTGCTGTTCCAGATCGATGCTGCGCCTTATCGCGCGCAGCTGCAAAGTGCCCAGGCCGCGCAGGCCCGCGCCGAAGCGAATCGCGAACAGGCGGCCGCGCAGGCCGAGCGATTCAAGCCGCTGCTCGAGGCCAATGCGATCAGCAAGCAGGATTACGTCAACGCGGTCGCGGCGTTCAAGCAGGCCGATGCCGACGTCGCCTCGGCACGCGCCGCCGTCACCACCGCCCAGATCGACCTGGGCTACGCCTCGGTGACGGCGCCGATCTCGGGCCGCATTGGGCGCGCGCTGGTCACCGAAGGCGCGCTGGTCGGCCAGGGCGATGCCACGCCACTGGCCCTGGTGCAGCAGATCGATCCGATGTACGTGAACTTCACCCAATCGACCACCGAGGTGCTCAGGCTGCGCAAGGCGATCGATGCCGGCAAGCTGCAACGCAGCGGTGCGGCCGAGGCCGGGACGGTGCAGGTGGTGCTGGAGGACGGCACGGTCTACGGCGCACCGGGCAAGCTGCTGTTCTCCGACTTGACGGTGGACACCACCTCGGGCCAGATCACCCTGCGCGCCGAGGTTCCCAACCCGTCGGGGCTGCTGTTGCCCGGCACCTATGTGCGGGTCCGGCTGCAGCAAGCGCAGGCTGATAACGCCGTGCTGCTGCCGCAGCAGGCCGTGACCCGCTCACCGCAAGGTGACAGCGTGCTGGTGGTGGCGAGCGATGGCAGCTTTGCGCCGCGCCCGGTGAAGATCGGCGGCTCGCAAAGCGGCCGATGGGTCGTGCTCGACGGGCTGAAGGCTGGCGATCAGGTGATGGTCGACGGCTTCCAGAAGTTGGGTGGCGCCAAGGTGGTGAAGCCGGTGCCTTGGCAGCCAGCGGCAGCCGCAGGCGCCTCGGCCGCGTCGTCACCCGCCAAGAACTGAGGGCCGCGCCGTGGCCCAGTTCTTCATCAACCGACCCATCTTCGCCTGGGTCATCGCCCTGTTCATCCTGCTGATCGGTGGTGTTGCGATCACGCAGTTGCCGATCGCACAGTACCCGCCGGTCGCGCCGCCGGCGATCGTCGTCAACGTCACCTACCCCGGCGCCTCGGCCAAGACACTGGAAGAGACCGTCATCGCCGTCATCGAGCGGGAAATGAACGGCTCGCCGGGCCTGATCTACATGGAGTCGGTCAGCCAGGCTGACGGCTCCGGCTCGATCACGCTGAGCTTCGAGCCGGGCACCAACCCCGACCTTGCCCAGGTCGATGTGCAGAACCGGCTGGCCCGCGCCTCGCCACGGCTGCCGCAGTCCGTGACGCAGCAGGGCGTGCGGGTCGACAAGGCGAATCCGAACTTCTTGCTTTTCATCATCCTGTCGAGCACCGACGGCTCGCTCGATCCGATCGCACTGGGCGACTATGCCGCGCGCAATGTGGTTCCGGAGATCCAGCGCGTCTCGGGCGTCGGCCAGGCCACCCTGTTCGGCACCGAGCGCGCGATGCGCATCTGGCTGGACCCGGCCAAGCTCGTGGGCCTGCGGTTGTCCTCCGCTGATGTGAATGCGGCCATCGCGGCGCAGAACGCGCAGGTCGCCTCGGGCACCATCGGCGACCTGCCCAATACCGCCGACCAGTCCATCTTCGCGACCGTGGTGGTCAAGGGCCAGCTGACCACCGCCGAGGACTTCGGCAACATCCTGCTGCGCGCCAACCCGGATGGCTCACGGGTGCTTCTGAAAGACGTGGCGCGTGTCGAACTCGGTGCACAGACCTACGGTTCGCGCAGCGCGCGCCTGAACGGCGCGCCGTCCAGCGGCGTCGGGGTGCAGCTGTCGCCCACCGCCAATGCCCTGTCCACCGCCACCGCGGTGAAGAAGCGACTGGCCGAGCTGGCGCCGTACTTCCCGCCAGGCGTCAAGGCCACCATCCCGTTCGACAGCTCGCTCTTCATCAGCATCTCGGTGAAGCAGGTCGTCGTGACCCTGGTCGAAGCCGTGATTCTGGTGTTCCTGGTGATGTTCCTGTTCCTGCAGAACATCCGCTACACGCTCATCCCCACGCTGGTGGTGCCGATTGCGTTGATGGGGAGCTTCGCCTCGTTGCTGGCGCTGGGCTTTTCGATCAATGTGCTGACGATGTTCGGCATGGTGCTGGTGATCGGCATCGTGGTGGACGACGCCATCGTGGTGGTCGAGAACGTCGAGCGGATCATGAGCGAGGAGGGGCTGTCGCCATTGGACGCCACCCGCAAGGCCATGGGCCAGATCTCGGGCGCGATCGTGGGTGTCACGGTGGTGCTGATTTCGGTGTTCGTGCCGCTGGCCTTCTTCAGCGGGGCCGTGGGCAACATCTACCGGCAGTTCTCGGCGGTGATGGTCAGTGCCATCGCGTTCTCGGCCTTCCTCGCGCTGACCCTGACGCCCGCGCTGTGCGCGACGCTGCTGAAACCGGTCGAGGCCGGCCACCACCACGCCAAGACCGGCTTCTTCGGCTGGTTCAACCGTGGCTTCACCCGCACCGCCAAAGGCTATGAAGGCATGGTGGCGCGCATCCTCAAGCGCGCCGCACGGTACATGATCATCTACGCCGCCATCATTGGTGCGGTGATCGTCATGTTCGGTCGGCTGCCGACCTCGTTCATCCCGAACGAAGACCAGGGCAACATCCTGGTCAACGTGCAGCTGCCACCCGGCGCGACGCAGGTGCGAACCACCGAGGTGATGAAGCAGGTCGAAGACTACATGCTGAAGCAGCCGGAGGTGCAGAGCATCGTCAGCGTGCTCGGCTTCAGTTTTGCGGGCAGCGGCCAGAACGCGGCACTTGGCTTCGTGACACTGAAGAACTGGGACGAGCGCCACGACACCGACCGCAGCGCGCAATCGCTGGTGGCGAGGGCCTTCGGTGCGCTGGGCCAGATCCGCGATGCGTTCATCTTCCCGGTCAGCCCGCCGGCGATTCGCGAACTCGGCCGCTCGAACGGCTTCGCGATGCGGCTGCAGGACCGCGGCGGCAACGGGCACGACGCGCTTCTCGCGGCACGAAACCAGCTGTTGGGCATGGCCGCCAAGAACCCGCTCTTGATGTCGGTGCGCCCGGATGGCCTGGAAGACGCACCGCAGTTGCAGCTCGACATCGACCGCGACAAGGCAGGCGCACTGGGGGTGAACTTCGCCGCCATCAACACCACGCTGTCCACAGCGCTGGGCTCCTCATATATCAACGATTTCCCCAATGCTGGCCGACTGCAGCGGGTGGTGGTGCAGGCCGACGCACCCTCGCGTATGCAGCCCGATGACCTGCTGCAACTCAACGCGCTGAACACCTCCGGCCAACCGGTGCCGCTGTCGGCGTTCACGACCACCCGGTGGATCAAGGGGCCGATGCAGACCGTGCGCTACAACGGCTATCCCGCCATGCGCATCCAGGGGGAGCCAGCGGCTGGGGTCAGCAGTGGCGCCGCGCTGGCCGAGATGGAGAAGCTGGCAGCCCAACTGCCCGCGGGCTTCGCCTATGAATGGACCGGCCCCTCGCGCGAAGAGAAGCTCTCTGGTTCAACCGCCATGATCCTGTTCGCCTTCTCGCTGCTGTCGGTGTTCCTGTGCCTGGCAGCGCTGTACGAGAGCTGGACCATCCCGCTGGCCGTGATCCTGGTGGTGCCGCTGGGCGTGCTGGGTGTCGTGCTCGGCGTCAGCGTCCGAGGCCTGGAGAACGATGTCTTCTTCAAGGTCGGATTGATCACCATCATTGGCCTGTCGGCCAAGAACGCGGTGCTGATCATCGAGTTCGCGAAAGACCTGCATGCCGAAGGCAAGGGCGCGATCGAAGCAGTCCTGGAAGCGGCGCACCTGCGCTTCCGTCCGATCCTGATGACCTCGATCGCTTTCATCCTCGGCGTGCTGCCACTGGTGATTGCCAGCGGCGCTGGCTCGGCCAGTCAGCGCGCCATCGGCACCGGCGTGATGGGCGGCATGATTTCAGCGACCCTGCTGGCGGTGTTCTTCGTGCCTGTCTTCTATGTGGTCGTGATGAAGGTGTTCGGGCGACGCGCGCCACCGCCTGCCGGCGCTGCGGCGGCCGGGCCGGAGGTGACGCCATGAGGACCGCTGCTCAGCACCCACGGGCGCAATCAATGGCGCGGCTGACGATGTGGGTGCTCGCCATCGCCAGCGTGACCGGCTGCTCCTTCATCCCCACCCATGTGCGCCCCGACGCGCCGGTGCCGAGCACCTACCCAGGTGACGCGTCAGCCGCCGCGCCCGAGGGAGAAGCTGCGGCCGACATCGAGTGGCAGCGCTATTTCAGTGACCCGCGCCTGCAGCGCCTGATCGAGATCGCGTTGCAGCACAACCGGGACCTGCGCATTGCGGTGCTGAACATCGAGCAGGCCCGCGCGCAATACCAGGTGCGGCGCGCCGACGAGTGGCCCACGGTCAATGCCGGCGCCACCGCGTCGCGACAGCCGAGGGTAGGCGACAGCGGCAGCGGAGGCAGCATCAGCAGCACCTACACCGCGGGCCTGCAGATCACCTCGTATGAGTTCGACTTCTTCGGCCGCGTGCGCAGCCTGAGCCAGGCCCAACTGGCGCAGTTTCTCGGCACGGAGGAGGCGCGCAAGACGGTGCAGATCAGCTTGATCGCTTCGGTCGCCAACAGCTGGCTCGCGCTGCTGGCCGACGACGAGCTGCTGGCAGTCACCCGGCAGACGCTCGCCACCCGCGAAGAATCGCTGAAGCTGACGCAGCTGAAGTTCGACAACGGCGCGTCTTCTGAACTCGACGTGCGGCAGGCGCAGTCGTTGCTCGAGGGTGCGCGCGTCGCGCTGGCGCAGCAACTCAGACAACGGGCGCTGGATGAAAACGCGCTGGCGCTGCTGCTCGGTCAACCCGTGCCCGCAGAGGCGCTGCCGGCACCCACCGCCGCTCCGAGCAATGTCGCCCGCCCGGCACTCGCCGAGACGGTGCTGCCAGACCTGCCGGCGGGCCTGCCCTCGGACCTGCTGAACCGCCGGCCCGACATCCGTCAGGCCGAGCAGCAGCTGATCGCCGCCAGCGCCAACATCGGCGCGGCGCGCGCGGCGTTCTTCCCACGCATCACGCTGAGCACCAGCATCGGCAGCGCCAGCACCGAGCTGTCGGGCCTGTTCAAGTCAGGCTCTTTCGCCTGGAGCTTCGCGCCGCAGCTGGTGGTTCCCATCTTCGATGCCGGCCGCAACCAGGCCAATCTGGATGCTGCACAGGTCGGCCGAGACATCGCCGTCGCACAGTACGAACGCGCGGTGCAAAGCGCCTTCCGCGAGGTGGCTGACGCACTGGCCGGCCGTGCCACGCTTGGCGAACAGCTGCGCGCGCAACAGGCGCAGGCGCAGGCCGAGGAAACACGAACCCGGCTGGCCGACCTGCGCTATCGCAATGGCGCGTCGAGCTACCTCGATGTGCTCGACGCACAACGCTCTCTGTTCACCGCGCAGCAAGCCGTGGTGCAGACACAGGCAGCCGAACGGCAGAACCGGGTCACGCTGTACAAGGTGCTGGGCGGTGGATGGAAAGACGCTGCGGGGAAGTAATATCCAGTCTCGCTTGAACGGATCAACTCACCCGAGTTTCTAGCGGGAGCGCTGCGGTGGGCCGCTGTGTTGCGTTCATGCCCGGGGCAGAGCCCCGGGCGCTCGCCAGGCACAAACAGTCCTCAGGACTGTTTGTGTCCGGGCTTGCTCCCCCGGGCCGGTTCACCAGCCATTCGCCCGGCTCAAATCGCGCCGGCCCTCCCCCTTTACTTCACTCCACACAGCGGCCCACCGCAGCGCTCCAACAGGCACTGAAGCACTCGGAGGTCGAATCCTTGGCATGCGACAACGGTGCCGGCTGCCGAGGGCGCGGGGTGACCGGCGCAGCGAAGTAAAGGGGGGAGGGCCGGATCGGTCTCATCCGAAGCGTTTAGGCGGCGACCCGGCCCGGAGGACATGAGCGGAGCCGGTCACCCCGCGCCCTCGGCAGCTCAGCGCAAAGATAGACGGCAGGCGAATTTGGGAGAATCCAGCGCATGAGCTCATCAGATCTGAAAGCCGTCGTCGCCCGCATGGGTACCTCCGCCCGCGCGGCCAGCGCCCACATGGCCGCCGCGCCCACGGCTGCGAAGAACAACGCACTGATCGCGCTGGCCCGGCTTCTGCGAACCGATGTCCACGCGCTGGTCGCTGCGAACGCACTCGACCTGGAAGCTGCCGCTGCAGCAGGCACCGCAGGTCCGCTGCTCGACCGTCTGAAGCTCACACCGAAGATCATCGAAACCGTGGCCGAAGGCTGCGAGCAGATCGCCGCGATGCCGGACCCGATCGGCGAAATCACCCACCTGCGGCAGCGGCCCAGCGGGATTTCCGTGGGCCAGATGCGTGTGCCGCTGGGCGTGTTCGCGATGATCTACGAGAGCCGACCGAATGTGACGATCGAAGCGGCATCGCTGGCGATCAAGAGCGGCAATGCCTGCATCCTGCGCGGCGGGTCGGAGGCGATTCACTCCAACCTCGCGCTGTGGAAACGGGTGCAGGCCGCGCTCGCTGAAGCCGCGCTGCCGCCCGATGCGGTGCAACTGGTCGAGACCACCGACCGCGCTGCGGTGGGCTTCCTGATCACCTCGCCGGAGTCGGTCGATGTGATCATTCCGCGCGGGGGCAAGGGGCTGATCGAGCGCATCTCACGCGAGGCCAAGGTGCCGGTGATCAAGCACCTGGACGGCAACTGCCATGTCTACGTCGATGCCAGCGCTGATCTTGAGCTGGCGCTGAAGGTGACCGACAACGCGAAGACGCAGAAGTACAGCCCGTGCAATGCGGCCGAGTCGCTGCTGGTTCATTCGGCGATGGCGCCGGCATTCCTGCCGCGCATCGGCGCGGTGTTCGCTGCCAAGGGCGTCGAGATGCGCGGCGATGCGGCGAGCCTCGCGCTGCTGTCCAAAGTACCGAATGCGAAGCTGGTGGCGGCCACCGAGCAGGACTGGTTCGAAGAGTACCTCGCGCCCGTCATCAGCATCGCCGTGGTGCCCGACCTCGATGCGGCCATCGCGCACATCAACCGCTACAGCTCGCACCACACCGATGCCATCCTGACCGAACACCACCCGAGCGCGATGCGTTTCCTGCGGGAGGTCGACTCATCGAGCGTGATGGTCAACGCCAGCACCCGCTTCGCCGACGGCTTTGAGTACGGTCTCGGCGCCGAGATCGGCATCAGCACCGACAAGCTGCATGCGCGCGGCCCGGTCGGCCTCGAAGGCCTGACCTCGCTGAAGTGGGTGGTGCTGGGGCAAGGCGAGGTTCGCACTTGATCCTGCGCAAAGCGCAGCAACACGGCGGGCGCGAACAATGACCAGTGCGCAGATTGCCACGCTGGTGGGATGCACCGTGCTGTTGTTCTGGGCCGTCGGGGCCTACAACCGCCTGATCGCGCTACGCGACAACATCGCGAAAGCGTTTGCACCAGTCGACGCCCAAGTGCAGCACCGCCACGAGTTGTTGATGCAATGGGCCATGGGGCTGCAATCGATGCTCGATCAGACGCCTGCGCTTCATGAGGATGTGTTGCTCGCCTGTGCGCAACTGCAGTCCGCCTGCACGGGTCTGCGCAGTCGCCCCAGCGCGGGCGGCGCCGCCAACGCACTGCGGCTGGCAGAAGAAGCGCTGATGGCCGCTCGGCAGCGGCTGCAGGCAGAGCTCCCTGCGCGGCAGCAGCGCCTGAGCGGGCTCGAGATCGAGGTCCATACCGAGCAACTGGCCGCCGCCGACAACACCTTGGCGTTTGCCCGCAACCAGTTCAACGCGGCCACGAAAACCTACAACGAGGCGATCCGGCAGTTTCCTACGCGGCTGGTGGCGACCGTCTTCGGATTCCAGGCCGCTGGCACGCTCTGACAGCAGATGCGACCGCAGCGCGGCCGGCGTGTCGGCTCAGCTGTCGCAAATGATGGCTGCCGAGGCGACCATTTCATTGAACAAGGCCATCGACATCTTGCCCGACACCGCGTACGGATTGAGCAGCGCTGTCTCGGAATACTTCATCACCAGCGACGGATTGAGCCGCGCCAGATTGGCGCGTCCCATCGACCAGCCGGCGAAGTTGCGTTCGTTGACCTCCTCGTAGCTCAGCAGCACCACATCGTGGTGACGCGGGTCGTTGGCGATCTTGTTGTACAGCGAGCTGACCGCTGATCTCCCGCCTTCGAGCACCTGCAGGAAGATGCCGGCTGAAAAGCACAGCACGCCGGTGACACCGACGTTGACGTTGTTGGCTTTCGATTTCTTCAGGATCGCGACCAACTCGTTCTGGTTCACCGAGTCGGCCGCGCGGCTGACATACATCAAGCGCACGAGCATGAAATTCTCCAGGGTGAAGTGAGGGATGGCATCTCAGGCCTTCTGGCGATCCAGCAGCGACAGAAACTCGCGCCGCAGGTTGGCATCTTTCAGGAACGATCCACGCATCACGCTGTTGATCATCTTGGCGCCCGTGTCCTTGACACCGCGCCAGTGCATGCAGAAGTGATCTGCCTCCATCACGATGGCCAGACCGTCCGGCTTGACACGGCCTTGCAATTCGTTGGCCAGCATCGTCACCGCTTCTTCCTGGATCTGCGGGCGACTCATGATCCATTCGCAGATGCGGGCGTACTTCGACAGGCCGATCAGGTTCGAATGCTCGTTCGGCAGGATGCCCATCCACACCCGCCCCATGATCGGGCACAGGTGGTGTGAACAGGCGCTGCGCACCGTGACCGGGCCGACGATCATCAGCTCGTTGAGCCGCGTGATGTTGGGGAACTCGGTCACGTCAGGCATCGGCGTGTAGCGGCCCTTGAACACCTCGGTGAGGAACATCTTCGCGACGCGCTTGGCGGTGTCGTGGGTGTTGTGGTCGCTCTCGGTGTCGATGACCAGCGCCTCCAGCACCTCCTGGAGCTTGGCCTGGACTTCAGCCTTCAACTCATCCAGCTCGCCTTCCTTGATGAAAGCCGAGATGTTGTCGTTGGCGTGGTAGCGGCAGTCGGCGCCGACCAGCCGGTATCGGATGCGCCGCGACGCGCTCAGCTGCGCCAGCTCGTCGTCGTTCTTGAAGATGGCGGGGCGTGAGTCCAGCGGGCTGAGCGGTGGCATGGGCGGCTTTTCGGGCTTCATCCTGCCGAGCGTAACCCAGCTTCGGCGGCGCCCACCCGGGATCGCCCCACGGTAAGCCTGCCCGTAGACTCAACCCGGTGAATGACCATGCCCCTGCGCGGCCCACCGGCGGCACTGCGCATCCTGCCCCGCCGCTGTCGCGGCTGCTCGACCACACCGCCGATGCCATCGCGGCAGTGCGCGGCGGGCGCTCGCTGACCGAGGCCCTGACGCACTGCCCGGCCGAGGTGCGACCGGGCGTGCAGGCGCTGAGCTTTCATGTGCTGCGGCGCCTCGGTCAGGCCCAGGCCGCCCGCGCCTGGCTGGCGCCCAAGGCACCACCGAAGGCCCTGGACGCACTGTTGTTGAGCGCGTTGGCGCTGCTGTGGCCCGATGGTGAAGCGCCGTACGCGGATCACACGCTGGTCGATCACGCGGTCACCGCCGCCCGCCAGCGGCTGCCGGCCAGCGCAGCGTTCGTCAATGCGGTGCTGCGCCGCTTCGTGCGCGAGCAGGCCGCGGTGCTCGAGGTCGCGCAGCGCTCGGTGCCCGGACGCACCAACCATCCCGAGTGGTGGGTTCAGCGCCTGCAGGCCGACTGGCCCGACCACTGGCAGGCGCTGCTGGCGGCAAATGATCGCCGGCCGCCGATGACGCTGCGTGTCAACACCCGGCGCGGCAGTGTCGACTCGTACCTTGCTCGCCTGAACGAGGCGGGTGTGCCGGGGCGCGCCGTCGGCGCCCAGGGGGTGGTGCTGGACACACCCTGCCCCGTCACTCGCCTTCCAGGCTTTGCCGATGGCGATGTGTCCGTGCAGGACGCCGCGGCCCAGCGGGCTGCCCCGCTGTTGCTCGCAGGTGTCCCCCTGCCACGCGGTGCGCGGGTGCTCGACGCCTGTGCCGCGCCGGGCGGCAAGACGGCCCATTTGCTGGAGCTGGACGTGCTGGACGTGCTGGCGCTCGACCTGGACGCCACCCGGCTGAGCCGCGTCGACGACACCCTGCGTCGCCTGCAGTTGCATGCGACCACGCAGGTGGGCGATGCCAGCCAGCCCGACGCCTGGTGGGACGGGCGCGCGTTCGACGCGATCCTGCTCGACGCGCCGTGCACCGCCTCGGGCATCGTGCGCCGACACCCCGATGTGCGCTGGCTGCGCCGGTCCAGCGACGTACCCACACTGGCTGCGCTGCAGGCTCGGCTGCTGGACGCCCTGTGGCCCCTGCTCAAGCCAGGTGGTCGGATGCTGTACTGCACCTGCTCGGTCTTCAAGGCCGAAGGGCAGGCGCAGATCGATGCTTTTTTGCAACGCCAGAGCGGGGCTCGACAGCAGGCTGCACCGGCTTCACCCGGCCATCTGCTGCCCCTGCCCGACAATGAGGCAGCCGCAGCGCGGGCCGATTCGTCCGGCACTGGCGACGGCTTCTTCTACGCGCTGCTCCACAAACCCTGAGACCGAACGTGCCCCGCAACCCGACGAATGGCTGCCCCCACCCCCCGGGCGCGATGTTCGCCCGGTGGCGGCAGCTGTGGGCTGGCTGGGCGGCTGCGTTCCTGTTGCTCGGAACAACGCTTTGCTGGAGCCTGCCGGCCCAGGCGCCCGAACTGAGCCAGTTCAAGATGACGCGCAACGAAGAAGGGCTGTTGCTCGATGTCGCGGTGCGCTTCGAATTGCCCCACCCCGTGGAAGACGCCCTGCACAAGGGCGTGCCGCTTTACTTCGTTGCCGACGCATCGCTGTATCACAACCGCCGCTACTGGCGCGATCGGCGCGTGGCCTCCGCGACGCGGACCTGGCGCCTGTCTTATCAGCCACTCACACGCAACTACCGCGTGCGCTTCGGCGGGCTGAGCCAGAGCTTCGACAACCTGACCGAGGCGGTGACGACGGTCAGCCGCATCGGCCGCTGGAAGCTGGCGGAGCCCGGCCAGATCAGTGACAGCGAGGCACTGTACGTGGAGTTCAGCTACAAGCTGGACACCGGCATGCTGCCCAGGGCCATGCAAATCGGCATCGGCGGGCAGCCCGACTGGAACCTGCTCATCGAGAAGACCCAGCGCGTGACCGCGCCCTGAGGTCCCTCCGCCACCGATGAAGAAGTCCACCCGCTGGGCCTTGATCGTCGCGTTGGTCGCGGCGACGGGCGTCGCCATGGTGCTGGCCTTCCTGCTGTCGATCGCCACCGACAACCGCCTCTTCTACGAGAAGCACTTCCAGTGGCTGTTCTGGGTCAACCTGCTGGTGGCGGGCCTGCTGATGCTGGTCATCGGCATTGCCGCGACGCGACTGCTGGTGCGCGTCCAGCGAGGCAAGTTCGGCAGCCGGCTGCTGCTGAAGCTGGCGGCCATCTTCGCGCTGGTCGGCGTGCTGCCGGGCGTGCTGATCTATACCGTGAGCTACCAGTTCGTCTCGCGCGGCATCGAGAGCTGGTTCGACGTCAAGGTGGAGGGCGCGCTCGATGCCGGGCTGGCCTTGGGCCGCGGCACGCTGGACGCCCAGGTCAATGACCTGGCCAGCAAGACGCAACTCGCTGCCGATCGGCTCGGAGAAGGGCGCGGCGACATCCAGGCCCTGGCGCTCGAACGCTTGCGCGAAGACCTGTCGGCGCAGAACGTGGCCATCGTCAACAGCATGGGCCAGGTGCTGCTGTCGGCCGATCGCTCCGCCGAGTTGCTGGGACCCGATCGGCCGTCGCCCACGCTGCTGCGCAATGCCCGCGATGGGCGCGCGGTGGCACAACTGGAAGGTCTCGACGACGACAGCGCGGCCACCGGAGAACTCGGTGATGCCGACGCGGCCAGCCCGAATCCCGGACAAGCGCGCATCCGGGCGCTGGCCTACCTGCCCAGCACCGGCATCGCGCTGACGCCGCAGGAGCGCTACTTGATGGTGACGATGCGGCTGCCCACCGCGCTGGCCAGCAACGCACTCGCCGTGCAGACGGCCTATCGCGAGTACCAGCAGCGCTCACTGGCCCGCGAGGGTCTGCGCGAGATGTACATCGGCACGCTGACGCTGACGCTGATCCTCGCGGTGTTCGGTGCGCTGCTGCTGGCCTTGACGCTGTCGAATCAGATCGCCAAGCCGCTGCTGATGCTGGCCGACGGTGTGCGGCAGGTTGCGCAAGGCGACCTGGGGGCCAAGCAGGTGTTCGACTCGCGTGATGAGCTGGGCGGGCTGACGCGCTCGTTCGCCGACATGACCGAACAGCTCTCCGAGGCGCGCGCGCTGGTGCAGCGCAGTGTGTCGCAGGTCGAAGGGGCGCGTGCCAATCTGCAGACCATCCTCGACAACCTGACCGCTGGCGTGATCGTGTTCGACCGCCAGGGACGCATCGACACCGTGAACCCCGGCGCCACGCGCATCGTGCGCTTGCCGCTCGGTGCCTACCGGGGCCGTCGGCTGGCCGACGTCGAGGGTCTGGAAGATTTCGCCACAGCGGTGTGGCAGCGTTTCGAACTGCACGCCGACCGCCTGGACACCGGCGAGCGCGACCATTGGCAAGAGGCTTTCGAGCTGCAGGCCGGGCCGGATCGCGATGCGCTGACGCTGCTGGTGCGCGGTGCCGCCATGCCCGAAGGGGCGAGGCTGATGGTGTTCGACGACATCACCGAGGTGGTGTCTGCACAGCGGATCGAAGCCTGGGGCGAGGTCGCGCGCCGGCTCGCGCACGAGATCAAGAACCCACTGACGCCGATCCAGCTGTCGGCCGAGCGCCTGGAGCACAAGCTCACCGCCAAGCTCGAGGGCGCGGACCAGGCCATGCTGGCGCGCGCCGTCGGCACCATCGTCACTCAGGTGCAGGCCATGAAGACGCTGGTGAACGAGTTCCGCGACTACGCCCGGTTGCCGGCAGCGCGCCTGCATCCACTGGACCTCAACGTGCTGGTCAGCGAAGTGCTCACGCTGTACGCCACCGCGCAGGAGGCCGGCACGCTGATCTTCACCGCGGCGCACGACCTGCCGCTGATCGTTGGCGATGCCACGCAGCTGCGGCAGGTCATTCACAACCTGGTTCAAAACGCACTCGATGCGGTGGCCGACCCCGCCCAGGTCCATCCGCAGCGGCAGCCCTGCGTGCGGGTGCGGACCGAAGTGGCCCGCACCGAGCAAGGCGCGGCGCGGGTGGTGCGGCTGCACGTCACCGACAACGGCCCGGGCTTTCCCGACAAGGTGCTCAAGCGCGCGTTTGAGCCCTACGTCACCACCAAGAGCAAAGGCACGGGCCTCGGGCTGGCTGTCGTCAAGAAGATCGCTGACGAGCATGGCGCGCGGGTGCGCCTCGTCAATCTGGACGGCAGCACTGGCGAAGCCGCTGACAGTGACATGGCAGCCCCGGGACCTGCGGTGATTCAAGGCGCTCAAGTTTCGTTATCATTTTCGAAATTCGCGCCGACAGACGAGCGCACTGCGGCAGCGATCCCCCACGTCGACACCGTGCACTGAGAGTTCATGGCCACCATCCTTGTTGTCGACGACGAGCTCGGAATCCGAGCGCTGTTGTCCGAGATCCTGACCGACGAAGGTCACTCCGTCGAATTGGCGGAAAACGCGGCACAAGCTCGCGCGGCCCGCGAACGAGCCCGCCCCGACCTGGTGCTGCTCGACATCTGGATGCCCGACGTCGACGGCGTCACCCTGCTGAAGGAGTGGAACGCCTGCGCGCTGCTGACGATGCCCGTGATCATGATGAGCGGGCACGGCACGATCGACACCGCCGTCGAGGCCACCAAGAACGGTGCGATTGCGTTCCTCGAAAAGCCGATCACGCTGCAGAAGTTGCTGCGCGCGGTTGAGCAGGGCCTGGTCAAGCCTGCACCGCGTGCGCCGGCCGGCATGGCGATGGCCCGCAGCGATCTGGGCAACGCGCTGGCGTCTGCCGGCAGCAATGTGATGCCCATGCCCGGCGTGACGCTCTCGCACGGTCCGCAACCCGAGCAAAGCTTCGACCTCGATCGCCCACTGCGCGAAGCGCGTGACGCCTTCGAGAAAAGCTACTTCGAGTTTCACCTGTCCCAGGAAAACGGCAGCATGACCCGCGTGGCCGAAAAGACCGGCCTCGAGCGCACCCATCTGTACCGCAAGCTCAAGCAGCTGGGCGTCGATCTCTCGCGCGGCAAGCGCGGAAGCCTCTGAGGGGCTCGGCGCGCTGATATAGTTGCGGGCTCGGCCTGGTAGCTCAGTTGGTAGAGCAGCGGATTGAAAATCCGCGTGTCGGTGGTTCGATTCCGCCCCAGGCCACCATATAAGCGTTCACGGACGTGCGCCAAAGTCCGAAAAGCCCTTGAGAATCAACGCTCTAGGGCTTTTTTGTTGTCCAGGGTCGTGCAGTAACTTCCGCCCGCTTCCAGGCCCCTGATGCAGTAACTTTTACAGTAACTCAGAATCAGGCCCTCGAAACCTGAAAAGTTACTGTATGGCGCGCGACCTGATCCCCGGTGATGCAACGATCAAGGCCATCAAGCCGAGCGAGAAGCGCAAGCGCTTGAACGACGGCGACGGCCTGTACCTGCTGCTCTTCGTGAAGGGCGGCTCGCACGGATGGCGACTCGACTACGCCATCGACGGACGCCGGAAGACACTGAGCCTGGGCACCTATCCCGACACCGGTCTCGCGCTGGCTCGTCGCAAGGCCGCAGACGCACGCAAGCTGGTGAGCGAGGGCACAGACCCGAGCGATTCACGCAAGGCTGCGAAGCTGCAGGCCGAGCAGCGCCGCGAGGCAGAGCGCCTGGTCGACGCCGGCCTGCCTGCACCGGATAGCTTCGAGGGCGTTGCGCGTGAGTGGCACGAGACCAGGCGCGGCGAGTGGTCGACCAGCTATGGCGACAAGGTTCTCGCTCGCCTGGTCGCCGATGTCTTCCCGCACATCGGGCGCATGCCGATCGCAGAGGTGACAGCGCCCGAGCTGCTCAAGGTGCTGCGCCGCATCGAGGCGCGCGGTGTCATCGAGACTGCGCACCGTGCACACGAGAGCTGCTCGCAAGTGTTCCGCTATGCCGTTGGCAAGGGTTTGATTGCCAGCGATCCGGCCCGCGATCTGAAGGGCCTGCTGCGCAAGCCTCAAGCGCGACACTTTCCAGCGATCACAAACCCGAAGCGACTCGCTGAGCTGCTGCGGGCATGTGACGGCTACGCAGGCACGCCGGTCGTGCGTGCTGCATTGCGACTCGCGCCGATGCTGATGCTTCGACCTGGCGAGCTGCGCCACGCGCAATGGAGTGAGATCGACCTCGACGCTGCACGATGGGAGATCCCGGCCGCCCGCATGAAGCGCGAGCGCGACGGCAAGCTGCATGGCCTGCCTCACCTGGTGCCACTGCCGAGCCAGGCAGTCGACACCTTCCGCGAGCTGCATTCGCTGACGGGGTCTGGGCTGTGGGTGTTCAGGGGTGAGCGCCACCACGAGAGGCCGATGTCCGAGAACAGCGTGAACGCGGCACTCCGGGCGATGGGCTTCCCTGCTGACGAGGTCACCGGCCACGGCTTCAGGGCCACGGCCCGCACGATCCTCGCGGAGCGTCTGAACGTCGATGAGTCGGTCATCGAGGCGCAGCTCGCGCACTCAGTGAAAGACAGCCTGGGCCGCGCCTACAACCGCACCACGTTCGATGAGCAGCGCCGCACGATGCTGCAGAACTGGGCCGACTACCTCGACCGCCTTCGCAAGGGTGCGGAGGTGGTGGTGCTGAGCGAGCGCCAGCGCTGACCGGCTCGGTCCCTTCGTCCTTCACTTCAATGCGCCCGGCTTGTCCGGGCGCTTTGCTTTCCAGGTGTCGGGCTTGACCCGGTACGGGTGTGCCGGGGCGCCGGTGGGCGGTGGTGGTGAGGTCTCTTTCGCGCCGCGCAGATGCTCGCCTGCAAGGTTCCAGACAACAGAACGGCGGTGCATTCAGCCGCAGTGCGCCTGCCGCGCGGCCAAAACGCGCATTGTCTGGCGGGCCAGCGGGGACACGCGGGGACACCTGATGCTGAAAACGACGGAAAGCCGCGCCGTTGCTGGCGTTGCGGGGCACATGGGCGGGCCGAGGTGTGGCGGGGACAGAGCGGGGACAAGGCGGGGACAGCGGGGACAGTAGACAGAGATGAGAGTGAGATCACTCTCTCACTCTTACTGCCCTGGCCTGCACCAAATCGCACCGATTCGGTCGAGCTGGCCAGGCTGAGGCAGCACCAGGCGCACCAGCGCGGGGCTCGGTGGACACAAGGTGGGGGGGCCTCGAAAGTCTGGAGGTCCGAGCCCGGAAACCGATCAGTCAGCCTCTTTTTTGCGCGCGCCAGTTTTTAGGGGGTGGGGGGTTGAAAGGCTCGGCGGCCGCGTACTGGTCGAGCTGCTCGGCGCTGCGCATCGGTGGTGCACGCGATCCTGGTGCGATTCCATAGCGCCAGGCTTGGCGCGCGATGCTCAGACCGCGACGAGGCAACGACGCACACCTCCCTGGAATCGCGGCGCGATGAGAGACCCGCGCGGCCGCCGATCGCCGGCGACGATTGCGAGTGATCCCGTCTCGCGATCGCTGCGCGGTTGTCTAGACGTCTGCACTGAAGCACTGCAGACAGTTCAGTGCGCCAGGCGTGGCCTGTCGTCGGGGGTAGATCCAGCTGAGCACCAGACTCTTAATGCGCGCGGTACGATCTCGGTCTAGTGGGTGGTAATCGGGGGCGGCGGCAATGGCAGATGTTGGTTTGGGCGTGTACACGCTGCCGGAAGCGGCGCGGCTCATCCATGCCGAAGCTCGCCTGGTGCGTCGTTGGCTGAAGGGATACCGACACACGCACCCTGGCGCGGAGGGCGCGAGGACAGCGTCGTTCTCTCCTCCGCTGTGGGCCACGCAGTACGCCAGCGACCCAGACTTTGGCGGCGAAGCCATCGGCTTTCTCGACCTGCTGGAGCTGCGGGTCGTTAAGTCATTCGTCGATGTAGGCGTGTCGTTGCAGGTCGTGCGGCGCTGCCTCGAACAAGCACGTTCGATGTTTGGCACCAGCCACCCCCTGACCTCGACCCAATTCCGCACCGATGGGCGGACGATCTACCTGCAGTCGCTGCGCGAAGCGGAGGGCGCGGAGCTCCTCGATCTCAAGTCGTTGCAGTACGCATTCAAAACGATCATCAAGCCATCGCTGTTCGCTGGCATCGATTACGAAGGCGGCCAGGCGCGACGCTGGTTCCCGTCGGAACATCACAGCAAGGTGATCGTGATCGACCCAGAGCGTCAGTTTGGCAAGCCAATGCTGACCGAGTCGGCGGTGCCCACACGTGCGTTGCATGACACCTTCAAGGCCGAGGGAGGCGACAAGCCGGCGATGGCTGTGGTCGCTCGGCTGTTTGAGGTGCCGCTCAAGCACGTGCAGGCAGCGGTCCGCTTCGAGGATGAGCTGCAAGCTGCGTGACGCTTGAAGTTCCTGTTCGACAACAACCTGCCACCAGGCCTCGCGCGCGGCCTGGCTGAGTTGTCCCGGACAGAGATAGACGTGGAAGCGGTGATCCCGCTCCGCGATAAGTTCAAGCACAACGAAACCGACCCGATGTGGCTCGCCGCCCTGATCGCCGAAGGCGGCTGGCACGTGGTTTCGATTGATCGGTATCGATCTCCCGTGGAGAAGGAACTGATTCGCCGCGGCGGTGTGACGGTCTTCGTCCTCGACCCGCAGTGGAGTAAGCCGCACTGGGTGCAGGCAGCGCAGTTGGTGCTGTGGTGGCCGAAGATCCTCGGCATCGCTCGCCTTACCTCGAACACCGCCCTTCGAGTGCCTTGGCGATTCACGAACAAGAGCACGTTCCAGCCTCTGCGCTTTTAATGCCGTAGTCGATCGAAGGACTCGTCGATGCCTTGTCGATACTGGGTCGCGGCTGTGCGGGCGTCTGCACGCGGATGATTACGCTTCATATGGTGCGATGCACTGGCTGAAGGCTGGCAGCGCTCGCCGCGCTTAAACACAGAGGTGGCATCAATGGGGGGACCCAAGCCAAAAGCCAGCGCTTTCACGGCTGCTCATCACCTCTGCATCTTCTGCGGGGGCCACGAAGCCGCCACGACCCTGGAGCACTGCCCGCCGCGATCACTATTCCGCGCTAGGCAGTGGCCTGAGAAGTTTGAATTTCCGGCTTGCCAGGCTTGCAACGGCGGCACGTCTGACGACGATCTCATGATCGCCTTCCTGGCACAGCTAGACCCGCACGGGGAGCCTGAAACGCTTACTAAGGGCAAGGGCCTCATGCGGGCAGTGAACAAGCAGTTTCCAGGCTTTCTTGGCTTGATGTTCAGGCAATCAGCCGTCGAGGCCCGGGCGAAGGCCCGACGACTCGGGCTCTCGCCAGCGCCCGGGCGCACTCATCAGCAGATGGGTATCGCAAACGTACCGCAGGCCACTCACGCGTGTGTGGAGAAGCTCGCTGACAAGCTGACCAGAGCCCTGTACTACTTGCATGCTGGGTGCATCTTCCCCAGAGATGGTGGTATCCAGCTTCGATGGTTCACTAATGCTCAGCTTCTACAGCACGGTCACATCGATGTGCTCGAGGTCCTGAAGGACATGGATGGAGTGAGCCTACCGCTGAAGCGAAACGGAAGGGACCTGCGAGACCAGTTTGACTATCTCTATTCGGTGGATCCACCGGGCTCGCTTCACATGCTGCGGGTGGTTTTTGGCAGAGCCTTTGGCTTTGTCACGCTGTTCAGCCAGATCCCCGGTTACTTGGAACAGATGGAGTGCGAGATCCAGGCTCAGCAAGGGTCGCAGGAGAGCCCTTTCCGGTTCATCAGCACGAATCGCAAGTAGCGCGCTTTAGCTGCACGCCGCTGGCTGTAGGCGCCACTTCGGTTGCATCAGCTCGTCAACGGAGTGCCGCACTGACATGGCCGCCGTGAGGCCTGTATGCACGCGAGAAAGTTTTATCACTTAGCTTTCGTCGATAGCATGAAGACGCACCGCGCTGCGCTCCGCTGATCCCGGATCGTGACCCAGCGCCCCCGCCTGGTGGCGCGGTGCTTCTTCATCGCGGGGTGTTTCATTGCGGGGGAACGCATGCAGGAATCTCAAGCGACTGGTGAAGCCATTTCGGCTCGCGAGCTGTGGACCGACGAGGCGCAACCGCGCCGCCTGGCTCCGATCTTCAAGATCATCAAGCGCTGCATGGATCTCGACGAGGCGCTGCCCTGGCGCCTTGCCGTTGAAGATGTGCTCGAGCAGTTGGAGGCATCGGGCTACAGCGGGTATCACCTAGTCCGATCAGGGCGGCGTGCTGAGGCAGTCATCGACCGAACGGAGTTCTGCCTGGAAATCGATGGGGTGCACTATGACCACAACATCCTTTACACGCGTTCGTTCTGGGAGGGAGAGCCCGACCGGAGCGAGGCCCAGAAATACATACGGCGAGGGCCGGCAGGCGTCATCGAGTGGTTGCGCACGCATTGGCTCCATGAGGACGCAACCGAAGAGGGCCTGGCCAGCTTCGATCGCGCTAGGCTATGCATGCTGCACGCCGACGCCGAAAGCATGTTCGGATACGGCAAGGCGCCACCTAGCACGGTGGTGCAGCTGGTCCCTCTTGCACAGCTTCGCAGCGATAAAGATGAAGCGGCGCTCCTGACGCGCATCAAAGCTCACCAACCGATGAAGAAGACGGGCACGAGGTGGCCGGATAAATCGGCCATGCTCGCGGAGCTGCTACGCCAGTACGACGAGCGAATGCAATCCGCCGGCGCGACGAGCGCGATCTGCGAAGAGCAGATCGGCGAACTCTGGCGCTTCAGGAGCGACACCGTCCACTCGTATCTCACCGAAGCGCGCAAGGTCTGCAAGGACAAGAAGGCGGCCTGATCGCCGGGGCCTGGCGCCGCTGCTGCACGCTGCAGCTCGCATCCTTCCTTCATCCCTCCCACTCTCATCTCGCGATATAGGAGGCCTCTCGGAATCATCCGTTCATGGCTCACGACGGGCCATGGACGGAGTGGCACATCGCCACTCCCCGAACAGCCGGACACGGCTCACAAAGGAGAGTGGCAATGCACCTTGTTTCAGAGGCCCGACCACCGGTCAAACGCGATCGCATGCTGCGATTGCCTGAGGTCGAACACCTCACTGGCCTTAAAAAGAGCTCCCTGTATCGACTGATGCGCGACAAGCAGTTCGTGCAGTCGGTTCAGGTCACACCGCGCTGCACCGCCTGGCCCGAAAGCCAGGTGCTTCAGTGGGTGCAGGACCGAATCGCTGCAGCCGTCGCTACGGCGGGAGACGCCAAGTGACGCGCCCGCATGTCGACGAAGGCCAGCAGCAGGCCGCGCTTCGCACCGGTGCTCGGGTGCTCCAAGAGCAGTACCCCCACCACACGCAAGTTGCCATCAGCCTGCACATCGGCCCGAACCATCTCAATGCCATCGCCATGCTGAAGTGGCCCGGTGTTGTTCGCGTCACCTTGAAACACACCGGCGAGTTCATCGCCCAGTCATTGCCAGGCCGGCCCGAAGAGCTCGATGCCACGGTCGCGGCCTGACAGCAGCGAAAGACGACATGACACATGAAACCGACACACCGCCGCCACTGCCAGGCGCGGCGAACGAGTCAGCGGCCACACCTGCTGACGACGTGCTGGCGAGCCGCCAGGCCTTCACTGACGATGCGCTGCAGACGCCGCGCAATGCTTTGACTGAGGGCCTGGGCCAGCAGCCTGTCTCGACGTCTGCACACAAACCGCCGACATCGAACTTCCCTTCATACCTCGCCTATCTGCTCGATCGCGCGGCCGCGTTGCTGCAGGTGCATGGCGTAGGCACGGTCGTTTCGTTCGCCTGGTGGAGCGATGGCAAGGAAGTCACCTACACCGCCCGATTGGTTTGGAATCGGCATGAGTTTGCGCCCCGCCTGGTGGTATTCCACGCGCGCTCAGGTGACTTCGTGTGCGAGTCGCTGGTCGGCGAGCTCTTTCGTGTTGAACCATCGACCTGGTGCATCGATGTGCCCTCCGACGAGGTCGACCGCGATATCTGGGAGCAGACCCAGCGCAACAAGAAGAGGCGCGCTCGATGATGGCCCGCGACCTGGCGCACTGCCACGCACCGGTGCTACATTCACACCGCCTGCACACATTGCAGGCCGGGGGTGAGAGCCCGAAAACACAGGCGCGCGGCACCCATGGTCCCTGTTTTTGGGCGGCCCGGGTGGGGGAGCTTTCGGGCTCGCCGGTCCCTGTGTTCCGGTCTCTCAACCCTGCTTTGGGCCGCCACCCGCGTTTGAGAGCGTGGGTGGTGACTTTTCACCGCAACACAGGAGCCTTCACCATGGCTGGTCAATCCCTGCGCACCTCTGCGCCTCTCGCTTCCGCTTCACCCACGCAACCCCATCGCGCGCTGTACCGCGTGATCGGGTCATCACGCACCCGCTGCAACCACGGTGTGTTTCTGCTCGGCCACGAGCTGGCGATCGTCTACAGCACCCGACGCTCGGCCGATGGCCAGGCCGTGACCCTTTCGCTGGGTAATGGACCTGGCGATGCTGCACTCGGCATGACACCGACCCAGGCGCGCGCCATGGCACGCGCCCTCACCTCGGCCGCTGCGGCCGTTGAACAGCGGAGGGCCTGAAGCATGAACACCACTGCCATCAAACCGTCGCAGGCCTCACGCCAGGATCTCGGCGCCGACGCGATCGTTGAGATCGAGTACTCCGTCGAGGTCATCCTGCGGCTGATCGACACGCAAAGCCTCAGCGTCGAGCTGACACCAGTGCGCGGCCTGGCGCTTCGCATTCGCCAGCTCGCCGGCGTCGCTCTCGGCGCCATCGACCACGAGACACAGAGCATTGCGACCATGAGGAAGGCCCTCGGCGGCCAGATTGGCCTCGCATTTGACGCACCACGCGCGCCTGGCGAGCCGCGCTGCAACTGCACGACACACGATGCGCCGCCAGTTGAATCATTGGCTGACTCTCTGCCGGCTTCCGAGCGGCCGGAGCTGGCCGCCGAAACAGACCAGCCCGTCCAGGCGTCTGCACAGGGCCCACAGTTCGCCGACATCGCGCACCTGGTGGCCCCGGGTCGCGTGCCCACGGTAGACGGCTGCGTGCTCGCGCTTCATGACGCCAGAGCGGTGATGGACGCTTGCCAGGCTCGCGCTAAGCATCTACTGCAAGCCATCGAGGCCTTGCTGCCCTGCTCAAGCGGCCCCGAGGGCACACACCATGCGGCGAAGCTGAGTGTGAGCCGTGCAGACATCTCGGCCGTGCATGAGCTGCTTGAGATCACTGAGGAGGCTTTCGACACCGCTGCAGGCGAGCTGGAAGCAGTCTGCAGCGAGGTCGGCCTGGTTGCCAAGAAGGGGGGTGCAGCATGAGCACCGCTCGGCGATGTGTCGAACCGAGGGCCGGGCGCATCCTCGACGAAGTGAATGCGCAGATCACCGGTCGGCTTGTGCCTGTCCTTAAAGCCATAGATCTGCTGGCCGACTCGCAGCGCGTGCTGAACGCGCTAAGCGCCGCGGCCATGGTCGACGAAAGCCTGGATCTGCGCTTACGGAGCGTGGTCGATGCATGGTGCAACCCGATGAGCGACAGCACGCGAGACGGTTATGCCGTGCTCGCCGAGCTGGCCGGCGTGGCCTCGTCCATGGCGGGGGAGCTGTGCGCGAACGCGATCGCCGAAATCGATCGACGCGATCGGGCAGAGGCTGATGCCAGCACCTGATGCCAGGTGCATCGAGGCGGCGCTGCAGCGCTGCGAATGAGCTGCAGCGCCGCCTCTTTTCAACGAAAGACCACTGATGACCGACAAGCCCGCCAAGCGCCGCCCGAAGGCGCCACGGCACATCACTGCCGACCTGGTCCGTGCCGCCTTGGACTGCATACCGCCGATGGTCGACCGCGAGACTTGGGTGCGCCTGGCGATGGCCATCAAGGCCGAGCTCGGGGCCGAGGGCTTAGACATCTGGGACCGATGGAGCCAGCAAGCCGAGGGCTACAGCGCCACCGATGCGCGCGACACCTGGCGCAGCATCAAGGCCGGCGGCAAGGTGACGGTGGGCACCTTGTTCGGCATCGCCAAAACGCACGGCTTCCGCTTCCCTGAGGGCGAGGGGCCGGCTGTACAGACGCCTGCGACCGCAGAGGTCGAGCGCCAGGCGAAAGAACGACAGCGCCAGCGCGAGGCCGAGGAGGCCCGCTATCGCGAGCGTGCCGACGCTGCGGCGCGTGTGGCGGGGCAGATGTGGGCCGATGCCAGCGAGGCAGGCGCATCGCCCTACCTGACGCGCAAGGGAGTGCAGCCTCACGGCGTGCGCTTCATGCCTGACGGCACGCTGCTCGTGCCGATGCGCAACGCCGCCGGCGAGCTGCAGAACCTGCAGCGCATCGCGCCGCAGAAGCCGGCCGACGACAAGCCCGAAAAACTGTTCCTGCCTGGTGGCCGCAAGTCGGGCCTGTGGCACCTGATCGGCGACATCGAGGGCGCAGAGGTGCTGCTGATCGCCGAGGGCCTAGCCACCGGCTCCAGCCTGCACGAGGCCACCGGCCGGCCCGTGGCGATCGCATTCGACGCCGGCAACCTGGCGCACGTGGTGCGGGAGCTGCGCACGCTACACCCTGCGCTGCCGCTGCTGGTGTGCGGCGATGACGATCACGAGACCGAGGCCCGCACCGGCAAGAACCCGGGCCGTGAGAAGGCCCGCGCTGCGGCGCGCGCTGGTGTGACCGATGCCGGCCGCGCGCAGGCGGTCTTCCCGGCGTTCGCGCCTGGCGATGCTTCAGGGCGCAGCGACATGAACGACCTCGCGGCGCTGGCCGGCCCCGCCGCAGTGCGCGACATCGTCGAGCCCGCGTGCGCAGCGCTGCTGGCCGGCGAGCTGCAGAGCATCGAGAGCAAGCCACGCCGAGCCCGCAAGGGCGCACCAGGCGCGGCCGACGACAGCGCGGGCCGCGATGACCAGGCGGGCAGTGCCGGTGCCGATGACGACTCACAGGCAGGCCCATCGGGCAGCGCCAGGCGCGACCCTTTCACGGTCGATGAGCGTGGGGTGTGGTTCACCCCTGCCAGCGACGAAAGCGGCGCCCCGCGGTGGGTGTGCGGCCCGCTGCGCGTGCTCTCGCTGGCGCGTGACGTGCACGACACGCATGCCGCGCTGATGCTCGAATTCGAGTCGGCGTTTGGCAAGCGTCGGCGCTGGCTGATGCCGCTCGCGATGTTGTCGGGAGACGGGGCCGCTTATCGCGGTGAGCTGCTAAGCCAGGGCTTCATGTGCCCGACCGATCAGAACCGCCGCAAGTGGCTGACCGACTACCTGCAGAGCCGCCGGCCCGATGTCCTGGTGCGCCATGTCTCGCGGGTCGGCTGGTGCGGTCGGGCCTATGTGCTGCCGACCGAGACACTCACCGCAGACAAGTCGGCTGAGCCGGTGGTTTTTTATTCCGAGGCCGGCATCGAGGCGAACTTCAGCCAGCGCGGCTCTCTTGAAGCGTGGCAGTCGACGCTCGCCAGGCTGTGCGTGGGCAACTCTCGATTGGCGTTCGCGGTCGCGTGCGCGTTCGCCGGCCCGCTGCTGGCCTGGGCGCCAGGCACGAGCGGCGGCGGGGTTCACTACGTGGGCGCAACGTCGACCGGCAAAACGACGGGGCTGCTCATCGGCGCCAGCGTGTGGGGCAAGGGCTCGGAGAACGACCCGGAAAGCTACATGCAGAAGTGGCGCGCGACCTCGTCGGGCCTGGAGTACCAGGCCGAGCAGCACAACGCCTGCACGATGTTCCTCGACGAGCTGGGCCAGACCGACGCCGCCGACGCCGGCCCGATCGCCTACATGCTGGCCGATGGCGTCGGCAAGATGCGCGGCAAGGCATCGGGCGGCTTGCGCCACAAGCCGACATGGGGGCTGCTGTTCATGAGCAGTGGCGAGCTGACCCTCGAACAACACATGGAGACCGCCGGCAAGACGATGCAGGGCGGCCAGGAGGTGCGGCTTATCCCGATCCCTGCAGAGGTGTCGCCTGGCTCGACCTTCGAGACGGTGCACGAGTTCAGCGCGGGGCACGAGATGTCGGTGCACGTCAAGCACCACGCCGCCAAGTGCTACGGCTGGGCCGGCCACGAATGGTTGCGCTACCTGGTGCACAACACCGAGGGCCTGGCCGCGCGCGTCCGCCAGGGCATGGAGGGGTTCGAGGCCGAGCTGCCGCTCGCAGGCGCCGGTGGCCAGGTGAAGCGCGGCGCACGCCGCTTCGCGCTCATTGCGGCGGCCGGCGAGATGGCGACCGCTGCTGGCCTGACCGGCTGGCCGGCGGGCGAGGCTTCGCGAGCAGCTCGCGTGTGCTTCGATGCCTGGATTCGCACGCGCGACGGGGGTGTCGGAGCCAGCGAGCGGGCCAAGGCCGTGCGCAATGTGCGCTATTGGATCGAGAAGAACGGGGACGCGAATCTCACGCTGTGGCATCGGATCGCCGACGCGCGCAAGGCGAACACGCCGATGCGGTGCGGGTTTCGGCGCCTGGTCGACGACGACGGCCTGCCGATCAAGTTCGATGCGGCGCAGGACTATTCGGACGAGCACACGCAGCCGGAGCGCACCTCGGCCGCTGAGGCCCGCAGCGAGTACCTCATCACCGTTGAAGCCTTCCGGCGAGACCTGTGCAAGGGTGGCAACTGGGAGTTCGTCGCCAACGTGCTGAAAGACCTCGGCGTCCTGGTGCACGAGGGCGGTCGCCTCACCAAAAAGCACCGGGTGCCGTCGATCGGCAAGCAGGCTTTCTACCATCTGAAGCCGGAGATCATGGAGCTTGAGCTCTGATCTACCGGGCGGTGCGTTCGATGCACATGAATCTACATTCAGCGAAACGCGATGGCGACAAATCGCGCCTGTGTCACGATCGAACGGTGATTGCATGCACTTCCGGCTCGGCTTCATCGCGGCGCGGGCCGGCTACAGAAAGTAGATGAAAACGGCCCATCGCCCCGAAAGTGTCCCCGCTAGTGGAAGCAAGCGGGGACACTTTCGCGACGAACGGGGACAGCGTAGATGCAGCATCCATGCGGGTTTTCGGGGAGTGTCCCCGCTGTCCCCGCTGTCCCCGCTGCATTTTTGGCGGAGCCGGAGAACGGGTCAGAAAATCGCAAATTCGGAGCGCCCCGCGATTGTGGATAACTTCGGCGCTGACTCTACATTTTGCAAAAACAGCGCGGGGTTAGATTTGCTCAAAAAAGAGGCACCTCCCGGAGAGCAAGCATTCATGCGGCTTTGCGGCCGATAGGGGGTGTGCACAACTGTGAAAACGCATGCACGACTACGGACGTTATGTAAACTCAATGTAGATAAAATGCATTGTCTGATCTACAAAAAGAGGTGTTACGCTGCGCCTTGCGCAGCGCTCAACCGTGAAAGGAGCTGAAGATGAAGACCGAGCCGATGACTCCAGCCGAATTCGACCAGGCACTGGCCGCGCTGGCCTGGAAAGGGACTGACTTCTGTGACCGTGCCGGCCTGGTGCCGAACACCGTCTGGCGCTGGCGCAAGGGGCACGTGGAGATCCCGCGATGGGTGGGCGAGTACCTGAGGGCCATGCTGGCTGTGCAGCGCCTGCACAGCGAGTTTGTGGCCGTCAGTCGAGGTGCGGACCGCGATGCAGCACCGAGCGCCGGCTCTGCTCAACCTGGCGCAGAGAGCGACACCACTGAGGCCGTGAACACGTAGGCAGCGCGACGGTCATGCAGTAACTTCTACAGTAACCAGCGAGACCAGAAGCAGCCAAAGCGAGCATTCATGCGCCTCTCCGTCGATCTTGTGAGAGAGCCCCAGCCACCAGTCAAATCAAAGGGTTAGCTCATTTGGGCTGACCCTTTTTTCTTTGTGCCCTGCCTACCTTGCGCCGCCAACGCAGCACGTTTGTTGCTTTACTGGATCGGCAGGGGATCGCACGCCACATGGCAAGGGGTGACGACGGCCGGTTGGGGTTCAGTTCAGCCAGCGCAGATCGACGCTACCAATCATTCCTTGCGTGCGCGCATTCCGTGCCGATACTCATTCGGTGATCTCATGAACAGGAGGGCTCTCGACATGACTGGGGCGACAACCATGGAGTGCCTGCCGGCAGAACTGGTGGCCTTGGGCCTCGAGGTGGGCCACTGGGAGCACGCGGCGAAGCCGGTTTCGAGCCTGCCGCAACTGACCTACGCGCGCGAACTGGACGCGCTGCAATGCCAGGTCGGTGCCACCCGCACCGACTGCGTGCACTGGCGCCACGGCCAGACGCGCGCCGACGCGGCCCGCTCCTGGCGCGAGCCGCGTGACGAGCACACCCACAGCGAGGCCGAGGTGCGTGTCGTGCTGCAGGGTCAGGTCAACTTTCGGGTGCGTGTGCCGGGGGGCGACGAGGTGGCACACATCCTCTGCGCCGCAGGCACCTGGATCGTGCTGCCCGCCGGGGTGCCACACACCTGCCGGCCGGCATCCAGCTCAGCCGTGGAGATGCTTCGGTTGTTCCAACACGCAGGCGATGCGTTGCCCCGCACCGACCCGGGCCTGCGAGCCCCGCTCAGTCACCGATATGCTTCTGGAACACCAGCCCCGCATGCTCGCGCAGCGCATGGAACTTGATCTTCGGCCAGTTGGCCTCGATGGCGCGCAACTCGGGCGCGTATTCAACCAGCACCGTGGGCGCATCGACGGCGTCGTAGGCCACGCGGTGTGAGTTGCCGTCGATGAAGCGCTTGAGTTCGCGCTCGTCGGCCGCCGCGCCATCGCCGGTGTCGCAGGTCACCCAGCGCGCCACCTGAAAACGGCTGGGCATGATGCGCGCCTTGCAGCCGTATTCGTGTTCCAGGCGGTGGGCGACCACCTCGAACTGCAGTTGCCCGACCGCACCCAGCAGCAGCACCGTGCCGCCCACTGGCCGAAACACCTGGATCGCGCCTTCCTCGCCGAGCTGCGTCAAGCCGGCTTTCAGCTGCTTGGTCTTCAGCGGGTCGGCCACTTCCACCGAGCGGAACATTTCCGGCGCAAAGAACGGCAGCCCGGTGAATTGCAGCGCTTCGCCTTCGGTCAGCGTGTCGCCCAGTTGCAGCACACCGTGGTTCGGGATGCCGATGATGTCGCCGGCATAGGCCTCGTCGAGCAGCTCGCGGCTGGCCGCAGTTCCTTGCCCGATCGCACCACCTTCAAGCGCATACCGCGCTCGAAATGGCCACTGGCCACGCGCAGAAACGCAATGCGGTCGCGGTGCGCCGGGTCCATGTTGGCCTGGATCTTGAACACCACACCGCTGAACTTGGGCTCGCCGGGCTGCACCACCCGCTGGATGGCAGCACGCTCACTCGGCGGAGGCGCCAGATCGACCAGCGCATCGAGCACCTCACGCACGCCGAAGTTGTTGACGGCCGAGCCGAAGAACATCGGGGTTTGCTGGCCGTTCAGGAAGGCCTCGCGGTCGAACGGCGGCGCCGCATCGGTCAGCAGTTCGATCTCGCCTTGCGCCTGTTCGTACTGCATGCCAAAACGCTGGGCGTAGGCGGGGTTGTCGAGGCCGGCCAGGATCTCGTCGTTGTGGTGGTTGCGGTCTTCGCCAGGGCTGAACACCCGCATCTGCTTCTCGCGCAGGTCCATCACGCCGTGGAAGGCCTTGCCCATGCCCACCGGCCAGGTGAAGGGCACGACCTCCATACCGAGCTCGCGCTCGATCTCGTCCATCAGCACCAGCGGGTCCTTGACCTCGCGGTCCATCTTGTTGACGAAGGTGAGGATGGGCGTGTTGCGCGCGCGGCAGACCTGCAGCAGGCGCCGTGTCTGCGGCTCGACGCCGTTGGCCGCATCGATCACCATCAGCGCCGCGTCGACCGCCGTCAGCACGCGGTAGGTGTCCTCGGAGAAGTCCTGGTGGCCGGGCGTGTCGAGCAGGTTGATCACGCAGTCGCGGTATTCCATCTGCATCACGCTGGACGCCACCGAGATGCCGCGCTGCTTCTCGATCTCCATCCAGTCGCTGGTGGCGTGGCGGCTGGCCTTGCGCGCCTTCACGCTGCCGGCAATCTGGATGGCGCCGGAGAACAGCAGCAGCTTCTCGGTCAGCGTGGTCTTGCCGGCGTCGGGGTGGGAAATGATCGCGAAGGTGCGGCGGCGCTTGACTTCCTTGTCGAGCGCGGACGGTGTGGAATCGGTGGGCATGGAACGTCGCGCACCCGGCGGGCACGCGGCTCGTGGAAACCGGTGATTATCCGGGCGCCGGCTCAAGCCTCCAGCAGGCTGCGCAGCATCCACGCGGTCTGCTCGTGCACCGTGAGGCGCTGCGTCAGCAGGTCGGCCGTGGGCTCGTCACCGGCCTTGTCGGCCAGCGGAAAGATGCCGCGTGCGGTGCGAGCCACCGCCTCGTGGCCGTCGACCAGGATGCGCACCATCTCGAGCGCCTTTGGCGGGGTGGAAGGCGCGTCCTTGATCGACGCCAGCGCGCCGAACTGCGCATAGCTGCCTGGCGCCGCATGGCCCAGCGAACGGATGCGCTCGGCGATCGGGTCGACCGCGTTCCACAGCTCGGTGTACTGCACCATGAACATCTGGTGCAGCGTGTTGAACATGGGCCCGGTGACGTTCCAGTGGAAGTTGTGCGTCGTCAGGTACAGCGTGTAGGTGTCGGCCAGCAGATGGCTCAGGCCGCCGGCGATGGCCGCGCGGTCCTTCTCGCTGATGCCGATGTTGATCTTCGACGCCACGGTGTCGGGGGCAGCGTTCGGTTTTGATTTTTTGACCATCGGGTACTCCTGCGGGTGAAAAAGAAGCGGTTGCAGAGGGAAGCCAGGGCGTCGAGTCTATCGACGCGGTCCATTCCGCGCTCGTGGCGTTGCCATCAGGACAGGCGCTGCACCCCGATCAGCGGGCAGGCATAGATCGCATTGCGCAGCGCCGCGATGGCCTCATAGCGGGTGAACGTGCGCCGCCACACCAGCACCACCCGCCGCGTCGGCACCGGGTCTGAAAACGGCACATAAGCCACATGCTTGTCGGGCTCGGCCGGCACGCTGAGCTGCGGCACCACGGTCAAGCCCATGCCGGAGGCGACCATGTGCTTGATGGTTTCGAGCGACGAGCCCTCGAAGCTCTTGCGAATGCCTTCAGAGTGGCTGGAGAAATGTGCGTATTCGGGGCAGACCTCGAGCACATGGTCTCGAAAGCAGTGCCCGGCGCCCAGCAGCAGCATCGTTTCCTTCTTCAGTTCATCGGCCGGGATCCGCTTGCGCCGCGCCAGCGGGTGCTTCTTCGGCACCGCCACCATGAAGGGCTCGTCGTAGAGCGGCGCGACCGCCAAACCGGCGTCGGGGAAGGGCTCGGCGATGATGGCCGCATCAAGCTCGCCGGTACGGAGCATCTCCAGCAGCTTGACGGTGAAGTTCTCCTGCAGCATCAGCGGCATGCGGGGCATGCGGTCGATGGCCTGGCGCACCAGATCGGGCAACAGATAGGGTCCGATGGTGTAGATCACTCCCAGGCGCAGCGGGCCCGAGACCGGGTCCTTGCCGCGGCGCGCAATCTCCTTGATGCCGGCCGCCTGTTCGAGCACGGTCTGCGCCTGCCGCACGATCTCGTCGCCCAGCGGCGTGACGCTGACCTCGCTGCTGCCGCGCTCGAACAGCTTGACATCGAGCTCCTCTTCCAGCTTCTTGATGGCCACGCTCAGCGTCGGCTGCGACACGAAGCAGGCTTCAGCGGCGCGGCCGAAATGGCGCTCGCGCGCCACCGCCACGATGTATCGGAGCTCGGTCAGGGTCATGGTGTCATTTTCGCGCGGGCTCAGGCCTTCAGGTAATCGGCCTTGCTGCCCAGCCAGCGCAGCACCTGTCGTTCGGCGGCTTCCGGATGCTTTTTCAACATGACTTCGGCCGCCGTGCGCGCAGCCTCCAGCAAAGGCAAGTCGTCGTTCAGGTCGGCAAAGCGCAGCAGCGCTGCGCCCGATTGCCGCGCACCCAGAAACTCGCCAGGGCCGCGGATGGCCAGGTCGCGTCGCGCGATCTCGAAACCATCGGTCGTCTCGGCCATCGCCTTCAGCCGCGCCTTGCCGGTGTCCGACAGCGGTGCGGCATACAGCAGCACACACACGCTCGCGACCGAACCACGGCCCACGCGCCCGCGCAGCTGGTGCAGCTGACTCAGCCCGAAACGCTCGGCGTGCTCGATCACCATCAGGCTCGCATTCGGCACATCGACACCGACCTCGATCACCGTGGTCGCGACCAGCACCGACAGCTCGCCCGCGATGAACTGCGCCATCGTCGCCGCCTTGTCTGCCGCCTTCATCCGACCGTGCAACAGGCCGACGCCGACACCGGGCAAGGCTGCGGTGAGCGTCTGGTGGGTGTCGATGACGTTCTGCAGTTCGGGGCGCTCACCGAACGGCCTCTTCGATGAGTGCGCCTCGCCCTGGGCCGGCGAGGAGTCGCCCTCAGCCGACTCCTCGATCAGCGGGCACACCCAGTAGACCTGCTTGCCCTGTGCCACCTCGTCGCGGATGCGCGCCACCACCGCCTCGCGCTTGCTGTCGGCAAAGAGCTTGGTGACGATCGGTGTGCGGCCCGGCGGTAACTCGTCGATGGTGCTGATGTCGAGATCGGCGTACATCGTCATCGCCAAGGTGCGCGGGATCGGCGTCGCGCTCATCATGAGGAGGTGTGGTTCCAATGAGTGCTGCTCCAGCTTGCTGCGCAGCGCCAGCCGCTGTGCGACGCCAAAGCGATGCTGCTCATCGACGATGGCGAGCCCCAACTTGGCGAATTGCACGTCGTCCTGGATCACCGCATGCGTGCCGACCACCAGGCCGGCCTCGCCGGAAGCGACACGGTCGAGCATTTCGCGCCGGCCACGGCCCTTGCGGCTGCCGGTGAGCCAGGCCGTCGTGATGCCCAGCGGTTCGAGCCAGCCGACCAGCTTGCGGAAGTGCTGATCGGCCAGGATCTCGGTCGGCGCCATCAGCGCGCATTGCCAGCCGTTGTGGATCGCGATGGCTGCGGCCAGGGCCGCCACCACCGTCTTGCCGGAGCCGACATCACCTTGCAGCAAGCGGTGCATCGGCACACTGGTGACCAGCCCGCGGCCAGCGTCTGACCGCGCACGCTGCAGATCGGCGGCGATCTCTTCCACCACGCGCCGCTGCGCGCCGGTCAGCGAGAACGGCAGCGCCGCCAGCAGCTTGTCCTGCAAGCCACCGGCCATCACCTTGAAGCGCGGGGCACATTGCTGCGCGCGCTCGTGCTTGGCCTGCAGCTGCGACAGCTGCTGGGCCAGCAGCTCCTCGAACTTCAGGCGCTGCCAGGCGGGGTGCGAGCGGTCGTCCAGCGCGGCCAGCGACACATCGGCCGGCGGGTGGTGGAGCCAGCGCAAGGCGTCTTGCAAGGTGGCGAGGCCGCGTGGCAGCAGTTCGGCGGGCACGTTCTCGCTCAGGTCGACCCGTTTCAGTGCCGAGGTGACTGCACGCCGCAGGTAGGCCTGCGGCAGCGAGGCGCTGGTCGGGTAGACCGGCGTCAGCGAGGTCGCCAGCGGCACATCGCCATCGATCGCCTTGAAGCCCGGGTGCACCATCTCCAGCCCGAAGAAGCCGCCGCGCGCCTCACCGCGCACGCGCGCACGGCGGCCCACGGCCAGCGTCTTCTGGTGCGTAGGGTAGAAGTGCAGGAAGCGCAGCAGCAGCGTGTCGCCAGCGTCGTCAGTGAGCGTGACCAGCAGCTGCCGACGGTTGCGCAGCTGGACCTCGCAACGCTGCACCACGCCCTCGATCTGCGCGGTGACACCGTCGTGCAACTCGGCGATGGCGGTGAGCCGCGTCTCGTCTTCATAGCGCAACGGCACATGCAGCGCGAGGTCGATGTCGCGGCGCAGACCCAGCTTTTCCATCGCCCGCAGCGGGGCCGACTTGGCGTTGGCGACCGGCGCAGAGACGGCACGGTCGCGGGCATCGGTCGGGCTTGGCGCAGCGCGGGGCATCGGCGAATTCTGACCCCGGGCGCGGCAGGCGGCTTCCACCTGCATGGAACAATCCGGCCGCCCTCTTTGCGCCACGCCCGTGCGCCATGACCACGTCCCACACCCTCTCCGATTTCGATTTCGCTCTGCCACCCGAGCTGATTGCCCAGCACCCGGCCGCCGAGCGCAGCGGATCTCGGCTGCTTGACGGCACGACAGCAGCGCCTGTCGACCGGGTGTTCCGCGACCTGCCCTCGCTGCTGAGCCCGGGCGACCTGCTGGTGTTCAACGACACCCGCGTGATCAAGGCGCGGCTGTTGGGTGTGAAAACGACTGGCGGTCAGGTCGAGGCCCTGGTCGAGCGGGTGATGCCGAACCACGAGGTGCTGATGCACCTGCGCGCCAGCAAGTCACCCAAGCGCGGTCAGCGGGTGCGTTTCGGCGTGAGCGTCGAGGCCGCGTTGCAAGGCCACACCGACACCAGCTTCGAGGCCGAGGTGCTGGGCCGCGCGGGCCCGGAAGACTCGCTGTTCCACCTGCGCTTTCCGTCTGACCCGCAAGCGCTGCTCGAGCGTTTCGGCCACGTGCCACTGCCGCCCTACATCACGCACGCCGACGATGCCGATGACGAGCGGCGCTACCAGACGGTGTTCGCCGCCCGGCCCGGCGCCGTCGCCGCACCGACGGCCGCACTGCACTTCGATCAACCGCTGCTGGACGTGCTCTCTGCGCGCGGCATCGCACAGGCGCGGGTCACACTGCATGTCGGCGCCGGAACCTTTCAACCGGTACGCACCGAGAACCTGGCCGAGCACCGGATGCACAGCGAGTGGTTCGAGGTCGGGGCCGACACGGTGGGCGCGGTGGCCCGCGCCCGCGAGCGCGGCGGTCGCGTCGTGGCCGTGGGCACGACCACGCTGCGCGCGCTGGAATCGGCAGCGCTTGGTGGTGAGCTGCGCGCGGGCGTCGGCGACACCGACATCTTCATCACACCGGGATTTCAGTTCCGCGTCGTCGATGCGCTGGTCACCAATTTCCACCTGCCCCGCAGCACGCTGATGATGCTGGTCAGCGCGCTGGCAGGCCATGCGCACGTGATGGCGCTGTACCAGCACGCGATCGCCGAGCGCTACCGCTTCTTCAGCTACGGCGATGCGATGCTGCTGAGCGCCACGCCCGAGGCGCGCGCCCCGCAGCGCTGAGCGGTCACGACCCGTCCGACTCGGTGTCCGGCGCAGCCGGCGCTGACTCCGGGCATCGCGCCTGACCACACAGCCGCTCGCAGTACGGGCAGGCCGTCAGCGGCAGCCAGTCCGGGATGCGGTAGTAGCGTTTGAGGACCTCGGTCAACGGGCCATCGCGGTACGCCTCGTAGCGAAAGCCCTTGCCTTCGACGGCATAGAAGGTGAGGCCGCTTTGCTGGTAGGTCAGCAATTCGACGGTGTCGAAGTAGGGACGGTAGTCCTCGAGCTTGGGTCGCTCGGTGCGGATGATGCGGATCGTCTGCCCCTGGTAGACGCTGTAATCGACCAGCAGATCGTCCTGACGTGCGTGGAACTTGCCGACACCGAACACCGGCACATAGCGGCGCAGCGCATAACCATAGGTCGAGGCCGGCGTGTAGGCATTGGCCATCAGCACCACACCCGGCGCATCGACCTGCTTCAGCATCTCGGCCGTTTTCACGGTGCGCACGATGCCCTTGTAGAGCGAGATCGACTGCCAGCGCTCCAGCGACGTCATCGCCACACCCACGACGGCGATCACGTGCAGCCCCGTCAGCACCGCGAGCCCGATCGCGCAGGCACGCAGCCGCTGTGTCGGCAGGCCCAAGGCGATGAAGGCGAAGCCGAAGGGGTAGAACGACATCACCCAGTGCAGCCCGATCACCTTCTTGAAGGAAAGCAAGGCGAAGAACAGCAGCGGCACGACCACCAGACAGCCCAGCAGCCGATGCGTCTGGAAGGTGGCGCCCAGCGCGGCGCGGTGCTTCCAGCTCAGCCAGGCCGCCACCGGTGACACCAGGTAGACCATCATCGCCAGATAGGTCACCGGCTTCTTCCAGGTGAACACCTCGCCCGCGTTGCGGTTGATCAGGTTGAACATGATGTTCGACCAGCCATGCTCGATGTTCCAGGCGATGTTGATCGCGGGCCCTGGCAGCGCACACAACAGCAACAGCGCGAAGGCAGCAAAGCGCTCGCGGCGGAACAGCGCGAAGTGCACGAAGTAGGCGAGGCCCAGCACCACCGAGAAATACTTCGACAGGAAGGCGGCGCCCAGCAGCACACCGGACAGCGCGTAGAGGCCCCAGGCGCGACCATCGAGCTGCGGCCGGCGCTCGGCAATCAGCAGGCAGCAGGCCGAGGCCACCGACCAGAAGATCAGCGGCGTGTCGGTGGTGATCAGCACATTGAGCCAGTTGATCGGGGCCAGCCAGAACAGCAGCACCGCCCAGGCGGCCCGGGTGCGATCGACCGCGGCCAGCGCCCACCACATCAGCCCGCCGACGGCCAGAGGCAGCAGCAGCACGGGCAACCGGATCGCCCACAGCGTGTCGCCCAAGGTCGCGCGCATGGCGGCGATCAGCCAGCCGACCATGGGCGGGTGGTCGTAGTAGCCCCAGTCCGGGTAGACGCCCCACCAGTAGAAATAGGCCTCATCGCCGGTGATCGGCAGAGCCACCGAGAGCCAGCCGCGGAACACAAGCGCGCCCAAGCCCGCGATCAGCAGCCAGCGCGGCAGTGACAGGTGGTCGGTGTCCAGCTTCATGCAATCACCGACAGTGAAGGCGCGATGAACACCAGCAGCCAGGCGATCAGCGCCGCGACGATCCACCGGTCGCGCAGCAGGTCACGTGCGACGTCTTCTCCGTGCCCGCGATGCACCTGGTAGGCATAGCGCAACATGCCGAAGATCACGATGGGCACGGTGTAGACCAGCCGCTCGCCATGCTGGGCCTGAGATTCAGGGCTGGTGGCGAACAGGCTGTAGGTCATCAGCGTGGCCGTCATCGTGACGGCGACATAGATATCGAGCAGCGCCGGCGGATAGTGTTCCAGCACCGAGCGCTGGCTGGCGGCGTCGTGAAATGTTTCAGCGCGGCGTTTGGAAAACCCGAGAAACAGCGCCGCGAAGATGCCCGTCAGGATCAGCCAGCGCGATGGCGGGATGTCTACGCCGCTGGTGCCAGCGAACAGCCTCAGCATGAAACCCAGCGCGATGATGAACACATCGACCACCGGCACCCGCTTCAGGCGCCACGAATAGGCGAGGTTGCTGGCGATGTACAGGCCGACCAGCGCGAGCAGCACCGCGTGGCCGTTGGCCAGCGCAATGCCTGCGGCCAGCAGCACCGCCGCGAGCGTGAACGCCGCGCCCGGGCTGACTGCGCCACTGGCCAGCGGGCGCAAGCGCTTGGTCGGATGCAACGCATCGCTCGCCCGATCGGCCCAGTCGTTGACGACATAGACCGCGCTAGAGAACAGGCAGAACACGGCAAAAGCCGACAGCACCTGCATCACGCGGTCGGTGTCGTGCCAGGACTGGCTGAACACCAGCCCGGCAAAAACAAACACGTTCTTCAGCCACTGATGGGGCCGCATCAAGGCGAGCAGGGGCGGTAGGCGCATGGGCGGGAGCGGTGTCGTGAAAGGTGTCGCGGACGGCTGGCGTTCGATGGGGGCCGCGCGTGTCGCTCGCGTGCGGCGCCGAGGATAACGCCGGCCCGGCCCGCCGCCTGTTGGCCACAGCACCCGGCGACAATCTCAGGATGCTGACGTTTGAAGTGCTCACCACCCAGGGACAGGCCCGCCGCGGCCGCATGACGCTGAACCACGGCGTCGTCGAAACGCCGATCTTCATGCCCGTGGGCACCTACGGCACCGTCAAGGGCGTGATGCCAAGCGCGCTGGAAGAAATGGGCGCGCAGATCATCCTCGGCAACACCTTCCACCTGTGGATGCGGCCGGGCGTCGATGTGCTGGCGCAGTTCGGCGGCCTGCACCGATTCGAACGCTGGAACAAGCCCATCCTCACCGACAGCGGCGGCTTCCAGGTGTGGAGCCTCGGCAATTCCGACGGCACCGGCCGCAAGATCAGTGAGGAGGGCGTGAAGTTCTCGTCGCCGGTCAATGGCGACAAGCTGTTCATGACGCCCGAAGTCAGCATGCAGATCCAGCGCGCGCTGAACTCCGACATCGTGATGCAGTTCGACGAGTGCACGCCTTACGACACCGCCGGCCACATCACCACCGAAGACGAGGCGCGCCGCTCGATGGAGTTGAGTGCGCGCTGGGCGCGCCGATGTGTCGATGAATTCGCGCGCGGCGAGAACCCGAACGCGCTGTTCGGCATTGTGCAGGGCGGCATGTTCGAAGGCCTGCGCGACGAGTCGCTGGCGAGCCTGGTCGAGCTCGATCTGCCTGGCTACGCGATCGGCGGCCTGAGCGTGGGCGAGCCCAAGGAAGACATGCTGCGCGTGCTGCAGTACACCGCACCGAAGCTGCCGGCCGACAAACCTCGCTACCTGATGGGTGTGGGCACGCCGGAGGATCTGGTGGAAGGCGTGTCCGCGGGCATCGACATGTTCGACTGCGTGATGCCCACCCGCAATGCCCGCAACGGCCACCTGTTCACCCGCTTCGGCGACTTGCGGCTGCGCAACTCGCGTTACAAGAGTGACGAGGGCCCGATCGATCCGACCTGCGGTTGCCAAGCCTGCGCCGGCGGCTTCAGCCGCGCGTACCTGCACCACCTGGAGCGCTGCGGCGAGATGCTGGCGCCGATGCTGGCCAGCATCCACAACCTGCACTACTACCTGAACCTGATGCGCGAGATCCGCGACGCGCTGGACGCGGGCCGCTTCGACGCCTTCGTGGCGCAATTCAAGGCCGATCGGGCGCGCGGGGTTTGACTTTGGCCTTGGCAGGCGCTGCAGCGACGGGCTCGCTGTGGCGGCGGATCCATTCGGCGAAACTGGCTTCGTCGAGATCGCCGGATGCCACCGTGAGCATGGTCATCACGCAGTCGGCATCGCGGGCGGTCAGCACCGACCCGTTGAGCGCCAGGAACAGCTCGACGGCGACGAACGCCGTCCGCTTGTTGCCGTCGATGAACGGGTGGTTCTTCGCCAGGCCATAGCCGTAGGCGGCAGCCAGCGCGGCGACGTCTGGCTCGCCGTAGGCCGCGAGTTGCAGTGGCCGTGCGAGCGCAGATTCGAGCAGCCCTTCGTCACGCGTGCCGACGCCGCCGCCATGTTCGGTCAGCTGCTCCTCATGCACGGCACGGATCACGACCGGGTCGATCCAGACCCAGGGCTCGCTGGTGGCAGTCACTGCCGACTCACTTCGCCAGTTCGTGCAGCACGTCCCGGCGCTTGCGCATGATGTCCCGGGCGGCTGACATCTGGGTCTCGAACGTCGGATCGTGCGGGGTCAGCCGAATGCCGTCGGCGCTGTCGGTCAAGTGCAGCGTGTCGCCCTTTTCAACCCTGAGCCGTGCCAGCACTTCCTTCGGCAGGATCACGCCAACCGAGTTGCCGATCTGGGTGAGTTTGAGGGCGTGCATGGCGGCTCCTGGAAGTTATAACAATCGTTATTGTATGACTGCGCTCCCGCGGCGGGCAAGGCCGGCAGGGCCTCACCAGAACACCCAGTTCCCTGTTGTCACCACCCAGATGCCGAGTGCGCCGTTCGTGACCGCATGCGCGATCACCGGCACCCACAGCTTGCCGGTGCGCACGTAGAGCCAGGCATAGGCGAGGCCGGCCACGATGGCGGCGAGCCAGAGCGTGTGCGCCAGCATGAAGACGAAGGTCGACAACACGATCGCACGCAGTCCGACCTGCAGCGGCACCACCCCCTCGAAGGTGGCGTCCTGGAACCAGCGCATGAGGAACGAGCGCCAGAACAGCTCTTCCATCACCGGTACCAAGAGCGCCGCACCGATCCAGCGCACCACCACCAACGACCAGATCAGGTTGCCCTGCGCATCGAGCGGAATGAACATGGCCGTGGGCGGGGCCAGCTGCATCCACGGTGCGTCGAGCTGTATCCACAGCACGAACACCAGCAGACCGGCGCCGACGGCCAGGCCCACTTCGCGCCACGACGGCCACAGCTGCACCGACAGTTCACCGTACTCGCGCCACCACCAGACCAACAAAGCGCCGACCACGAGGACGGTCAGGCCATAAATCCAGCGCGGATCGAACCCCCAGGCGCCATCGGCAGGCGCCATGCCGCGCAGCTGCAGCAACAGCATGAAGGCCACGAACGGGATCACGCGCACCTGCGCGGCGGGACTGAACGGCAGCTTCATCCGCGCGACGTCAGGCCGAGTGCACTCAGCACCGCATCGGTGTCCTGTCCCAGCGTCGGTGCCAGGCGACCGATGCAGCCCGGCGTCAGGCTGAGTTTGGGTACCACGCCGGGCACATCGAGCGCCAGGCCGTCGGCCGTGGTGATGCGCTCGATCATGCCGCGCGCGCGGTAGTGCGGGTCTTCGGCGATGTCCTTGGCGGTGTAGACGCGGCCCACCGGCACCTGCGCCGCCTGCAGCGTCACCAGCGCCTCGGCCACGCTGCGCGTCTTCGCCCAGTCGCCAATCGCCGCATCGATCTCGTGCACCCGTTTCACGCGGCCGGCGTTGGTCGCGAGACCCGGGTCACGGCCCAGGTCGTCGCGGTCGATCGCGTGCATCAAGCGCTGGTAGATCGAGTCGCCATTGCCGGCCACCAGCACCCAACCGTCGTGGCAGGCGTAGGTGTTGCTGGGCGCGATGCCGGGGAGCGCCGAGCCGGCGGGTTCGCGCACCGCGCCGAACGCGCTGTATTCAGGCAGCAGGCTTTCCATGCAGTTGAAGACAGACTCATACAGTGCGACATCGACCACCTGGCCCAGCCCTTTCGGCGCCTGCGGGCTGACCGTCGCATGGCGATGCTGCAGCGCCATCAGGATGCCGATCACGCCGTGCAGCGCGGCGAGCGTGTCACCCAGGCTCACGCCGCAACGCACCGGGACGCGACCGGGCTCCGCCGTCAGGTGGCGAATCCCGCCCATCGCCTCGGCCACTGCAGCGAAGCCGGGCAGCTCTCGGTAGGGACCGGTCTGGCCGTAGCCGCTGATGCGGCACATGATCAGGCCGGGGTTGGTCTTGGACAGCTCTTCATGGCTCAAACCCCAGGCTTCCATCACACCGGGCTTGAAGTTCTCGACCACGACATCGGCCTCGGCGATCAGCTGACGGACGATGTCACGCGAGGCCGGGTGTTTCAGATCGAGCGCCACGCTGCGCTTGTTGCGCGACTGCACCTGCCACCACACGCTGGTGCCGTTGTGCAGCAAGCGCCACTCGCGCAGTGGGTCGCCACCGGGCTTGCCCTCTTTGGCAGGCGGCTCGATCTTGATCACCTCGGCACCGAAATCGGCCAGCGTCTTGCCAGCGAACGGGCCTGCAATCAGCTGCCCCAACTCGATGACCTTGAGCCCAGCCAGCGGGCCGAATGAAGTGGTAGTGGCTTGCGTCATGGAAGGGCGAGATGGCAATGGGCGAGAAGGCTGCGCGGGACGGTGTTGCACGTCGAGCTGAAATCGACCCGAACGTGATGCAAAGCACGGCGTGCAGGCGCCGAGCCCCGCAGTCGCGGGGTGCGCCGAAGCGTACGGCTCACTACAGTTTGCTTCAACGTCTCAGCGCCATTTTCGGCCAACCGAGACGACAGGATTACCGCCATGAAACCATTGTCCCCGACCTTGCGACACGCCCTGGCAGCCGCCTGCTGCAGCGTTGTGGCCGCAGCCCACGCCAGCCCAGTGTCCAGCGACACCACGATTCTTGGCGCGAACTTCGTCAACGGCACCAGCAGCTATACCGAAGGGCTCGATCCGTTGGGTGCGTCGGCCACCTTCACCGCGGGCCCGAGCGGCCGCACATTCCAGAAGAAAACCCAATACGGTTACACAGGTGTCGGTGTGAGTGGTGGCCGTACCGGCGATGAGATCGACGTCGGTGAATCCATCTCGGCCAGCTTCACGCGGGCGCTGCAGTTGCAACGCTTCGGGGTGAACGTGCTGTTCGACGGCCCGGAGTATGGCGATTGGAACGAAGTGGCACAAATCAGGGCCACACTCGCCGACGGCGGATACCTGTTCGGCTTGTTGCAAGTCACCAGCGAAAGCTCGGCGAGCTGGTGGGTGGACGGCGTGGCGATGCTCGGCAGTTCGGTGTCACCCTTGGCGGGCGCTCTGGCGCGCGACGGATACGGCGGCGCTTGGGAGGTGAGCAATCCCTTCGGCGACGTCAACATCACAGGACTGGAATTCACCGCCCTGCAAAGCACGGTGTGCAGCTCGGGGTCGTGTAGCAACCAGTCCGACTACGCGTTGCACAGCCTCCAGCTTGCAGACGCGGTGCAAAACACGCGCCGCACGAACCTGGTGCCCGAGCCTCAGAGTGCCGCCCTGGTCGGGCTGGCCCTGGCGACTCTCGTTTTCACCAGCCGACGCCGTCGCCAACGCGCTGATCGCTGAGTCAAGCGGGGCCTCAAGCGGCTTTCTGTTCCAGCAGGTAATTGGCGCCCTCGTATTGGCCCAACACCTCGGTCAGGTAGGGCAGTACCGCCAGCAACTGGTCGTGCAGGGTGTAGGGCGGGTTCAGGATGAACATGCCGCTGCCGGCCAGGCCAAAACCTTGCGAGTCCGGCTGCTGCACCGTCAGGCGTGCATGCAGCCAGCCCTTGGGCGCCAGCCCTTCGAGCCGGCGCGGCAGCTGCGCCGCTTCGAGCTTGCTGACCTGCGGGTACCAGACCATGTAGACGCCCTCCGGAAAGCGCGTGATCGCCTCGCGCAGTGACGCAATGACCTTCGAATAGTCGCCGTGGCCTTCGTAGCTCGGGTCCATCAGCACGACGGCGCGGCGCGAGGAAGGGGGCACCTGGCTCTTCAGGCCCTCGAAGCCATTGGTGTCCTTGACCTCGGCACCCTTCACCGAGCCCAGATACGCTTCGAGGATGCGGTGGTCCGTCGGGTGCAGCTCGTACAGCCGCAATTGATCCTGCGCGCGCAGCAGCATCTTCGCGAAGGCCGGTGACCCGGGGTACTGCTCGAGCTGACCCTCGGGGTTGAACTGGCGCACCAGCGCCATGTAATCGGCCACGGCCTCGGGCAGCTCGGCCGGCTCGCGGTCCCACAGCCGCGCGACACCCTGCAGGTACTCGCCCTTCTTCTGCGCGTACTGGCCTTCGAGCGAGTACCCACCGGCCCCGGCATGGGTGTCGATCAACCGGTACGACTTGTCCTTCTGGTTCATGTAGCGCAGCACCAGCGTCAGCGTGATGTGCTTGAGCACATCGGCATGGTTGCCAGCGTGAAAGGCGTGTCGGTAAGCAAGCATGCGGTGGGTTCCTGGTCAGTCAGTCACTGTAGTGGTGGTTACACCAAAACCGCGATCGGTGCGATCGCCATTGTCAAACGCGGGTAAGCCCTGGCCGCCAGAATCCGCCACCTGTTTCCGAGGATCTGCCATGACCCGCCTGTTCGACCCGATCCAGATCGGCGCCATCGCCGCCGCCAACCGCATCGCCATGGCCCCGCTGACCCGCAACCGCGCAGCCGCCCATCAAGTGCCCACCGAACTGATGGCCACCTATTACCAGCAGCGCGCCAGCGCCGGGCTGATCATTGCCGAGGCCACGCAGATCAGCCCCGAGGGCCAGGGCTACCTCGACACCCCCGGCATCTACTCGCCCGAGCAGGTGGCAGGCTGGAAGAAGGTGACCGACGGGGTGCATGCGGCGGGCGGCAAGATCGTGCTGCAGCTGTGGCATGTGGGCCGCATCTCGCATGTGTCGTTGCTGCCTGGCGGCATGTCGCCGGTGTCGTCGACCGCGCGTGTCGCCAAGGCGCAGACCTTCACAAAGGACGGCTTCGTCGATGTCTCGCCGCCGCGTGCGTTGCGCACCGACGAGATGCCGCGCCTGGTTGCCGACTACCGCCACGCCGCGAAATGCGCGATTCAAGCCGGCTTCGATGGCGTCGAGGTGCACGGCGCCAACGGCTACCTGATCGACCAGTTCCTGCGCGACAGCACCAACGACCGCACCGATGCCTATGGCGGCTCGGTCGCCAACCGCGTGCGGCTTCTGATGGAGGTGATGCAAGCCGTCACCTCCGAGGTCGGCGCCGACCGCACGGGGCTGCGACTGAGCCCGGTCACGCCCTTCAGCGACATCGGGCAGGACAGCGATGCGCAGGGCCTGTTCAACCATGTGGTGGCGCAACTGGCGCCCTTGAAGCTGGCCTACCTGCACCTGATCGAAGGCAACACCGGTGGTGCGCGTGATTACCTGCCGTTCGACTACGAGGCCTTGCGCCAACGCTACAAGCAGGATCACCCGCAGGGCGTGTGGATCGTCAACAACGGCTACGACCGGCAGATGGCGATCGATGGGGTGACAAAAGGCCAGGCCGATGTCGTCGCCTTTGGCCGACCCTTCATCAGCAACCCCGATCTGGTGCACCGCCTGCGCGACAACCTGCCACTGGCCGCACTGGACCCGAACACGCTGTACGGCGGTGACGCCAAGGGCTACACCGACTACCCGTCGCTCGCAGAGACAGCTGGCTGAGCGTCGCTGTCGGGTCGGCGATCAGGCCGGAATGCGCAGCAACTGCCCTGGGTAGATCTTGTCTGGGTGGCCAAGCATCGGCTTGTTGGCTTCGAAGATCTTCGGGTACTGGTTGGCATTGCCGTAATACGTCTTGGCGATCGCCGACAGCGTGTCACCGCGCACCACCAGGTGGTATTGCGACTCGTCGGCCGGCGTGGCGACGGTCATCCGATCGTCGACCTGTGACACGCCCTGCACATTTCCGCAACACAGCAGGATCTTTTCCCTCGTCGCCTGGTCGGCCGCTTCACCGGACACGCTGACGATGCCAGAGGCGCCGTCGAACGCAACAGCCAAGCCGACAGCATCCAGCTTCTGCGTGGCGATGTAGTTGGCGATGGCCGTGCCGGCCTTCGTGTTCGCTGCCGCCGCTGCGGCTTGCAACTCGGCGCTGCTCGGCGTGCTCTGCGCCTTCACCGCAGCCGCTTCAGCATCCTTGCTACCGAACAATTTTTCGCCGGCTTCCTTGAAAAAACTGATCAGACTCATCGACATCTCCCGGTGGTGTGGTGGGGTTGCATCTGGCGGTCACCGCGGGTGAACGTCGACCGACTCTAGCAGCGCGCCGTGACGCGGCTGCGCACGGACGCAGGTGGTGACGTTCATGACTTCGGCGTCGCCAGCGTCGATCGGAACAGCTCGGTGATCCCGACCTCGCGCGGGCCGTGAACCAGTTCGAAAGTTTCTCCCGCTGCCACCGTGCCGGGCACACGCACCGCCAGGTAGAAGCCGCACCAGGCATTGGCCGCCATCAACTTCGCGGCCTGGTTGAAGCCCATCACCGCGTTGAACTTGAAGCACGGAAAGCGCGGCTCGCTGACCGCCAGCTCGCAGTTCGCGAAGCGCAGCACGTCGCCGATGCAGACCTGGTTCTCCAGCAGGCCGCTGATCGTCAGGTTCTCGCCCATGAAGCCGTGTGGCAGCGGCTCGTTCCATGCGGCCACCTTGGCCTGGGCGCGCACCGTCTGCCAGAAGGGATAGTGCTCGATCGGGTAGGCGTAGACCGCCTTGCTCAGGCCGCCGTGCACCGACAGGTCAGCCTGCTCGTCACCCGCCAGGCCCAGCGGACGCGCCTCGATCGGTCCGCTGACGCTGCGCTTGACGATACCGGTCAGGACCTCTCGGCCATCGATCGTCATCTCGCGGGCGGTGGCGATGTTGGTGCTGAGAACTTGCATGGTGTGGGAATCTCAAGGCGGAGGCGACAGGCCACTGGCGAGGCTGCGACATGCACATTCCAGGCCGGCTCAGGGCGCCAGCGGTCGGTACGCTGGCAGCGCGGCCATCGCCTGTCGGCCCGCGCGGCTTGCCAACCAATCCCCCAACAGCTTGCCTGCCGGGTGATCGTGATGGAAGGCGCGCATCAGGTGCACCGGCACCCGCAGCATCGGGTCGCCCTCGACCAGCACGCCGAATTCGCGGTCTTTCCGCAGCACCGCCGACGCCGCAGCCCAGACGCCTCGCTCGACCAGCGCGCAGCCTCGGCCTTCACGCGCAGCCGTCAGTGCGTCTCGGCTGGCTGACGGCCGATACCAAGGCGGCAGCGGAGCCACTTTCGCGGCCCGCCACAGGACCGACTCCAGTTCATGCGTGCCGGAGCCGGGCTTGGCGCCGATGAACGGCGCACCCGCTTTCGCCAGCGCCGACAAAGCCGACACGACCTGCGCTTGCGCGCCGAGCGCATCGAGGGCGGAGCGCAGCAGCGTGGGCCCAACGATCAGAAACTCCGACGTGGCGACGGGCTGCCGGCCACGCAGCAGGCCCTGTTGATCCAGCACTTCCTCAGCCTGCGGCGTGTTGAGCAGCGCGCCGTCGTATTCACCACGTCCGAGTGCCTCCAGCAACTCACGCGCCGGGCCGGGCTGCACCCGCATGGCCACGCCGGTGTCGCGGCCGAAGCGTCGCTGCAGGTGCGTTGCCAGCCCGGACTCGACCAGCGCCTCGTCGACCGCCAAGCGGAACGGATCGGCCAACGACTGGCGCTGTGCGGCCCGCGCGGTCACCGGCACGGCCATCCCGGCAGCGGCAGCCAGCTGAAGCAGGGCACGGCGGTGCAGGCTCATGGGGCTGCAGTCTAGAGGGGCCTCATGATTTTTGAACGCACACGTCAAGCGCCATGAAACCTTGCGCTGCTTGGGACTCCTACAGTACACCCCACTGAACGACGCCACAGCTCCCGCCATGAACCCCGCCCGCCCCACCCGCTACACCTCGACGGCCATCGCGCTGCACTGGCTGCTGGCGTTCGCCATCCTGGGCGCGTTCGGCCTGGGTCTGTACATGACCGACCTGCCGTTCTCGCCACAGCGTGTGAAGCTCTACAACTGGCACAAGTGGGCTGGCGTGACCATCTTGACGCTGTCTGCTTTGCGACTGCTCTGGCGCCTGACGCACCGCCCGCCCGCCGACGCACCGATGCCGGCCTGGCAGCAGCGCGCCGCGCATCTGGCGCATGGTGGTCTGTACCTGCTGTTCTTCGCGGTACCACTGATGGGCTGGGCCTACAGCTCGGCTGCGGGCTTTCCGATCGTCTGGTTCGGCGTGCTGCCGCTGCCCGACCTGCTGCCCGTCGACAAGGCGCTGGCGGAGGCCATCAAGCCGGTCCACGGCTGGCTGGCGTGGACGCTGATATCGCTCGTCGCGCTGCATGTGGCCGCGGCGCTCAAGCACCACTTCATCGATCGTGACGGGCTGATCGCCCGCATGTGGCCGGGTCGCGCCGGACCCTGATGCGCCCGCGCATCGACCCACCTCAGGAGCACCCCTTCATGCGCAAGTCCACCCTCTCCACCGCTCTCGCGCTGGCCGCGCTGTTCACGGCCTTGCCGACGCAGGCCCAACAGAATCTGGTCCCGGCACAAAGCGAGATGGCCTTCCTCACCCGGCAGATGGGTGTGCCGGTGGATGGCAAATTCCGCCAGTTCGATGCGCAGATCGCGTTCGATCCCAAGCAGGTGCCGGCCTCCAAGATCAGCTTCACGATCGACCTCGGCAGCGCCACCATCGGCACGGCCGAGACCGAGGCCGAGTTGCTCAAACCCGACTGGTTCGACACCCGGAAGTTTCCCAAGGCCACCTTCACTTCGACGCTGGTCAAGCAGGTCGCACCAGGCAAGCTCGAAGTGGCTGGCACGCTCAGCATCAAGGGCAGCAGCCAGCCGGTGACCGTGCCCGTGCTGCTGGCGCAGTCGGGAACCTTCACCACCGCCACAGGCTCTTTCACCCTGAAGCGACTCGACTTCAAGATCGGTGATGGCGACTGGAAGGACACCTCGGTCGTCGCCAACGAGGTGCAGGTCCGCTTCAAGCTGACGCTCACCGGCGTCACCGGTTTGTGACCTCCACCCGCCCGACCGTGCCTTCGCGACACCTCGTGCCCCTTTTCCTCCAACACCCCTCCACCGGAATCACCCCATGAACACCCCCACCTGGATCGCCCTCTCCGCCGCCTTGCTCGCCAGCACCGGTCTCGCTCACGCCGAAAGCGCCACTTACAAGATCGATCCCACACACACCTACGTGACCTTCGAAGCGCGCCACTTCGGCACCTCGACCAACCGCGGCCGCTTCGACAAGAAGGATGGATCGATCACCCTCGACCGCGCCGCCAAGACCGGCAAAGCCGACATCACCATCGACACCACCTCCATCAACACCGGGTTGGCGCTGTTCGACAGTCATCTGAAGGGCGACAACTTCCTGAAGGCCCAGGAATTTCCGAGCGCGAAGTTCGTCGGTGACAAGTTCAGTTTCGATGGCGACAAGGTGACATCGGTCAGTGGCACCTTGACGCTGCTGGGCAAGACGCGACCGGTCACGCTGACTGCCACCAACTACAACTGCTACGACAGCCCATTCTTCAAGCGTGAGGTCTGCGGTGGTGACTTTGAAACCACCCTCCAACGCACCGACTTCGGCATGACCTATGGTCTGCCGGTCATTCCGGACGACATCAAGCTGCTGATCCAGATCGAAGCCATCAAGCAGTAAGCCGCTAGGACGCCATCGTCTGCCGCACCGCGTGCTCCCAGTGGCCCATCAGTTCGGCCACGCGGTCACGCGGCATGCGGGGCTCGAAGCGGCGCTCGACCTGCCACAGTGCACTGAGCTCCTCCAGCCCGCCGTAGATGCCGCTGCTGAGGCCCGCCAGGTACGCCGCACCCAGCGCGGTGGTTTCGATGACCCGCGGGCGCACCACGGGAACACCCAGCAGGTCGGCCTGGAACTGCATCAGCAGGTCGTTCACACACGCCCCGCCATCCACCCGCAACTCCGCCACGGGCACGCCGCCCGCGGCGACCGCATCGCGGCTCATCGCCTGCAGCAGCGTGGCGCTCTGGAAGGCGATGCTCTCCAGCGCCGCGCGGGCGATGTGCGCCACGGTGCTGCCGCGTGAGAGCCCGACGATCGCGCCACGCGCCTCGGGCTGCCAGTAAGGTGCGCCGAGCCCGGTGAACGCCGGCACGAACATCACGCCGCCACTGTCGGGCACGCTCTCGGCCAACGCCTGGACCGCGGCACTTTTGTCGATGGCGTGCAAGCCGTCGCGCAGCCACTGCACCACCGCGCCGCCGATGAACACACTGCCTTCCAGCGCGAACTGCGCCGCCGCGGCGGGCTGCGCCGCACGGGTGGTGACCAGGCCATGGGCCGACAGCTGGCAGGCGCTGCCGGTGTGCATCAGCATGAAGCAGCCCGTGCCGTAGGTGTTCTTCGCCAGCCCGGCCCGGAAACAAGCCTGGCCGAACAGCGCGCTCTGCTGGTCACCGGCCACACCGCCGATCGCGATCGGTGCGCCGAACAGGGCCGCCGAGGTGTGGCCATACCGGTGGCTGGAGGGGCACACCGACGGCAGCACCTCGCGTGGCACCTCCAGCGCCTGCAGCAAGTCGTCGTCCCACTGGCCGGTGTGCACGTTCAGCATCAGCGTGCGCGAGGCATTGCTGATGTCGGTGGCATGCACCGCAGCACCGGTCTGATCGCGCGTCAGCTGCCACAGCAGCCAGCTGTCGACCGTGCCGAAGGCCAGCTCACCGCGCTCGGCGGCCGCGCGCGCGCCGGGCACCTGGTCGAGGATCCACTTCAGCTTCGTGCCTGAAAAATAAGGGTCGAGCAGCAGCCCGGTGCGCTGGCGGAACAGGTCTTCGAGCCCGCGCTCGCGCAGCGCGGCGCAGGTCGCCGTGGTGCGGCGGTCCTGCCAGACGATGGCGTTGTGGAGGGGCTCGCCGGTGCGGCGGTTCCACACCACCGTCGTCTCACGCTGGTTGGTGATGCCGATGGCCGCGATGTCGCGCGCTGCGAGGCCGGCTGAGGCCATTGCCTCGCGCGCAGTGGCCAACTGCGTGGCCCACAACTCGAGCGGGTCGTGCTCGACCCAGCCGGGCTGCGGGTAGATCTGCTTGAACTCCCGCTGCGCCATCGCGACGATGCGCCCGCCGCGATCGAAGACGATGCTGCGTGAACTGGAGGTGCCCTGGTCGAGCGCGAGGAGGTGGGTGGGTGCAGCCATGACCAACCGATCATGTGCGGCATCGGGAAGATCCGTCAAACTGCACCCGTGTCTGCCTCCCCAAGCCCCGCTGAATTCGATATGCTGGTTGTCGGCGGCGGGATCAATGGCACCGGCATCGCGCGCGACCTGGCCGGCCGCGGCCAACGGGTGCTGCTGTGCGAGCAAGACGATCTGGCGTCACACACCTCGTCGTCGTCGACCAAGCTGATCCACGGCGGGCTGCGCTACCTGGAGCACGGCGAGTTCGCGCTGGTGCGCAAGGCCCTGGCCGAGCGTGAACGCCTGATGCGCAGCGCGCCGCACCTCATGTGGCCGCTGCGCTTCGTGATGCCGCACGACCCCGACCACGCTTCGGTGCGCCCGGCCTGGCTGATCCGCCTGGGGCTCTTCCTCTACGACCACCTGGCCCGCCGCGCCTGGCTGCCCGACTCACGCCGCGTCGATCTGCGCAGGCATGCCGCGGGTGCACCGCTGCAGCCGCGCTTTAGGCAGGGCTTCATCTATTCCGACGGCTGGGTCGACGACGCGCGGCTGGTGGTGCTGAACGCGATCGACGCGGCCGAGCGCGGCGCGACGGTGCTGACGCGTTGGCGCTGCATCGACGCACGGCGCGGCGCCGATCACTGGGAGGTCATCCTGCGCAGCGGTGTCGGCGAAACGCGGCACGTCAGCGCGCGGGCGCTGGTGAATGCGGCCGGCCCATGGGCCGCGCAGTTTCTCGGCGAGCACGTGCACCGGCCTCATCCGCGACCGCTGCGGCTGGTCAAGGGCAGCCACATCGTCGTGCGCAAACTGTTCGACCACGACCATGCCTACCTGCTGCAGGCACCCGACCGCCGCGTCGTGTTCGCGATTCCGTATGAAGGCGAGTTCACCTTGATCGGCACCACCGAGGTCGAGCACCACGGCACCATCGGCGAGGTACGCATCGACGCGGCCGAAGTGGCCTACCTGTGCGAGCAGGTCAGCCGTTGCTTCGCGCGGCCCGTCGTCCCGGCCGACGTGGTGTGGAGCTACGCCGGCGTGCGACCGCTGCTCGAAGACGGCTCGGGCGATGCCGCCGCCGTGACGCGCGACTACGCACTGGAGCTCGACACGCGAGGACCAGCGTTGCTGTCGGTGTGGGGTGGCAAGCTGACGACGTTTCGCAAATTGGCCGAAGAAGCGGCTGATCTGCTGACCGCGCCCTTGAACATCACCGCCGGCGCCTGGACCGAGACCGCCATGCTACCCGGCGGTGACCTCAGCGCCTCGATCGGCCCGGCCGATCGACCCGACACTGACTTTGCGCGCTTCGTCCGCGCGCTGGCGGTGCGACACCCCGATGTGCCAGCCGCCGTGCTGCAGCGCTGGGCTCGCAGCTACGGGTCACGCACTGAGCTGTTGTTCACGCCGCAGGGGCTGGGCCTCGAAATCGCGCCCGGCCTCTTCGAAGCCGAGCTGCACGGCCTGCACCGCCACGAATGGGCGCGCACCGCCGCCGACGTGCTGTGGCGCCGCACCAAGCTGGGCCTGCACCTGACGCCCGCTCAGCGCGCCGCCGTGGCGAACTGGTGCGAAGCGCACTGGGGTGCGCCGGAGACTGCGCTCAAGCCACCGGGGTGAAGGCCCGGGCGGTGCCTTCGGCGGACACCGTGGCAGCGCTGGGCGGCATGGTGGTGTCCAGCTCGCCACCGAGCGCCTCGATCAGGTCCGGGATCAATTGCACCAGCTCGCCGGTGGCGATCGCCGCATCGGCATCGAACGCATCGTCGGCCTTGTCGCTGCGTACCCGCCCTTCGAACACCACGTCGAGGAAGTCGATCTTCTTGATCTGCCCGGTCTCGGTCAGCACGAAGGACACCCGACCCTGCCAGGTCAGCGCCACGATGTCCAGCGGATGGCGGGCATAACGCACCACCGATTTCATCTCGTCTTCGGACTTCAGCTCGCACTCGCGATCGACCGAAAACGCGGCGGGCGGCTCGCCGGTCAGCAGCCAGTCGGACATCGCGACCGAGGCCAATTCGGTGGTCTGCAGCGGCGTCAAGGTCAGGCCGTCGAGCGACTTGATCAGCTGCGTGACCACCTCGCCTGCGCGCGCCGGGCTGCTGGCATCGACCATCAGGAGCCGCTGCTTCGCATCGATCCACACCTTCACGGTGGATCGCTTGGTGAAGGCCAGGGGCAGCAGTTCCAGAGTGGCTTGCTCCTTCAGCTCCTTCGTCTGCTTCTTGCCCGGCTTGCGCCCGCTGGCCTGCTCGACCTGCTGCACCAGCTCGTCGGTGCGGCGCTTGACCACGGCCGACGGCAATGCCTTGCGCTCGACCATCAGCATCATCAGCCATTGACCACCGACGGCTTCGACCAGCGGGGCGTGCTCGGTGCCGCGCGGGGCAACCCAGCCCAGGGACTGGGGTTGCGTGGCGCCACATTCAGTGAAACGGGCTGCCGTGAGGGCCTCTTCGATCTGTGCGAGCGTGGCCTGCCATTCGGGGCCCACGCGATACACCGTCAGGTTCTTGAACAAGAGAGTTCTTCTTTCCAGGGCTGCATGAAGCGGCCGGCAGCTTGAGCGGCGGGCCGGGAGAGGCGGGATTGTCCACGGGCCAGGAGGCGCTCCGATGTTCTAGAGTGCCGGGGTGCTTTCCGGCCCCCAGGGCGACGCCGGTCAGCCGCATCTTCCACGCCCGCGGAACACGGAGACACCGATGAACGACAAACTCAAGCAAGCCGCCGATGCAGTGTTGGCCACCACCGTGGGCGCTGCGGGCGGTGCGCCCGGCGTGGTCGCGATGGCCACCGACCGCCAGGGCAACTTCTACGAAGGCGCGGCCGGCCGCCGTTCTTTGGGCGGCGACGCGCCGATGACCACCGATTCGGTGATGGCCATCTTCTCGACCACCAAGGCCATCACCGGCACGACGCTGATGCAGCTGGTGGAGGAGGGCAAGGTGCGCCTGGACGACCCGGTCAAGAAGTACGTGCCGGAGATCGCCGAGATCCAGGTGCTCGAAGGCTTCGATGCCAACGGCCAGCCGAAGCTGCGGGCCCCCAAGCACGACATCACGATCGACCACCTGATGCTGCACACCGCCGGCTTCAGCTACGAGTTCTTCAGCCACGACGACCTGAAGCTGCGTGGCGCCAAAGGCATCCCGTCGGTGGTGTCCAGCACCTACGGCTCCATCAAGACCTGCCTGCTCTTCGACCCGGGCAGCCAGTGGGGCTACGGCGTCAACATCGACTGGGTCGGCAAGGTGGTCGAGGCGGTGCGTGGCAAGCGGCTGGGTGAGGTGATGCAGGAACGCGTGCTGGCGCCGCTGGGCATGAGCGACACCGGCTTCGTGATGACGCCCTCGATGCAGGCCCGCCGCGCGGTGATCCACGACCGCGCGATGG
>LNFM01003324.1_pt1 | contig 63814 bp, 61 predicted proteins | sample 596031 | NCBI WGS metagenome assembly LNFM01 (sample SAMN04254537, study PRJNA301005) | activated carbon metagenome | isolation source: dual media filters at the Ann Arbor, Michigan drinking water treatment plant | place: USA: Ann Arbor
GAAGAAGGTCTATGAAGAGGCCTCCAAGCAGATCACCGGCGAAATGGAAGTCCGCGCCCGCCACATCCTGGTCGAGACCGAGGACGAGGCCAAGGCGGTCGCCGAAGAGCTGAAGAAGGGCGCCGATTTCGCCGAACTGGCGAAGAAGAAGTCCAAGGATCCCGGCGCTGCCGATGGCGGCGACCTCGGCTTCTTCACCAAGGAACAGATGGTGCCGGAATTCTCCACCGTCGCCTTCGCGCTCGAGCCCGGCAAGATCTCCGACCCCGTCAAGTCGCAGTTCGGCTGGCACGTCATCAAGGTCGAGGAAAAGCGCGCCCGCAAGGCGCCCGACTTCGAGCAGGTCAAGGCCCAGATCGAGACCTATGTTACGCGCAAGGCGCAGGCGGAATACGTCGCCAAGCTGCGCGAGGCTGCCAAGGTCGAGCGCATGGACAAGCCGGCGGAAGCCGCCGCCAAGCCGGATGCCGCCAAGCCCGCGGATTCGAAGATGGCGCCGGCGAAGAAGTAAGAAATCGCTGTCACTTCTTCGAGACCAATAGTATCTACCATCGTCATGGCCGGGCCGAAGCGCCCGGCCGTTCCATGTCTGGGGCCAAATTGGCAGCCCCGGCTAAGGTTGACCTGGTCGAACAAGGTGCTCGCATGTCCACTACCGTCTCTCCCCTCGCCCCGACCGATGTCCCTGATATGCCCGCCATTGCGGGCGTGAAGCTTGCGACCGCCGCCGCCGGTATCCGCTACAAGGGCCGTACCGACGTGCTGCTGGCGGTGATGGACAAGGGCACCACGGCTGCCGGTGTGTTCACCAAATCGAAATGCCCGTCCGCTCCGGTGGAATGGTGCCGCGCCAGGCTGAAGGGCGGCAAGGCGCGCGCGCTCGTCGTCAACTCCGGCAATGCCAACGCCTTCACCGGCAAGACCGGCAAGCAATCGACGGCATTGACGGCGCAGATCGCGTCGAAGGCGGTCGGCTGCGCCACCGGCGACGTCTTCCTCGCCTCGACCGGCGTGATCGGCGAACCGCTGGACGCCACCAAGTTCGACGGCGTGCTGGCGACGCTGGCAGAGGCTGCCACGCCGGACGGCTGGATGGACGCAGCCACGGCCATCATGACCACCGACACCTTCCCGAAGGTGGCGACCGCGACCGTCAAGCTTGGCAAGGCCAGGGTCACCATCAACGGCATGGCCAAGGGCGCCGGCATGATCGCGCCCGACATGGCGACCATGCTGTCCTTTGTCTTCACCGATGCGCCGCTGTCGTCGGCCGTGCTGCAGTCGCTGCTCAAAAGCGGCGTCGAGGACACGTTCAACGCCATCACGATCGACAGCGACACCTCGACGTCGGACACCTTGCTCGCCTTCGCCACCGGCGCGGCTGCGGAGCATGGTGCGCCGAAGATAAGCCGTGCCAGCGATCCCAGGCTGAAGGCCTTCACCAAGGCCTTTTACGCGGTGCTCGCCGACCTCGCCGAACAGGTCGCCCGCGACGGTGAAGGCGCGCGCAAGCTGGTCGAGGTGATCGTCGAAGGTGCGACCACGAAGGTCTCCGCGCGCAGGATCGCGATGTCGATCGCGAACTCGCCGCTGGTGAAGACGGCGATCGCCGGCGAGGACGCCAATTGGGGCCGCGTGGTGATGGCCGTCGGCAAGGCCGGCGAGCCCGCCAACCGCGACAAGCTGTCGATCTCGTTCAACGGCATCCGCGTTGCCAAGAGCGGCGCGCGCGATCCGTCCTACAACGAGGCTGAAGTGTCCGAGGTAATGAAGAACCCGAAGATCCAGATCAAGGTCGCGCTTGGCCTCGGCAAGGGCCGCGACCGCGTGCTGACCTGCGACCTCACCAAGGAATATGTCGCCATCAACGGCGACTACCGCTCGTAATTGCACTTGACGTCATTCCGGGGCGATGCGCCAGCATCGAACCCGGAATCTCGAGATTCCGGGTTCGCGCTATGCGCGCCCCGGAATGACAGCCGGGAGACTGAAGGACGCATGGCTGACATCAAGCTTACCCTCGTTGTCGCCTGCGCCCTTGTCGACGTCGACAAGCGCGTGCTGCTCGCGCAGCGCCCGGAAGGCAAGGCGCTTGCGGGCCTGTGGGAGTTTCCCGGCGGCAAGGTCGAGCCGGGCGAGCGGCCGGAGCAGACGCTGATCCGCGAACTGCACGAGGAGATCGGCATCGACGTCAGCGAGCCGTGCCTGGCGCCGCTGACCTTTGCCAGCTACGCCTATGACAGCTTTCACCTGCTGATGCCGCTCTACATTTGCCGCCGCTGGGAAGGCACGGCGATCGCGCGCGAGGGCCAGCAATTGGCCTGGGTCCGCGCCAACAGACTGCGCGACTACCCGATGCCGCCGGCGGACATTCCGCTGATCCCGCATTTGATTGATTTGTTGCTGTGACGCGCGTGGCCGACGTCTCTGGAGCACGCAGGGCCGGCACAAAAAAGCGAAAACAACCCCATGCAAAGTAGAACGCCGCCGCGCCCGCGGGCGTTCCGCTGGTCTCGTACCTTTATAGACGGCGTTCCCCGGATGCTGCGCAGCACGAAGTGATGCGCTGCTGTTCCGGGGTCCATCGTGGGTCCCGGCTCTGCGGTGCACCGCTGAAGAAGCGCTGCACCGCGTCCGGGACACGGCTAGCCCTTCGGTCTCCCCCTCACCGCTTCTTCCAAACTCGCCTTCGCCGAGCCCGGCCGCAACGGCTTCTGCTGGCTTTCATGCGGCGCCCAGCCGGATAGCCAGATCACGTCGAAGGTCGCGCGGATGCGGCCGTCGGCATCGGAAAAACGTTCGCCGTAAATCTGCGCCATCCGCAGCATGGTGCTGCGGCGGGTCGGCGTCCGCCGCCGCTCGATCAGGATGTTGCTCGCGCCCATGCGCCTGAGATCGGCCATCAGCGCGAACGCGCTGTCGTAGCGCACCACGATGCGATCGACGTCGGTGACCGGCAATGCAAGGCCCGCGCGCTGCAGCAGCGCGCCAACATCGCGCAGATCGGCAAAGGGCAGGACGCGCGGCGACACCCCGCCCTCGCACTCGGCTTCCGCTGCCGCAAAGGATTGCCTGAGTTCGGTCAGCGTATCGCCGCCGATCATCGCCGCCAGCAACAGCCCATCCGGCTTCAGCGCGCGGCGGATCTGTGCCAGCACGCCCGGCAAGTCATTCACAAACTGGAACGCGAGCGCGGAGACGACGAGATCGAGTGACTCCGGCTGCAAGGGCAGCGCTTCCGCTTCATCGGGATCGACATGGACGATCGAACGCAAGCGATCGGCCAGCGGCTTTCGCAGCAACTCGCCCGGCGTCCAGATATCGGCCACGTCGGAAAAGCTGCGCGTCACCGCCTGCAGCCGATCTTCCATATCCTCCCTGACGCGATCGAGCAGGAACGTGACGGGCTCACCGCGCCGTGCGCGATCACGTCGCGCGCGCAGCATGGCGCGATCGAATAGCATGGGCGCAGCGGTTTGGTTTGAAGCCATGCAGGTTGGTAGCCGCCTGCCCCATCTCTGGCAATCCTGTGCTTGAGCCGCGCGACACACGACGCTAGCCTCGCGCCCATGGACGCCGAGGCATCACCATCACGCTCTTTATCCAGCCATCTGCGGGGCGCGCTCGGCGCCTGCCGCGACCTGCTCGCGCACATCCCGCGGCTCGCGCTCGACATCGCGCTGCCGACGCTGTGCGTTTCCTGCCGTGAGCCGGTCGATGGCGAGGGCGTCTGTGCGGCGTGCTGGGCGAAACTGTCGTTCATCGAGCCGCCCTATTGCCCGCGACTCGGCATTCCCTTTGTGTACGACCCGGGGCCGGAATTGCTGTCGATGGAGGCCATCGCCAACCCACCGGCGTACCAGCGCGCCCGCGCCGCGGTTCGCTATGACGACGTCGCCCGCACGCTGGTTCATTCGCTGAAATACCAGGACCGCACGGATCTGGCGCCCACCATGGGCCGCTGGATGGCCCGTGCGGGGCAGCAGCTGCTTGGCGAGGCCGACGTGCTGGTGCCGGTTCCCCTGCACTGGCGGCGCGGCTGGAGCCGGCGCTACAATCAGTCCGGTGCGCTGGCGCGGGTGATTTCGCGGCAAAGCGGTGTCAAGCTGGCCTCCGAGGCGCTGCGCCGGATTCGGGCGACCGAGCAGCAGATCGGGCTGTCCCGGCCGCAACGCGCCAGCAATGTGCAGGGCGCGTTCAAGGTTGCCCCCGAGCGCAGCGCCGATATCGCCGGGCGTCGTGTGATTCTGATCGACGATGTCCTGACGTCAGGCGCCACGGCGGATGCCTGCGCCCGCGCCTTGTTGCGCGCCAAAGCCGCGCAGGTCGACGTGCTGGTGTTCGCGCGGGTTGTGGAGACCCACCGGGCTCCCATATAGTTCAGACAGTTCCGAACCAGAGCGCGCCATGACTGCCATTGAAATCTATACCCGTCCGGGCTGCGGCTATTGCACCGCCGCCAAATCGTTGCTGACGCGCAAGAATGCCGCGTTCACCGAACTGAACGTGGCCAGCGACCCGGCCTACCGCGATCAGATGTATGACCGCGCCGGACACGGCTCGACCTTTCCGCAGATCTTCATCGGTGCAACCCATGTCGGCGGCTGCGACGAACTCTACGCGCTGGACCGCGCGGGCAAGCTCGACGCCCTGCTCGCCGGAGAAAAGGCTTCCTCATGAGCGCTGGCTCCACCTTCACGGCCGCCATGGTGCAGATGCGCACCGGATTGTTGCCCGAGCCGAGCCTCGAGCAGGGCATGAAGCTGATCCGCGAGGCGGCGGCACAGGGCGCGGACTACGTGCTTACCCCCGAGGTGAGCAACATGATGCAGCTGAACCGCAAGGCGCTGTTCGAGCATCTCGCCGCCGAGGAAGACGATCTTTCGCTGAAAACCTACCGCGAACTCGCGAAGGAACTGAAAATCCATCTCCACATCGGCTCGCTGGCGTTGCGCTTTTCGCCCGAGAAGGCCGTCAACCGATCGTTCCTGATCAACCCCGACGGCATGGTGCTCGCCAGCTACGACAAGATCCACATGTTCGACATCGATCTGCCCGGCGGCGAGAGCTATCGCGAGTCGGCGAACTACCAGCCTGGCGAAACGGCCGTCATCTCCGACCTGCCGTGGGGCCGCATCGGGCTGACGATCTGCTACGACGTGCGTTTTCCGGCGCTCTATCGCGCGCTGGCCGAAGCCGGCGCATCGTACCTCACCGTGCCGTCGGCTTTCACGCGCAAGACCGGCGAAGCGCACTGGCACACGCTGCTGCGCGCCCGCGCCATCGAGAACGGCTGCTTCGTATTCGCCGCGGCGCAGGCGGGAATGCATGAGAACAAGCGCGAGACCTACGGCCATTCGCTGATCATTGCACCCTGGGGCGAAATCCTCGCCGAGGGCGGCGTCGAGCCCGGCGTGTTCCTCGCCGAGATCGATACCTCGAAGGTCGAGGCCGCGCGCAAAACCGTGCCTTCGCTGCAGCACGGGCGGCGCTTCGGCATCGCCGATCCCAAGGCCGGCCCGGAGCACCTGCACCTCGTCCGGGGCCAGGCATGATCCGCTACAACCTTCGCTGCGAGAAGGGCCATGCGTTCGAAAGCTGGTTTCAAAGTTCCGCGGCGTATGAAAGCCAGGAGAAGCGCAGGCTGGTTAGCTGCCCCGCTTGCGGTACGGTCAAGGTCGAGCGCGCCATCATGGCGCCCCGGATCGTGACCAAAAAGGGCCGCGAGGCTCCCGCGCCGGTGCCGGCCGCGCCTGCGGAAGTGACTGCATCGGAGTCGACGCCGCTGCTGATGGCGCAGGAGCGCGAGTTGCGCACCAAGCTGAAGGAATTGCGCGATCACATCGTGAAGAATGCCGACAATGTCGGCGAGCGCTTCCCCAACGAGGCGCGCAAGATGCATTACGGCGATATCGAGCACCGCCCGATCTACGGCGAAGCCTCAGCCGACGAGGCGCGGGCGCTGATCGACGAAGGCGTCGAGGTTTCGCCGTTGCCGGTGCTGCCGGACGACCGGAATTGATGCGAAGCGTCATTCCGGGATGGTCCGAAGGACCAGACCCGGAATCTCGAGATTCCGGGCTCGATGCTTCCGCATCGCCCCGGAATGACGGGGTAAGAGATTCTACGCCGCCACCAGCAGCGCCACGCCGATCACGATCAGCACGATCCCCGAGAGTTCGCGCGCCGACAGCGCCTGCTTGAACGAGTAATACGCCACGGCTTGCGCGAACAGCACCTCGATCAGCGCCAGCGTGCGCACATTGGCGGCCGCCGTCAGCGCGAACGCCAGAAACCAGAACTGCGAGGCGAACGCGCCCATGAAGCCCGCGAGCATCGAGGGCCGCCACAGGCCAAAAATCTTCACCAGCACGTCGGGCGCGCGGGCGATCAGATAGACGGTCAGCACCAGCGTCTGCACGAACAGGCCGAATACCAGCGTGTAAGACGCCGCCGTCACGAAGGAGACGCCGGGCACCGTGATGATGGCACCGCGAAAGCCGATCGCCGAGAGCGCAAAGCAGCCGGCGGCGACCAGGCCGATGATGGTCGGCTTCAACTCAGCAAAGCCCTTTTCGCCGCCCGGCCGCAGCGCCGTGATCACCACGCCGACGGTCGCGATCAGGATCGCGACCACTTTCAGAAGGGTCAGATGATCGCCGAGAAAGACGAAGCCGAAGATCGCGGTCTGGATCGCCTCGGTCTTCAGATACGCCGTCGTCACCACGAACGAACGGTCGTTCATCGCCAGCAGCATCAGGCCCGTGGCGAGGATCTGGCTCAGCGCGCCGAGCAGCAGCCACGGCCAGAACATAACTGTCGGCCACGGCACGGCGTCGCCGGTGAAAGCCACCACGACCGCAAAGAAGACGATCGAGAACGGAAAGCCGAACAGGAAACGGATATTGGTCGCGCCCCAGGTCCCGAGCGGCCCCGTCAACGACCGCTGCATCGCGTTGCGCGCGACCTGGCCGAGCGCAGCGACGATGGTGAAGGGAATCCAGAGCGAGGCGACGGTGAGCATGGGAAATACCGGCCGGGAATTGTCGCACCGTGCCGGGTGGCACGGGTGCGGTCAACCGGAGCGGCGTCATGACAGGATTGCGCGCCGTAAAATACGATGTCGTCCCTGCGAACGCAGGGACCCATACCGCGTGATCTCTCGTGTGGGCACGAATGGTCGTCGCTCGTAACCCACCGGCGCCGCGGAGTATGGGTCCCTGCGTTCGCAGGGACGACACCGGGTATGTGGCTAAGGTGCCGGGATCAACTCACACCCCCTCCGCCACCACCATGTAGTTCACGTCCATGTCGGACGAGATGCTCCAGCGGTCGGCGAGCGGGCTGTAGACCACGCCGGCCTGTTCGGTGATGGCGAGTTTGTTGTGGGCGAGATGCTGCGCGAGTTCGTCGGGGGTGACGAACTTGTCCCACTGGTGCGTGCCGCGCGGCAGCCAGCGCAGCACGTATTCCGCGCCGACGATCGCCAGCGCAAAACTCTTCCAGTTGCGGTTCAGCGTCGAGACCACCATCATCCCGCCCGGCTTGACCATCGCCGCGCAGCGCGAAAGGAACGCGCCGACATCAGTGACGTGCTCGATCACTTCCATCGCCAGCACGATGTCGAAGCGCTCGCGCACGTCCATGGTCTCGACCGTGGTGCAGCGGTAGTCGATCGACAGATGCCCCTTGTCGGCATGCAGCTTGGCGGCGGCAATGTTCGTTGCGGACGGATCGATCCCGATCACCTGTGCGCCCAGCCGCGTCAGCGGCTCGCACAACAGCCCGGCGCCGCAACCGATATCGAGGACGCGCAGGCCCGACAGGCAACTCAGGCTTTTGACGTTGCGATCGAACTTGCGGCAGGCCGCGTCCCTGATGTAGCCGAGCCGCAGCGGGTTGATCTTGTGCAGCGGGGCCATCTTGCCCCGAGGATCCCACCACTCGTCCGACAGTTTCGAGAATTTCGCGACTTCGGCCGGGTCGACCGTGCTGCCGCTGGAGGACGAACCGGCGGATGATTTCTGCTGCATCGCCATGGTTCAGGTACCGGCCGGTCGTGCGGTGATGGCGCTGCGAAACGACAGCGGCGACGAAACGGTGCTGATTTTCTCTTCGCTCTTGCCGACGCCGAGGATGGTCACATCGCCATAATCGAAGATGCGGCCAAGGATGGATTGATTGACGTCGACGCTTTCGACCTTGTCGAGACTCATTTCGAACGTCTGCCGCTGGATAAAACCCGTCTTATGGATGATACGCAGATCGGTGACATCGGTTTCGGTGGTCCATTGATGGAACCAGGCCGTGATCGTCTTGTACAATGCGGCGATGGCGGCGATGGCGGCCATCGCCAGGCTCAGCAGCGCCGGCGCGCCGGTCGGCACCTGGTACGAGAGAACGAGGAAGATGATCGCCACAACCCAGCCGACTATCGCAGGTAGGAAAAATATCCAGTGCGCGTTGGTCGAAAACAGCACCTTCTCGCCGGGCTGCAGTATTTCATCGATATAACGGCCCATACACCTGACCTGAACTAACCCGCTAACACGGCATTTTACTGCATTTTGAGTCGAAAACGTGCCCGGTTGCTTGCCCCGGGCCGCGCCGCTATGTATACGCCGCTTTCGGCCCGGGCGCTCCAATTTCCGTGCGGGTCATTTAACTTATCCTCACAGGGAATGCACGCGTCGTCATGGGCCGCCTCGTGATGAAATTCGGCGGTACGTCCGTCGCCAATATCGACCGAATCCGCAACGTCGCGCGTCACGTCAAACGCGAAGTCGATGCCGGACACGATGTCGCCGTCGTGGTGTCGGCGATGTCCGGCAAGACCAACGAACTGGTGGAATGGTGCCGCGACGCCTCGCCGATGCACGACGCGCGTGAATATGACGCCGTGGTCGCATCGGGCGAGCAGGTGACATCGGGATTGCTGGCGATCGCGCTGCAGGCGATCGGGATTCAGGCACGCTCGTGGCAGGGCTGGCAGATACCGATCCGGACCTCGGATGCGCACGCCTCGGCGCGGATTCTCGAAATCGACGGTTCGGAGATCGTCAACCGCTTCAAGGATCGGAAAGAAGTCGCCGTCATTGCCGGCTTCCAGGGCATCAATCCGCAGACCAACCGAATCACCACGCTCGGGCGCGGCGGCTCGGATACTTCGGCGGTGGCGATCGCGGCTGCGATCCATGCCGACCGCTGCGACATCTACACCGACGTCGATGGCGTCTACACCACCGACCCGCGCGTGGTTCCCAAGGCGCGGCGGCTCGACAAGATCGCGTTCGAGGACATGCTGGAACTGGCATCGCAGGGCGCCAAGGTCCTGCAGGTGCGCTCGGTGGAACTCGGAATGGTACACAACATGCCGGTATTCGTGCGTTCCAGCTTCGACAAGCCGGAGGATATCGACCCGCACGGCACCCCGCCGGGCACGCTGATCTGCAGCGAGGAGGAAATCATGGAAAGTCACGTCGTCACCGGCATCGCCTTTTCCAAGGACGAAGCCCAGATTTCCGTGCGCCAGATCGAGGACAAGCCCGGCGTCGCGGCTGCGATCTTCGGACCGCTGGCGGACGCCAATATCAACGTCGACATGATCGTGCAGAACGTCTCCGAGGACGGCAAGACCACCGACCTCACCTTCACCGTTCCGGCGTCCGACTATACCCGCGCCCGCGATACCATCACCGCGTCGAAGGACAAGATCGGGTACGCCCGGCTCGACAGCGCCACCGACGTGGCGAAGGTCTCCGTGATCGGCAGCGGCATGCGCAGCCACGCCGGCGTCGCCGCCAAGGGCTTCAAGGCGTTGTCCGAGCGCAACATCAACATTCGCGCCATCACCACCTCCGAGATCAAGTTTTCGGTGCTTATCGACGCCGCCTATACCGAACTGGCGGTGCGCACGCTGCACACGCTCTACGGGCTCGACCAAACCTAGAACAATATTCTCCCAAACTCAGCGCTTGGCCTGATCGTCAGACCGGCGGCGGTTTGGTAGATCTCGCGCTTCGCTGGCGCAGCATCGCCAATGACCCACACGTTATTGCTTCTGGCAGGCCTTTTGCTTGGCAAAACAAGCCTCGATTGGCTATAGGCCTGAGAGGTGGGCTGCCGCAAACTGTGCCACGGTTATGGCGACCTCGATTCGGCGGACCAGGCCTGCGGGCGGCGCCGAATGACTAAAATTGTTGGTTTTCGTGCGTTTCACACCAGCCACCGGCCACCCGGCCGGACGGCCCTGCGGGGGAGGATACCAGCACATGCGGAGCGCTTCGGGAGGTCCCCGCGTCTTGTTGAGACGGCTCCGCGAAACCATGGCGGAGCAGGTCTCTGCGCAGGAGCGCCTGGACAAGATCGTGGTCTTGATCGCGGCCAACATGGTGGCCGAGGTCTGCTCCTGTTACGTGCTGCGCATCGATAACACGCTCGAACTCTATGCCACCGAGGGTCTGAACCGCGATGCCGTGCACCGAACGGTCCTGCACGCGCATGAGGGCCTGGTCGGTCTGGTGTCCAGCGAGGCGAACCCGCTCAACCTGTCCGACGCGCAAACCCATCCGGCCTTCTCGTTCCGTCCGGAAACCGGCGAGGAAATCTATCACTCGTTCCTCGGCGTGCCGATCCTGCGCGCCGGCAACACGCTCGGCGTGCTGGTGGTGCAGAACCGCGCCAAGCGTACCTATGTCGAGGAAGAGGTAGAGGCGCTGCAAACCACCGCCATGGTGCTGGCGGAGATGATCGCTTCGGGCGAGCTGGCGGCGCTGGCCCAGCCGGGCGCGGAACCTGCGGCGCGGCACTCCCTGCACAAGACCGGCGCCATCCTCTCCGACGGCATCGCGCTCGGCCATGTCGTGCTGCATGAGCCGCGGGTCGTCATCACCAATTACATTGCCGAAGACCTGCCGAAGGAAATCAAGCGGCTGGATACGGCGCTGGGCAAGCTGCGCGCCGATCTCGACCGCATGCTGGAGCGTGGCGATGTCGCCGAGGGCGGCGAGCATCGCGAGGTGCTGGAAGCCTACCGCATGTTCGCCAACGACCATGGCTGGTCGCACAAGCTGCACGAGGCCGTCGCCACCGGCCTCACCGCGGAAGCGGCCGTCGAGCGCGTGCAGTCCGACACCCGCGCGCGCATGCTGCGTTCGACCGATCCGTACCTGCGCGACCGCCTGCACGACCTCGAGGATCTCGGCCATCGCCTGATGCGGCAATTGGTGGGACAGGATCACGCCCCGTCGCGCGAACAACTGCCCGAAAACGCCATTTTGATCGCGCGCGCGATGGGGCCCGCGGCGCTGCTCGATTATGACCGCAAGCGCCTGCGCGGACTGGTGCTGGAGGAAGGCACCGCCAATTCCCACGTCTCCATCGTGGCACGCGCGCTCGGCATTCCCGCCGTCGGCGAGGTGCCGAACGCGCCCGGCATCGCCGATCCCGGCGACGCCATCATCGTCGACGGCACGTCCGGCTCGATCTACATTCGCCCATCGGCCGAAATCGAATCGGCCTATGCCGAGCGGGTGCGGTTCCGCGCCCGACGGCAGGCCCAGTATGCCGCGCTGCGTGATCTGCCCTGCGTCACCAGGGACGGCCAGCCGGTCGAACTGATGATCAACGCCGGCCTTGTCGTCGACCTGCCGCATATCGACGACACCGGCAGCGCCGGCATCGGACTGTTCCGTACCGAATTGCAGTTCATGGTCGGGCAGAGCCTGCCGCGCTCCTCGGATCAACTCGCGCTGTATCGCACGGTACTGGATGCCGCCGGCACCAAGCCGGTCACGTTCCGGACGCTGGACATCGGCGGCGACAAGGCGCTGCCCTACATGGAGACCGTGATCGAGGAAAATCCCGCGCTCGGCTGGCGCGCGATCCGGCTCGGCCTCGATCGGCCGGGACTGCTGCGGGGACAAATTCGCGCGCTGCTGCGGGCCGGCGGCGGCCGCGCGCTGAAGATCATGTTCCCGATGGTATCGGACGTGGCCGAATACGATCAGGCCAAGGCGATCGTCGAGCGCGAACTGACATATCTGCGCCAGCACGGCCATCCGCTGCCGGAACGCATCGATGTCGGCACCATGGTGGAAGTGCCCGCGCTGCTCTACCAGCTCGACGAGTTGCTCAAGAAAGTCGATTTCATTTCGGTCGGATCGAACGATCTGTTTCAGTTCCTGTTCGCCGTCGACCGCGGCAACGCCAAGGTTTCCGAACGGTTCGACACCATGTCGGCGCCGATCCTGCGCGCGCTGCGCGACATCGTGCGCAAGGCCAATGCGGCGAAGAAGACCGCCTCGCTGTGCGGCGAGATGGCCTCCAAGCCGCTCGGCGCACTGGCGCTGATCGCGCTCGGTTACCGCTCGCTGTCGCTGTCGGCCACCGCGCACGGGCCGGTGAAGGCGCTGATCCTCGAGCTCGACGCCAAAAAGGCCGAAGCCGTCATCATGCCGCTGATCGATGCACCGGCCGGCAGCGTCTCGATCCGGCAGAAGCTGACGGAATTTGCGGAGGCCGAGGGGCTGTCGTTGTAGCGAGGCTCCGTCCCGACAACTTAAGCCTTCCACATCCGCCGCCTTGAGAACCACGCCATGTTGCCCGAAGCGAAACTCGATATCCTGCTTGCCCACCACGCCTCGCTGGAGGCCGAACTGCTGGGCCAGTTGAATTCCGAGAAATACGTCCAGATCACGCGCGAGCTCGCCGAGCTCAATCCGCTGATCGACGCCGTGAAGACCTATCGCGCGGCGCGGGCCGAGATTGCGGACACGGAATCGCTGCTGGCAGATCCTGCCACCGATCCGGAAATGCGCGGCATGGCCGAAGCCGAGCTGGAGACGCTGCAGGCAAATGTCGACGAGCTGTCGCAGAAGATCCGCGTGGCGCTGTTGCCCAAGGACGCCATGGACGACCGCAACGTGGTGCTGGAAATCCGCGCCGGCACCGGCGGCGACGAGGCATCGCTGTTCGCCGGCGACCTGTTCCGGATGTATGAGCGGTTTGCCGGCCTGCAGGGCTGGAAGGTCGAGGTGATCTCCGCCAGCGAAGGCACCATGGGCGGCTTCAAGGAAATCGTCGCCGAAGTGCAGGGCCGCGGCGCGTTCGCCAAGCTGAAGTTCGAATCCGGCGTGCATCGCGTGCAGCGCGTTCCCGACACCGAGACGCAGGGACGCATTCACACCTCGGCGGCAACGGTCGCGGTGCTGCCCGAGGTCGAGGATGTCGATGTCGACATCAAGAACGACGATCTGCGGATCGACACCATGCGCGCGCAGGGCGCCGGCGGCCAGCACGTCAACAAGACCGAATCCGCGATCCGCATCACTCATATCCCGACCGGCATCGTGGTCATGATGCAGGACAGCCGCTCGCAGCACAAAAACCGCGCCTCCGCGATGAACATCCTGCGCTCGCGGATCTATGACGCCGAGCGCCAGCGCGTCGACGCGGCGCGCTCCGCCGACCGCAAGGAGAAGGTCGGCTCCGGCGACCGCTCCGAGCGCATCCGCACCTATAATTTTCCGCAGGGCCGCGTCACCGATCACCGCATCAATCTGACGCTGTACAAGCTGCCGCAGGTGATCTCGGGCGAAGCGCTGGGCGAACTGATCGACGCGCTGACCACCGAACATCAGGCCGCGCAACTCGCAGCCCAGGGCGCGGCGGCGTGAGCGGCAACCTCGCTGTCGTCCCTGCGAACGCAGGGACCCATAGCCACCGACGTTCGTTGTTGCTCAAGATGCCAACCCGTACCATCTCAATCGAAGGGCCGCGGCGTATGGGTCCCTGCGTTCGCAGGGACGACGAATGACCTACCAAACCGTCGAGACGGCACGGCGCGCGCTTGCCCTGCAATTCAAATCTGCCGCCATCGATTCCGCCGAACTCGACGCGCGGTTGCTGACAGGTCACACGCTCGGCCTCGACCTGACCGGCATGATCACGGCGGCACAGCGTCAACTCACGCACGACGAATTCGCACGTCTCGAAGACTACGCGCGCCGCCGTCTCGCCGGCGAGCCGGTCGCGCGCATTATCGGCGAGAAGGAATTTTGGGGACTGCCGTTGCGACTCGTACCCGCGACGCTGGTGCCGCGGCCCGACACCGAGACGGTGGTCGAACTGGCGCTGGAGCTGTTGCGCACAGGCGGCGCCCTCGATCGCCCGCTGCGCATCGCCGATCTCGGTACCGGCACCGGCGCAATTCTTCTGGCGCTGTTGTCCGAATTGCCGGCAGCAACGGGAATAGGCACGGACATCTCCGAAGCAGCCTTGCAAACCGCCGCCGCCAACGCGACGCGGGCAGGCCTCTCGGAGCGCGCGACATTCATCGCATGCGATTATGCGAGTGGCCTGTCCGGACTATTCGATCTGATCGTCTCGAATCCGCCCTATATCCGCTCGGCCGATATCGGCGGCCTGGCGGTGGAAGTCAGGAACCACGATCCCCTGGCCGCGCTTGACGGCGGTGCGGACGGGCTGGACGCCTACCGCGCGCTGGTTCCCCAGGCGGCCAGCCGGCTGGCGCCGGGCGCCGCCCTGGTCGTGGAGGCTGGAGAGGGCCAAACCGGCCAAATCGAGGCTTTGATGGTAGCCGCCGGGTTAACGCCCGCCGCCTGCCCAAAAGCCGATCTGGCAGGCATTCCGCGGGCGGTAGCGGGCCACAAAACAGCCCGATAAAGTCCTACTGGAACGCAAAAAAACCACTTGGAATATCACCCGGGAGCGACTACGTTCCGGTCACAAATCGGTCCCGGGTGGCTGGCCCCGCAGCTAAGAGCGGGTGGAAGCCAGAGGTCTCGAAACGAGAGCCCGCCGAGCGAAAGGTTCCAAAACGCAGGTCGAATTGAGCGCAATGGCTGGAACTGTGCTGCTCTTGACCGCAAAGCGAACGAAAGCCTGATATTGGTCTTGAAGACTTACGCAAAAACTCCGTCACGCGAAGTCGTCACGCAAGGCGATTAGGCTGGTTTGACTGGCTCAATGATTTGGTCCGGCGCGCGGTAAACGGCGCTGGTTGGGGAACGCGTCTTTGCTGAACGCGATGGTTGGCGAAATCGACGACATGAATTTGAACGGCATCGTGACCCGGTGCGCTTGAGCGCGCCCGGCTTCGATGAGGATACGACGGCAACTGCATAACTTCAGGGCTGGAATAAAAGGCGACACATGAGAAACGGTCAGAATAACAAGCGGATGCGTAACCGGAACAACAATAACAACAACAACAATAATAACAGTAACCGGCGCGGTCAAAACCCGATGACCCGGGTGTTCGAATCGAACGGACCCGACATCAAGATCCGCGGTACCGCATCGCACGTTGCGGAAAAGTACGTCCAGCTGGCGCGCGATGCGCGATCTTCCGGCGACCCGGTCGCGGCCGAGAATTACTATCAGCACGCCGAGCATTATTTCCGCCTGATTGCCGCTGCCCAGGAGCAGTTCCGGCAGAACCAGCCGCAACCGCGCGTCGACAACGAAATGCCGGCGACGGAAGATGGTGAGGACGAAGGCGAGAGCTTTTCGCATTTCGGCCAGGAGCCGGGCTTCGTCCCGCAGCAGCAGCAGCCCTACGTGCGCGACAACAATCCGCGCGAGCAGCGCGGCGACAACCAGCCTTTCGTCCGCGACCAGCAGCCACGCGAACATCGCGAACGCGATCGCGATCGTGAGCATCGCCCACAGCCGCAATATCAGCCTCAACCCCAGCCGCAGCCGGTGATTGCCGATACCGGCGGCGTCGACCGTCTGCCGTCCTTCATCACCGGACCGCAGCCGCAGGTGAACGGCGCGCCCGGCGGATATGAAGGCGGTGGCGGCGGTGAACGTTTCCCGCGCCGGCGACGCCGTCCGCACGGCCCGCGTCCCGACAGCATGGCCGCGCCTGCCGCGCCGAGCGAAGACTTCAATCCGGGGAATGAGTAGTCGCTATTCGATATCCCGTCGTTCCTGCGTTCGCAGGAACGACTGACGGATGGACTACGCCTTGTCCCGCGACGCCGTCGACGACGGCACCAGCACCGGCTCCAGCGACGGAATCAACCGCGTGCGTTCGCGGCCCGCAGGGATCGCGCGATAGACCTGCTTGGTCGCTTCCACGATATGCACGCCGGCAAACGGCAGCGACAGCGCCGCGCCGACGCGCTCCCAGGCCATCGCCGAGCGAAGAAACCAGCTGTTTCCGACCGGCGGCAGGAACAGTGCCTCACCCCATGAAGCCGGCGTAAACCAGGTCTGCCGCAGCAACTGCGTGATCTGCGCGCGCGAATACGGCCGGCCGTGACCGAACGGCGTGTTGTCGGTGCGCGTCCACACGCCGCGGCGGTTCGGGATGACGGCGATGAGACGCCCGGACGGCGCCAGCACGCGCCAGACTTCGCGCAGCAATCGTTCCGGATCGTCGGACATTTCCAGTGCATGGACCAACAGGATCCGGTCCACCGCGGCATCCGGCAGCGGCATCGAAAATTCATCGATCAGGGTCGCCAGCGCCGGACGCGCCGTCGGCCATTTCAGCACGCCCTGGGCTGCCGGCATGAAAGCGATGCAGCGTTCGGAATCCTCGCGAAACAGTCCGAGATAGGGCGTCGGGTAGCCGAGCCCGAGCACGCGCTGCCCGGCCGCGTCAGGCCACCGCGCGCGGATGCCGCGATTGATCAACTGCCGCGCCACGATGCCGAGGCGTTGCGAGTAGAAATCGCGAAGATCGATCACGTCGATGGTCATGGCCTCAACATATCATACGGCGTTTGGCTGCGGCGTACCGAAAATGGCATTGCCGCGTAAGCGTTAACGCCATATTCCGTGCTATCCAATGGGCAGCTTGGTCCTACTCACGGAGCTATCATGGCCGCGGAAATTCGCACCTTTGCCTGCCTCGCCGACAATTTCGGTTATCTGATCCACGATCCCGCAACCAAGGCCACCGCCTCGATCGATGCGCCGGAAGCCGCACCCATCATCAAGGCGCTGGAACGCGAAGGCTGGACGCTGACGGATATCCTGATCACCCATCACCATGCCGACCATGTCGGCGGCGTCGCCGAGCTGAAGCAGAAGTACAACTGCCGCGTCGTTGCTCCGCACGACAAGTCGACTGCGATCGCCAATGTCGATCTGCGCACCGGCCATGGCGACGTCATCAAGGTCGGCAGCCTGCTGGTGCGGGTGCTGGAAACGCCGGGCCATACGCTCGACCATATCTCCTACGTGTTCGACGGCGAGAAAGCGGTGTTCGCCGCCGACACGTTGTTCTCGATCGGCTGCGGCCGGGTATTCGAGGGCACCTATCCGATGATGTGGGATTCGCTACTCAAGCTGCGCGCGCTGCCGGACGACTTCAAACTCTATTGCGGTCATGAATATACCGCGTCCAACGTCAAGTTCGCGCTCACGGTCGACGGCGACAATCCCGCGCTGCAGGCGCGCGCGGAGGAAGTGACCCGGCTGCGCGCGGAGAACAAGCCGACCATTCCGGTGCTGCTCGGTGAGGAGAAAAAGTCCAACGTGTTCCTGCGCGCCGACGAGCCGTCGGTGGCGGCGAAGCTGCACATGAAGGGCGCCAGCGGCGCCGAGGTGTTCGGCGAGCTGCGCGAACGCAAGAACAAGTCCTGATGGCGCTTTCGAAAGAAGCCGCCGCCATCGTCGCGCGGCTTGGACTGAAGCCACATCCGGAAGGCGGCCACTATCGCGAGACGTTTCGCGATGCCGGCGTGGATGCCGACGGCCGTTCGCGATCGACCGCGATCTATTTCCTGCTGGCACGCGGCGAGCGCTCGCACTGGCATCGCATCGATGCCGTCGAGGTCTGGCACTACCACGCGGGCGCGTCGCTGATCCTGCAAATCGCCGATGACAGCGGCCCGCGCAACGTGAAGCTCGGCCCTGATCTCGCCGCCGGCGAAATGCCGCAGGCGATCGTGCCGCCGCACGCCTGGCAGGCCGCCGAGAGCAGTGGCGACTGGACACTGGTCGGCTGCACGGTGGCGCCGGGATTCGAGTTCGCGAATTTCGAGCTGGCGCCGAAGGATTGGTCGCCTCCACGCTGAAACGACTGCGATCGGGAATCGGGTGGGTTTCATGGGCCCGTGCACATAGCTTCCGGCCTCACGGCAACAGGAGCGAAACATGCACGGTACATTCAGCACCTCACATCAGATCGAGCCGGCCATTCTTTATTTCGGCACGCCGGTGGTTCTGATCGGCTCGACCAACGAAGATGGTTCTTTCAATCTCGCGCCGATGTCGTCGGCATGGTGGGTCGGATGGCGTTGCATGCTCGGGCTTGCGCGTAATTCCAGGACGACCGAGAACATGATTCGCACGGGCGAATGCGTGCTCAATCTGCCGTCCGCTGCGCTCGTCGGCGCGGTCGATCGGCTCGCGCGCACCACTGGCTCCGACCCGGTGCCGCCTAGCAAGACGATGCGCGGCTACCGGCACGAACACGACAAGTTCGGCCTGTGCGGCCTAACGGCGATGCCGGGCGAAACAGTTGCGGCACCGCGCGCGCTGGAATGCCCGGTTCAAATCGAGGCCAAGGTCGCGCATGTCCACGAGATGGCGCAGGAGGACGCAGTCTGGCGCGGCAATCTCACGGCGATCGAGGTGCGCGTCACCCGTGTCCACGCCCATTCCGGAATCATGATGGAAAGCGAGCCCAACCGCATCGATCCGGACAAATGGCGCCCGCTGATCATGAGCTTTCAGCAGTTCTATGGATTGGCGCCCGAGAGGCTGCAGCGCTCCGAACTCGGGCAGATACCGGAAGCGATGTACAAGCCGCCAGGCTGGAGGCCTGCGGCCTAACGTTTGCTCCACACCATATCCCTGGCCGCGACCAGTCCTCCACCTGCAATCAGGACCGCCGCGACGGCAATCGTCGCGGTCGGCTGCGCGTATCCGGCGAGGATCAGAAACGCCGTCGACAGCAATGGTGTCGCGTAGGATGCGGCCCCCAGCACGCGGATATCGCCGCGTTTCATGCCGATGTCCCAGACAAAGAACGCGGCTCCCACCGGGCCGACACCGAGTGCGACGATCGCAAGCCACTGCCCCATCGTCTCCGGCCACACGGTCATCTCGACCATGCCGTGAACGAGCGCGGCGAGCAGCGCGGTAGCAAGGCAAAAGCCCGCGACCGCGTCGGTCGGCACCGCCTTCAGCTTGCGCGACATCACGGAATAGGCCGCCCACACGAAGGCGGCGAGGAAGGCTGCGGCCAGGCCGGGCATCTGGCTGGGCGCGAAACCCCCGCCGGTATTGCCGGCCAGCAGCAGCACCGTGCCGGCGAGCCCGAGCAGCGCGCCGATGATGTGATGCGGCGCCAGCCGTTCGCCCGGCAAGAACGACGAGAACAGCACGATCAGCAATGGCCAAAGGTAATTCAGCAGGCCGGCTTCAGCCGGCGGCGCAAACCGCAGCGCAAGGAAATACAGCGCGTGATAGCCGAACAGCCCGCCGACGCCGACCACCCAGGCCACCAGCGGCTGCTTCATGGCGCCGAAGGCTGCGGGCCGGAACAGGAAGCTGGCGAACGCCACCGCGGCGCCGATGCCGAACGTCATGGCGGCGAGTTGAAATGCGGGAATCTTCCCGGTGGCGACCGTGAGCACCGACAGCAACGACCACATCAGGATCGCGGTCAGTCCGATCAGCGTGGCGGAACGGGGATTCATGGGTTCGGCAATGACCAGCTTCTTCCGTCATGGCCGGGCTTGTCCCGGCCTGCCCGGGGCAAGCCCGGGCATGACGACTTTTTATGAGCCGTTGTGACATGCAACAGCCATGTGATTGCGAGACGCAATCACACCATGTACTGGCCGCCGTTGATCGAGAGCGTCGATCCCGTGATGGCCCCCGCCTCGTCGGCGGCGAGGAACACCACGGCGCGGGCGATTTCCTCGGGCTCGCCGAGGCGGTTGACCGGGATCAGCGGCAGGATGCTCTTCTCGAGCACTTCCTTCGGCACCGCCTGCACCATCTCGGTGTTGATGTAGCCGGGGCAAATCGCGTTCACGGTGATGCCGCCCTTGGCATTCTCCAGCGCGAGCGCCTTGGTGAAGCCGATGTCGCCGGCCTTGGCCGCCGAATAGTTGACCTGGCCGAACTGGCCCTTCTGGCCGTTGATCGAGGAGATGTTGATGACGCGGCCAAACTTGCGGGCGCGCATGCCTTCGATCACCTGGCGCGTCATGTTGAACAGCGAGCCGAGATTGGTGTTGATGACCGCGTTCCACTGGTCGAGCGTCATCTTGTGGAAAGCACCGTCCTTCGTAATCCCGGCGTTGTTGATCAAGACGTCCACCGGGCCAAGGTCGGCTTCGACCTGCTTGACGCCGGCCGCGCAGGCGTCAAACGAGCTGACGTCCCATTTGTAGACGGGGATGCCGGTCTCGGATTTGAATTTCTCGGCCGCCGCGTCATTGCCGGCGTAGCTTGCCGCAACCTTGTAGCCCGCAGCCTTCAGCGACTTGCTGATCGCCGCGCCAATGCCCCGCGTACCCCCCGTTACCAATGCAACACGTGCCATGTCGTAGTCCTCCTTGGTGGTCTTCTTTATAAGCCGGAATTGTCCCGGTCTTTTGACGAAGCTCAGCCTGCAGGTTGGAAGCGTTCCTGAAAACGTTCCGGAGATGAAAATGCCCGGCGCGAGACCGGGCATTTCATCTTTAGCAATTAAGACTGCGGGTGACAGATGATCTTTTCATCATTCAACCAGTCACTCTGCCTCAAGATCAGTCGCGTGCGATGCACATGGCGATGCCCATGCCTCCGCCGATGCACAGCGTGGCGAGGCCCTTCTTGGCGTCGCGCTTCTGCATCTCGTGCAGCAGCGTCACGAGCACGCGCGCGCCGGACGCGCCCACGGGGTGGCCGATCGCGATCGCACCGCCATTGACGTTGACCTTGCCGGTATCCCAGCCGAGGTCCTTGTTGACCGCACAGGCCTGCGCCGCGAACGCCTCGTTGGCCTCGATCAGGTCGAGGTCGCCGATGTTCCAGCCGGCCTTCTTCAGCGCGGCGCGAGACGCCGGGATCGGTCCGGTGCCCATGATCTTCGGGTCGACGCCGGCCTGGCCCCACGACACGATGCGGCCGAGCACCTTCTTGCCTTCCTTGGCGGCCTGCCTGGCGGTCATCAGCACCACGGCGGCGGCGCCGTCATTGATGCCGGATGCGCTGCCGGCGGTGACGGTGCCGTCCTTCTCGAAGGCGGGCTTCAGCTTGGCCATCGCGTCGACGGTTGCACCATGGCGCGGATACTCGTCGGCGCTGACGATGATGTCGCCCTTGCGGGACTTGATGGTGACGGGAACGATCTCGTCCGCGAACTTGCCGGCCTTCTGCGCGGCCTCGGCCTTGTTCTGCGAGTGAACCGCGAACTCGTCCTGCTGCGCGCGGGTGATCTGGTACTGCCGCGCGACATTCTCGGCGGTGTTGCCCATGTGGTAGCCGTTGAAGGCGTCCCAGAGGCCGTCCTTGATCATGGTGTCGACCATTTCAAAGGCGCCCATCTTGACGCCGGCGCGCAGATACTGCGCGTGCGGGGCCATGCTCATGGATTCCTGGCCGCCGGCGACGACGATTTCGGAATCGCCGTTGAGCAGCGCCTGGTAGCCGAGCGCCACCGTGCGCAGGCCGGAACCGCAAAGCTGGTTAACGCCCCAGGCCGGGCTTTCCACCGGAATGCCGGCGGCGATCGAGGCCTGACGAGCCGGGTTCTGCCCCTGGGCAGCGGTCAGGATCTGACCCATGATGACTTCCGAGACACGGCCCGGCTCGATGCCCGCCCGCTCCAGCGCGGCCTTAATGGCAACGGCGCCGAGGTCGTGGGCCGGGGTGGTGGCGAACGCGCCGTTGAAGCTGCCGACCGGGGTGCGGGCGGCGCTGACGATGACGACATCGTCTGACATGGACATCTGCCGGACGGCATGCCTGTCTCTCACCTTATCCTGTTAACCTCGTTGACCCATGTCAATCGGCCAGGAGCCAAAATCCCGCCGCGGCGCATTCAAATTGATCCCGGTGAGGGTTTCCATAGCAGCCTCCATGCCTTGGAATTAACCGTGCCGCACAAAACGGTAGCCGAGCCGCATTGAAAATGCTTACTTTGCTGCGTTGCGTTGCTTGTCTGCCCGTCGGCGAGGCCGTCGGGTTCCCCCGCTCTCGGTATTTTTGTGTGAGCTTATGGCAAAGTCAGATCAACCTACGACCATCAAAAAGTACGCCAACCGGCGGCTCTATAATACCGGCACGAGCACCTATGTGACGCTCGAGGATCTCGCGGCGATGGTGAAGGATGGCGAGGATTTTCTCGTCTACGACGCCAAGACCGGTGACGACATCACCCGCTCGGTGCTGGCGCAGATCATCTTCGAACAGGAGAACAAGGCCGGACAGAACTTGCTGCCGACCACTTTCCTGCGCCAGCTGATCCGCTTCTACGGCGACAGCATGCAGATGGTGGTACCGAAATATCTGGAGCAGTCTATCGACACGCTGACGCGCGAGCAGGAGAAATTCCGCAAGCAGCTCACCAACACGTTCAGCGGAACGCCGTTTGCGCCGCTCGAAGAGCACGTCCGTCGCAACATGGAATTGTTTCAGCAGACCTTCTCGATGTTCAAACCGTTCGTGCCGCCGCGCGGCGGATCGAGCGAACTCGAGAAGGCGCCGGAGCCAGTAACCGAAGACAATATCGACGACCTGCGCCGCCAGATGAAGGACATGCAGGAACGCCTCGAGCGCATGTCGAAAGAGCCGAAGAAGGAAGAGTAGCTGCCTGCCTGCGTGCCGGCGCCGCCTAGCCCGGCCTCTTCCGTTTAGGCGCACGAAATTTCGCGGGGTGTGCTCTCGGTTTCTTTTGTTCCCCGGTTGACCTGCATCAAACGGTAAATCACGCGTTGCAGCCACACTGTCCGAATGGACATGCACGTTGCGACGATCGAGCCGCCGGTCACGGGCGGATCGCCCCCCGGAAATCGCCGGCGGCTTTCATGGAAGCTTGCGGTCGCGGTCCTGATCGTGGCTGGAGCCATCGCCATCGCATGGTGGTTGCTGCGAGGGCCCGCGATCACGGTGGCGCGTGTCACGCGCGGCGCCGCCGCCGAAATCGTCTACGCAACCGGCTCGGTCGAGCCCGAGACGTGGTCACGCTCGACACCCCTCGTGCGCGGTCGAATCATCGAGCGCTGCCGGTGCGAGGGCAAGGCGGTCAAACGCGGTGATGTTCTCGCCCGTCTTGACGACAGAGAAGCAACGGCGACGCTGAACGACCTCCATGCGCTGGCAGAATTCCAGCAGCGCGAGTTCGACCGCCAGTCGCAATTGCTGTCGCGCGGGGTCGCGAGTTCGCAGGCTTTCCAGAAGGCCGAGACCGATCTGGCACGCATCAAGGCACAGATCGCGGCGCAAGCGCAGCGGCTCGAATATTACAGGCTGGTGTCGCCGATGGACGGCATCGTCCTCAAGGAGGACGGCGAGGTCGGGGACATGGTCGAGCCCGGCACGATCCTCTACCGCATCGGGCTGGAGAAGCCGTTGTGGGTGGTCGCCGACGTCAACGAGGAGGACATCCCACGGGTCAAGGTCGGCCAGAATGCGCTGCTGCGCACCGATGCATTCGCGGGCCAGGTGCTGCCGGGCGCCGTCAAGCAGATCACACCGGCCGGCGATCCCCTTTCCAAGACGTTTCGCGTCCGGATCAGCCTGCCGGACGATACGCCGCTGCGGGTCGGCATGAGCGTCGAGGCCAACATCATCAGCCGCGAAAAGCTCGACGTGCTTCTCGTTCCGGCCAACGCCGTGGTCCGCAACAACCTGTTTGCGATCGAAGACAACCATGCGCGGCTGCGCAAGGTCGAGATCGGGATCCGCGGGACGGGTTTTGTGGAAATCCTGCATGGCGTCAGCGAAGGTGAATGGGTCGCCTCGCCGGCAACCGCCAACATCAAGAACGGTTTCCGGGTCCGCGCCATCCCCGTGGAGGCGCCCGCGCCGTGAACCTGATCCTGAGCATTGCGTGGACCCACGTCCGTTACCGCGCCCGCCAGACCCTGGTGGCGATCGCCGGCGTCATGACCGGCGTTGGCTTCTCCATCATGATGGCGGCAATGATGGAGGGCTCGCAAGACGACTTCATCAGGACCCTGGTGAATGCGCTGCCGCATATCTCTGTCACGGACGAGTTGCGCGAGCCGAACCGGCAGCCAGCCGAGATTCGCTACCCGGCAGCCGAATTCCACGGCCTGACGCCGGAGGTGCACCGCCCGGGCATCAAGAACCCGATGGCCACCATCGCCTCGCTGCAGACCTGGGTGCCCGGCGCCCTGACACCCTCGGTGCAGTCGAAGGCGGTGCTGCGTTTCGCCGGCCGCAACCTCACCGTTTCGATCATCGGCATCGATCCCCGCACCGAGGTGGAAGTCTCCAACCTGCCGGCCCACATGCGGCAGGGATCGCTGCAATCGCTCTACCGCGCATCCAACGCCATCGTGCTCGGCGACCGGCTCGCGGCCAGGATCGGCGCGCGCGTCAACTCCAACGTCACGCTTGCCTCCGCCGGGGGCGTCAACATGAGCGCCACCGTGGTGGGCACGTTCCATTCGGGCTTCCGGATGACGGACGAAACGACCGGCTATGTCCTGCTCAAGACCGCGCAGATTCTTGAAAGGCAGACCGGCGTCGTGAACGAAATCCGGGTCCGCACGCGGGACCCGATGGAGGCGCGCCTGATCAGCGAACGCATCGGCGAACAGACCGGATACCGGTCGATCTCGTGGCAGGAAGCGCAGGAAGACCTGCTCTCGGCCATCACGGTGCGGAATGTGCTGATGTACACCATCGTCGGCGCCATCCTGCTGGTGGCGAGCTTCGGCACCTACAACATCATCTCCACCATCACGCATGAGAAGACGCGCGACATCGCGATCCTGAAGTCGCTCGGCTTACGCGACCCCACGATCCGGGCCATCTTCATCTTCGAGGCGCTGCTGGTCGGGTTCGTCGGCGCGGCGCTCGGATGGATCTTCGGCTATCTCCTCACCCGCGGCCTCGCCTCGCTGGAATTCAAGACGCCGTTTTCCGACTACAACCATCTGCCCGTGATCTATTCGGCGAAGCACTATCTGCTCGCGACGACAGTCGCGCTGCTGTCGAGCCTGGTGGCAGGCTATTTCCCGGCCCGTGCGGCTGCGCGGCTTCATCCCGTCGACATCATCAGGGGCGCAACATGACGACGCCGCTCATCGAGGCCCGGCGCGTAACCAAGATTCTCAGCGGCATCGTGCCGGTGACGCTGGTTCGCGATATCGACCTCAAGATCATGCCGGCTGAGTTCATTGCCATCACCGGCCCGTCCGGCTCAGGAAAGTCCTCGCTGCTGTATCTGCTGGGGCTGCTCGACCTGCCGACCAGCGGCGACGTCCTGATCGACGGCCGTTCCACGACGGCGATGACGGAAGAGGAACGGGCCGAGGTACGGCTTGCGCGGCTAGGGTTCGTTTTTCAGTTTCACTTTCTGCTTCCGGAATTCACCATCACCGAGAACGTCGCCCTGCCGATGCGCGCGCGGGGACGCCTGTCGCCGCGCGCAATCCAGGCGCGCGCCGAGGAATTGCTGGGATCTTTCGGACTGGGCGACCATCGCCGCAAGATGCCGGACCAGCTATCCGGCGGTCAGCGCCAGCGGGTGGCAGTCGCTCGCGCCCTCGCCAACGACCCGCCGGTCATTCTGGCGGACGAGCCGACCGGGAGCCTCGATTCGATGTCGACCGCGCAGGTCTTCGGCATCCTCCGCGACCTGGTGGCGCTGGACGGCAAGACCGTGGTCGCGGTCACCCACGACCTCAATCTCGCCGCGCAGATGCATCGCCGCATTCATGTGGTCGACGGCCGGCTGCAGAGCGAGGCGCTTGAAGCGGCCGGTGGCGAGATGCCGGTTTGAACGCACGTCGTATCAGTCGCGCAGCGCCCGCCGATCAACCCGCCGCCGGCAACACCGCATCCGCCGCCGTGCTCCACGGCCGCTGCGGCGAGGCCAGTCCGATCAGGCGGCCCTGGATGTAGTCGCAGCCCCACTCGCGCAGCATCACGGCGGCTTCCTCGTCCTGCACCCATTCCGCGACCGTCCTGATCTGCAGCCGCCGCGCCAGGTCGATCAGCGTCTGCACGAAGGCGCGATCGTCCGCCGAGCGTGCGATGTTCTGCACGAAGGCGCCGTCGATCTTGACGATGTCGACGCCGAGTTTGCGCAGATTCCGGAACGAGGTGTAACCGGCGCCGAAATCATCGATCGCGATCTGGCTGCCGAAATTCTTCAGTCGCGTGATGAAGCCCCTGATATCGTCGATATCCTGGATCGCAACCGTTTCCGTGATTTCGACGATCAGCCGCTCGCCGGCGCCAGGGTGCGCCTGCATCAGCGATTCGATCGAGGTCCACCAGTCCGGGTCCATCGTGGTGGCAGGCGAAATGTTGAGGCTAAGCCGCACGTTCGGCGAGGCGGCGAGTTCGGCGACCGCGAGCTCAAGCACGCGGTGATCGACCAGCCGGATCAGGCCCAGCCGCTCGGCGACGGGAACGATATCCGGCGCCAGCAGCGCCCGGCCGTCCGCCTGCTCCATCCGCACCAGGCATTCGTAGAATGCCGGCTGCCGCGAGCGGACATCTACGACAGGCTCGAACGCCGTGACGATCCGGCGCTCGTTGAGCGCCGTGACGATCTCGTCGGTGACACGGATGTTGACGCGGCGCTGGGCGTCGCGCTCGACATTGGGACGCCACAGCGAAAACGATCCGGCGCGGCGGCGCTTTGCGGCATCGAGCGTTTCCTGGGCGCGATTGACGGCCTCGTCAGCGCTGCGGGCGTAGCGCGGAATACTGATCGCGCCGATCGACGTAGTCACCGAAACCGGTCCGGATCTGGTGGGAACGACCTCGTCGCGAATGCCGGCCAGGAACCGCTCGGCCGCGACATTGGTGTCGTCGACGGTGCAGTTGCGCAGGATCAGGCCGAACTTGTTGCCGGAGAACCGCCCGAGCACATCGCCGGCGCGCAGCCGGCCGCGGATACGTTTTCCGACTTCGGCAATCACGGCATCCGCGACGTCGAAGCCGAACGCGTCGTTGATGCGCGCCAGATGATCGATGCCGATCAGCATGAACGCGCAGGCCGAGCGGGATCGCGCGGCCTCCTCGATGGTTTCCGCCAGCGCAGCGATCAGATGCGTGCGGTTGAGTTCACCCGTGAGCGGATCGTGCCGCGACAGCCGCATCAATTGTTCGTCGCGCGCGTGGCGCTCATTGTTGATGCGAACGATGCCTTGCGCGCGTGCCGGCTTGCCGTCCGGTCCCGCAAACCAGCAACCGGTTTCCTCGATCCAGATCACGGGCGCCGAGGTCGAGATCCTCACGCCGTATTCGATCCGGTAAGCAACCCCCTCGCCGCTGCGCGCCGGCGGCGACTGTTCGAGCACGTCCGACCGGATCGAACGCTTCGGCTCGATCAACCTGGCGAACTCCGTGGCGCTTGCCAGCGTTTCCGGCGGGATGTCGGTGAAGACCGAACCGGCATTGTCGCTCCAGGCGATGCTGTCGGCCGCCACGTCCCAGACGAAGGCCGCCTGCCCGAGCGAGTCAAGAATGCTGGCAGCTTGCGGGACAGCGGGCATCGTTGCCTCGATTCGGGACACCAGGGAGCAATTCCCAATAGCCTGAGGATAGTGGCTCTTTCGAATCGAAAGGCTAGGCAAAGATCATAAATAATCCGGAAACCACGTTTGACGGACTTCCCAGACCGGCCCGGAACGAAACAGGGCGGAACGGCATAGACCTTGCGAGGATCAGATCGCAGTGGGGCGCAACGTCCCAAAACGTGACAGTTTCAGCCGGTTACGGTGTGCGATGCTGGATATCGATCGATCGGAAGAGATTCTGGATGGCGAATTCGTCGACACCGACGAACCGGCCAGCATGGAGCTTGTGCCCGTCGCGCAGTCGGTGCGCTGGGCTCCGAGACAAGCTTCGCCGCGACCCGACCCTAGCTTCCTCGCGCAATTGATTGCTACCGCCGACCAGGCGCCGCAGACCCGCAGCGTGCGGCGGGCCTCGCTGGCGGACGCACAAACCGCTTACAGCGCCAGCCAGATCGCCCGCTACAGCACGGGTTTCCGGGCCCGACAGACAATTTAGCTCAGCGCGGAGGCGTATCCGGCTTATCGGAGGACGGCAGCGAGCCGCTGCCCGGCTGTATTCCCGGCGACGAGACTTCTGGAGACGGCATCTCTGCTGTGGGGACTTTCGTCGGGGACGCGGCCGCATCGGGCGGGTTGGCGGGGTGCACCGGTTTGGGTTCAGGGCGATCCAGCAAGACAGACTCGGCGACCGACGCTGCCGGCGGCACGGCTGCCGCGGGCGGAGCGGCTGCCGCGGGCGGAATGGCTGCCGCGGGCGGAATGGCTGCCGGCGGAGGTGCGGCCGGCGCAGGTGCCGGGGGCTCGGGTTCGGGCGCTGGCGCCTCGGCCTTTGCCGCGCCCTTTCTTGACGGCGCAGGCGCCGCCACCGCGACGGCGCGGCGCCGCGTGCGCAGGGCAAGGCCGGACAGGAAGTCCACCAGTGCCAGTGCGGTCAGCAGAAAAAAGGTCGAGGTGCCGAACTTCGGCCACATCACGAATTCCGCCGCTGCCGCGCCAAACACGATCAGCGAGAGCAGATGGTCGGTGACGTACTTTGCGCCGGGGCGCGCGCCTTTGATGACTTCGGCGAGCAGCAACAGGATGGCGAGCGTCAGCAGCACGTCGCTCAGCGTCACGGTCCATTCCGCGCCCGACACCAACGCCAGCTTCACCAGCGGATCGGTGAACGAAACGCCGGGCATCAGGAAGACGATGATGTTGTAGATCGCGAGCGGAATCAGGAGCAGCGGAAAACCGACCATGGGTATCGCGCCTTGCTAGAAAACCGGAATGTCCCCGGCGAAGCGATTCGCCTCAGGGAACCGTTGGCCCACTCGTTGGCCAAATTCGGGCAGACGCCGCAGTTGCGGCGCCTGGTCCCACGTCCGGTCAGGATTCCTTCTTCGCCTTGAGAACCTGCCGGCCCTTGTACATGCCGGTCTTCAGGTCGAGGTGGTGCGGACGGCGGAGTTCGCCGGAATCCTTGTCCTCGGCATAGGTCGGCTTCTTCAGCGCGTCCGCCGAGCGGCGCATGCCACGCCGCGAGGGCGATGTTTTTCTTCTGGGAACGGCCATAACGGTCCTCTAGGGGTGTTGTTGGAGGCATCGTCCAAAGTTCGGACGGCGCGCCACACGCGTTCGCGCACGGGCTGCGATGCCGATAAGGCCGCGCTTATAGAGGATGGCATGACGTAAAGCTAGGCCAGGCTGCGGTTAAATTGGCCGAAAATTGGCTCAAAAGGCACGATTTTCGCTCCAGCACCGCTGCAAGGCCGCGGCATTGGCCCGCGCCACGTAAGTCCCAGCCAGTCGCCGCACGCCGGGGCCGGGATTGCGGGCGCTACGCCGGACTGGATTGGGCAGGATCGCCGCCAGCAGGGCGGCCTCCCGCGCCGAAAGCGTCGCCGCCGAACGGCCGAACGCGTACATCGACCCGGCCTCGGCCCCGAACTGCCCGGACGGACCGAGTTCGGCGATGTTGAGGTAGATTTCCAGGATTCGCTGCTTGGAAAGCACCAGATCGATCCACATCGCCAATGGCAGTTCCAGGCCCTTGCGGATCACGCTGCGGCCCGGCCACAGAAACAGGTTCTTGGCGACCTGCTGGGTGATGGTCGAACCACCGCGCTGCGCCTCGCCGTCCTCGGCATCCTCGATCGCGTCCTGCAGCGCGTCCCAATCGACCCCATGATGGCTGCAGAATTTGGCGTCTTCCGATCCCACCACCGAGCGCGGCAAATAGGGAGAAATCGCCTTGAAATCGATCCATTGCCGCGACACCGGCGCGCCCGTGAGCCAGCGCCAGGCCATCAGCGCCGAGACCGGATGGCCGGCGCTATAGAACGGCGTCACCAGATAGGGCAGCAACAGCACCGCCAGCAGCAACAGCAACAAAATTTTGACAATGCGCAAATTGGTGTTCCGGATGAGCCCCAGGCCGGCCGGGACAAGGCCCATAAGACCTCCACGCAAGTGACATCTCCATGATATTCCGCGCGTTTTCCAGCACTTTTAGGGCGGTGTGACGGAGGTCATGGAATTGACGAAGCCGTTGCCATCAACGATTGTCCGGCCAAATCGATCTGGAGCTATTCTTGATGACGACCGCCACTGCCGACTTTTCCAAACGCCTGGACCAGACCGCGGAAGACACCGAAGCGCTGCTGGCGGAGCTTTTGTCCGACACACTGTTGCCCGACGAGATCGCCCGGCCCAAGCGGCTGATGGAGGCCATGCGCTATTCCAGCCTTGGCGGCGGAAAGCGCCTGCGCCCTTTTCTGGCGGTCGAGAGTTCGGCCGTGTTCGGGGTTCCGCGCGAGGCGGGCCTGCTGGTCGGCGCCGCGCTGGAATGCATTCATTGCTATTCCCTGATCCATGATGATCTGCCGGCGATGGACAACAGCGACCTGCGCCGCGGCCGGCCCACGCTGCACAAGAAGACCGACGACGCCACCGCAATCCTCGCCGGCGACGGGCTGCTGACGCTGGCATTCGACATCGTCACCCGCGACGAGATCCACAAGGACGCCAATGTCCGCCTGCTGCTGACGCGGGCGCTGGCGCGGGCGTCGGGCATCGGCGGCATGGTCGGCGGCCAGATCCTCGACCTCGCCGGCGAAGGGCGGTTCGGCGACCGCGAGCCGGTCGACGTGGCACGGCTGCAGCAAATGAAGACCGGCGCGCTGTTGCGCTATGGTTGCATTTCCGGCGCCATCCTCGGCCAGTCCACTCCGAGCGAATATCAGGCGCTCGACGATTACGGCCGCGCGCTCGGCGAGGCGTTCCAGATCGCCGACGACCTGCTCGACGTCGAAGGCGACGCGGCCGCGCTCGGCAAGCCGGCCGGGGCCGATGCCGCGCTCGGCAAGACCACCTTCGTCACCCAGCTCGGGATCGACGGCGCCAAGCAGCGCGTGCGCGACCTGCTGGCGCGGGCGGATTTGGCGCTTTCAGTGTTTGGCGCCAAGGGCGATGTCCTGCGAGCGGCCGCACGCTTCGTCGCGGAGCGCAAGAGCTGACCCAGGTCAAAGGGGCATCATCTCGTTCGTGTTCAACACCGCGCGGCTGACACTGATGGTCAACATCACGGCCAGTGCGATCTGACCGCCTGCGGTCTCCACCCCTCAAAAATCGGGCCCCGGAAACCCTGCCGTTTGGCAGAGATTCCGGGGCCCGCCATATCCGATGACACCCGGCTGTGGCTTACGGGCACACGCCCGACATGATGGCCCCGTAGGAGTGGCAGCCAACTGCACGCTCCTGGCCAGTAAGCGGCCGGCCCTGAGCGGACACCCCCGGGCCATTCGGTACACCGGTCGTCGCCCGCGGAGTTCTGATGACAACTCGCGCCCGCGGACCTTGCGTTGCTTCCGGAGCCGGTCTTGTTTCCGGCCTGTCGCGCCGGGCGACCGGCTTCTTTTCGCGGCGCTTCTCGCACTCGTTATCGTCGTTGAGGAACGAGCCTGCGGCACAGGTGATTTTCGTGCAGCGCTCGCCGTTAGCCTCGTAACCGTGCTCGCAGACCAGCGGGCAGACCCGCGCCGACTTCAGCTTGATCGTGTCGAGCGCATCGGTGGAAGCCAGCTTTGTGTCAAGCCTGGTGCCGGCGTAACGGTTGAACTGCGTCAGCGAACGCTGCGAGGCGGCGTTCCAATTGCCGTCGGTTGAGCCGGTGAGGCATCCGACGCGGCGCAGTTCGGTCTGCACCGACTTGGTGACGTCAGCCTGGGGCGGTCCTGCATCGAGGGCAGCAACCGTCACGGCCTTGTCGCGCTGCGAGGCGCTTCTGTTCAGCCGCAGCGGCCTGTTCCTGCGCCAGCAACTTGGCCTTTTCAGCGGCGATCCGCGCCTGCTCGGCCGCTTTCGCTTCGGCATCGGCCTTTGCCTGCTGCCCCTTCTTGGCGCCCTCGGAGGCGAGCCGCGCGCGCTCCTGCTCGGCCAGCCTCGCCTTCTCGGTCGCGACGACGCGGGTTTCTTCGGCGGCGATCTTGTCGAGCTGAAGCTTGGCAAGGCTGGCGTAGAAGCCATCGGGATACTGCGCGAGAAACGCGTTGAGCGCGCTCTTGTTACCGATCTGCAGCGCCAGCTCGTAATCGCGGCGAGCTTCGGCCTGCGCGCTGAACGCGGGTGTCGCAGGCGCGGCTGCCGCCGGGCGAGCCGGAGCCGGCACCAGCGGCACGTCGTCGCCGCCGAGCGAGCCGTACACGAAAGGTTCCTGCTTGTTGCCCGTGGTCTTGAGCACCTCGTCGCGGACAAAGCCGAAGGCCCGGCGCACATCCAGCCCGGGCTTCGTCAGGTGCTGCGACAACGCGGCCGTGAACGGGCTGTTCTTGCCGTCGCCATCGGCGGCCGTGGAGCCGGCCTTGGCCGAATAGGCGATCAGGACGTTCGGGCTGGTCGGCTCGACCTTGGCGAGACCCTGCCCGATCGCCCGCGAAGCCACCGTCCGCTTCATGGTCCGGGAAAACGGATTGTCGCGGCAGGCGTCGAGGATCACCAGCCGCAATTTCTTGGCCGGCTCCATCGCGACCAGTATGCGATCGAGCGACAGCGCCTCGTCATAGACGTCGGTGTCGCGCTCCAGCTTTGCGTCCACCGGGATCAGGTAGTTTCCCCCGTCCACCTCGATGCCGTGGCCCGCGTAGTAGACCACGGCGATATCGGCATCACGGGAACGGTCGGCAAAATCACGCAACGCGCGCCTTGTGTCGATGGCGGAGAGATCCCGGCGGGAATCGACGACATCGAAGCCGGCGTCTTTCAGCGTCGCCGCGATCCTGGCGCTGTCGTTAACCGGATTGGCGAGCGGTGCGACATTCTGGTAGGCGGAGTTGCCCAGCACCAGCGCCACGCGCTTTTCAGCAAGGGCCGGCCCGCAGACCAGCAGGGATGCGGCCGCGGCCAGCATCCAGCGAAATAATCCTAAAGATCCAGATTTAACCATGACGCCGCCGGAGCCTCGCACTTTGTACCACACCAGCATGCCTATCAGAGGCAACAGCCGGACTTTGTGAGTTACGTCACGATACCACGCGCTCGTGAATCGCACCCTTGCTCATTGTTAGTCGGGCCAACGCCCCGACGGTTCGCCCCTCGCCGGCCAAGTTTTGCGGCCGGGTTCCCCAAGCCGGTATAGACCCCCGGAGACCGCCAAGTATTCCTGGAACGGGCGCTCAATGTGCCCTGACATGTTCCTGATATTGCGGCAGATCGTCGGTGATCACAAACCAGGGCGCCTTGGAGCCAACGAAGATGTGGGCCGTCGGGCGGATCGAGGGATCGTCAACCAGCGTGCCCATGGCGACATGGACGAAAGCGCCGTCACGCACCACCGAGTAGAGTAACGAGCCGCATCGCCCGCAATGCGCGTCGTGGTTCGCCTCGTCGCCATAAGTCGTGAGCTTGTCCGCGCCCCTGATGACGCTGAGTTTGTCGCGTGCGATGCCGGCGAACGGCTTGAACGCTGCACCGGTGGTGCGCCGGCAGTTCGAGCAATGACAGTTCATTGCGTAGGCGAATTCGTCAGCGACTGCATAGCCCACCGCGCGGCAGAAGCATTCTCCAGCCAGAATGCGAGCATTCGATTTCACTGAACCCGTCACTTCCAATTCCACTCACCTGTGATGAAGTCACCCATAGCGCAATGAGCGCGTTCGTGGCTTAATTCACTTGAACAAATTTCTTTTCGCCGGGAGGAACTGCCGTGAGTCACGACCGATCGACCGTGGAAGCCGTGATCAAGAACTACTTCGATGGCCTGTATGAAGCCGATGCCGACAAGCTAGGTGCAATGTTTGATTCGTCAGCCGATTTGCGCTGGCTGGAAAAGGGTGAATTGCAGGTGCTGACCGTGCCGGACTGGCTCGATCGCGTGCGCAAGCGGCCGTCGGGGAAGGCGGAAGGCAAGCCGCGCGAGGATTTCATCGTCACCATCGACCGCTCCGACGATCAGACCGCCTTCATCAAGGTGCGCTGCCAATTGCCGCCGCGCTATTTCACCGACTATCTGGTGGCGATGAAGCTGAACGACGGCTGGAAGATCGTATCGAAATCCTACCGCTACGATTTGCGGGAGTAGGCTGGGTGGTCCATCAATCCGGCGGGATTATCTGTTCGTCAGGTGCCTTCTCGAACAATAGATCGGCGACGGTGGAATCCAAATAGCGCAGCATTCAATACTTGAACGCTCGTTCCAGGGCATTGTAACGCAGGGAAATGAGCCCGAGCCCGGGTTGATGTTAAGCTTGCTTTCTAAGTTCTTCGACTTCTTCTGGGTGTCTCTCCAGGACACGCAGAAGATTGCTCATAGGTTTGCTGACGGTCACCGTGTCTTGTTCGTATTTCTGGAATGCGTTCGGGCCACCTCCTAAGATCGTGCCCGCTTCACGTTGGGTGAGTCCGATCTTTGTTCGGATGCGCTTCACGTCGTGCGGCTTTAGAAGGTTCTCCACTTCAAGACGAAGTTCTTTAAGGGCCGCGTCTGACACCTTCATGTCCTCAGCGGTATGGATGCTCTCGCCGGACTCGTGGCAATACCATCCGGGCATATCGATAGTAGTGGACTGCCCCTTATATGAAAGCTCCATGGGGCGCGTATCGCGGACCATTGGCTTCCCGGTTTCCGGGCAGACAGGGGCTTTAGACATCCTACTTCTCCTTGAACGACAGGAGGGTAAACTCGGTACCCCCATTATCGGTGAACTTCACGTAGAGAGTTCTGCCGGCATGGGGCACATGGTAAACGTCTTGCCAGACGCTGGCGTTGTAGTTCGAGGTCATAGACTTATAGAAATGACCGTTACCAATCGTTTGTATGATGGCAGTAATTTCATCCGATCCACAGCCCAACTCAACTGCATCTTGGGTAGCTGTACGCGTCACTAGTCCGCGGCCCTTTGAAAACGCTAACTTAATCGCGTCCAGATTGTGGTGCGGCATCCGTTTATCAGTCATTTTCAATACACCATAATGGTGGAATGTCAAGCTTGTTGCATAGCTCATTAGAGATTGTGAAATAACTACACCACAACCTAACGCACGAGCCACTATTTGACGAATCTTGGTTTTGGTCTTTCGCCGGATATTCTCCAGCGCGCCATTTCAGGAAGCGGCGCGCTAACCGAGACAGGGCACCCTCAGTCAAATTGACGAAACGTCAGATGCTTGCCAGCTTCCCGCGCGAGGATTTCATAGTCACCGTCGGCCGCTTCGACGATCAGACCGCCTTCATCAAGGAGCGCTGGCATTTGCCGTCTCAGGCCTTCGCGCCCGCCGGCCTCGGCGCCGCATCGCTGCGCCGACGCCCGAAATTTCCAGCGATCACACGCATGACGACCTGTGGCTGCAACAGAAGTGACGGCGGCGCTTCCAGGTTGGCGACCTCCAGGAACGCGGTCGCCAGCCTTGCATCGTGGCGCGCGGCCATGTGCAGCTTGCCGATATACCAGTTGATGAAGCGGACCTTCGGCGGACGCGGCCCTTCCACCTGGGGATGCCGGAGGTCATTGCCGGCAGAGATATCCCAGGGGGTATCGATCACGATGTTGGCGCGCGCGAAGAAGCGCTGCGCGAGACCTTCAGCGCCAGCCTCGAGGCATTCGCGCAGCAGTGCGGCTTCCTGCGCCGCCACCGTCATGCCCTGGCCGTAAACCGGATTGAAGCTGCACAGGGCATCGCCGACCACCAGATATCCCCCAGGGAATCGCGCCAGCCGCTCGTAGCGCCGCCGCAGGTTGGCAGGATAGCGGTAGCGGACGAATTCGCTCAGCGGCTCGGCATGGGCAACGATGTCGTAGATGTCGGATGTCGGCAGCGAGCCGGCATAGGCCGCGAACATCTGGTCGTCATCGGGCGCGTGGTCACCGAAATAGCCACCGATCGAGACGATCCAGCGGTCTTCGGTCTGGTACAGGATCGTTCCATTACGCCAGTTCGGCCCGCTGCCGGCGATCACCACCGCGAGCTTGCCGCCCAGATCGGCCGGACGGCGGCGATAGACGCGCGTGGTGTAGCCGACCCCGATTTCGATTCGCTCTTCGTCCGGCCTTGCGAAGCCAAAACTTTCCAGCCAGGCCGGGGTCGACGAACCGCGGCCGGAAGCATCGACGACGAGGTCGGCCGCGATCGCGTGCTCGACGCCGGTGCTGATCCGGGCGCGAACGCCCTTGATGGTGCTCTTGCCATCGTCGGCGATCAGTTCCTGAACTGCGCAGTTCTCGATCACGCGCACGTTCGGTAGCGCCATCAGGCGGCGCCGAACGTTACCTTCCAGCACGGGACGCGACGCCAGCAACCCCACCAGATCGCTCGGCGTAGACTTGATGGTAACGCCATGGCCGATCCACTTCACGTCGCCGGCGATATCCCCCCTGACGCCGCCGCAGGCGACGACCGCGTCGGTCCAGCCGGGAAAGAAATTCTCGATGACGGTCCGGCCGCGCGCCAGCAAACCATGCGCGTGGCGGCCCTGTGGCACGCCCTTTCGCGGAATGTCCGAGCGCGGAAGCGCATCGCGTTCCAGCACCGTGACCACGGCGTAGGCATCCGACAGCGCGCGGGCGGCGAGCAGGCCGCTCATGCTGGCACCGATCACGATCGCATGCTGGCCAAGGTGTTTCATCGTTCTGCTCCCGCCCTTGCCTGCATCCGCAGGCTCTTGGCTGGTACGGGCCAATGATCGCGGACGTTCTGGAGTGACGTTCACAAATTTGTCAGAGACGGCCTGAAACCGGATCGCGCCGCAGCCGTGGGCACACCCTCCCTCCGCAATTGACCTCGCGGATTTTCCTTGCGAAGGGGGGGGCCATCATGGAAGCCAAATTTCAGATCTTTCTGATCCTGCTGGCGGTGTTGGCCGGCACCGCGTTGCTGGCGCGGCGGATCAACGTCGCACCGGCCATTCTGCTGATGATCGCCGGCATCGCGCTCGCCTTCGTGCCGGGCATGCCGGCCGTGGAATTGCCGCCCGAACTGGTGCTGCTGATGGTGTTGCCGCCGCTGATCTACTCGGCGAGCGTCGCCATGAGCTGGCGCGAGTTCAAATCCAACCTCCGGCCGATCATTCTGCTCGCGGTCGGTTGCGTGATCTTCACGGCTTTCATGGTCGCCGCCGCGACGCATTACCTGATCGGACTGCCCTGGAGCGTCGGCTTCCTGCTGGGCGCGATCGTCGCCCCGCCGGACGTGGTGGCGCCACTCGCAATAGCCCGAAAACTGGGCATTCCGCGCCGTATCCTCGTGGTGCTCGAGGGCGAGGGGCTCGCCAACGACGCCACGGCTTTGATCCTCTACCGGTTTGCGGTCGTGGCCATTTCGACGGGGCTGTTCTCGCTGCCGAAGGCCACCGGCACCTTCGCGGTCATTGTCGCTTGCGAGATCCTGTTCGGCCTGGCGATCGGCTGGCTCTCCCTGCACGCACGGCACCGCACGCGGGATCCGCAGATCGAGATCACGCTGTCGTTGATCACCCCCTACCTCGCCTTCTGGATCCCGGAGCATCTCGGCGGCTCCGGCGTGATCGCGACCGTCGCCTGCGGGCTCTACATGAGCTGGAATGGACCGCTGCTGATCTCCGCTGCGACCCGCCTGCAGGGCATCTTCTTCTGGGACCTGGTGATCTTTCTGGTCGAGGGCATGTTGTTCCTGCTCACCGGATCCCAGATGCGGCTGATCTACGAAAAATCAAAGGCGTTTCCGCTCCAGGAGATCGTGTTCACGACGGCACTGGTTGTCGCCATCATCGTTATCGCCCGCTTTGCCTGGGTCTATCCTGCAGTCTACCTGCCCCGCATCCTCAGCAGGCGCTTGCGTGAACGCGATCCGGCGCCATCGTGGCGGGTCACGTTCGTGCTGGCCTTCACCGGCGTGCGCGGCGCGGTATCGCTCGCCGCCGCGCTGGCTTTGCCGCTCGCACTGCCGGGCGGCGAAGGCTTTCCCTATCGCGACATGATCCTGTTCGTCGCCTTCGGCGTCATCTTCATCACGCTCGTCGGGCTTGGGTCGGGACTGCCGCTGGTGGTGCGATGGCTCGGCGTCGCCGGGGACAGCCGCAGGGAGCACATCGCGGAACATGAATCCGAAATCGCGGCGCGACGCGAGGCGCTCGATGCGGCGCTCAAGTCGCTCGATGCCATCACCGACGACCGCGAACTCTCCGACGAAGTCGTAAAACTCCTGCGGGCACGGCACGAAATCCGCAACAACCAGCTCCCGGATTCGCTAGATCCCAATGCCCACGACGTCTCGGCCGCCGGCACTGCGCTGACGCGCGAACTGATCGCCTCCGAGCGGGTGTTCATCCACGCACTGCTGCGCGACGGCAAGATCACCGACGAAACAAGGCGGCGGATCGAGCGCGACCTCGATCTGGAGGAAGCGAGCCTGAGCAACCGGGAGTATCGGAAGATGCCGTTGTAGGCGTTATCTCTCCACCGTCGTCCCGGCCTTGAGCCGGGACCCATACGCCGCGGCTTATCGATAGAGCGATCGTTTAGACATTCTGACACAATTAACGTCGGTAGCTATGGGTCCCGGCTCAAGGCCGGGACGACGTTGTGAGAGAGTGCCCGCCTACTCCGCCGCAGCGTTTCGGTCCGGCTGCCGCACATAGCCCGCCGGGTCGCCGAACCGCTCGATCATGACCGCGGTCAGATCCTTGGCCTTGCTGGTGACGCAGGCGCCCGAGCGTACCGTGTAGCGGTCCTGATGCTTCAGATGCGGCGGCGCCACGCCCTGCTGCAGCGCGCGGGCGGCGTCCATCACCAGCTTGCGGAAGTGCATGATGCCGAGATCGGTCGGCCCAAGATGTTCGCGGGTGCGATCGGCGATCGGGCCCTGGCTGTCCTGCACCGCGGCGTCCTGTTCGGAGACGCCCTTGATGCCGGTGTAGCTAGAGGTCTTTTGCAGCTTGCGGTCGATCAGGTAATCGTTCGACTTGTTGCGCAGTGGAACGTAGTTCTCATCGACCACGGCCATCACGCCGTTGCCACGGTCATAGCCGTCGCGCTCGGCCTGCGTCAGCGGACGTTCCGGATTCCACGCATAGGTGTAGATCCAGCAATTGGTATCGGTGACAGGCACAAAACTCTGGCCGAAAATATTCTCGCCCGGCATCGAACTTGGCGCATAGGCATGCACCGGCATCAGGAACTGGGCGATGCGCCAATAGATGTTATCGGTCCCGGTGAGCCGTCCGCCGGCAACCGTGAGGCCGGCCTCGTGCGGATTGATCTTGATCAACGGGCGCGGGTCCTCGGCGATCCAGCGCATGTGGTCGGTCGCGACCCGTACAAGCGGATTCACAAAGTGTTTCTTGATGTCGAGGATCTCGTTCTCTTCCTTCTCGAAGGAGAGATGCGCGAAGGTGAAATGCGCGGTGTCGATCGAGCCTTCCAGCGCCTGCACCCAGTTGCAGTCCTGCCACTTCTTGGTGACGTAACGGTGCGAGGGCGGCAACAGCGCCATTTCGAGCGCGGGCAATTCCGGCATCTGCTCAACCGGGCCCATATAGGCCCAGATCATGTCGCCCCACTCGCGCACCGGGTAGGACTTGATGCGGATCAGGTCCTTGGCGTTGAGGTCGGGATAGGAGGTCGGCATGTCGACGCAGCGGCCGTCGGTATCGAACTTCCAGCCGTGATAGACGCAGCGGATGCCGCATTCCTCGTTGCGCCCGAGCCAGAGATTGGCGCCGCGATGCGGACAATACTGATCGATGACGCCGACCACGCCGCGGGTGTCGCGAAAGGCGAGCAGTTCCTCGCCCATGACGACGATCTTCTTCGGCGTCCCGTCGGCCTCAGGCAATTCCGCCGACAGCAGCACCGGGATCCAGAAGCGGCGCAGCAACTCGCCCATTCCCGTTCCCGAACCACTCTCGGTGAGGAATTTGTTGTCTTCTGCGCGGAGCATGGGCGCCCTCCGGATTGATTATTGCTTTTGAGCCAAGACTGACGCAGGCAGAGCGGCGCGTCAACGTATCAGCGTCTCGCAGGGCGGATTACACCGGCCGTTCCCCCTTCACCGTCACGCGCGTGCCTGATCTTGTATGCGGCCAGTAATCCCACATCGCGCGGTGCTGGGCGCAACGGTTGTCCCAGAACGCGATCGCGTTTTCGGTCCAGCGGAAGCGGCACTGGAACAGCGGATTCTCCGCATGCTGGTAGAGATAGGCCAGCATGGCGTCGCTCTCGTCGCGGGGAATGCCGACGATGAAGCGCGTGAAGCCGCGATTGACGTAGAGCGCCTTCCTGCCCGTCACCGGATGCGTGCGCACCACCGGATGCTCGGCGCGCGGATACTCCGGACGGTCCGCCACGCCGTAATTGGCGTAGAGCCCGCGATAGGTCTGTTCGCCGTCGTGCAGCGCGGTGAGCCCGTCGAGATAGGTCTTCATCCGGTCCGACAGCGCCTCATAGGCCGCGTACATGTTGGCGAACAGCGTGTCGCCCCCGCGCGGCGGGCATTGCTTGATGTAGAGGATCGAGCCCATCGGCGGCTCGACGTCGCAGGACACGTCGCTGTGCCAGCCCTCGCCATTGGCGCGCGGAGAATCCTTGTCTGCATGGATCTTCATCAACGCCGGATCGCCCTCGTTCGGCGCCGCCGGATGGATGTGCAACTCGCCGAACTTGCGGCCGAAAGCCAGATGCTGGTCAGGGCTGATGTGCTGATCGCGGAAGAAGATCACGAGGTTTTCGGCGAGCGCCCGGTGGACTTCGTCAATCTGCCGGTTGGAGCGCGCATCATCCGAGACGAGTTTTGCGATGTCGACCCCGGAAATTTCCGCGCCGATGATCGGGGTGAGTTTCTCGACGCCGATGGTCTCGTAGGGTTCGGCTTCGCCGACGGTGTGGCGATAGCGCGGGCCCTGCTTGCCGGACAACGAAGACATGGGCGTTCTCCCAACCGTTCTTGATTGGGATCATCGTAGCGCGGATGTCGCGAAGCGCAATGCGCATGCTATTCAACTCGTCGTCCCGGCCCAAATGCGCAATTGCGCATCAGGAGCCGGGACCCATAGTCACCGAAACTGATTTTACGGAAAGAGATCGGCCACCTTGCTTGAGCCGATAGCACAACGCGGTATGGATCCCGGTGTTCGCCGGGACGACGGAGAGAGTTACTCCGCCGCCGTTGTCGCCGGCGCCTTGGCGCCCTTGCCGTAGCGCTGGTCGATGTAATCGATCACCAGCGCCTTGAAGTCGGCGGCGATGGCAGGTCCCCGCAGGGTGCGGAACTTCTTGCCGTCGACGAACACCGGAGCGGCCGGGGCTTCGCCGGTGCCGGGCAGCGAGATGCCGATATTGGCATGCTTGGATTCGCCGGGGCCGTTGACGATGCAGCCCATGACCGCGACGTTCAGTTCCTCGACGCCGGGATACTGCGTCTTCCAGCCCGGCATTTCCGTGCGGATGAAATCCTGAATCGAACGCGCCAGTTCCTGGAACGTGGTCGAGGTGGTGCGGCCGCAGCCCGGGCATGCCGCGACCAGCGGCACGAAGGTGCGGAAGCCCATGGTCTGCAGCAATTCCTGCGCGACCTGAACCTCGAGCGTACGATCGCCGCCGGGCTCGGGCGTCAGCGAAATGCGGATGGTGTCGCCGATGCCGTCCTGCAGCAGGATGCCGAGCGCTGCCGACGACGCCACGATGCCCTTTGAGCCCATGCCGGCTTCGGTGAGGCCGAGATGGATCGCGTAATCGGAACGCGAGGCGAGCGTCTGGTAAACGGCGATCAGGTCCTGCACGGCGGAAACTTTTGCCGAAAGAATCATCTTGTTCTTGGGCATGCCGAGTTCTTGCGCGCGCGCCGCCGACAGCAGTGCGGATTGCACCATGGCTTCGCGCGTCACCGCGCGGGCATCGCGTGGATTCGGCGAGGCGGTGTTTTCGTCCATCAGCTTGGTCAGCAGTTCCTGATCGAGCGAGCCCCAGTTGGCGCCGATCCGGACTGCCTTGTCGTTCTTGTTGGCGATCTCGATGATGTCGGCGAATTGGGTGTCGCGCTTGTTCTTGAAGCCGACATTGCCGGGATTGATGCGGTACTTGTCGAGCGCCTCGGCACAGGCCGGATATTCGGCGAGCAGCTTGTGGCCGATGTAATGGAAATCGCCAATCAAGGGCGTGGTGATGCCGCGCTTGCGCAGGCCGTCGCGGATGTGCGGAACGGCAGCGGCAGCCTCCTCGCGGTCGACCGTGATGCGCACCATCTCGGAGCCGGCGCGCGACAGCGCCGCGACCTGCGCGATGGTGCCTTCGATATCGGCGGTATCGGTATTCGTCATCGACTGCACGACGATCGGCGCGCCGCCGCCGACGGCGACATTGCCGACCATGACCTGGGTGGTTTGATGCCGGGCCCTGGGGCCGGCGATGTCGTCTTGCGGGATCATTTCGGGCTTGTTCATGGGGGTCTCGAATATCAGGTTTTGGTGACATTCACTAAGGGGGCGGCAAAAGCGCAGTGCGCCTCGTCACATAACGAAACTTTGTTTGTCTACTCAATGGCTTACATCGGCCACGGCGATCGAAGGCAAGGCAAAAAGCCCGATCTCCCTTACCCCGCTATATTGGACAGGAATCGCGGAATTGAAAGGGCGGGCGTTCCCTCGCGCCGCCTTTTCATAGCCCCAACAAGGACCTAGCATCACTGAAAATAACGGGAGGCAACCATGTCGGGGCGGAACGAACTCATCTCTACAGCGGAACTCGCTGATATCCTGGGTCAGGCCGACCTGCGCCTGTTCGATTGTACCACCTATCTCGAACCGGCCCCCGAAGGCAGCAGCCAGCCTTATCTCGCCGTGCCCGGTCGCCACACCTTCGAGGCCGGGCATATTTCAGGTGCGGATTTTCTCGACCTGCAGGGCGAGTTCTCCGACCCCGATAGCGAGCTCCGCTTCATGATGCCGGATGCCGCGCATCTCGAACGCGCCTTCGGCCGTCACGGCGTGTCCAACGCCAGCCGGGTGGTGCTGTACAGCATCGGCACGCCGATGTGGGCGACGCGGTTCTGGTGGATGCTGCAATCGCTCGGCTTTGCGAACGCCGCGGTGCTCGACGGCGGGCTCGACAAATGGAAGCTGGAAGGACGTCCGCTCGAAACCGGACCGGCAAAAGGATATCCGCAGGCCGCATTCACTGCAAAACCCAGGAGCGGATTCTTCGTCGACAAGCACCAGACGCTGGCTGCTTCCTCCGAGCGCGGCACCGTCGTCGTCAACGCGCTCGGCCCGCAGTTCCACAAGGGGTTGGAGCCCAGCCGCTACGGCCGGCCCGGCCGCGTGCCCGGCAGTTGCAACGTGTCGGCGGCGACCCTGCTCGATCCGCAGACCAAGGCCTTCATCCCGCTTAGCGAGGCCGAGGCCAAGTTCAAGGCGCAGGGCATCACCAAGGAAAAGCGCGTGGTCGCCTATTGCGGCGGCGGCATTTCGGCCACCGTCGACCTGTTCCTGCTGCGCCGGCTCGGTTACGACAACCTCACCCTCTACGACGGCTCGATGGGCGAATGGGCCAAGGATGCGTCGCTGCCGATCGAGGTGGGGTAAACTTTTTCCCCGTCATTGCGAGGGCAGCGAAGCAATCCATCTGTCGGCGTGCGCTGAAAGATGGATTGCTTCCTCGCTATCGCTCCTCGCAAGGACGGGGATGCAGTTGAGATTCAACGGAAAGAGCTACGGCGGCACGTTCGGATCGGGCATGACCTTCGGATCCGGCTTGTTGACGAGATAGAGCCCGGCGATGACCAGAACGGCCGCCACGCCGAAAGCAATTGTCAGCGTATCGTGCATGATGAAATAAGCCGCGACCACGCCAAACAGCGGCGTGACGAAGGTGAACGATGACAGCTTGCTCGCCGAATAGGTCTTTATCAGCGCGAACCAGATCACGAAGGTGCACCCCACCACCCAGAAGGCCTGATAGGCCAATAGCGAGATCGACAGTGCGCTCGGCATGTGGGTGATCTTCTCGCCGAACAGTAGCGATGCGCAGCCGAGTATCGGGATCGACACCGCAACCTGATAGCTTAGCGCCTTTTCCGGCGCCGCGTTACGCAGCTTCGTGCCCTTGGCGATCAGCGTGGTGGCGCCCCACAGCGCGCCGCCGGCGACCACCAGCAGGTCGCCGAGCAATACCGTCGCATCGACATTCGGCTGCGGCACGCCGATCGCGAGCGCGACGCCAGCAAAGCTCAGGGCCAGCCCACCCCATTGCAGGGCACTCAGCCGCTCCCCAAGAAACTGATAGGAGCCGAGCGCGACGAAGAACGGCGCGGTGTAGAGAAATACCGCCGCGCGCGAGGCTGTGGTAAATACCAACCCGGAAAAGATCAGCACGAACTCGATGCCGAACAACGTACCTGCGAAGAGGCCGGGCCACAGCGAGCCGTCGCGTTCGAAGAATTTTACCCCGCGCAGCCAGCCGGCGATGAGCATGACCGGCAGGGCGCCCACCGAGCGGATCAGCGCCTGCATCATCGGCGGCACATCGGGCAGCGCGAGTTTTACCGCGATCTGGTTGAACCCCCAGCTCAAGCACAGCATCAGCACCAGGGCGATGGCGCCCGGACCGAGCGCACGCCCATGGGACGGTGATATCTTTTCGGCGGGCATCGTTCCTCGTGGCGCGGCTTGAACGCCGCGTTGTTGTTATTTCTGACAGTGCGCGCAGGTGCCGGCGATCTCGACGACGGATAGTTTTGGCGCGAAGCCGGACGCCCGCGCCGCCGCATTGAGGCTTTGCGCTACCGGCGCAGCCGGAATTTCGCCGACCGAGCCGCAATGGTCGCAGATCAGGAACGCCACCATCGAGGTCTCGTCGTGGTCATGCGCGCAGGCGAGGAAGGCGTTGCGGCTCTCGATGCGGTGGACGAGGCCGTTCTCCATCAGGAAGTCGAGCGCGCGGTAGACCGTGATCGGCGCCGGCCGCGGCATCGACTTGGCGAGTTCGTCGATCACCTCGTAGGCGCCGAGCGGGCGATGGCTCGACAACAGCGCCTGCAGCACCTGACGCCGGATCGGGGTGAATTTCTGCGCCCGGCGGGCGCAAACGGCTTCCGCATGCGCGATCGCTTCCGCAGTGCAGCGGCCGTGATCGTGGTCGGGAGGTGGAAAGGTCGGCTTTGCCAGGGTCATCGCAGGCTGTTGGTAGCATTTCGGCAACCAAACCCAAAGCCCCGCGCGCAACGGGTTCCAGCCATGTCCTGCGGGCGGGTCACGTCATTGTTAACGTCCGGTGCGGAAATCATAAGCTAGCTTATTATATGGCAAGCTTATGGAGGCTGGCACGATGCGGGGTCCCGTGGACATGAACTTCCTGTTTACGCTCGGCGAGGTCCAGCGGATGGTGCGCGCCTATGCCGACAAGCAGGCGGCGCGCTACGGCATCACCCGCGCGCAGTGGGCGGTTCTGGCCAAGATCGAGCGCGCCGAGGGGCTGAAGCAGTCCGAACTCGCCGAGATGATGGAAATGCAGCCGATCACGCTGACGCGGCTGATCGACAAGCTCTGCGACAATGGCTGGATCGAGCGCCGCGGCGACGCGAACGACCGCCGCGTCAACCGCCTCTATCTCCGCAAGGCTGCGCGCCCGCTGCTCGGCAAGCTCTCCGGGCTGCGCTCCGAACTCACCGCGACCGCGCTGGAGGGCATCAACCCTGCCGATGCCCACCGCCTGCTCGCGCAACTCGACCTGATCAAGGAAAACGTCCGCAACGCGATCCAGAATCCGGCGAACGAACCTCCGCGAAAGGAACAGCGCTATGGCTGATCCAGTGCTGAAATTCCCGCCCGAGCAGAAGGGCAGTCCGGCTTCGCCAACGTCGCGGCCGAAGGCCGCAGCGGAGCCGCGCCGCCGGCTGATGGCCGGCATCCGCCGCTACCGCCGCTTTCTGCTGCTGGTGGTGTTGCCGCTGGTCGCAGCGGTGGCCGGCGTGACCTTCTATCTCAATGGCGGCCGCTACGTGACCACCGACGACGCCTATGTCGGCGCGCAGAAGGTGCTGATCACGCCCGATATCTCCGGCAAGATCGAGAGGGTCGTGGTGAAGGAGGGCCAGCAGGTCCGCGAGGGCGATGTGCTGTACGAAATCGATCCCGTGCCGTTCCGCCTCGCGGTCGCGCAGGCCAAGGCCAGCCTCGCGCAGACCAAGGTCACCTACGACAATCTCGTCGCCGACCTCAAGATCTACGCCAAGATGAACGAACTCTCGCAGCAGGGCGTCGAGCTGAAGCGGCGCGACGTCGAGCGCAAGTCGTCGCTGGTGAAGAACAATGTCGGCTCGCAGCTCGACCTCGACAATGCAGCGACCGCTCTCGTTACCGCCAGCGCCCAGAACCAGTTGCTGCGGCAGAAGATCTCGACCGCGACAGCGCAACTGCTCGGCAACCCCGACCTGCCGGTCGAGGAATTCCCGCCCTATGCCCAGGCGAAGGCGGCGCTCGACCAGGCGCAACGCAACCTCGACCACACCACGATGCGCGCGCCGATGGCCGGCATCGCGACGCAGGTCGAGCAGATTCAGCTCGGCCGCTTCGTGACGGCGGGCACGCCGGTATTCAGCATCATCGATACTTCGAACCCCTGGGTCGACGCCAATCCGAAGGAATCTGATTTCACTTACGTTGCGGTCGGCCAGTCCGTCTTGCTCGAGGTCGACGCCTTCCCCAATCACCCGTTCAAGGGAACGGTCGGCTCGCTGTCGCCCGGCACCGGCGCGCAGTTTGCGATCCTGCCGCCGCAGAACGCGTCGGGCAATTTCGTCAAGGTGGTGCAGCGCGTCCCGGTGCGGATCTATTTCGACAGGAACGACAAGTACGTCCGCAAATTGAAGGCGGGCATGAGCGTCTACGCCACGATCGACACCAATCATCGCCGCTCGCTTTCGGCCCTGCTCGGCCTGTCGCCCGCGGCGGCGAACCAGGACCACGACTAGCGCCATGACCACGTTGGGCCAGCCATCGGCCGCCGTTCCCGGCCTGCGCCGGAACATGGTGACGATCTGCGCCATGACGGCGACCATCATGCAGGCGCTGGACACCACCATCGCCAACGTCGCGCTGCCCTACATGCAGGGCTCGCTGTCGGCCTCGCAGGACCAGATCAACTGGGTGCTGACGTCCTACATCGTCGCCGCCGCGATCATGACCGCGCCGGTCGGATGGATCGCCAACCGCTTCGGCCGCAAGCGCGTCTTCATCGTCTGTTCCGCCGGCTTCACGATCGCCTCCGTGCTCTGCGGGCTCGCGCAGGACATCACCCAGATGGTGCTGTTTCGGCTGCTGCAGGGCGTATTCGGCGCCGCGCTGGTGCCGCTGTCGCAAGCCGTGATGCTGGACTCCTACGCGCTGCATGAGCGCGCCAAGGCGATGGCGATCTGGGGCATGGGCGTGATGATGGGGCCGATCATGGGCCCGTCGCTCGGCGCCTGGCTAACCGAGACCTACTCCTGGCACTGGGTGTTCTTCGTCAATCTGCCGTTCGGGATTTTCACCGTGCTCGGCCTGATGATCTTCATGGACGAGACGAAGAAGGCACTTGAACTACGTTTCGACTGGCTCGGCTTCGCCGCGCTTGCGATCGCCATCGGCGCGCTGCAGCTTGCGCTCGACCGCGGCGAGCAGCTCGGCTGGCTGGAATCCAACGAGATCATCGCCGAGTTCATCATCGCCGGGATCGGCTTCTACTATTTCCTGGCGCATTCGCTGACGACCGACCGGCCCTTCATCCAGTTCGCGCTGTTCAAGGACAAGAATTTTGTCGGCGGCTGCGTGTTCATGGCCGTGATGGGACTGGTGCTGTTCTCGACCATGGCGCTGTCCTCGCCGTTCCTGCAAAACGTGATCGGCTATCCCATCATCACCGCCGGGCTGCTGCTGGCGACCCGCGGCTGCGGCACCTTCGTGGCAATGATGCTGGTCGGCCGCTTGATGCGCCATATCGAGGCACGGACGCTGATCGTCTCCGGCCTCAGCCTGACCGCGGCCTCGCTGTTCTACATGACCGGCTGGACTGACCGGACCAGCGTGACCGAGATCGTGGTCGTCAGCGTGGTCCAGGGGTTTGGCTTCGGCCTGGTGTTCGTGCCGCTTTCCACGGTGGCGTTTTTGACGCTGCCCAATCATCTGCGCACCGACGGCACCTCGATGCTGACCCTGATGCGCAACGTCGCAAGCTCGATCGGGATATCACTCGTGATCGCGCAACTGACCCAGGGCTCGCGCTACACCTATGCGGTCATGTCGGAGCACATCAACCCGTTCAACCACGCCCTGCAGATGCCGATCGTACGCGACATGATCAATCTCGGCACTGACCAGGGCCGCGCACTGGCGGATGCGATGGTGAAGGTGCAGTCGCAAATCATCGCGTTCTCGCACGATTATCAACTGGTGATGATCTTCACCGCCTGCGCGATCCCGCTCGCCATCATGATCGGCTCGACCAAGGCCACGCTGCGCGCGCAGTCGGCCGCGCCGGATCATGCGGTGATGGAATAATGCCTCCCGTCATGGCCGGGCTTGACCCGGCCATCCACGTCTTTGGTGGTGAGATCGAAGACGTGGATGCCCGGGACAAGCCCGGGCATGACGAGCGAGGCTATTTCCTCCCGCTTTGCTTGCCCTGCAGGCTCAGCCACATGCCGCCGAGCGACAGCGCACCGCCGATCAGATGCACCATGGTCGGCGCCTCACCGAGAAACAGGATCGACAGCACCGCGCTGACGATGGGCCCGAGATAGAGGCTCAGCGAGGTCGACACGGCACCGAACTTGCCGCCAAGATAAGCGTAGGCCGAATAGGCAAACAGCCCGGGGACCAGCCCTGCAAACAGATACACCAGCGCCGCACGGCCGCTGAACGCGGCGGCAGGCGCCTGCCACATTTCATGGATCGCGAAGGGCAGCGAGAACAGCGCGCCTGCCGCCGCGAACAGGCCAATCCGTGCCAGAAAGCTTATGCCGCTGGCGACGCGGTTCTGCATCAGCGTGTAGCCCGCCCAGGCCAGCATCGCCATCAGTACCAGCAGGTCGCCGATCGCCACCCCGCCTCCAATGGTGGCTTGCCCCTTCATGATGATCAGCGCCGCACCCGCCAGCGAGACCATCATGCCAATGATCTGGCTTCGATGGACGGTTTCCTGGCCCGATATGAAAGAAAACAGCAGCACCACCAGCGGCGAGAGCGCCATGATCAGCGAGAGATTGATGGCGGAGGTTGTGACGCCCGCGACATAGACCGGTCCACCACAGATGAACATGCCGAGGAAGCCGGCGACCACGATACCGACGCCCTGCCCGCGCAGCACGCCAGGCTTTTCCCGTAACGCCAAAATGACGAGCGGCAGCAGGCCGAGCGCCACGATGCTCCAGCGAAAAAACGCGATCGAAAATGGCGGCACGCTGCCGGCAACGCCGCGCGCCAGGGTCATGTTGGAAACCTGCGCGGTGGCAATCAGCAGGAAGCCGAGCAGGCCAAGCACTTCTTGCGTCTTGTTGGCGGCTGCCCTGGATGGTTCGCTCATGCGAGATTCGGTGCCTGCGCGGTCGTGGCTATATTCGTCACACGGCAGGGTATCGGCTTGCCATTACGGCGTCGAATGCATTCTGGATGACGTCGACCGGCGGCCGCAGACCGGTAAAAAGTTCAAAGGCATCGGCGGCCTGATAGACCGCGAGATCGCGCCCGGTCATGACGCTGGCGCCCTTCGCTCTCGCCGCCAAGAGCAGCGGTGTCCACAGCGGCGTATAGACCGCGTCCGCCACCCACAGGCCGCGATGCAGCAGCGCCTCCGGCACGGCCATGCCGCGATCCGGCAGCATGCCGACCGGCGTTCCGTTGACCATGCCGACGACCCCCTGCAAAGCGCCAGCGACGTCATCGGCGACACGTGCTTGCAGACGGCCATGCAGTTGCGACGACAACGCCTCGGCCTTGGCGCGGTCGGCGTCGAAGATATTGAGTCCGGCGATGCCCAGATCCGCAAGCGCGAACGCGATCGCCTTGCCGACGCCGCCGGCGCCGATCAGCGCGACTGCGCCATGTTTCGAGCCGGCAACCAGGTCGCCAATCGCGCGCGTAAAACCGGTGCTGTCGGTGTTGTACCCGATCAGTCGTCCGCCGCGGACGACGACGGTGTTGACCGCGCCGATGGTGCGCGCCTCCGGCGACATCTCGTCGAGCAACGGAATCACGGCCTCCTTGTAGGGAAAGGTGACGTTGACGCCGGCGAAGCCAAGGCGCCTGACGCCATCGAGCAACGCGCGCAGGGTGGCCGCATCGGCGTTTGCGAACTCGATCAGTTGATAATGGCAGCGGACGCCCAGCGCATCGGCCGCCTGCTCGTGCATGGCAGGCGCCGCAGAGCTTGAAATCGGCGCGCCGATCAGCCCGGTCAGGAATTTTTTGCGGTTCGAGGATTGACCTTCAGCCATGGTCGCCATGCCACGCCAAGGCCATCACAGGGCCATCAGACGTCGAAGAACACGGTCTCGTTGTCGCCTTGCAGGCAGATGTCGAAACGGTAGACCGCATTACCGCTTCCCTTCTCTCGCGTCGCGATCAGCGTCGCGCGGCGGTCGGCCGGCACCAGCGCCAGCACGGGATCCGTTGCGTTGGTGGCCTCGCCTTCGAAATAGATCCGGGAATAGAGGTGCAGCAGCATCCCGCGCGCATAGACGGCGAGCACGATATGCGGCGCCTGCGGCTTGCCGTCGGGATCGGGCACGGAGCCCGGCTTGATGGTGTCGAACGCGTAGCCACCGTTACCATCGGTGCCGATGCGGCCGAATCCCTTGAACGATGAATTCGGCAGCGCCCGCTTGTCCTGCGGGTCGGAGAACCGCCCTTGCGCGTCCGCCTGCCATATCTCCAGCATGCAATCCGGCACGACCGCGCCGTCGCCGTCGAACACCTGTCCCTCGACGCGAATGCGTTCGCCTGACACGTCCGGCGTGACGAGGTTGTTGCTGAACGCATCGTTCCAGTCGTACTTGCCGTTCGAGGTCAGGCCATAGGCGAAATACGGACCGACGGTCTGCGACGGGGTGATCCCGTCAGGCTTGGTCTGTTGCACTTAACTGTTCTCCATCGGCGTGGCGTTGCGCCCGCGCAGCACAATGTTGAAACGATAGCACAGCGCCCAATCCGGCCTGGTATTCTCCAGATCGAACGACGAGATCATCCGGTTGCGGGCCTTCTCGTCGGTGACCGAATTGAAGATCGGATCGAACGGGAATAGCGGGTCGCCGGGGAAGTACATCTGCGTCACCAGACGCGAGACGAAAGCGTGGCCGAATACCGAGAAGTGGATATGGGCCGGCCGCCATGCGTTGTGATGATTGCCCCAGGGATAGGCGCCGGGCTTGATGGTGACGAAGCGGTAATAACCTTCCGCATCCGACTGCGCGCGGCCGGCGCCGGTGAAGTTCGGATCGAGCGGCGCGGGATGCTGGTCGACGACGTGGACATAGCGGCCGCAGGCATTGGCCTGCCACAGTTCGACCAGCGCGTTCGGTACGCCGCGGCCGTCTTCGTCGAGCACGTGGCCATGCACGATGATGCGTTCTCCGATCGGCTCGCCCTTGCCTTGAAGCGTCAGGTCGTGGTCGTGCTCGCGCACCGTCTCGTGGCCATACACCGGCCCGGTCAGTTCCGACAGCGTGTGCCGCATCGGGATCAGCGGCTTCGAGGGCGAACGCTTCACCGTGCTCTTGTAGCCAGGCGACAGCCGCGGCGGATGCGCCGCCAGCGATTGCAGCGGATAGAGCAATGTCATGGCGAACTCCTCCCTCGCATCGCGGCTTGTAAGCGGCGTCGCCGGAATCATTATATGACATAACTAATTTGGAAAAGGCCTGTTTTTGGCCTTCCCAAACCGTTGGCTTAATTCAGCTTTTCGATGGCGACCGCGACGCCCTGGCCGACGCCGACGCACATGGTTGCCAGGGCAAGCTTCCCGCCCCGCTTCTCCATGCCGTGCACCGCCGTCAACGCCAGCCGCGCGCCGCTCATGCCGAGCGGATGGCCGAGCGCAATCGCGCCGCCATGCGGGTTGACGAAGTCGGCGTCGTCCTGAACGCCCAGTTGCCGGAGACAGGCTATTCCCTGCGAGGCAAAGGCTTCATTGAGCTCGATCAAATCAAAGTCGCTGATCTTGATGCCGAGCCGCTCCATCAGCTTGCGGGTCGCCGGCACCGGGCCGATGCCCATGATGCGCGGCGGCACCGCAGCCGACGCCAGCCCAAGGATGCGCGCCCGCGGCGTCAGGCCGTGCTTCTTCACGGCGGCTTCGGAGGCGAGGATCATCGCGGCCGCGCCGTCATTGACGCCCGACGCATTGCCCGCCGTCACCGTACCGGGATTGCGCACGATCGGCTTCAGCTTGGTGAGGCCCTCCAGCGTGGTCTCGGGACGCGGATGTTCGTCCTTGTCGACCGTGATCGGCCCGGCCTTGCCGCCCGGCACCGACACCGGGGTGATTTCCTCCGCAAAGTAGCCCGAGGCGATCGCCGCACCGGCTCGCTGCTGCGAGCGGATCGCGAACGCGTCTTGGTCGGCGCGCGACACCTGATATTCCTCGGCGACGTTCTCGCCGGTCTCCGGCATCGCATCGACGCCGTATTGGGCCTTCATCAGCGGATTGATGAAGCGCCAGCCGATGGTGGTGTCGTATATCTCCGCCGAGCGCGCGAACGCCTCCGGCGCCTTGCCCATCACGAACGGGGCGCGGGTCATGGATTCGACGCCGCCAGCAATCGCGAAATCGATTTCGCCGGCCCGGATCGCGCGTCCCGCGGCGCCGACCGCGTCGAGGCCGGAGGCACAGAGGCGGTTCAGGGTCTGGCCGGGAACCGTATCCGGCATGCCCGCGAGCAGCAGCGCCATGCGCGCGACGTTGCGGTTGTCCTCGCCGGCCTGGTTGGCGCAACCGAAAAACACTTCGTCGACCTGCGACCAGTCAAGCCCGGGATGCTTCGCCATCAGCGCCTTGATCGGAACGGCGGCCAGATCGTCGGCACGCACCTTGGCGAGCGAGCCGCCGAAGCGGCCGATCGGGGTCCGGACGGCATCGCAAATGAACACATCACGCATTGAATCTCTCCCTGAATGCCGCGCCTTAGGCGTTGTTCCGCTGGAATGGACGGTGAGTTTTAGGAGTGTGCCCGCTTTAGGTCAATTGAGGCCTGCCGTCCCGACCTCGAGCCGGGACGACGGGGGAAAACGTGGATTCCGGCCGCAAACCGATAGGACCCGGCCCTCGAAATTTTGTAGTTTGCGCCGCGATGACGATCCAGCAACCTATCCCCGCCCCAGCGCCCCCCGAAGCCGCACCGGCCGCCGACGCAAATTCGCGCGTCACGCCGATGATGGAACAGTATCTCGAGATCAAGGCCGCCCATCCCGGGCTGCTGCTGTTCTACCGGATGGGCGATTTCTACGAGCTGTTCTTCGAGGACGCCGAGATCGCCTCCAAAACGCTCGGCATCGTGCTCACCAAGCGCGGCAAGCATCAGGGCATGGATATCCCGATGTGCGGCGTGCCGGTGGAGCGCTCCGAGGACTATCTGCATCGCCTGATCAATGCCGGCCACCGGGTCGCGGTGTGCGAGCAGACCGAGAATCCGGCTGCCGCCCGCGCCCGCGGCAACAAGAGCGTGGTGGCCCGCGGCGTGGTGCGGCTGGTGACGCCGGGCACGCTGACCGAAGAGACGCTGCTGGATGCCCGCACCAACAATTATCTGCTGGCAATCGCGCGCGCCCGTGGATCGAGCGGCGCCGACCGCGTCGGCCTGGCCTGGATCGACATTTCGACGTCCGAGTTCATGGTCACGGAATGCTCGACCGCGGAACTGGCGGCGACGCTGGCGCGCATCAATCCCAATGAAGTGATCGTCACCGATGCGCTGTATGGCGATGCCGATCTGGGATCTTTGTTGCGCGAACTGCCGTCGGTGACACCCCTGACCCGCGACGTCTTCGACGGCGCCACCGCCGAGCGACGCCTGTGCGATTACTTCGCGGTCGCGACCATGGACGGCCTCGCCGCAATGTCGCGGCTGGAGGCGACTGCCGCTGCCGCCGCCGTCACCTACATCGACCGCACGCAGGTCGGCAAACGTCCGCCGCTGTCACCGCCGGCGCGCGAGGCCTCCGGAACCACGATGGCGATCGATCCCGCCACCCGGGCCAATCTCGAATTGACGCGGACGCTGGCAGGCGAACGGCGCGGATCGCTGCTCGACGCGATCGACTGCACCGTCACCGCGGCCGGCTCGCGCCTGCTCGCGCAGCGTCTTGCCGCGCCGCTCACCGATAGCGCGGTGATAGCGCGGCGGCTGGATGCGATCGCAACGTTCGTTGCCGATAGCGCGGCGCGCGACGATGTCCGCACCACACTCAAGGTCGCGCCCGACATGTCTCGCGCGCTGGCGCGGCTATCGGTCGGACGCGGCGGCCCGCGCGATCTGGCGGGCCTGCGCGATGGTATCCTTGCCGCCGATGCCGCGCTGGCACGGCTGGCTCAGCTCGAAGCGCCGCCGCCGGAGATCGTGGCCGTGATGGAGGCGCTGCGCCGTCCCTCGCGCGACCTCGCCCGCGAGTTCGAACGCGCGCTTGCGGAACAACTGCCGCTGATCAAGCGCGACGGCGGCTTTATCCGCGAAGGCTACGAGCCCGCGCTCGACGAAAGCCGCAATTTGCGCGATGCCTCCCGCCTGGTCGTCGCCGCGATGCAGGCGCGCTACGCCGAAGACACCGGCATCAAGGCCCTCAAGATTCGCCACAACAACGTGCTCGGCTATTTCGTCGAAGTCACCGCGCAACACGGCGACAAACTGATGGCGCCGCCGCTGAATGCGACCTTCATCCATCGCCAGACCCTGGCGGGGCAGGTTCGCTTCACGACGTCCGAACTCGGCGAGATCGAGGCCAAGATCGCCAACGCCGGCGACCGCGCACTCGGGCTCGAACTGGAGATCTTCGAGCGGCTCTGCGCGATGGTGCTGGCCGCCGGCGACGACCTCCGCGCCGCCGCGCACGCTTTCGCGCTGCTCGACGTCGCGACCGCGCTGGCGAAGCTTGCGGTCGATGACAATTACGTGCGGCCCGAAGTCGATGGCTCGCTCGGCTTTGCCGTCGAGGGCGGCCGGCATCCCGTGGTGGAACAGGCACTCAAGCGCGACGGTCAGCCGTTCATTGCCAACGCCTGCGACCTGTCGCCAGGGCCTGCGCAGAAATCCGGCCAGATATGGCTGATCACCGGTCCAAACATGGCGGGCAAGTCGACTTTCCTGCGCCAGAATGCGCTGATCGCGCTGATGGCGCAGATCGGCTCCTACGTGCCGGCGTCACGGGCGCGAATCGGCGTCGTCGACCGCCTGTTCTCTCGCGTCGGCGCGGCGGATGATCTCGCGCGCGGACGATCGACCTTCATGGTCGAGATGGTCGAGACCGCCGTCATCCTCAACCAGGCCAGCGAGCGCTCGCTGGTGATCCTCGACGAGATCGGCCGCGGCACGGCGACGTTCGACGGCCTGTCGATCGCGTGGGCGGCAATCGAGCACCTGCATGAAGCCAATCGCTGCCGCGCGCTGTTCGCCACGCATTATCACGAGCTGACCGCGCTCTCGGCAAAACTTCCGCGGATGTTCAACGCGACCGTGCGGGTCAAGGAATGGCAGGGCGACGTCGTATTCCTGCACGAGGTGCTGCCTGGCTCGGCCGACCGCTCCTACGGCATCCAGGTCGCGAAACTCGCGGGCCTTCCTCCAGCCGTGATCACGCGCGCCAAGTCGGTTTTGGCGAAGCTCGAGGCGCAGGACCGCGGCCAGACCGCGCGCGCGCTTGCCGACGATTTGCCGCTGTTCGCCGTCCCCTCCCGCGCCGCCGCCGAGCCCTCGCCGCCAAGCGAGGCGGAGTTATTGATGGAGTCGGTGAAGGCGCTGCACCCCGACGAGATGTCGCCGCGCGAGGCGCTGGACGCGCTCTATGCGCTGAAGGCAAAACTGCCGAAGGGCTGACGAACCGTCGCCCGCACAAGCGAAGCGACATGCGGGGCGACGCTGGCACCGGCCCGGCCACGAAACGAAAAAGCGTGCGGCTCTTATCCCGCAAACGGCTGGATCAATTTCAGCTTCGCCGCGAAGCGGATGCTGCGCTTGCCCGCCAGCGCGGTCGCCTCGATCTCGGCGCCCTCGGCACTGCAGCGGCCGGAGAAGCCGATGCCGACCTCACGACCGCCGAACAGCGGGTGCTCGTCCTTTGCCGGGGTGTGCTCCTGGTTGACGAACTCGCCTTTCCAGCGGCCATTCGCGGAGGTGTAGGAGCCGAGATAATAAAAGAACGCGTCGCCGCCGAGGATGCGGCCGTCCTTCAGCAGCATCACGCCGGTCTGTCCGCCGGCGATGCCGTCCAGCATCCGGATGTCGATCGAGTAAAGCCCGCTGACGATGCCGCCTTCACCAACCTCTCCCGGCGGCGGAATGTCGTCATTGCCGAGCGGGGTCATGACCGCGCGGAACACCGAGCCGGCATCTTCCACGACACAGCCCGCGAAGTGCCAGACGTCGCCCTGCGGCTTGCCGCGTATGCTGATCGTGACGGCGTCGGAGCTGACGAGCATCCTCCGATGCGGCGACGGGCTGTGGCGACGGGTCCGCAATCTGGCGATGATTTCGCCGTCCACACTTTCGTAAGTGCCGAAGTGCGCGAATGCCGTGTTACCTCCGAGCATCGTTCCGGCATGGGCGTACAGCACGCTGCGGCCGGTGCCGCCGCTGATGTCGTATTCGACTCTGTACAATCCCTCCACCGCGCGCCTCGGTTCTGTTCCGTTGCCAGCTTAGCGGGTCCCATCGCAGTCGGTAACCATCAAACTTGGGTCTCGGTGTGTGCAGCCTTCCTGCGCCCGAGCCACCACAGACCCAGGTTCCAGCCAATGCAGGTCGCGAGTGCGAGGCTAAGCCCCACGGCCGAACCGAACTGCAATGCCGCGACATGCAGCACCGATATCGCGATGCCCAATCCTATCAGTCCCCATGCGCTGTTGGCGAGCACCGCAGCCGTCGGCGGGCCGCCGATGCGCGGGTGCAGGATCAGCATCATCGACGTGAACACGATCGGAAACAGCGCGATCATGCCGCTCACCTTGGGACCGACCCAGCTCGAGGTGGTGACCACGGTCGCCACCAGTGTTGCGACCAGCGAGGCCCGCAGCGGAATGTCGTACCAGCGGCGCCGGATCGGCGGCATCTTGGCGTGGCGATAGCCCGCGAGCAGCGGCACGCAGATGCCGAACGCGATGGCGTTCACGATCAGCCCGACCGCCAGCGACCATTGCACCGAGCGGATGATCGCGGCGAGCACGAACCACACACCGACCGCCGTGGTGCAGCTCAGCAGCGCGCCGTGGCGCTGCGCCAGCACGACATAGGTCAGTCCCAGGAAGATCGTCGCGGCATTGATCGGCAGGCTTGCGAGCGCGCCCTCGGCGATGAAGGCCGCATCATGATCGAGCGCGAGGAACACGTAGGACGGCCCCGCCGAAATCGGCAGCGTCGCGATCAGCGCGCCGATCACCGGACCCGATCGCTCGGTGACGACGGAGGCCGTCACCACGAACGCCGCCGTGATCGCCATGCGCAGGCCGAGCGTGAGGATGAAGGCGAGTTCGGGGGACATGTGATCCGTCGCCCCTGCGAACGCAGGGGCCCATACGCCGCGGCCTAACTTTTATGGAAGGTGCAGGTTGATACTTCCCGCACCGACGGATTCCGGTGGTTATGGGCCCCTGCGTTCGCATGGGCGACAGCGGAGCTCACACCCGCTTCATCGTCACCGAAACCTTCGGGCCGTTCTTGATGGTCTGATAGACCACGCAATAGCGCTCGGTGAGTTTCAGCAGCAGATCGAGCTTATCCTGCGGCGCGTCGGTTCCGACTTCGAATCGCAGGCGGATTTCCTCGAAACCGACCGGGGCTTCCTTGGCGACGCCGAGCGTGCCGCGAAAATCCAGGTCGCCTTCGGCGATGACGTTGCCGGACTTCAGCGGAACTTCGACGGCGGTTGCGACCGACTTCAGCGTGACGCCGGCGCAGGCGACCAGCGCTTCGAGCAGCATGTCGCCGGAGCACAGCTCCAACCCGGAGCCGCCGGTCGCGGGATGCAGGCCGGCCACCGCCAGTGCGCGGCCGGTCTCGACCTTGCAGGCGATGCCGTCATTGTCGATCGAGCCCTTGGCCTTCAACGTGATGACTGCCGCCGATGGATCCGACTTATAGCGTTCCTTGATCGGGGCCTGCATAGCGCGGAGTTCGGCAGCGTCCATTTTCGTCTCCCGGATTCTTGTTTGGCCCCGTCGGATGTAGTGCGAAATCGCATCGCTGTCATCATCGGCCCCTGCCGGCCCCGCCCCAAGCCCCATAAATGGCTGCCTTTTCAACAAATTAAGCCTGTAATTCGGTGCGGTTGCGCAATAGCTTTGATTCGACCCACAATCGTCAGTGACAGCCTCTGCGCCGTCCGATATTCCGGGAGACCATGGATAGCGTCGTGACAGAAGAACGCCCCGGGGCGGATGACCGTTTCGATACCGCGCGGATCACCGCGGCGGTCGATGCGCTGGCCGAAAAGCATGCCGGCCGCGAGGACGTGTTCCGCCAGGCGCTGGCGCAATTGCTCAAGGCCGAGATGATCGCGGCTCGCGCCACCGCGCAGGCGATGCTGCTGAAGGACCGCAACGGCCGCCGCTGCGCCGAGCGGCTGTGCTTCATGCAGGACGAGATCATCCGCATCCTCTATTCGGCGGCGACGCGGCATCTCTATCGTTCGCATATCCCTTCCGGCGCCGAGCGCATGTCCGTGGTCGCAACCGGCGGCTATGGCCGCGGCCTGATGGCGCCGGAATCCGACATCGATCTGTTGTTCATCCTGCCCTACAAGCAGACCGCCTGGGGCGAGCAGGTGGCGGAAGCCATTCTCTATTGCCTGTGGGACATGGGATTGAAGGTCGGCCACGCCACGCGCTCGGTCGACGAATCGATCCGGCAGGCGCGCGGCGACATGACGATCCGCACCGCGATCCTCGAGATGCGATTCCTGACCGGCGACCAGCCGCTGTATGACGAACTGGTCGCGCGGTTCGACAGGGAGGTCGTGCAGGGAACGGCGTCCGAATTCGTCACCGCCAAGCTCGCCGAGCGCGAGGAGCGGCACCGCCGCGGCGGGCAATCGCGCTATCTGGTCGAACCCAATGTCAAGGACGGCAAGGGCGGCCTGCGCGACCTGCACACGCTGTTCTGGATCGCGAAGTATGTCTATCGCGTGCGCGAGACCAGCGAACTGGTCGAGCGCGGCGTTTTCGACGCGCAGGAATACCGCATCTTCCGCCGCTGTGCCGACTTCCTGTGGTCGGTCCGCTGCAACCTGCATTTTGTTTCCGGACGCGCCGAGGAACGGCTGTCGTTCGATATGCAGCGCGAGATCGCGGTCCGGCTCGGCTATACCTCGCATCCCGGCATGCAGGACGTCGAACGCTTCATGAAGCACTACTTCCTGATCGCCAAGGACGTCGGCGATCTCACCGCGATCCTGTGCGCCAAGCTCGAAGACGAGCAGGCCAAGCCGGCGCCGGTGCTGAGCCGCATGGTGGCGCGGCTGCGGCCGAACAACAACCGGCGGCGGGTGCCCGAGAGCGACGACTTCATCATCGACAACAACCGGATCAACCTCGCCGCGCCCGATGTCTTCAGGCACGATCCGGTCAACCTGATCCGGATCTTCCGGCTGGCACAGAAGAACAACCTCGCCTTCCATCCCGACGCGATGCGTACGGTGACGCGCTCGCTGAAGCTGATCAATACCCCGCTTCGGGAGAATCCGGACGCCAACCGGCTGTTCATGGAGATCCTGACCTCCGACAACGCCGAGATCGTGCTGCGGCGCATGAACGAGACCGGCGTGCTCGGGCACTTCATCCGCGCCTTCGGCAAGATCGTGTCGATGATGCAGTTCAACATGTACCACCACTACACGGTGGACGAGCACCTGATCCGCTGCATCGGCCATTTGCAGGACATCGAGCGCGGCGGCAATGACGAATTCGTGGTCGCCAGCGACCTGTTCCGCAAGATCCAGCCCGAACATCGTGCGGTGATCTACATCACCACCCTGTTGCATGACGTCGCCAAGGGCCGGCCCGAGGATCACTCGATCGCAGGCGCCCGGGTGGCGCGGCGGCTGTGCCCGCGGCTCGGCTTCAACGCCGCCGACACCGAACTCGTGGCGTGGCTGATCGAGGAACATCTGACGATGTCCACGGTGGCGCAGTCGCGCGACCTTTCCGACCGCAAGACCATCGAGAATTTCGCCGCGGTCGTGCAGTCCGTCGAGCAGATGAAGCTGTTGACCATCCTGACCACCGCCGACATCCGCGGCGTCGGCCCCGGCGTGTGGAACGGATGGAAGGCGCAATTGCTGCGCACGCTGTATTACGAAACCGAGCCGGTGCTGACCGGCGGATTCTCGGAAGTGAACCGCGCGCAACGCATCGCGGTGGCGCAGCGCGAATTCCGCGCTGCCTTCACCGAATGGCCGGAAGCCGAACTCAACGCCTATATCGCCCGGCATTATCCGGCCTATTGGCTCAAGGTCGAACTGCCGCGCAAGATCCGCCACGCGCGGTTTCTCCGCGCCAGCGAACAGGCCGGCCACAAGCTCGCGATCAATGTCGGCTTCGACGAGGCGCGCGCCGTCACCGAACTGACGATTCTCGCGACCGATCACCCCTGGCTGCTGTCGATCATCGCCGGCGCCTGCGCGTCGGCCGGCGCCAACATCGTCGACGCGCAGATCTACACCACCACCGACGGCCGCGCGCTCGACACCATCGCGATCTCGCGGGAATACGATCGCGACGAGGACGAGGGCCGCCGCGCCACCCGCATCGGCGAAATGATCGAACAGGTGCTCGAAGGCAAGCTGCGGCTGCCCGAAGTGGTGGCGCGCAAATCCGCCAACCGCGGCAAGATGCGCGCCTTCGTGGTCGAGCCGGAGGTCACCATCAACAACCAGTGGTCGGACCGCTACACCGTGATCGAGGTGTCCGGCCTCGACCGCCCCGGCCTGCTGTACCAGCTCACGACCGCGATCTCGAAGCTCAACCTCAACATCGCCTCCGCCCACGTCGCGACCTTCGGCGAACGCGCCCGCGACGTGTTCTACGTCACCGATTTGCTGGGCGCGCAGATCAACGCGCCGACGCGGCAGGCCGCGATCAAGAGCTCGCTGATCCATCTGCTCTCCAGCGAAGACAACGTCGCGCAGCCGGCGGCGTGATTCCCTCTATCGTCATCCCCGCGAAGGCGGGGATGACGATAGAATGGGACCTCGCGTTCTCGCGGCAGACTCCGGGCCGACGGCTTGGCTAAACCTCCACGCCCTCGTGCTGCAACAGCCAGCGCTTGCGCTCCAGCCCGCCACCGTATTTGACCAGCGAACCGTTGGCGCCGATCAGGCGATGACAGGGCAACACCACGCTGATGGGATTGGAGCCGTTGGCGTGGCCGACGGCACGGACGGCGCGGGGCATCTCGATCTTCGCGGCCAGCGCGCCGTAGCTCATCGTCGTTCCGGCCGGAATCCTCGACAAGGCGTGCCAGACTTTCTGCTGGAACGGCGTGCCCGCGACGCGCCATCCTATGGTTTCGAGGCGATCGATATCGCCCTCGAAATAGCCGGCCAACGCCGTCCGCATCTCGCGCGGCGCCGGCGCGGGCTTCAGCCTCACCGCGCCGTAATGCAGGCGCAGCAGCTCCTTCATGCGCGTCTCGTAATCCTCCCAGTCGAGCGCGCGCAGATGGCCGTCCGCATCGGTCACCAGCAACGCGGTCCCGATCGGGGTCGGCAACCGGTCGAGGCCGAAACTCTCTGGCGGCGTCGCGCGCATGGATCTCGCTCGCAATCGGTCATTGTCACGGTTGGAGTACATCGGCAAGCGGCGGCATTTTTCACACCAGCCTTGCGCTCGTCCACCCGAATTCCGCTGCCGGTCGGGGGCCGCCCTGTCTTGCATTGCCAAGACCGTTCCGCCAAACTCCCGGTCAACGATGACGCCCGGCATCCGAACGATGGCAGGGAGAAGGATCATCGGCTAGCATGGGAGCAACTTTATGAGGAGCGGGATTTTTACCCTCGCCGCCGGCACAACGCTTGCGGTTGCGCTGATGGCGTCGCCTGCCAGCGCGCAGAAGAAATACGATACCGGCGCCAGCGATACCGAGATCAAGATCGGCCAGACCGTGCCGTTCTCGGGCGCCTATTCGGTCTATGCCAATATCGGCAAGACCCAGGCCGCCTATATGCGGATGATCAACGATCAGGGCGGCATCAACGGCCGCAAGATCAACCTGATCCAGTATGACGATGCCTACTCGCCGCCGAAGACGGTGGAACAGATCCGCAAGCTCGTGGAAGGCGACGAGGTCCTCCTGACCTTCCAGGTCATCGGCACCGCGGCGAACGCGGCCGTCCAGAAGTATCTCAACGCCAAGAAAGTCCCGCAGCTTTTCGCCGCCACGGGCGCATCGAAGTTCACTGATCCGAAGAACTTCCCATGGACCATGGGCTACAACCCGAACTATTTCGTCGAGGGCCGCATCTACGGTCAGTACATTTTGAAGGAGTATCCAAACGCCAAGATAGGCGTTCTCTACCAGAACGACGATCTGGGTAAGGACTACGTCAGCGGGCTGAAGGCCGGGCTTGGCGACAAGGCAGCCAAGATGATCGTGGCGGAGGCTTCCTATGAAGTTGCCGACCCGACCATCGATTCGCAGGTGCTGAAGATCAAGGATTCGGGCGCGGATCTGTTCTACAGCGCCTCGACGCCGAAGCAGGCCGCGCAGGCAATCCGAAAGATCCACGAACTCAACTGGAAGCCGGTGCACATCCTCGACATCAACGCGAGCCCTGTGAGCGCCACGCTGCAGCCGGCCGGCCTCGAGGCGTCGAAGGGCGTGATCAGCGTCAACTACGGCAAGGATCCGGCCGATCCGACCTGGAAGGACGATGCGGGCCTGAAGAAGTATTTCGACTTCATGACGAAGTACTTCCCGGAAGGCGACAAGATGAACACGGTCAATACCTATGGGTATTCGACCGCGCAGTTGCTGGTGCAGGTGCTCAGGCAGTGCGGCGACGACCTGACGCGCGAGAACGTGATGCGGCAGGCGGCCTCGCTGAAGGACATCGTCCTCGACCTCAGCCTGCCTGGCATGAAGATCAATACCGGACCCAACGACTACCGCGTCAACAAGCAGTTGCAGATGATGAAGTTCAACGGCGAGCGCTGGGAACTGTTCGGTCCGATCATGGAGGACGCCGGACCGGCCGGCTAGACAATCGAGGATCGATCGGCGGATGCCGCCGGCGTCGCAATGTCTGCGACGCCGGCGGTCTCGTTTCGGCACAGCAAGTTCCATACTCGGCGTGCACGGCAATACCGGTGGATTCTTTTTGTGCAGCGAAAGCCTGGCGCGGCGCTGGGTTGACTAAGGTCGAACATGAAATCGCGTGCCGTTCCGGCCCCGCTCCTTGCAATGCAACATAGGTTCCGCCAGTATTGCCGCAGCGATGGCAT
>LNFM01003202.1_pt1 | contig 63811 bp, 94 predicted proteins | sample 596031 | NCBI WGS metagenome assembly LNFM01 (sample SAMN04254537, study PRJNA301005) | activated carbon metagenome | isolation source: dual media filters at the Ann Arbor, Michigan drinking water treatment plant | place: USA: Ann Arbor
GTCGTGGGTGGGGGTCTGGGGGGACTCGAACATGCCGGATGAGGACTCCTACTGGTACTACCGGCTGAGCGGGATCGACCCGGACGACGGGAAGACCGAGGTTGACCTGAAGAAGCTCGGCGTCGAGGTGTTTATACAGCCGCCGGCCATGCTGCGGGTGGGGGAGAAGCAGTACATCCCGAACCCGAAGGCGGAGAACATCGAGAACCTGCCGCCCGGATACTACGAGGCCCTGGTTAACGGGAAGACAGACGACTACATCCGAACCTACGTGATGTGCGAGTATGGGCGATCGCGTGGCGGTAAGCCGGTGCACCCCGCGTTCAACCGCGACATCCACGTTGCCAAGACCCGGCTGATCCCCGACCCGAACTCGCTCCTGCTGGTGTCTGCCGACTTCGGACTCACGCCCGCGATGGTGCTCAAGCAGCAGAACGCGTTCGGTCAGGTGCTGACGCTGGACGAGATCGTGACCTTCGGGATGGGCATCGAGCGCGCGATCGAAAGCAAGCTGCTACCGCTGATCCGGCAAAAGTACGACGGGTTCGAGATATTCGTGACGGGTGACCCGAGTGGGGCCAGTGGGTCACAGGCCGACGAGACCTCGTGTGCCGACATCTTCAAGCGATACTCCCGCAAGGGGCTCGGTAAGGTGAAGTTCGCCTACTCGAACAGCCCCGTGCATCGGCAGGGGGCGACGGATCATTTCCTTACCCGACTGGGTGACTTCGGGAGGCCAATGTACCAGATCGACCCAGAGTGCAAGTGGCTGAGGCGCTGAGTGGGAAGTACATGTTCAAGAAAACGAAGGACGGTCGGCACGTCGAAGAAGTCGAGAAGAACGACTGGTCCCACATCGCGGAAGCGAATCAATATGGCGATATGTACTACGAGCGCGGGGGCCGCCGGAAAGCAGAGCGGCGGGAATTGTCGTATGATGAGGCTTTGGCCGCGCAGCGCGGCTCGACCCGTAACGCCTACAACATGCCGAGGTGACGATGGACATCCCGCAGATTGATGAAACCAAACTGAACGCCTTCGGCGTGACGCTGTTCAAACAGTTCGAGCGGCACGAGCAGGACCGCAAAGCTGCCGAGGATCGCTGGCTGCAGAACCTCCGCCAGTTCCGGGGGATATATGACCCCGAGGTCAAGATTGACCCTGACTGCTCGAAAGCCTACCCGAAGCTGACCCGGTGGAAGATCGTCGCGACAGTTGCCCGGCTCATGCAGATGCTATTCCCGAACACCGAGAAGAACTGGGGTCTCGCCCCGTCGCCGCTGCCCGAGCTGGAGTTGGCGGACCTGCAGGCCATCCTCGACCGCCTGGTGCAGGAGAGGGCCGGACCGGAGGGCGACCCATCGCAGGTTGAGTTGTCGACTGAGGAGATCGAGAAGGCTGTCCATGCCGAGGCCAAGAAGCGTGCGGAGCGGATGAGTGTTAAGATCGACGACGATCTGAAGGAGGCCGACTACGTCACGCTGGTGCGCAAGGTGGTGTTTTCGGCGGCGCTCTACAACGTCGGCGTCCTGAAGGGACCGCTGCATACCAAGTATAAATCCCGCACCTGGGAGCGGCTGTCGAACGGGAAGTATCAGGCGATCGAGAAAGACCGTTATAAGCCGATCTTCGAGTTCCTGCCGGTGTGGAACTGGTTCCCCGACATGACTGCGACGGCATTGAGCCAGCAGGACGGCACGTTCGAGCGCCATATCATGACTCGCCAGCAGGTGGAAGAACTGGGTGAGCGGCCCGGGTTCCTGAAGGAGCGCATCGACGAGTGGCTGCTGAAGAACAAGACCGGCAACCACAAGATGCGGCACTGGGAGACTGCGATGCGCTCGGAACTCAAGAGCGACAAGCAGACCAACTCCGAGACCGAGACACGGAAGTATGAAGTGCTGTCCTACTGGGGCGGCGTGACCGGCGCAGACTTGCGGGCATCGGGGGTGAAGGTCAAGGACTCCGATGTGGGCAAGACCCTGCAGGCCAGTGTGTGGCTGCTGGGTAACGTCGTGATCAAGGCCGCTCTGATGCCGTTCGGCGCAGAAGCACGCATCCACCACGAGTTCGTGTTCGAGGAGGATGATCTGTCGCTGCTCGGCAACGGACTGGCAGACACGCTGCGCGACTCGCAGTTGTCGCTGTGCGAGGTCACCCGTTCAGTGCTCGACACGAACAGTATCCTCGGCACCCAGCTTGAGGTGAACATGGACCTGCTGATGCCAGGCCAGAACACCTCCATGCGCAAGCATAAAGTGTGGCGGCGCGAAGGCACCGGCGCGGAGGCGACTTACCCCGCGGTGCGTAACATCGGCATCGACAGCCGGTTGCAGGAGCAGATGGCGCTGATGGATCGGTTCATGGACTTCTCGGACAAGGAGTCCGGGCTGCCGCCAGCCTCGATGGGCGACGTCACCGGGGGCGGGAGCGAGGCGCTGCGCACACAGCGTAACGCCAGCATGTTCCTGGGCGCTGCGGCGTTGCCGATCCGCGACACAGTGCGTAACTTCGACACCTTCACCACGTCGGTCATCACGGCGCTAGTGGAGTGGAACCGGAAGTATGATCCGGACCCGAGCCGCGATGGTGACTACAACGTCATCGCCCGAGGCTCGACCAGCCTGATCGCCAAGGAGGTGCTGGCTGACTCGCTTGACCAGTTGCGCGCAACTGTGACTGAGGGTGAGTTGCCTTACATCAACGAGCGGGCGCTGTTCATCGAGCGGATGAAGGCGCGCGACCTGCCGGTTGACGTGGTGCTGGAGGATGAGGATGTTGCGGCGCAGAAGATCGCGCAGGCGCAGGAGGCGGCGCAGGCCGCGCAAGCGGCGCAAGAGGAACGGATGCGGGCCGAGGTTCGGGAGATCCTGACCAAGGCACTGAAGAACGTCGCGGACGCCCGGGCGAAGAACTCCGGAGCGGACGTGACTGTGGTTAAAACAATACTGGAGGCACTGGAACGTGGAGACGGCGAGGCAGGAGCAGCACCAACTGGAGAGTGATGTACACGCCACGCGACACGAGTCGCGAGCGATGTATAACCTGCTGGAGTTTCATCAGCGGGAGTTGAACCGGAAGTGGCCGTCGTTGTCTGGCGAGGACTTGCTGAAGGCGCAAGGCCGCGCGCAGATGGTGGCGCAGTTGATGAACACCCTGGTCAACGGGCCGGGTATAAAAAATACTTAATCGGAGGCCATCATGGCAGAAGCAGCGACCGCAGCAAAAGACGACGACTTCGACGCCCTGTTCGACGAGGCGATCAAGAACGCAGATACGACCACCCCCGACCCGGTGCCGCAACAGGCCGCGGATGAAGCGGGGGCCGAGGACGACGCCGCGAAGAAGGCCGCGGATGAAGCTGCGGCGAAGGCGGCTGCGGAGGAGGCAGCGAAGGCCAACGAAGGGAAGGCCCCCGAGGAGATCGCCGCAGCGAAGAAGGCCGAGGAGGATGCGGCCGCGAAAGCCGCTGCGGAGGAAGCTGCCACGAAGGCCAACGAAGGGAAGACACCTGAACAGATCGCTGCTGATGAAGCGGCTGCGAAGAAGGTAGCGGATGATGCTGCTGCGAAGGCCGCTGCAGATGAAGCGGCCGCGAAGGCTGCGGCTGCCGCACCGGCCCCGAAGCCGGACCCTGCACCGCCTGCCGAGACCGCCGAGGAGAAGGCGGAGCGGGAGAAGCGCGAGGCCGAGCACAAGGCCGCACTGGCAGACTACGAGTTCACGCCCGACGAGCAGAAGGCGCTGGAGTCGTTCAAGAAAGACTTCCCGACCGAGCACGTGGCGATCGAGGCCATGCTGAAGCGCATGGACCGCGTGATCACCCAGCGGGTCTACAACGGGGTGAACGCCGTCCTGCAGCGGGTGCATCAGGACTTTACGCCGGTGGTTCAGGGCTACACCCAGGACGCCGAAGCGCGTCACTTCGCGACGATCAAGGCTGCGCACGCGGACTACGATGCCGCGCTCCCGAAGGTCAACGAGTGGGTGGCGAAGCAGCCGAAGTACCTGCAGGCCGCCATGAAGGACGTGCTGGAGCAGGGTAGCGCGCAGGAGGTGATTGACCTGTTCGACCGCTTCAAGAAGGATGCGGGCGTGGCACCTGCCGCTCCCGCGGCTCCGGCTGCGCCGGCCAAGCCGGCAACGCCCCCGCCGGACGACTCCGCTCTGACCCCGGTCAGCGCGAAGCGGGCGGCACCGGCACCGAGCGGTGGCGGCCCGGCCAAGGACGACTTCGATGGGGCGTTTGACGACGCCACAAAAAAGAAGTAGACTGAGATTCATTAGGGTAAATTTTCTGGAGATTACCAATGTCCATTGACCGCAAGTTTGTTCGCAACGCGAATTTTGACCCCGCGGTCAAGGCCGCGCTGGAGAAGCTGCTCGACGAGCATGATCTGATCACTGACGTCCTCAATACCGAGGCCGGCGCGGGGATCACCAGCGGCACCGGGACGGTTTACCGCTCCAGCGTGTCGCGACTCGGCGGCATCATCCGCACTTCCATCCTGCTTGACCTGACCGGCCTGGCATCTTCGACGACTGACCTCGACATCATCGGGGTGGGCGCATCGCCGGCATATATAGGGCGGATCAGCGCGGCTCAGAACGGCACCATCCTGACCGGCAAGGTCACCTGCCTCGAAGCCCCCGCCGGCGGCGTCGCGGATATCGACGTTTATTCCGCAACCGAAGGAACGGGTGTATTCGATGGTGGTATCGCTGCACTGACCGAGACCGCGCTCCTGACCTCCGGCGCTGCGTGGACGATCGCGCTTACCCGGGCCATGACGGCGGTTCCGGCCGCGGACCAGTACCTGTATCTCGTGGGCGGCGCCGCGGGCACCGCTGCACCTTACACCGCTGGCAAGTTCCTGATTGAGCTTGACGGCTACGAAGCCTAACCCAAAAAACTGAAACGACTGCTCGACGCCGTAGATGTGTCGGACTCGATAACCAAGAAGCGATTCTTATCAAGGAGTTGACACCATGAGTTCCCCGCAAGTTTACGGCGACATCTCGCCCCGTACCGCAGCCTACGCCATCGCTGAAATGCTGAAGCGTGGCGACGAGGAAATGATCCTCGAAAAGTTCGGCCAGACCTACGTCTTGCCGCTGAAGTCCAGCAAGACCGCCATCTTCCGCCGCTTTGAGGCGCTGGCCCTGGCCACGACCCCGTTGGTTGAGGGCGTGACCCCGACCGGCACCAAGCCGACGATCACCGACATCCCGGTGACGCTGGAGCAGTACGGCGACTACATCCCGTTCAGCGACGTCATCATGGACACCCATGAAGACCCGATCCTGAAGGAGTACAGCTCGCTGCTCATGCAGCAGGCCAGTGAGACCGTCGAGACGATCCGCTGGAACGTCGTCAAGGCCGGCACCAACCGGATCTTCGCGAACGGCAGCGCGCGTACCGATGTCAACACCCCGATCACCCTGGCCCTGCAGCGCAAGGCGACTCGCGCACTGAAACGCCAGCGCGGCAAGCACATCACCTCGATCGTGTCGTCCGACGCCCGGTTCCGCACCGAGCCGGTGGAAGCCGCGTTCGTGGCCGTGTGCCACTCCGACGTCGAGAACGACATCCGCAACATGGAAGGCTTCATCCCGACCAAGCAGTACGGGACCGTCTCTCCGTGGGCGAACGAGATCGGCGCGGTGGAAGATGTTCGCTACGTCCGCTCCGTGCTGTTCACGCCGTTCGCGGACGCCGGTGGCGCCAAGGGCACGATGATCTCCACGACCGGCACCAGTGCCGACGTGTATCCGGTCATCTACTTCGCCCGCGACTGCTACGGCATCGTCCCGCTGAAGGGCAAGAACGCCATGTCGATCATGGTCGTGAACCCGAAACCGGCCGCCAGCGACCCTCTGGGTCAACGTGGCACCGCCGGCTGGAAGATGATGCAGAACAGCGTCATCCTCAACGACCTGTGGATGGTCCGCCTCGAAGTCGCGGCGACCAACTGATCGGTAGCGGGGGGCTCTGGCCCCCTGCACTGAAACTTCTCTTAAAGGAAAACTGACATGGCTCTGACCAATTTCAAGACGAACGCAGTGGTTGCCCCCAACCACGCCAGCGGTTACCTGAGCGGCACTTACACTGCCGCAACGGTGACGTCTACCACCCCCGGCGCCGTCATTGGCTCGGGTGTGATGACCCTGACGCTGGGCTTCGCGCCGAAGTATTTCAAAATCTTCAACGTGACCGACCGCCTGTCCCAGGAGTGGTTCGAGGGCATGAACTCCGGTGACTTCATCGAGTCCGTGGCCGCCGGCGACAAGACTCTGCAGACGGACGACAAGGTTGTTGTCGACCAGGCTGCGGGCACCGTCGTGGTGACCTTCGACGGCGGCGCGGTGACCGATGACGACACCGTTGTTTGGGAAGCCCGCGGCTAGGTTCTTCGCTGCGCCATAAGCGGCCCGCTCATGTTGGGCGGGTCGTTTTCTTAGGAGGTGTCCATGTACGGCGAACAGTACCGCGTCAACATCGAAGTGTTGGAGAACGGGTTCTCAGTCGAGATCCCTGATATGGAGGCGCGTGAGAAGAAAATGGCCGAGGCCAAGAAGCGCGCCAAGGGCTCGGACATGCCGACGCCGTACTACGGCGACTGCACCAAGAAGTATGCCGCCAAGAGTGTCAAGGAGGTTCTCTCGCTGGTCGAGGAGAGCCTGAAGAAAATCCCCGACGGCGAGTTTGACTCGGCGTTTGAGGAGAAGGCCAAGTCCAAGGATTAACCGCAACACACTTTCAAGGAGTTCCATAATGTCTAAAAATGAATCCACCCCGGCACAGAACGATTTCGATGTTCCCCCGCACCTGATGCAGTCCGCCACACCGTCTGAAGACGAAGTGCGCGCCAAGATCGCTGCCGACCTCGCCGCTGACAAGGATGCGCTCTACGCGAAGATCCGCGCAGAGGAGCTGGCGAAGCTGGAGGCCAGCGTCCGGTCGAAGGTTGCCGAGGATATCCAGGGCAACGAAATTTCGGCGGACGACTTCCCGCAGGTGTTCTACAAAATCACCATCTTCAAAGGCCCGAACAAGCACGACCTGTCCTACGTCCCGGTGGGCGTCAACGGTTACGCGTGGAAGATCGAGCGTGGGCCGGAGGTGATCGTGCCCTCGGTCGTGGTCGATGCGCTGAACGATGCTGTGGGTGAAGTGACCATCCAGAGCGAGGGTGGCCTGATCACCCGACCGGCGCACCGCTTCCCCTTCCAGGTTCTCGGCCAGGCGACTCGTAAGGAGTATGACGAGTTCCGCGCCAAGAACCGCGCCGCGGCGAAGGCAGCGTGAAACTCTCCGAGATCCTCGAACAGGTAGCGGTCGATCATCTTGACGACCGCACCGAGATGCTCGACGGCGAGCCGGATGTCCTCTGGCCTGCCAAGACCATCGTCCGCTACCTGAACGAGGCTCAGCGCATCCTCGCCCGCCGGGCTTGGGTGCTGCAGGATATCGGCCACCCGCAAGCCGGCGTGCTCACGCTGGTTACGGACAAGCCGACGTACAAGCTGCACCCGTCTGTGTTGCGGGTCTACTACGCGCAGGTCGAGGGCGCTGCTGCGCCCCTGCCCTGTGCGTCGGACTCAATGCTGTTGGGCTACCTGCCGCCGGACCTGAGTTACTTCGACGTGAACCAGGCATCCGCCCGGACCCCGGGCGCACCACGAGCGTTCGCCAGCGACGCCGCCATGCGAACTGCTCGGGTCTATCCGACCCCCAGCGCCGCTGAGAACGGCACCCGCCTTCTGATGAAGGTGGCGCGGCTGCCCGTGTGCTGGCTGGACGCTGCCAAGCCTGACGAGTGCCCCGAGGTGCCCGAGGAGTGGCACGACGCGCTGGCCATCTATGCGGCTGGGCGCTGCCTGCAACACAACAACATCGACGCGACGGCGAAGACCGAGGGCGTCCGTCTGGTCAGCGAGTTCAACGCCCGGGTGCTGGAGGCTCGGCAAGAGCGCGAGCGGGCTGAGTATTCTGGCGACCGTCCGCGGTTCGCCTCCTCAACGGCGGTGCTGTGAGATGGCTGTCAGCCCCGATGAGGGTCTGTTCGAGTTCTCCGGGTTCCGGGGGCTGCGCAACAGCGTCGACCCGGTAGACTTCGAGCCCGGCGACCTTGAGGTCGCCTTGAACGTCGACATAGACGACGGTGAGAAGGTCGCCCGCCGTAAGGGCTACAGCACTGTGGTTGTTGCCGGTGTCGACCGCGACCTGTTCGCTGCTGGCCCCATCTGCCTCGGCGTGGGCGCAAACGTCCTGAAGCAGATCATGCCAAACTTCAGCACGATCGTGCTGCGTTCCGGCCTGACTCCGAGCCGCCCGCTGCGCTACGCTCCGCTGGCTGACCGCATCTACTACAGCAATGGCGTGGAGCATGGCGTCGTGCAGAGTGGCGTGAGCCGCTCGTGGGGCCTGACCCCGCCGGTGCTTGGGGCCGCGACTGTTCACGGTGGGGGGCTGCGCGCGGGTCAATACCAATGGACGATGACTTACCTCCGCGGTGATGGGCAGGAGTCGGGTGCGCCGTTGGCGCAGGTGGTCGAGGTTGCCGCCGGTGGCGGGTTCACGATCACGCTGCCGGTGCCGGCTGACCCCGGCGTAACGCACAAGGCGGTCTACCTGTCGCATACCGACGGCAAGACGATGTATCTCTACGCGACGCTGGACGCTGCGGTGACCACACTGGACGTCGTCGCAGAGCGACCGGGCGAGGTGCCGCTGCAGACGCAGTTCCTCGTCTCGCCTAATGAATTAGGCGTTATCTCACATATCGCCTACGGTAATGGGCGGATGCTCGTGGCTGCAGGGAACAAGCTCTACGTGTCCGAGCCCTACGCGCCCGAACTGTTTGACCCGCGGAAGGTGTATGCCTTCCCCGACCGCATCACGCTGGTGGCGTTCCTTGAGGACGGCGCGTGGCTCGGGACCGATACGCAGGTTGCGTGGCTCCCGAGTGCCGATGTCGATCAGTGGGACTTCCGCCCGCGCGCAGACTATGGGGCGATTCCCGGCACCTCGGTACTTGGCTCATCCGAAGCGATCACCGAAGGGCAGTCGAAACTGCCTGCCGTGTTCTTCGCGACGAGCGAAGGGCTGTGCGCTGGACTGGCGGGTGGGCAGCTTGTGAATTTCACCCGCGGTCGATTTGCCTATCCGAAACAGCCAGCTGGCGCGGGGGTGGTGCGGAACTACCGCGGCACGATACAATACCTCACAACGCTACGCGGGTTGGAAACTGCGGCAAACGTGGCAAGTTAAACATATCTAACAACATAGGAGAATTATCATGACTGTGCGGCAATCAACCGGGTTACGGAACCACCTGATGCAAGGCGGTTCCTTCCGCAGCGCATTCCAAGGGGGCAAGCTCAGTATTTATTCTGGGGCGCAGCCCGCAACCGCAGACACCGCCCCGAGCGGCACGCTGCTCGTCACGATCACTGATGGCGCAGGCGCCCACACTCCCGAGGTGCAGGCCACCGGCACGATCACGATCACGGGCACCAGTGGTACGATTACCGGCATCACCCTCGGCGGCGTCCAGATTCTCGGCGCGACCGTGACCTGGACGACTTCCAACGACAACACGGCGGCGCTCATCGCCGCGCAGATCAACCGCTTCCATGGCCACAAGATCATCACCGCCAGCGCCGCGACGAACGTCGTTACGTTGAAGGCCCGCCTCGGCTTCGGCGCATCGATCAATGGCATGGTCGTAACCACGACCGAGTCCGGCGGAGATATCGCTGGTGCCGATGTGAACATGGGCAGTGCCGTCGCGGGGGTCAACTCCGTGAACGGCCTGAACTTCGACGATGTGGTGACCGGCCTGCTGGCCAAGCGCACCGGCCAGACCTGGTCGGGTGTGGGCCTGGCCGATGGCACCGCCGGCTGGTTCCGCTTGCGCGGCCCCATCGCGGACAACGACTCGGCGGACACTGCCGGCGCGTTCACTCGGCTCGACGGCTCAATCGCCGTATCGGGTGGCGACATGAACGCTTCGACGACCACGCTGGCCTCGGGCGCGACGCACACGATCAGCACGTTCTCGCCGACCGAACCCGCGGCCTGACCGTGACGCCGCCGGAAGCGGCTTAACTTAGGGGCGCGCATGTCTGCGAACTTCATCGCAACACCCAGCCTGCCGGCAGTTACCCTGTCGGCTGCTGGTTCGTTCGTTGGTACGGGAGCTGAGTTCAGCCTGCCGGCGGCGACGCTCGCGGCGACGCTGGAGTCAAACTACTGGCGTGCGGAACCTATCCTGCCCACAGCGTCGCTGTCTGCGAGCATGTTAGGCGGTGCGGGTCTGACGTTTGAGGCTACACTTCGCCCGGTATCGCTCACCGCGACGCTGCTGCAGGACGCGATACTGTCGGCTTCGCCGGTGTTGCCGAAGATCAGCCTGTCGACGCAGTTCATACCCGCGGTGATTTTCACCGCCGCGCCGAGTCTGCCTGTCCTTGGACTATCAGGTCAGGTTCGTTCAGACGCCGCGTTCGTCGCGACTTTCACGCTGCCTTCGGTGCAGTTGTCCGCAGAGATCCAGCAAGCGATCGCCGAGACCTATCGCACCTGGGCGCTGAACCTGCGGAAGAACGCGTTGACGGAGTATGACAACTTCGACTTCAACTCCTACGCCGTGTTCAATGGGCAAGTGCTGGCCTGCAGCGCCGCTGGAGTGGTGGTGCTCGGGTCACAGGCTGTCGATGGGGCTGCTGCCATCTCCGCTCGCGCCCGCACGGGTAAGACAGATTATGGCTCGTCGGTGCTGAAGCGTACGCCTCGGGCGTACCTTGGCTACAAGACGGATGGTGACGTGTTGTTCCGCACGATCACTTCCGAGGACGCCGCGCGCACGTATCGCCTCTCGCATAACGACGTCACTGGGTTCCAGCAGCGCCGTGTGCCGGTGGGTAAGGGGCCGAAAAGCCGCTACTGGCAGTTCGAGGTCGAGAACGAGAACGGCGCAGATTTCACCGTGTCCGACGTGCTGGCCTACCCGCAGGTGCTTCGCCGCAGGGTGATGTAGTGCCGCTTCGCGTTCAGATAGACCTGGGGGGTGAGAAGTTTTTCTCATTTGCGAAAAACAAACTTCGCGACCTGAAGGCGTTCATGGCCAAGACGAGCCTGAAGGTCATGTCGAAGCACTTCTACGTTAGCGAGAACGAGTCGATTTGGATCAAGACCACGCGCCTCCGGCCTGACCTGTGGATGGATTGGATAAGGATTACGGCGGGCGCAGCGGGCAGCATTATCCTGCAGACAAACGCCCATGAGTATTCAGTCATTCGGTGGGATGGGTCTAAGGTCGCATCCTTCGACTCTACAGGGCACCCCTGGTCTGGCTACGCGCTTCAGGAGGCTATTGGCACAGACATACTGCTGGTGGCCCGTACCGGCGCTGAAACTGGCACAGCCTATGTTGTAAACGCGGAGGACTTTTCTATCGCGGCTGGCCCGGTCGATTTCAGCGCAAACGCGCTCACGTCGTTCACGTTTCGCCAGCCCCCTCTGGGTGATGGTGTGACCCCCCCGAGGCAGTGGGTAGCCGGCTTTGAGTTCGGGTCATCCACATCGCTGACGGGCTCTGTCTTCGGTTATGTGGACCAGGACTTAACCAACCTCACTACGACATCGATTACACCCGCTACAAGTTCTGGCAGTGGCGTGGTGTCGTCATTTAATTGGAACGGCGGGGATGGGTCTGCGGCCGTCATCGACCTTGGCCGGGATATTGCGCCCGTTGATGAGTATCAGTTCGCTCGCGTGGACGTCGCTACGGGGGTAGTAACTAAGGTCGTTATGGCAGGCAGTAATTCAGGTGTGGCTGCGGAGTCTGTGTTTCCCGTCTGCACCAATTCGACTCTGCTGCTGCGCACTTATGGGGACTCGTCCGGTGCGTACGTAGAGGCGCGGTCTTTAGCGGATGGATCACTGCTTGGCCGCGCGCTGCTCACTAGTTCAGTGGACGCCACAAATCTGACGTGGCAGGTTTTACGTTGCGATGAGTCTCGGGCGCTGGCCATTTTTGGGGAGGGGTTCACCCCCACAAGCTACTTGGGGTTTGTTGTGACCCTAGCCACCATGACGGCAGTTGATATAACCGAAAAACTGACGGCCGGCTTGACGCTATTACAGCTTGGCAATACGTCGCTTAGCCGGGCGATAATCCTTGACGCGGCTATTACGGGGGTCATCGTGGACCCCCCCGAATCCGGCGGCGGTGGGGGTGACGGCGGGGGTGGCGGGCGAGACTGACGCGTATTCCGCCAACCATGATATACTACGACAATACCCCTTGCCCGGAGATGGCATTCGCTTATGGTCACGATCACCAACCCGCCCAACCTTGCTTCGACGCTGATTGATCAGCAGACCGCGGCGGTTGACAATGTCCTCGCGGACGCGGTTGGTTACCTTGAGACTCTCAAGTCTGTAGTAGACATTCAGTTCGGCAATGGGTTCAATATCGACAACATCCTGCCCGACTCATACAACTACGCGTCGGTGCCCGATGTCAATTTCCCAGTCATCGCCGGCGGCCTCCGCCCCAACGTCACCGACACCGGACTCGCCGGACCGCCTGAAGTGCCGAGCATCGTGCTGGCGTCACCGGTGGATATCATCGTCCCCGACGATGACCTGATCGCCCCGACCAACGACTTCGCCTACTTCGAGGCCGCCTACGTCTCCGCCCTCCTTGACCCCCTGAAGGCGAAGCTGCTGTCCGATCTGGTTAACGGCGGGTATGGCATCGACTCGAACGACGAGGCTGCGCTCTACCAGCGGGCGCGTGACCGCGAGGTCGAGACCGCCATGACCCGCATCGCTGACGCCGGCCGCGCGATGGCCGCGCGTGGGTTCCCACTGCCGCCGGGCGAACTGAACATCACCATCGACCGGGCCTATCAGGAACTGCAGGACCGCACCTCCACGATCTCGCGGGACATCTTCACGAACGCCGCCGCTCGCTTCGTGGAGAACCGCCGGTTCACGATCGAGCAGGTGAAAGACCTTGAGCGCATCCTGATTGGTTTCCACAACTCGGTACAGGAGCGGGCGCTGAACGCCGCGCGGGCGGCGGCTGAGTTTTCGATCACCGTCTACAACGCACTGGTGCTCCGCTACCGTGCCCGACTGGAGGCGGCGAAGACGTCCGCTGAAGTCCAGCGCGACAAGATTCAGGTTGAGGTGGCCCGGGCCGAGGCGCAGATCCGGCTGTTCCAGGGTCAGATCTCCGCCTATGAGGCCCGCATCCGGCAGCAACTGGAGCCGCTGCGCTTGCAGGTCGAGCTCTACCGTGCCGACATTGATGCCAACCGGGCACTGACCGATGGCATCATCTCCCGCGCCACGCTACAGCAGAAGGTGATCGAGGCGACGGTGCAGCAGAACATCCAGATATCGAACCTCGCCATCGAGAATGCGAAGGCGAAGCTCACCGCCGCGGTGGAGGAGCTGCGCTTCAAGACCGCCGCGGCGCAGTATGGTAGCGAGAAGTTTTTCTCCCTGCTGGCCGCGATGGTGGGCACGATCAACACGCTGGCGGTGAATCAAATTTCGGGCGACGCCCCGACGAGCTGATGGAGTGAGTTATGGCCGAAGCCCCTGTGTTTGACATTGATGAGTTCCTGAAAGCGACCTCCCGGACAGGTGCTTCTGCGCCGGCCGCGCCTGCAGGCAATGTGCCGTTTTACAACCGTCCGATTCCGGTGCCGCAGGGCGTTCGCACTGCTGGCCGCTTGCTACGCCGCGGGGTTGGCCCGGCCGCGGCAGTAGGCACTGCGCTGACTGTCGGCGAATTCATGAAGGAGTCTGTCGAGCCGGCCGTGATCAATGCGATGGCTGGCCCTGGCCCGATGACGCCAGAACTGGCAGCGCAGGTTCGTGCTGCGGGCGGCACAGACGCCTTCGTTCGCGGGGTCCAGTCCCGCACCAGCGCACCGCTCCCCGCTACTGCCCCCGCCGCGACTCCGGCTGCGGCACCAGCCGCCGCGCCGACTTCTGACACGCTCGACCCCGCCGCCATCCTGAACCGCTCTGTCGCCGCACCGCGTGGCATGGGTGCCATCCAGGCCAGCGGCGCCCCCGCCCGCCTGATCGGTGGAACTGGCCCGGAGGTAACGCTGCCGCCCGTCCGCTACCAGCCGCGCACGTCGGTCGGTTCGTTCTTTCAGGCCGGCGCGGATATGAAGGTCATGGCCAACACACAGGCCGCTGGCGAGCGCCGGGAGAAACTCCTGCTGGACGCCATCACCAAGGCACCGGCCGCCCGCAAGGCCGCGCTGGAAGCTCGACTGCTGGGCACCCGTGCTGCTGCGGTGGATGCGATGGTCAACGCTGGCATCGACCCCAGCGACATCGCCCGGGCCACGACCGGCGGCGACGTGAGCCCGCGGTTCTCGGTCCCGCCGGGCGCGATCCTCACCCCCGGCCAGCCGGTGCCGGTCATCAGCAACCGTTCGGGTGAGGTCGAGCTCCGCACGCCCCGCACCCGCGCATCGCTGGGCCAGGGTAGCGACGGCAAGACCTACGTCCTCGACGCACAGGGCAAGCCTGTCCGCCCGGCGACTCCCTCGGAACTCGCGCAACTGCGTAAATAATGGCCGAATCCAGCCTGCAGATCACTCCGGTTGGTGACGTTCTTGTCGATGCGCTAGTCGACCCCGCCGCACCGCCTAAACGCTCCCCGCTCGCACGGGGGTTCGGTGTGGGCATGGCCGGCATCCGTGCCGCAGGTCAGGGACTGAAGGCTGCTGCAGGCCGCGCTGTTGGGGCTACCGACTTCGAGCGTGACGCGCTCGCCGCCGCGCAGGCTGAGCAGGAGGCCGTCGCTCCCGACGTCATGCGGGTGGAAGATGTCAACTCGTTCGGCTCCGCGCTGGAGTTTGGCCAGTACGCTCTCGGCACCGCCGCACCGTCCATCCTCGCATCCATCCTCGGCGGTGTCGCCGGCCGTATCGGCGGCCGCGCCCTCGCCCGAGGCCGGTCGGCGGTGGCTCGTCAGACCGCTGCAGATGCTGGCACCGTGGCGGGCCTGGCCGCGACCAGCACCGGACTGGGAACCGGCAGTATCTTCCCCGAAGCTGTGGATGGAGGCGTCAATGACCCTGTGCTCCGGGCGATCGCTGGTGGCACCGCGGCCGGCGCGCTGGACATCCTGCCTCAGATGTATCTGGCCCGCCGGCTGGGTATCCTCGGCGACGCTGCCCGCCCCGCACCTGTTCGTGGGTTCGGCGCCCGTGCCGGCCGGGCTGCTGTCGAAGGTGGCCGCACCGCTGGGCTGGAAGGGCTGACCGAGACCGGGCAGGAGATCATCGGTCGCACTGCAGCCGGTCAGGACTTGACCGACGCCGAGGCGCTGAGCGCCTACATCAACGCAGGTGCGATCGGTGCGATAGCCGGCGGCACGATCGGTGGCGTCACTGGCGCGGCCAACATCGGCACCGCTGCACCGCCTCGCCAGCCGACCGCCACACCGCCGCAGCCTGTCATTGAACCCGAAGCCCCGTTGCCGCAGGTCGAGCCGCTTGATGTCATTGGGCAACGTGCGTCTGACCTCGCGCTGCTGGGGTCGATCCCGTCACCGCTGGAGCCCGCAGCACCTGCCGCCGAGCCTGCGCGCCCGGTGGTGTCGCAGTATGACCGTAGCCGCTCCGAGATGGCACAGGAGGCCGATACCCTGGCGCTGCAGACCCTAGTGGGTCAGCGTGAGTCGCTGCAGGCTCAGGTCGAGGCACTCGGCGCGGAGATGAAGCAGCCCGCCGCGCAGCGCCGCCCGAAGGCTGACATCATCCGCGAGATCAAGGCTGCGCAGGATCAACTTACCCAGATTGGGGTCCAAGAAACCCAACTTGGGAACGCTGTCCAGACTCGCGCCCGCAGGCTCGCCGGTCGCGATGCCGCGATGGCGACCCCCGAGATGGCCCCCCGCACCCCGCGCACGCCCGCGCCGGAGTCGGATGTTATCCAGACCCGTTCGGCTGACCCGGACACGACTGCGGCCGAGACCGCGGTGGCTGAACTCAAGCGTAGCATGGGCGCGCTGGTGTCGTCGCGTGAAGCCCGGCTGGTGCCGAAGGTCGACCGCGGCGAGGTCACGCTGGAGGTTCCGCCGGCCAGCAACGTTCGCGAACGCCAGAGGCCCGTCGACGACAAGACCCGTCGCGACACGATCGAAGGCGTCGCTGTAGAGTCCATCAAGCGTAACGCCGACGAACTGGCCGCAGCCGGCGCGTTCCGCAAGGGCACCGCCATGAAGGCCCGCGAGGCCATCATCGCTGCGGCGGTGGACGCCGCGAAAGCCCCGACGATCGAGGCCGCTGAGAAGGCCGTGTTCGACGCCGCCATCAAGGCGCTGGGTGGCAGTGTCAACAAGACCGATGCGATCATCTTCGCTGGCAAGGTCGCGGCGGACATCAAGGACGCGCCGAAGTTCTACTCGAAGTCCGCAGTCGCTCGGGCTGTGTCGGATGCGGTCGGTGGAACGCCCCTGAATGTGGTTGACGCCTACGTCCAGCAGCGCACGCTGGGTGAGGATGCGTCCACTTTCGCCCGCGACACCGCCGTGAGCATCTTCGCGAACGCGGCACAGGATGCGGCGCTCGACTCCGGCGCGGTGGCCAAGACCCTAGACGATCTGGTGAACGCGGGGGGCTACGATGCCCTCTACGCGACCCCGGACGCGGTGCCACTCGCGGCCCGACCCGCTGCGCAGCGTGCCGCGCAGGACTTCCAGGATGCGGTGCTGGCTGCTCGCGGTGAGGAGGTCATCTCTGAACTTCGCCGGATGCTGGGCGACGACCCGAACCTTGAGTTCCGTCTGTTCGAGGCCGCGCCCGGCGCGCCGGTGGGTTACTACCAGCGCCTGCAGCCGTTGAAGGACGTGATCGCCGTCGCGACCAACGCGCAGGACGTGATGTCCGTTGCTGCGCACGAAGGGTTCCACTACCTCGAAGCGCGGGTGCTGAACGGGGCTGAACGTGCGGTGATCAACCGTTCGTTCTCCCCGGGGGCGCGGCTGTTCAAGCAGGTGCTCCAGCGGGCGGTGGCCTACGACCGTGAGAACAAGACCAACATCGCCGATGAGATCCGCACCCGTCCGGCCGAAGCGCATGCCTACGGTTACGAGATGTGGCGCCGGGGTGACCTGCAGGCGGATGGCCTGCTGGCCCGGGCCTTCGAGAAGATCCGCCAGATGATCGACCGCATTCGGAACTACATCACCGGCGTCGGGTTCCAGTCGACCGAGGACATCTTCCGGGCGGTCGAGCTGGGCGCCTACGCGGACCGCCAGCGCCGGACAGGCGGGGTGTCGACTCAGAGGTCAGAGGCTCGCAGCGACATCACCCAGACCGCCGCATTTCGTCGCTGGTTCGGGTCGTCAAAAGTGGTGGACGCCGAGGGCAGGCCGTTGGTGGTGTATCACGGGACGGGCGGCGATTTCTCGGAGTTCAGGACTACTCGTAGCGGGGAGTTTGGTCCAGCCATATACACGACCGACAACCCCCGCGAAGCCGGCGAATACTCAGTATCCGGCCGCGACGGAATGGGGTCTAATGTCATGCCGGTCTACGTGAGCATTCAGAACCCCTATACCAAGGGGGTAGATGCTTTCTGGGCGGAATTTGGCCGAGACACTGATGGTGACGCTGCTGCCGTGGCGCGGGCGCGGGCGGCAGGCTACGATGGCATTATCGCGCAGCGGGCCGATCGCTATTATGACAACATGACTCGAGATTTTGTGGACCGGGGCGGCGTGTTGACCCACTATATCGCTTTCCGCCCCGAGCAGATCAAGTCCGCCATCGGCAATCGTGGAACCTTCGACCCGACGGACCCCAACATCCTCTACTCCCGAGCCGCCCAAGCCGCTGAGACCGACATGGCCCGCCGCAAGCGCAACGGCGAGCTGGAGCGCGAGCAGCTTCAGGACTCGCTGGCCGACCTGATTGACACCGCCGGCATCCCGAACCCGACGCTGAAGGAGGTCTTCGGCGCGACTTACACGACGCTGGCCGGTGGACTCAGGCGATGGCGGCTCAAGAACATCGCGACGGGGAACTATATCGCCTCTAAGTCGCAAGCCTATGCCAACCTCCAGAAGGTGCTGCGCGGTTACATCCAGCGCAAGTCGGCATTGATCAGCGACGGTGTAGAGGTCGGCCTGTCCGAGTGGCGCAAGGGCTCGACGGTGGCTGACGAGCAGGCAGTGGCCGATGCGCTCATGCGCCGGACCGTCGGAGGGTTCCTCGAAGGCTCGCCTGAGTATCTGGACACGATCGCTGAACTCACGCCCAAGCAACTATCCATGTTCAAACAGGCGAACGAGACGATTGGCCGCTACCTCGACCTTGAGTTCCAGGCCGACCAGAAGACCATGCAGGCTGCGCTGCCAGCCGAGGACTACGCCGAGTGGCTGGCCAACCGGCAGGATCAGGTCAACCGCCTGAAGGCTGAAGGTTACGTCCCCGAGCGCCGGTTCGGCGACCACTTCGCGCACGCTTACATTGAACGGGTCGACGCGCAGGGCCGCACCCAGAAACTCGCGCTCCTGCTGGATGCGTTCGAGACCGAGGGTGCTGCGAAGCTGATGGTCGAACGCTACAAGCAGATCGCCGCCGAGAAGATGCCCGAACTCAAGGTCGAGTATGGCTACAAGTACAAGGCCGAGCGTGACACCAGCGGATCGCTGCAACTGTTCCTTGATACCGCCCGCCGCAACGGCGTGGAGATCACTCAGGCCGAACGCGAGCGCCTGGCGAAGGCACTGGTCGCTGCCGACTCGACCCGCCGCAACCGACTGTTCCGCCGCAAGAACGTCCTTGGGTTCTCCCGCGACGCCATGCGCGTGATGGCCGAGTTCGTGGTCACGATGTCGAACAAGGTCGCCTACTCCGAGTTCACCGCGTCTATCAACGACGCCGCTGCTGGCAAGAAGGTGGATGTGCTGGTTGAGCGCGGTAAGTCACCGCAACTCCAGACAGACAATGAGTCGAACCTGTGGGCCGATGAAGGCGTCGAGGCGAACTTCGTTCGGAATCTGGCCGATGAACTGGTGGACTACGTGCTGGTGCCTGACCACGGCGGCGAGTGGTCGAGCAAGCTCCGGTCGGGTGCGATGTTCTATTTCCTCGGCGGGTCGGTGGCCTCGGGTGTCGTGAACATGATGTCGGTGCCGATGAACACGCTGCCGTGGCTGACGCAGCACACGGATTATGGCAACGCTGCAACGACGGTCATGTCTGCGTTCTCGACGGCCCACGCCAACGGCATGACCCTTCGTGATCTCGTCGCCCTGCGCGACAAGGAGGGCGTGTCGATGCCGGCGATAGACAACGTCCCGGGCCTGCGCGACGCCCTGATCGCCGCAGCGGAGGACGGCACGACGCTGGACACCGAGATTCATCAGATCATGGGGCTGACTCAGGGCGGGCTGCTGTCCAAGAGTCGGAAGGTGCAGAAGGCGATCGACGTGTGGATGTGGCCGTTCCGTTACGCGGAGCAGACCAACCGGATCGCCACGTTTATCGCAGGCTACAAGATCGGCCAGCAGAACAATCTCGCCGGTCGGGAACTCTACGAGTTCGCCAAGAACACAGTCGACCAGACACAAAACGCCTATAATGAAACAAATCGCCCTGGCGCTGCTCGTGACCCTGTCTGGTCGCTGCTGTTCATGTTCAAGTCGTTCCCGCTGTTCACGATGGAGATGCTGGAGTCGATGTATCGCCAGAACCCGAAGTCGGCGGTGTATTTCCTCGTGGGTCTGACCGCGGTGGCAGGGGTCAACGGCCTGCCGTTCGCCGACGAGATCATGGACCTGGTCGACACCATCTCGCAGAAGCTGTTCGGGTCGCCGTTCAACAGCCGCCGCGCGCTGCGCAATATGCTGAAGGACGCCAGCGAGGCCGCGGTGGGTGTGGACCTGTCGCATGTCCTGACCCGCGGACTGATCAATGACATGTTCGACATGAACGTCGCGTCGCGTATCAGCCTGAGCGGGGTCATCCCCGGCACCCGTATCGGTACGGCGGATGGTAACTACGCCCGCGTCGCCGAGGAGGTTCTGGGTGCCCCGATCTCTATGCTGACGAGCCTTGGCACGGGCGCGGGTCTGGTGCTAAAGGGCGAGTTTGAGAAGGCACTGCGCGAGGCTGGCCCCTCGGCGGTGCGTAACGTCATCAAGGCGGCAGAGCAGTATGACCGGGGTTACGCGGTCGACGGGCAGGGCCGGAAGCTGGTGGACGTGGGTGGTCCGCAGATATTCTGGCAGGCGCTCGGGTTTACGTCCGGTGGCCTGGCTCAGATGTATGACCTTGATCGGACGGTGAAGCAGACCGAAGCCTACTACTCGATGGTCCAGACCGACCTCATGTCCAAGCTGACCCGGGCCATCTCGGAGGGGGATCAGGCGAAGGCGCAGGAGGTGCTGGACCTGACGAACCGCTGGAACACGACCTACCCCGACATGCCCATCATGCTGAGCCCGTCAGCCCTGCGCCGCCGTATCGTGGAGGCCGGGATGCCCCTGAACGAGCGCACCATGCGGAACCTGCCGCGGGCGCTGCGGGGCAGCAGCCTCGCCACTGAGGGGCTGGAATGATATACTGGACTGTGAGGATAATCCCATGACCTGCCCCACCACCCAAGATATTACGATCAAGAAGGGTAAGACCTTCCGGCTGGTGACGCGGTGGGAGACGCTGCCGTTTGTCTACAAGGCGATCTCGGGCATCACACGGGCCGCTCCGGCGGTGATCACTGCGTCTGCGCATGGCCTGCCGGACGGATGGCGCACAGCGGTGGTGTCGGCTGAGGGCATGAAGGAGATCAACGCCAAGTCGATGCCGCCGGCATCCGACGAGTTCAAGAAGGCCACGGTGCTGACGTCCAGCACGGTTGAGCTGAACGAAGTGAACTCCGCCGAGTTCCGCGCCTACACCTCGGGTGGGTACTTGATGTATTACACCCCCGTCGATCTGGACGGATACACCGCCCGACTGCAGGTCCGCGCGACCGAGCAGGCGACGGGCGCCCCGCTGCTGAGCTTGACGTCGTCAGCCGGCATCACATTGGACAACACGAACAAAACGATCACGATCACGATCTCGGCCGCCGACACCGCCGACCTCGACTTCGCGACCGGAGTCTACGAGTTGGAGATGGAGGATGGCAGTGGCGTGGTCGACCAACTGCTGAAGGGCACAGTGACCGTCGAGCCGGAGGTGGTGCGATGAGAATCCTTTTGGCAGTAGCGTTGGTCGCGATGACTTCAGTTGCGGTCGCGGACGCAGGTATCCTGCGGCTCCAGACCAAGGACATGACGGTGGTGCTGCACAAGACCCCCTGCACGGATGCGGCGTCGTTGAGCATCATACAGCCTGAGATGCGCCCGCGATTCTTCGCCGCTGACTTGACCTGGAAGGGCACGCCCCTCAAGGCATGCTGGGCGCCGCTCCCCGACCGGGCCGAGGTGTTGATGGTCGACGAGACTGGTGACTACGGCATGCTCCCGATGTCAGGTTTCAAGCCAGTGAGGGCGATGTGAGTAGGTATATTATTCTCCCGAATGGTCGGCCGACTAACTTTACGCTGGTTGAACTGGCTTGCAGGCACTGTGGTAAATTCAACTATCATCCCGGCGTGCTGGATAAGATACAGGACGTGCGGGATGACCTGAACGAAGCAATGATGCCCACCAGCGGGTGCCGTTGTGATCAGCACAACACTGCCGTTGGTGGCAAGCGCGACAGCTTTCATATCTGTGACCGAGTGCCTGACCAGCACAAAGGGCGGCTCGGCTGCATGGCCGTTGACCTCGCGACTCCAAGCCCGATGTATCGCGGGCGACTATTCGCCTGCCTGTGGAAGCATGGGTTCACGGTCGGAATCAACTTCACCAAGAATTTCCTCCACGGCGATCAGCGCAGGCTGATCGGCTGGGAGCAAACGACATTTCCATACTAGGAGGGTTTATGCTGCAGATGCTTATCCCCGCGCTCGCCCCCATCCTCGGTAAGGTTGTTGGCAATCTGTTTCCCGACCCAGAGCAGAAGGCCAAGGCTGAGCAGGAGGTACTCATTCAGTTGATGCAGCACCAGCAGCAGATCGAGACAGCTGCCGCGTCTATCATCCAGGCTGAGGCCGCGTCGCAGCACTGGCTGGCGGCGAACTGGCGCCCTATTACAATGCTCACGTTCTTGGGCCTGATCGTCGCCCGCTGGTTCGGATGGGCCGCCCCGTCTCTGTCTGAGGCCGAGTATCTCAAGCTATGGTCGATCGTGGAGTTTGGTCTGGGTGGGTATGTGGTCGGTCGGAGCGTGGAGAAGATTGCGCCGGGCATAGCTGATGCGATGCGGCGCCGATAGGGGGCTGAGATGGGCGCAGAATCTCAAGTAAAATATCCGCAAGTCGATCGCCGGGCGCAGCCGGACATGCAGGAGATCAACAAGAAGCTCGACGTCTTGGTCGACGGCCACACGCGCATGAACACTGCGTTGTTCGCGACCGATGACAAGAATGAGTTCGGCTGTCCCGGTGTCATGGTGGTCATGCAGAAGATCGACCGCCATGTCGATGTCTGGTGCAGCGCGGCGGCGATGGCCAAGCGGCTGATGAAGTTCGGGTTCTGGTTCGTTACTGGTCTGGCCGGCACGGTGGCAACGCTCAAAGCCGCGGGCTGGTGGTAATCATTTAAGGAGAACATGATGTCCAAAGGGAATACGTTTGAGAACGACCTGCTGAAGCTGATCTTCAATGGCACCGCGATCGCCAACCTCGCTGATAACGCGGGCACCGGACCGCTGGCCAACCTCTACCTGAGCTTGCACACCGCAGACCCGGACGAGACTGGTAACCAGGAGACCAACGAGACTGCCTACACGGGCTACGCACGTGTGGCGGTGGCGCGCACGACAGGCGGCTGGACGGTAACCAACAACTCAGTGTCCCCTGTGGCTGAGGTCGTGTTCGGCGAATGCACTGCGTCGCCGGGCGCAGCGATCACTCATGCGGCGATCGGCACCGCGGCGACAGGCACCGGGAAGATCCTCTACAAGGGTGCGCTGACGCCGAACATCACGATGGCGGCAGGTGTGACGCCTATCATTCGTGACACCAGCACGATCACCGAGGACTGATAGATGTCTTTGGTCATCAAGGACCGCATCAAGGAGACGACGACTACCACGGGCGCTGGCACGGCAACCCTGCTGGGCGCAGAAGATAAGTTCCTCGCGTTCAGTGAGGTCGGCGATGGGAATACAACCCCCTACGCGATCGTCCACCGTACTGCGAACGAGTGGGAGGTCGGTATCGGCACCTACACGGCCAGCGGCACGACGTTGACTCGGACAACGGTGCTGGCGTCATCTAACGGTGGCTCTGCTGTGAATTTCTCTGCAGGCACGAAGGATGTGTTTGTTACGCTGCCAGCGGAGAAGATAACTGTTTCCGGCCCCATCACCACATCCGGCCTCACCATGTCCACCGCTCGCATCCTCGGGCGCACGACTGCCTCTACGGGCGCGGTGGAGGAAATCGGTGTTGGAACTGGCCTTGCGCTATCCGGTGGAAGTCTTGTCAATTCCGCGCCTGCCGTAGCTGTTGCTGCAGGGGATGTGCTGCAAGTGGTGACGGCCACGGATGCCGGCAGCACGACGACATCTACCGGCCTGACGAGCATGAACGCAGCCGATAAATCAATTACACCGAAAAATTCGGCCAGCAAGATATTAATTGAGGTGTCATTTTTGGCCTCGGTAGAGCCGATTTCGGCAGTAAATGCGACAGGATCATTCCAGCTCTATGACGTTACGGGGGCAGCGGCTGTTGGTGCTGTGTACACAATAAACTCCCTAAGCGGCCCAGGTGGTTCCGGCGCTTACGCTCCCGCCGTAGTGCGAGCCATAGTTTCAAACTCTGTACTTACTTCTCGCGCGTTTCGGATGCGTGGGGCAACAAACAATGCATCGGGTGCCGCCGGCTGCCGAGACATGGTCTGGTCATTCACTGAAATCAAAACCTGATCGGAGATTCAAATGGCACGTATCGGAAAAACCTTCGCCAGTGAGCTGCTGGCCGCTGGTATCAGCACGAAGGGCATTGCGTGGACTGATGGCGAAAAACTCATCTTCACGGACGTGTCCGCCCAAACTCAGGCGGACGTCGAGGCGGTTCTGGAAGCCCACAACCCTGATGCGCCACGAGACTACGCTGAACGCAGGCGCGAAGCCTACGTCGCGGCAGGCGTCACGATGGAGGCCATTGCCGAGGCGCCGATCGAACACGCGGGCGGCAGGTCGCAGAAGCTGCAGCAACTGATGCTGCTGCGTGATGCGGTGCGGACGGAGATTCCGAAGCCATGAGCCGCAGCGATACCGACAAGCGCCATCACCCTTGGCCTCCGGAAGGTAAGTGGGTGGAGTTTCGCCTGCGCCGTGCCGTGTGGATGTCAGTGCGCCCGTGGTATCACGCCGTAGACGGCCCATTCGACCACATGGGTATTCGCCGCATGTTTATCCTGCGCGCGTGGCTCCCGTTCTTCACTTACAACTTGAAGTGGCGCGGGCTGGGTGTCCACGGCTACATTGGTTGGAAACCGATCCCTGTGCCGCTCGACCCGCAGTTCGGCTGGAACCAACTGAACGAGGCCAAAAAAGCCGCGGAGGCGGGTGAATTGTTCGTCCAACTCTCCTGGCGCGGTGGTATCGGCGCGATCTCGTAAGTAGTCCATGCTCGGCTTCCATTCCATATCCGAAGCGCCGATTTCGGCGCTGGCCGAGGGCGGGGTCGTTGTCGCGGTCGAACTGTCCGCTGCCGGCACCTCGACCGTCTCGTTCGCCTCATCGTCTGACAGCCGGGTAGTCCTGTCCGCAGCTGGCGAGGGTGCCTGCTCGCTGGTCGGTGCCGCCGATGTTCGTGCGTCCCTCAGCGTCGATGCGTCAGGCAGCGCGTCGTTCGCCGGCGCAGTCGAGGCCCGGGCTGTGCTCTCCGCCGCGGGGGCATCCACAGTTACGCTGGCGTCTCAGGCTGAGGCTCGGGCCGTCCTGTCAGCCGCCGGCACCGCTACCCCCGCGCTGACCAGCCGGACCGAAGCGCGTACCTCGTTCGCGATCGCGGGCGAGTCCACGGCGTCGTTCGCCCCCTCGTCTGGTGCCCGGTTCGACATCGCCGGCCAAGCCGCAGCGGTCCTGTCACCTCGCGTCGAGGCCCGATCGCTGCTCGCCGCGTCAGGCAGCGCGACCGTCTCTCTGGAGTCCCGATCGGAGGCCCGGGTCGAGATCCGCGCAACGCTCACGGTGGTCGGGCAGGCGACAGTTGACTTCGTCGCACCCGAGCCGGCATTCGATGTCGCCCCGGCCGAGATATATGTGCTCCGACTGGAGGACAGCCGGACTGCATTCCGGGCGCAGCCCGAGGTCTCGCTGCGAATCATCGCCCCCGAGGCCACTGTCCGGACCCCCGCCAACGAGGTGTTTGCGCGGACTTATCCGCAGGAGCGCACCGTGCTGCGGCGGTTGGACGAACTGGCTGTCGCAGCGTAAAATAGATACTTTCAGGAGGCATTTATGGCACAGACGACTTCGAAGATCCCCGGCAAGGTTCGGGCAGATAACGTAGATGTAGCAGTCACGCAGTCGGGTAACACCGAACTGCTGGACCTGATCGTGGATGACGTGACCTACCTCGGCGTCGAGCTGGCGGTCACGGGCCAGGCGCTCGACGCGTTCCTCGTGCAGGGGCGCATGTCCCCCGATGGGGCGTATCAGACCCTCTACTCTGTCGCAGGCGACTTTACGTCACCGGCGGGCCTTGTGGTCGATGCCTCCGGCGACCTGACCGTTCTCGGCGCAGGCGCTTCAGGCTGGCTGCTGCTCAACGTGCTGCCGCTCTACTCGGTCAAGATCCTCGCGTCCAGCGGCAATCTCGCTGGCAGCACTGTGACCGCCCGCGCGATCGGGAGGGCATAATGCGCTGGCTTGACACCCTGAAGGCCTTGCTACCCGGCAGCCTGCCGGCCACGCCGCCTGAAGCGGTCGCGTTCGTGCCCAACAAGACCTTCTTCGAACCCAAGACGCGCAGCGAATACGTGCAGGGGCTGCGCTATTCGGCCCGAACGGATGAACTCAAGGCGCTGGTAAAAACATGGCTGTCGGATGGCAGGGTCCAACTTGCCATCGGCCCAGCCGCAAAAATTCACGGTCGATAGGAGGCCAACATGGCTGTCACCCACCCCACCGCAGTGCGCTCTGGTATCGCCGACTTTGTCGTCGATCAACTGGATGAAGGCACCCCGCCCGGCACCCTCGTGTTCCAGACCTCCGGCGATGTCGAGGTCGCAACGCTCACATTCAGCACCACCGCGTTCGGCGCAGCATCGAGCGGCACCGCGACCGCAGCAGCTATCACGGCAGACTCCAGCGCGACCGGCGGCACGATCGCCAAGGCCCGACTGAGGAACGCTGCGGGCACCGATAAGATCATCTGCTCAGTCACGGCAACCGGCGGCGGCGGTGATATCGAACTGAACAGTGTTGTGGTGTCCGCGGGCCAGCAGGTATCCCTGACCTCTCTGACCTACTCGGCCCCCGCATGACCCGCCAATACCGCCCGCGCAATCAGCCCGGTCGTCCTGCCGACAGCAGTAAGGTCGAACGCTGGCTCGGCAAGGAAAAGATCGCGCACTTACAAGCCTGCATGGCGAACGGCGGCAGCCGTTGGTATGGTAGGCCGATCTGCCTGCTGGACGTTCCGGGTAGCCTGTGGATCACTGCCGATGGCGACTTCGTAGGCCACGTAGCCGGCGGTTATTTTGGTAGTGCGATGGATTACTTCGAGACCAGGTTGCGGCGGTTCTGGCAAGAAGCCGGCCGACCGCAATATGGCTACTGCAATGCAGGTTTCGCCAGTATCAGTGACGCACTGAGTCGGGCTTCGCAAGGGTTCAGTCAACGGAGGCAGATCAACAAAGTCGGCCCTACCGGCGTAGTGGGCGTAACCTCGACATTATGGCGCGTCGGCCCACAGCCGGTTGCTGGAGGTGCCGGGGCGGCCGCACCGGGCGGGACCGCGCATGTCGATAGCGATACCGGCGGCGTTTTATTCAATAACCCGGCCACCGGGACGCTGCATCTGGTCGGCGCGGATTTCTCGGCATCGGTCATCAACAATTCACTGATGGTATATGATCGATTGTTCTCAGTGGCAAAAACGATGGCCAGCACCGCTACGGAAGCGGTGACCGGGGTGCCAACCCGCTATCAATCTACGACGGCTACTGTGGACGATTATATTGGGGACAACTTTGGGTTTGTCGAAATCGGCGGCACGGCCCTCGCAGCGACTGCACATAACTGGACTGTATGCACTTATACCGACCAAGCCAACGCATCAAGCACGCTACCATCCCTTACCGGGAACTCGGCCGGCATCGTAGATCGCCTCGATCATCCAGCGCAGCAGTGGTTTGCGCCATTAGCGTCCGGTGATGTCGGCATCAAAGCATGGACGCAGATGCAATGCAGTGCGTCGGTAGCGACCGGGCTTATAAATTTCTGTATCGGACATCCGCTGGGGTTCATGTCGTTCCCGGTTATCAATAGCATGCTGCCATTCGATTGGTTGACCAACCGAGACCAGGCGCCGCGTGTTTTTGATGATGCCTGTATTTCGTTCTTGGAACCACTAAAGCCCGCAACCACGACGACCACCTACACCGGGCGCTTCCAGATGACCTCCGCAGCGGCGTAAGCCATGAGTGACCGGCGGCGATTCAACTGGCAGTCAGGCGGCCTGACTGCCAGTCCGATCACCGATTTCTGGCAGATCAGCCGAACGGTTCAAGATCCATCGGTCCCCAACCTGCCGCTGGAGACCCCCGACGCATCAGGCGCGTCGGGCAGCGGCATCCTATCCGCCCAGTCTTCTACTGTGGCTGGCGCTGGTGTTGGCTCGTCTACCGGCACCGGCGCTCCTGCTGCGCAAGCATCGACACTCGCCGGCGCAGGGAGCAGCACATCCACCGGTGTCGGCGCTCTGAGTGCCGCCCCGTCTACGCTGGCCGGCCTGGGCGAGGTCGGCGACAGCGCGATATCCGGATCGGGTATCCTGACCTGCACGGGTGCGACAGTTGTGGGGTCGGGGCCATCCAGCAGCGCAGGGTCGGGTGTTCTGGCCGCCACACCGTTCACTCTCGAAATCATTGGCCTCACGGGGTCAGGCGGATCGGGCAGTCTCGCGAGTCAGGCTGTCACGCTGTCGGCCGCCGGGGGGTCCGCCTCCCTAGGTACCGGGGCGTTGGCCGCGTCCAGTGCATCCCTGACAGGGAGCGGAGATGCGCAGTGGATCGGCGCAGGCACCCTGAACGCGGGCGGGGCGGGGCTAACTGGCGCAGGGAGTGGGGAGAGTTTCGGAGCCGGGCTGCTCGTGGTTAGCCCCAGCGAGAGCCTGGGTGATGGGCTGACCGAGTCCTTCGGGGACGGGAGTATGATCTCGGCAAGCGGTCAGATGTCAGGGATGGACAGTACGCCGCCCGCAGTGCGGCGGATGCTGCTCTACCTGCGCAGCCGCCGGCGCAGGCGCTACGCCTAAAACGCCGCGGTCGGTAACTCAGCGTAAGACAGCCTGGCCCCCTTGCGGGCCAGAGCATCGACCAGCGCATCGGTCACGCTCGCCCCGTCGCCGAGTACCACGACCTCCAGGGACTCCACGCCCTTCAGCACCTCGGGCCGGTTGAGGAACCTGACCTCAGCCGGGTTCAGGTCGTTCCAGGTGATGTAGTCCTTCACCTGCTGGTAGTGATCGGCGATGATGTAGATCATATGCGCTCCCAGATGTGCGGGTAGGCGCCGCGGTGGCGTTCAAGCGGCCTGACCGCTCGATCACTCCGCCGTGCCTTTTTCTTGCGGGCGAAGTGCTGGAGTCTGGCATTGATGGTCCGGACACTGACCTCGAAGATAGCCGCGAGTTCAGGTGATGTGGCGGGCAGGTGGTCGAGGACGGTCATAAAAGAAGCCCCCCACACAAGGAGGCACGGAGGAGGGGTGTGTGGAGGGCGTCAGCACGCGAGGTGCTGACCTTGTCAGGATACCACATCTCAGGACTACCCAAAAATCGACAACGCGAAGCCGCCGACTTCGTCAATCTCACGCGCGGTAGCTTGCCGGGGTATGGCGTCCCCCCAGACCCCTCCTGATGGCCAGAATACCCTGGCAGTATCGACATCACGTCGCTCCTGCCTGATTAAAGTTACTGTGCCGTCTGCTGGCATGGACCGATGGATCTCATCGGGCTCCTGCCGATAGTGCTGACCTGGCAAGTAAATTTCCGGCGGCAGGGGCTGTAGGCGAACTTGCCGCGCAGATTCTGACAGCATCCCGCCCCCGATGCCGCATTTCAACGTTGCCATATTGAATGGTAGTCCGCTGACCGCGTCAGTGATGGTATAACGGATATTGATTACCATCCCCGACAAGACCGTGGACGTAAACGCCCACTGAGTGTGGTCGTGGACATCGCTGACGCCCGGCTCGCGCAGCCGGGAATCCCAGATGTGGAGCCGCGTGCTGTCGTCGATACGCAGCCGCATGAAACCGAAGCCCTGCACGGTCCAGTCTTTTGCGGGCAGAGACGCCCGGTTTTCCAGTAAATAGCGAACCAAGCTTTTCATGCTCATGTTTCCTCCTTCACCATATCCGAGAGTTCCGGGTGGTCTGCGCGGATGCGCCAGCACGGCACGTACTCACCCGTCAGGTCCGTGCCCGAGCCGAGGTTCTTCCGGGCATCCATGCCTAAGAGTATCCCCTTGGCGAACAGTTCCTTCCGGACCTCGTTGTAGTTATGGTGGTTCGTGCTGAGCCACCGCTTGATGTGCGACCGCTGGACGAATATCTCCTTGGTGTCCAGCTCGTGCCGCTGGCTGAGCCCGCGGGTCGGCATCCGATGCACCGCCACCGCACTGTTCAGCTTGTTGACGACGATGCGCTCACCGATGTGCTCGTTCAGATACTCGCCCAGCGTGGTCGTGGCGGTCTGGATACTCTCCTCCAGGGTGCCACGCATGCGCCGGGTCTCAGCCCGCGCCCACTCCTTGATGCAGTTCGGGTCGAAGTCAATCAGTCCCCATGACCGCGCCAGCTCGCCGCCCAGCAGCGCGAGCGCGATGGCCTGGGTCCAGAACCGCTCTTTCCCGAGCATCCCGAACTCCTGCTGGGTCCGCTCGATCGCCTGACGGATGCGTGGCACGATCGTCTCGCGCTCGGCCACCAGCCGGCGGATGTACTCCGCCCCGGCTAGCCCGTAGTTCTCGTTCACGGCCTCGTAGATGTCCGGGCACACCGACAGGAACGCTTCAGAGTGGGGGAACTCGAACTCGAACAGCCGCATCGACTCGGCCTCCGGGTTCGCCTTCTCCAACTGCAGCTTGTCCTGCAGGGAGTCATTCGTGGAGGCGATCAAGATGGTCGACCAGTCGGTCGACGGGCGCATCGTGCGGTCGCGCCGCAGGCTCTCCCGCCCCTTGCCAGTGGTGACCTTGTAGACCAGATCACGCAGATCCTTCGGCTTGATGGTGGTGATCTCATCGACGTAGGCCGGGATCGACTGATACATGCCGATGTGCTCGGTCTGCGCGTTGCCGGTGGAGTCCCGGGCGACCCAGGTCTTCTCGGGGTGGCCGTAGACAGACGCCAGCACCCGCCCCATCGTGGACTTCCCATGCCCCGTGCGGCTCATCAGCGACACGGTGAACCCCTGCCGCTGGTCCAGCCGCAGCAGCGGTGCCGCGAACGCCAGCAGCAGCGTGAACGCGTGGGGCTCCAACGTGGGGTAGTTGAAGATGGATGTCATCGCCCGCCAGGTCTGGAAGTCACCCACGGGCTTGAACAGGTCAAGGATCTCGCTGGCCCCTTCACTCCGCCCGGCCGGCACGACGCCATCCTTCCGGTAGAGCCTCGTGCCCAGCACGAACTCGGTGTTGCCGTTCTTCCACCCCATGCCCTTGAACAGGCGGCGGAGCTTGGTCTCGGTCCGGAGCTTCCGGATGTAGGCGTCGGCGTATGCACTCATGCGGTTCCTTATCAGCGGCTGGACGTGGTTGTCCCGGAGCTTGGCCTCGAAGTCAACGGGCCGGGCGATCAGGGACGACTGGAGCACGAACTCCCGCCACCCCTCCTGCGGCAGGTGGTGGCGCAGTCGCACGGTCTCGAACCCGAGGTGCTCGTCGAACGACAGCTCAGTCGGGAACAGATCGTAGTCGTAGATTTTATGCAGCACCCCGTCATCCTCGACGTAGATGCCGCCGGTCGCACCGCGGGTGAACGGTGCCGGCGGCTGCGGGAGCGTGACCTGCACGGTGCCATCACCTGTCAGCACCTCGACCTGCGGAGCGGGTGCGGCCTCGACCTTCGTGCCAAGCTGCGCGGGGGAGCTGATCTTGCCCGCGAAGGGGCAGCCTTCGCAGCCTCCGGGGTTGCGGGCGTCGAACGTGGTGCAGAGCGTCGGGCCGAGCGCCTGACCGCGCACCTGCTCGATCTTGCGCTGGGTCTCATCCTCCGAGTATCCGGCGTAGCCCCGGCTCCACTCATGGATCAGCGGGTCGCCCTCGATCGAGTGGCAGAGGAGTTGGATCGTGGCATACCACAGCGGCTCGGGGATGCTGCCCTTGAGGCTGCGCATCTGGTCGACCTGCCGGCAGCGGTCGGCCACCTTGACCGCCGAGCACGGCGGGAACTCGCGCTGGATCGAGAACGCCTCGTTCAGCCGCTCGGTGGGGTTCTCGCGCAAGGTGAGTTCGGGTGCCTTGATCCCCGCCTTGGCCAGTTGCGCGATGACGATGTTCTGGAACGCCTGATGGTCGAGCGGTTCAGCGTCTGCGATCAGTTCGACCGGGCGGGGGTTGGCGGCGTCCTTGCGGTTCCAGGTGCCCACCGGCCGCAGCACCCGGGCCGCGTCGCTGGTGCAGGCCGGGTCGGCGCGGAACTCACACACAGCGGCAAGCTGCTTCAGCGCCTCAGCGGTGCGTTTCCAGACGTCAAGGCTGACCGGCAGGCTCAGCACCCAGTAGACATGGATGCCGCCGCCGGACGACACCACCATCGGCACCGGCAGGCCCGTGCGGTCGCAGAACGCAACCAGCCCGTCGACGGCCTCGTCCTGCGACCCATACTTCTTGGGGTTGTTGGGTTCGACGTCGAGGTCCATCCAGAACGACTTGATCGCCCGGACGTTGTCATGGGTGCGGACCTGATGCCATGTTGTGCCGTCAGACTTGCGGCGCTCGACCGAGCGATCGCGATACGCGGCGCAGGCGTGGTAGGTCGCCACACCCTGCACGTCGAACTGCGCAGCATAGGCCGCAGCCTCGTCCAGCGAGTCGCAGATCGTGTGTTTGAACCGTCCGGCGATCAGGCGGGCGATGACGTACAGACCCGCGTCGGGCAGGATCTTGCGAAGGAATGCCAGTGTGTCCACGCTGCGAGTGGCCTCTTGTTGTCGTTACAGTCGAGGCGCGAGCGCCCCGGCGGGGGACTACTCGGGAACGGGCTCCGGCTTCAGCGCCTGCAGCGTCGCGGCCATCTTGCGCACCCGCCGCTTGCGCTCACCTGCTGCGACTGCCTGCATGGGCAACGCCCCGGTGCGGATCGCAGCGGTGATACCCCGCGTGATCGTGATGGCCATACGCTCAGTGTAACTGCCGGCTTTCGGCGGCGTCCCATCCAGCCACCCGTAGATGGTCTGGCGGGACACGCCGTAGACTTTCGACAGCTCGGTCTTGCTGAGCCCTGACCCCGCAACGACCCGCTTGAACTGGTCGAAGGGGAACATCACGCGACCCGGTTCGCGAGTTTGGCCTTCAGTCGCTCAGCCAGGCTGGCCGCAGCCGCGTTGCCTGAGACCGGAGCCTGGGGGGCGACCGCTGGTGCCGCGCCGCCACCGAAGCCTGCTGCAGGTGCGGGGGTCGGTTGGGCCTGCGGAGCCGGTGCCGCCGGTGCAGATTGGGGTGCAGGGGCCGGCGTGGCTGCGGGGGCCGGAAACTGAGCGAGGATGGCCTGACCCGCCGGGCTGTCGATGCCCACCGCAGTGACTGCGGTCTGCATGGCCCCGTCGAGGTGCGCGATACGCGGGTCCACCGCAGGTGCTTCCTCTTTCTTGGCGCGCGGCTTGCGGGCGGGCTTGGGTGCTTCCGGCTCGGCAACAGGCGCCGCTGCGGGTTGCGCCGCGACGGTGCCACCGAAGCCTGCGGTCGCGGCAGGCTGGACAGGTTCAACCACCGGCGCGGGTGCCGGCTGCGGAGCAGGTGCCGGAGCAGGTGCCGGAGCAGGTGCCGGAGCAGGTGCCGGAGCAGGTGCCGGAGCAGGTGCCGGAGCAGGTGCCGGAGGCTGCGGCTGCGGGCGGGGCGATGCGAGGTGTCGCGTCAGCGCGGGTGGGGGAGACGATGTTCTGCACATCCTCGCCCTTCACGCGGGCCAACACCTGCGCATACTCGGCCTCGTTCAGGAACCGACCGAAGGAGAACATGAGCTTCGGGTAGCTGGCGTTGGCGTCGAACGTGATGTTGGTCACCACGCCGTTGATCGGCACGCCCTTCGCGGTCAGCGCCTTGGCGTAGGCACCCCACTCCTTCAGGGCCGATGCGGTCACCGACAGGGCGAGCGCCTTGTAACCCAGGTCGCCAGCGGGGATGATCACCAGCCGCTTCGAGTCCGAGCACGCCTTGATCTCCTTGCCGCTCGACTCGCTGATCTTCGAGCCCCATTGGTTCTGCGGGCAGGTCGCGCAGGCGGTGTGTTGCGGTGAGGCGATGTGGCTGTCGGGCACCATGCCGTTGTCAGACGAGCAGTTCGGCTCGCCGTCATCGCCATCCTTGAACTTGCCCATGTAGAACGTCTTGGTGATGGCCGGGTTGGCCGCCACGATCACGGCCTCCAGACACATCAGGGGGACGGGCGGCTGGCCCGCGACTGCCGGCGCCATGTAGGTGCGCTTCTCGCCGCCCTCGACTTCGTGGAACTTGCCACCGGCGATGGAGATGCGCGGGAACCCGCCGATCTTGATGCCGCCAGCCGCCGCAGCGTTGGCCGCAGCGATCGCAGCAGCCGCGTCGGGGGTCTGGAAGTGGGCCGGCAGCGCGCCGGTCGGGATGGTGCTCAGTGCTGTGCTCATGTGTTCTCCTGTGGAAAAAGTAAATCAGCCCTTGCGGAAGTGGACCTTCCGGAAGGTCGTGTAGTTGACCCCCGGCGGCGGCTGGTTGTTGGCTTCGATATGCTCTTTTACCGCGGTCTTGTTCGCGGCTTGGTTCAGCAGGTGCGTGGCTTTGTTAGCCAATACATAGTTGATGAACGCGTCGAAGTCGGACATCGACACCGAGTCGCCGGTCTTGAAGAACGCAAGGTTCCCATTGACCTTGACCTGGTCGGTCTTCGTCTTGTTCATGTGGTCGGCGACGAACGCCTCACACAGGCTCAGTTCATTCTTTAGCGGCTCCAGCTCGGCCTTATGCCGCCCCTCGATGATCGCGATTTCTTCGACCAGCTCGAACCGACGTGTCATCACCTCGTCGAGCCCCAGTTCAACTTCGTCACTCATACCGCCTCCTCAGTTCAAGTATGCCTACCTACAGTCAGACTGTCAAGTGCTGGACAAGTTCAATTTTTATCTGGCCAGTTGTGCCGACGGTAAGTGTCGGCGTCGACCTCAGTAACTGACCCACCTTCTTTCATTTGGTCAGCTTGGCGCGCTTCCACGAAACGTTCTTTGTCCCAGACCTGGTGCGCCTGGACGGTCACATTCCCATGCCTGTCAACATATCTCATATACAGTGTCATCAGAGTCTCCTTACTGTTCATTGTTCTCCACCATCTCCAGCAGCACGCCCTGCAGCTTCTGCCGGTGCTCCAGCCGCTTGTAGGCTTTGCGCTCGACCGCGCTACCGGCCAGATGCACGATGTTCGCCACCTGGGTCTGCCCCGGTCGGGTGATCCGGCCGTTGGCCTGGGTGTAGGTGTCGTTCGAGTCCACCGGCGCATACCAGATGATCGTGCTCGCCTCGGTCAAGGTCAGGCCGTGGGCCATGCAGCCCGGGTGCGCGATCAGGACACTGGGGTCGGGCTTCGACTGGAAGTCGGCGAATATCTGGTCGCGCTCGTTCTTGTTGACTTCGCCATAGACCACCGCCGCCGACCAGTGCTTGCTGACGTGGCGGTAGAGCATGTTCGTCACCTCAGTGAACGGCACGAACACGATCACCTTCTCGTTACACATCTCGATCATTTCCAGCAGGGTCTCGACCCGGTTGCCGGGGTCAATCTCGTTGGGCTTGCCCTCGGTGTCGTACACCACACCGCAGTTGTGGACGATGCGCATCTCCCCCTCAGCCCCCCGCACCACGAACCGCGATCGAGGGCCGCAATTTACGATATCGTAGACGTGAGCCGCAGCGGTTCTCGGACTGCCCTTGCCAAGGGCCACCCATACCGGCGAACCCGAGCGTGCAGCGTCCCATGCTGCATCCCGATCAGACGCGCTACTTGTGCCAGGGTCTGTCTCCGCCCCCGGAACCACACGAAGCGGTTGCTCCGTTTGTTGTTTGCTTGCTGGCGCGGAGTCTCCCACCGGCAATTGGCTGGGGAGTACATGCCATCGTTGTTGATCCGCCCCAGAGTCAGATGTTCGGCATACCCACGACGCATGTCGGCCCAGAAGGCGTCGAAGGAACGATCCCACCTGACGCATACACGTATGCCACGACCGCCATAATTCGGCCAATCGCGGTCTTTCCTGTCGCGGCAGCGGCGCCGCATCTGAGTCCATATACGAAATGGGCGAGATTCGCTCATCCTGTGAGTTTCGTTCCCGTGATGGCATCCACAGCTCCGGGGGTGCTTGCGATGCTTGGAGCGAAGATATTGGCTCCTCCGCACGACGTCGTTCCCGCACTCGCAGCGGCACAGCCACGTCGCGCATTGACTCGATCCGTTCGTGGTCCCCGCTCTGGACAACACAGTCAGGTAGCCGAACTTCTGCCCAACCAAATTCTTCGCCGGATTTGCCATTAAGTATGTCCTTAGCAGGCTGCCACCCGCCGATCGTTAGCATCTCGTGTTCGGGGGTTACCTGCACCCCCCCGCAAACTACCGTTTCCCGCAACCCTTTATATATAGCTCCCCCATGTGAAACCCACTCCACCCCATCCCACACGAGATTGCTAAGTGTAACACGTTCAATGGGGAGCCACCCGGCGTCTGTCAGAACTGGGGTGCCCTCTGCGATACAGGCGATCTGCACGAGCTTCGACAGCTTGACCCCTTCATTGACTGCGGTGACCTTCGCACCCTCGGCGACCTCGGTGTAGAGTTCCCGCATGATGTTCTTGTAGTGCCGTTGCTGCTCGTCGGACATCTCGACATCGTAGGTCGAGTAAATTTCGCCCGGCAGGTCCAGACACTCGTCGCGACGGTAGCGGATCGCCGGTCGCATGGCGGAGTAGACGATCTTGTTGGCCTCGGCACGCGGGGTCCAGACGTAGGTGGACTGGTGCTCCATCACCATGTTCCGGAACTGGCTGAAGTATTGGGGCACGCTGGTCGGTGTGACCAGCCGGCACTGGCCATACGCATCGGTCGGCGCGTTCGGCGTTGGGCCGCCGGTCAGCCCCCACACCCACGGGCGGGGCGGCTTGTTCTTGGGGTAGATGACCGAGTTGATCGCGCGCCACTTCTCTGTTCGCGAATTGCGATAATGGGCGACCTCGTCAATGATGATCAGGTTGATATCGTCGCGTGCTTCGAGTTCCTTCTTGATCACCCCGATGCCGTCGTGATTGATGATATAGAAGTCGCGCTGCTGTGCCAGCAGCTTCCTGCGCTTCGCGGCGCTGCCATGCAGCACGTTGTACGTGCGGTGGCGGAAGTTGAAGAACAGCGTGTCGCCCCACGCGCGCTCAAGGGTGGACAGCGGGGCGATGATGAGCGCCCGCTGCACGGCGCCGATCTCCATCAGGTAGTCAGCCGCCCAGGCGGTCGAGATGGTCTTGCCGCTGCCGATGTCATTCAGGCAGAACGCCCGCGGGTTGATGGTCAGGAACCCCGCGGTGTCGACCTGGTGGGCGTACGGCTGCGGCACCTTCTGGAGGTCGCGCGGCCAGCGGTAGTAATGTTCAATCGGGCTCGGCGGTCGCATGCCCCGAGCCGCCAGCCGGATGCAGGTGTCGAGGTCGAACGCCATGCCGTGGAAGCCGGGTATGACTTCAAACGCTTCAGGCACGGCCTGCAGGACTTGCGGCGTGTTGGCAGTCTCGACGACCAGCGCGCCATCTTCGGGAAAGGGGTGGAACATCAGACGGGCTCTACTTCATCAGCGAAGAAGTAGAAAACTTTATAGTACTGAATCATCTCCCCATTGAAGTCCATTGGCTCGACGCCAAAAAAGACTCGGTAGTCATATTTATCAAAATCGTTCTTTTCGAGAGTGCCTACTTCACCAGCAGCCCACCTGCCGCCCGGGCACGCGCGCTTGACGCGCACTTTACTCCCGATTGGCATCATTCCAGCCTTCTTCATCGCCCACGCTCCAGTCGTTGCTGGCACTCTACGTCCCGCACCTTACCCAGCGCCAGCCGGGGTGCTGGGATCTCCTCACCGCAGTCGACACAGTGCGTGCCATCAAAGTCCGGGTGCGACTCCGGGCCGCTCTTGCCGCGTGCGCGGCGCTCAGCATTCTCAGTGAACGCGGCGGCGCGGTCGTTGGCGATGTCGATTGGGTCAGCCATTCACAGAACCCTCCGCATTCTCTGAAGCGCCGCTTCAATTTTGGGTATGTCATGAACCCGACACGATGAGATAGTGTTCGGGTGAAACTCGCGACCTGAGTCGGACTCCTCGACGATATCAAGCAGCGCGAAGAATTCATGAATGCCCTGAATGGCATCGGCCGCAATACTCACGTCGTTGGGGCTAACCATTGACTTTCTCCCATAACAGGTTACTCAACTCGCCCTCCAGCGCGGCGATGTCCTCGACCCCGTCGCAGCAGATGGCGAACCCGCCGGCGGCGCGGATGTCGACCATGTGGTCGAACTGATGCTTCGACATGCCGCGGTTCTTTTCGTTCCGCCGGCCAGGCTTCTTCGACTCGACGCTCACGAACAGCCCGATACGCTTCCCGACCATCTCGGGTGTCACCGTGATGGGCAGACACCCGATGCGGTCGTGGATGCCATGAACACCCATACCGTTTTGAATAGGGGCGTAGTGCCAAGCCTGCTGCGCGTCGTACCACTCTTTGACTACCTCCTTGACGTGGTTTTCAGTGGTGATCTTCTTAGGCATCATCCCTCCGCAGCCGGTAGCCGCCGCCAGTCCCGCGCTTCGAGATCACGTACCAGCCCCACCGCGTATTGGTCGGGCAGGCCAACAACTCCAGCATCGTGCGGATCTGGCGCCAGCGATACTGCGGCAACTCGACACCGAGTTCCCACCCCTTGACCCAGCGGGTCTTGCCGCCGAGCCTGTCCAGGGCCATGAATATGTTGCTGCGGAGTTTCTGCGCTTTAGTCAGGGCCATATTACTTCCGGTCAAACACGTCCACTTGGTCCCGACTGACCACATCAACCAGTGCGACGCACCACCACAGCAGCAGGATGGTGCCGGCGACGCCCCACACCCAGCCGGGCGCGCTAACTTTGTCGAGAACCAGCCACCATACTAGGGTGCTGACGAGCGGCAAGCGTAATGGCAAGTTCTTTGAGGCAACTACTTTACGATGTTCCATGCTGATGGCTCCTGTAATATCTACCGTGATCCAAACTTGACCGCCGCGACCGGGCACTTGCCGGCCTTATTTACGCTGCACCATTTACAGCCGCGCTCCGACGGCGTCGGCTGCCACGCGTTGTTGGCGTGCGACACCTGCATGCGCTCCACATCGGGAATGAACGTCTGCCAAAGGTCGCCCAGGTAACGCCGCTCGTAGGTCTTGTCACTGGTGAACCCGTGCTTGAGCCAGATGTAACTGGTGTCGATCGTCTCGACCTCGGGGAACGTGTGGAACCCGACGATGGCGAATAGCCGGAGCTGGTCTTCATCGACCGTGACCTGTCCGTTCTTCCAGTCGCCGAGGAATGCGTAGTCCTTGTCGATCACAGCCACGTCATAGATGGCCCGGACCCACGCGTTGTCCCAGTCCATGTAGCCGCAGGGGTTGAAGGCTTGGTCAAGCGCCAGTTGCATCTGGGTGAACTTGCTACCCGGCGTGTCGATGACCGCGCGGGCCATCGGCTCAAACGCAGCATACTTTGCCGGCAGGGGCACGTTCTCCCCGATCCGCTTGGTCAGCGCCTCGTCGATCTCCTTGCCGTCGCGCATGGCCTGGGTTTCGACGTAGGGTATGCGGTCCGGATGGCCCCTCGGCGCGACCGAGTGCCAAAGCTGCCGCGGGCAAGTCTTGAACTGCTTGATGCGGGAGTAACTCCATGCGAGGAAATTAGCCAATGACCTGCACTCCTTCCCGATGCAGTCCCAGCGCTTTATAGACCTTCTGCAGATAGACTGCTTGGGTCACGGCGTCATCGACTGCGTTGTGCAGTTCACCGACCCGCTCGTACCCCTGATCCGGTACCAGCGCCGCGACGGTGCGGTAGCAGCGGTCGTTGCGAAACGACCAGCAGGGGTCCAGGCCCACCGCGCGGTATGCCGACCGGATGACGACGTTGTCGAAGGTCGCGCCGTTGCCCCACATAAACAACGGGCCGGGAATGTCGCCCCGCTGCTCGTTGGCCCACGCCTGAAACTGGCAGAGCGCCGCAACCAAGTCCGCCGACTCCCGCTCGAAGGTCTTCTTCCGCGCGGCCTCGTTCTGCCGCAGCCACCACAAGATCGTGTCGGGATCGACATGCAGGCCCGCCTCGACCGACGACTGGAGCCGCACACCCGCGTCAAACAAAGCAGTCGGGCGGGTCAGGCTGTAGGGATCAAACACGCAGGCTCCGATCGCGACGATCGCCGCGTTGGGCTGCGTACTCATGGTTTCCAGGTCCAGCATGATATGCGTTTCGTTCATTTCGGCACCCCCACCCATTCGGTTTTAGCAACTGCCCGCTGACGGTCGACGTAGACCGGCATGCGGAACGTGATCTTGAACTTCGGATGCGTCAACCACAGCGCCTGCCGCGGCGACTCGAAGGGGAAGTTGTTCGCGTACGCGTATTCGTCATACCCCTTGGTACTTCCGTTTACGATCAACCGCTCCATGTGGATGTACTGGTGCCAGTGGCCCAGCAGCATCGTGTCATAACCCATCTCGATCTGGGTGTTCCGCGACCGCTTGCGGTGGTCGCCCCGGATGATCGGACCCAGCGCGCCGATCACGCCATCGCCGCCGCGGAACTGATCGCCGTGGGTCAGGAGGTAGCGCGTGCCGTAGACCCGGTAGTAGGCATCCGACCCGTCGGGGATGTAGAACGTGACCCGCTTGTCCTGATCGAACCGCTTGGCGAGGAACTGGTAGAGCAGCCAGTCGAACGAGGTGGCGTGGCGGTCCTTCGCCCAGACCTTCCGGGTATCCCGCCCGTGGTTGCCGGTGACGCAGGGCAGGAACACCCGACCGAACGTATCCGCGAGCTTCTGGATGGCGCTGACCAGCTCGCTGTAGAGGTCCAGCACCGTCGGCATGGTGTTGAGTTCGTTCGTCGCCGTGAGTTCCTCGTGGATGTTGCCCGAGATCATGTCGCCGCCCAGCGGCACGACGATGCCGGGGTAGTCCATCTTGGGAGAGATGATCTTCAACAGGTGGATCGCCGAGTCGACGCAGGTGTGCAGCCGCTCGCGGGCGATGGCGAGGTTATACTTGTTCACGTTGTTGATCTGTTCGGGGAACACCCGCTCACCCCAGTGCAGGTCCGACAGGAACAGGGAAGGCACCCCCGGTGCAGAGTCGGTGCCGCGGGGTACGGTCACCCACTCAGGGATCTCGGTGCCGTCGATCTTACGCGTCAGTGTGCCGATGATACCCCGGATGATGTCGGCGTCGGTCTCGATCTTGGACCGGGCTTTCAGGTCGCTCTCCAGTCGGATGATCTGGCGGCGGAGGGTTGATACCACGTTCGCGTCGCCGCCGGCCAATGACTTCATTGGGCGATCGGCCACGCCCGGTGACGGCGTGAGATTCAGCGTGGCCGCGGTGCGCAGCCGGTTCTGCATGGCCTGCCGGGATATCCCCAGCGCCTGAGCAGCCGTCGTCTGAGTGCCGTACTCCGTGATTGCATCCAGCGCGTCCTGCGCCTTCTTCTGGTCAAACTCCGGCATCATGGGCCTCCATCGGTTCGACGCGCACGAAGCGCGCATTGGTAGACAGTAGTAAGTCGATGCCCTGGTGCAGGCGAGCGACTGTGTCGTTGTTCCATATCTCGCGCTCGCCTTCCAGCACTTCGAGCGGCGTCTCGGACTCGTGGGCGTTGACGCCCGGCAGTCCGTCGCGGCGCAGGTGCCACACGTTCCCGCCCTGCGCGTGTACCCACTCCTGCTCATTGGGGAACCGGACACTGGTGTTCACGAAGAACTGTGGTCGGTGCTCAGGGTAATCCACGCCATCGCGCACGCGGTTCAGCCAGGCGGTCGCCTGCTTCAGCCAGTAGTCGGGGTCTTGCGCGCGGCGGAACTCGGTGCCCCACCACTGGAGGACTTGGCGGGGCGAGAGTGGAGCATGAAAGACGGCCTCCCCACCGAGGTTGAGCGCCGGGTCGAGTAAGTCCGCCGCAAGACAATAGAATGGAGAGTAGTCGCAGTTTTTCAGCGCCAGCCGCTCTGTCGGCACCTCTTTATGCGCGCGGGATCGCAGCATGTCGCGCTCCGAGATATGCGGCGCGTCCTCGCGATACGGCACGTCGTCACGCAGCCCATAGGCTTCGGCGACCTCGGTGTACAGCGCGTCGCTGAACGAGAACGGAATGAACCCATACTTCTTGGCGAGATACGCCGCGACCGTGTCCTTGCCGCTGCGGGCTTGACCCGCGAGTCCGAGAACTAACATCAGTGCCTCCTAAAGTTTAGCCGCTTCTTTTTCGAGCATCTGGGCGACCGACAAATGTTTCGCCCCGCCGTATGACCGACCGAGCGACCCCTCAGCCGCCAATGGTAACCCCGGAGCCCATCCGGCCGCAACCGCCATCCGGCCGATCAGCCACGTCAGGGTATCGTCTGCCACCTCGATCGGCGGGACGGTGACGACCTCGTCATGTGCCATTGTACCCACCTTCAGCCCCATGTCGGCGGCCTCCAGCATCGTATCCGTGACGGGTATCCGGGCCAGCGCCTGCACGAAGTTCTCCGTCGCCTTTGGCCCATGTATCCTGACCCGCTCCCGCCCGTTCCAATAACTCGCCTCGCCATCCTGTGACCGCTGGATGTCGCGATAGTTCATTTTCATGTCGTTCGGGAGGACGACAGCCTGACCCTCCGTGCGCAGCAGGCCCCCCGGCCCCCAGACCATCTCGCGCCCTTCGATCATGGCGTCGATCACCTGGTTGTGGGTGTCCCAGAGCTTGACGATCGCGGCGTTCTTGCGACGGTAGCGGGTCACGATCTCATCCACGACGATGCAGTGGATCAGGCGGTCGCTCATGTCGAGTCGGCTGATCATGGCCTCAACCTGCTGCACCTTCTTGGGGTTGTTCAGGAACCGGCTCGGGTCGACCTGCAGCGTCTCCAGATCCGCCTCGGTGAACTTGATGGGTGGTCCGCCGAACATGCCCTTTAGGAACTCCAGCGCGAACTTGAACCACCCCATGCCAAAGCCCAGACCCAGTACGACGGCTTTGCCTACCTGTCCCGGGATGTAATCCTCGGGCACGTTCTTGCGGTCGACGGGTCGCAGGTAGATAACGGTGGACGCGGTCTCCGAATACACGTCCCGCCCCTGCGCGAAGGCTTCGACGAGGTCAAGCTGTCCGGCGAGCCAGGCGGTGAAGCGGGCCTCGATCTGGGAGGCGTCCGCCCGCACGACCAAGTGACCGTCGGGCGCCAGCACCGAGTTCTTGAGCACCGCCATCTCAGGCCGCTTGGCGTTGGCCGAGGACATGTTCTGCCAGTTCGACTTGTCCCCGCCCCCGAACCGCCAAGTATGCGCGGCGCCATACTTGAGATACACCGGCATCGGCCCGCGACGGGCGGAGCCCAGGAACCGCTGCGCGCGGGTCTCGATGATGGTGGACTTCGACGCGATGCGCGCCTCGGCGAGGAACCGGATCTCCTCGCGGTCGTCCTCCAGCAACTCCTGCATGCCGGGGTCGGACTTGGCGAAGGCGTAGATGTATGAGGTCTCGCCCTTCTTGGCGGCGGCCGGCGAGAGTTTCATCGGAGGCTCCACGTCGAACGCGCGGAGCACGTCGGCAAACTTGTCGCTCGACGAAAAGAGCTTCTTGCTTACACCAGTTTGTTCACATTTTGCACAACCTGAGCCTTCGCAGTGGTCGCATAGCCCGCCGACGCGGCGGTAGAGTTCAGCCTTGCGGGCCTTCTCGTCAACCACGGCCTGCGCGAGCTTGGCCTGATCGCCGACGAACACGGGCTCCGTGAACATGCGCACACAAACGCCGATGAGCCGGAGTTCCTTCTCAGGGATATGGGGTAGGAATATCTGCGCGAGGTCATAGGTACGCGCAGTGTCGTTGCAGCAGTATTCACCATACTGGAACAACTCGTCGCGTGTGAAGTCAGCCAGCCGTTTATTCTTGGCCTTCAGCACGTAGTCCATCTTGTAACCGATGCCGTGCCGGATGCACAGGTCGTAGAGCGAGTTCCCCGCTTTCGGCCCGTCAACCACCCGCGCCATAGAGAGCGTATCGATCCAGAACGCGGGCTTGACGCCAAAGTGGTGGCTCAGGATCAGGCCGTCGAAGTGCGCGTGGTGCGCGACCAGCGTCACCTGCGACCAGTCCGTCTCGGCACAAAACTGGCGGAAGCGATCCTCCAGTATCCAGAACGGTTCGCCATCGTTGATTTTCAGCGACACCAGGATCATCTCGAACCGCGGGTCGCGGACGTACTCCTCCGTACTGAGCTTGCTGAGCGTGTAGTCGTCAGCATAGTACGTCTCGAAGTCGAGCGTGATGATGTCCATTATCTACGCGCTTTTTCTCTGGCCCAGCGCGCCACGCCAGCCGCGGACATCTTAGCCCGCGTTTCCGGAGTTGGCGTCTTCCCCATATGCGACGCAGATAACTTAGCCCGAGTTTCTGCCGTCGCAGTGCGCCCGCGCTGGCTCGCATTGCCTTTCGCGTGCGTGTTACCTATCATTTGCTGCCGTCGTTTTTCGCGAGTTTCTATAGATACGTGCCGACCTCGACCGGCCACGCTTATACGGCGTCGTGTCTCCAATGACACCACCCTGCCTTTCAACGCCGCGCTTATTCTCTGCTTGGTTTCAAGTGTGTGTTGGCGTCCGCGCATCGCGTTGCCCACCGCCACAGCAATGTTGTAATCTGGTTTAAATACCACAAGCGCCCTAGCTTCGTATAAAAGCAAATCTTTTAGGCCACACCGCAGCAACACTTTAAACTCAAATGCGGACTCCCCATGCTTGATCCACGCGCGCTGCAACTTTGGGCTGTGGTGGGTTCCCTTCCGCAAATAACAACGGTGCGCAGCGAAGCGTTTACGTAAGCTCGTTGCGGAGCCGATATATCGTTGCCCATTGGCGACGTTTAATATCTCATATACTCCACTATGTTTCATGAACCCACCTACCGCAACTCGCTGAGCGTCTGGTAGTAGAACTTGTGCAGGAACCCGATCTCGACCCACGACTCCCAGCGCTGCGCCATCGCCCACGCCCAGAGCGCCCGACCGCTGCGCCCGTTGCCATCAGTGAACGGATGCAGGGTCTCATACTCGCAGTGGAGCTTCCACGGCGTCATCCCGCGGGCGTTGAGCAGGAGCCGCCGCAGGCTGTCGCGGATCTCCGGCCCGCCGGGTGGCGGCACGTGCTGGCCGACCCGCACGTCCATACCGTGTAGCGAGCGCAGCCGCGCGCCGGGCTGCAGGGTAGTGACGAGATTCGCGAGGTCCATCACACTCAGCTCGGCCAGGTGGATGAACTTGTCCGTGGCGTCGACCTCACGCTCGGTAGGCGCGCGGAGGATACCTTCGATGCGGTTGGACTCGGTGACAAAGTCGATCAGGGTTTTCATGGGGCCTCGCTCCGTACAGAAAAATCTCGCATGGTAATTAACTCGCCGCATTCAAGTTCGGCGACATCGGGGTACGACTCAGATATAAAAAGTGAACGGTTGCAGTCACATGAATAATTGCCATCCGTAAACGTAAACCGGGCTGAGTCGTATGGGTAGCCGTAGCCAAAGTCATATGTGAACGGCACCGCGCGGCCATCAGGCAGGTCAAATATCATGTGTGCCACCGTGCGCTGCCGCACGTCACACCCTTCATACTCTGCAAACGCGATGCGAACTCCGTGCTGCTGGGCAACAGCGGCTAACGCGGCCTTGAACTCAGCGCGTGCTTCAGCGGAGTCAAACCAGAAGTCGGTGGCGCCAATACCTAACTCACGTTCGACCCAGCCGGCGTCTAAGATTTGGCCCCAGTATTTTAGATAATACTCGTAAGGCTTTTCGATCAGGGTTTTCATGTGGGTTCCTTCTGCCATCTGGGGGTAGTAGTGAGGCGCACTTGAATGCCGCCGTAGTGCCCACGGTCAAACGCTTCAGGTGCCTGAGCGCGCAGGGCGTGGGCCTCGAAGATACTCATCTTGATCTGGCGAACGCGCAGACCAGCCCGCCGGCAATCAGCAATAAAGTCATCAATTACGTGCCGGATATGGCGCTTAACCACGCTATTTGGCCAGTATCGCCCCCTATTTGGCGCATTACGACACCCCGGCGGCGCAGGGTCGTTCACGTCCCATGCGAGGCCACAGCGGCAGAGCATCTGGTCGCTATACTGGCGGGCGTGGCAGGTCATGGTAGCGGAGTTGGTACACAAGTGCGGGGGAGATATAACGGGTGCGCGGGGTGCCCGCCTTTTGTCATCCGCAGCATTGAGGGGTTACCCCCGCTACGGCGAATGATGTCCAGCACTTGCGCACCCCTGTTCAATAGTGACCCATGTGCGCCCCACGCACAAATCACTGCGGCGTTACCACCAATTGTAAGCGCGATGGCGGCATCATTATCTGGCCCCACCGGGTCAACAGTAGCCGCGCTTAACTCTTTCGGGTTCGTAGCCCGGAAAGCAAACAAGTTCACCACTACTATTCCAGAGTACCCCCAGTCGCGAGCAAACCCCATGCACCGCCGGATTGTTGGGTCGTCCACATCTGCGTCCGCCGTGCTTGGGTTGAGCATGACAAAACATACCCGCAGCCCAGGAGCCCACTGTCGAAGCAGCCAGTAACGATACACGCCGTCATCGCTTAGTAAGGCGTCCTTGATCATACGAACACCTTCAGATCCCACCCAAACCGGCGGCACGCCTGGGCCGCGATACGATGAAACTCCGCGTTGTGCATCGTGTTGGGTGTCTCCGTCTTGGTGATGCCCTGGTGCAGGTGGATCATCTCGTGCCCCATCGCCCACGCCAGCGTATTGAAGTGCCCCACGTTCCGCGCGCTGATGGCGATCCAGTGGTGGTCCGTCCCGACGTAACGGTTGTAGTGCCCATGCTCCGCGATACTGCGCGTTACCTTGAACACGACCTGGTCAGCAAGTGGGAGCCGCAGTCGGTTGAACGGCGGGAAGGCCCGCAGGCACGCATATGTCGCGGTCAGGCGGTCAGGCGTCAGAGGGAGGCTCATCGGGTCACCCGCTTGTGGAGCCACATCGCCGCCATCGCGCCGAGGCCAGCGCCGACACCGATCGGGATGATGATCCACCCCCACCCGCGCTGCGCAGCCACGACCACCACGTAGACCTCGCACGCCGCCATCGCCATCGAGGTCGGCAGCACCCACACGTACGCCCCGCGCACGACGTTGAGCTGCTGGAACGCCTTCAGGAACACGAAGACGAACGACGACAGGAAGGCGAGGACGGGGACGCTCATGGGTGCGGGCCAACAGGCCGGACTGCCCAAGCCACGGCAACTGTAACAACTGCCATGAAGGCCAGCCAGATAAAGGTGGCTGTCGTCACGCCGTCGACTCCCGATCGCTAACCATCACGGGCGGCGATACCTCTGGCACCACCACGTCAACGTCCATCAAGAACGAGTCCGGAACCACTACATCGAAAGCGATACGGCGACTGCCTGGGGATTTATCTGTGGGGTGAGTGTGCGCCATAAACCCGTGCTGCAATTGATAGCTTGCGCAGCCGCCCCACACGTCCATATAAAATCTGAGTCTCATCACACCCTCCGTTCCGGTTTATCCCTGCGTGGTATTCCGAACGCGACCCGCCATAAAAAGTTCCCCCAGACCCGCGCTATTTTATTCATCAATGCAGTTGCCTCCCCTGAATCGTTACCAGTTTGATATCTGCCAGGTACTGCCCCAGGTGCCAGAAGCACCGCGGCAGTTGAACCAGTTCGCCGGACTCGTAGACATCCTGCATCACGGTCAGGAGGTCTTGAGCCGATAGTTCGTTCCGCAACACCCGCACCAGCGCATCTGCGTGCCGCTCAGTCAGCGGCGCGAGGTAGCCCATCTGGTAGTCGGCGAGGAAGGGCGTCATCGACAGCGCCGCAGATACTGAACCGCTGATAAAAGTGTCACCTCGCAATCCCCCGCATGGCCGATCATACGATTGCAACTAGTGCATAACAGGCCCCGCACTTTCCCTGTTCTATGATCATGGTCAACATCAAAGGCTTTTGTTTGGGTCAGCCCGCAAACAGCGCAGCGACCCCGCTGTTCTGCCAGCAACAGATCATAGCCTCGCTGGTCAATGCCATATTTGCGAACCAGATGCCGTTCGCGCTCCCCCTGCGGGTTTTTCCAGTAGCGTTCTCTTGCCTTATGTGGGTTAGCCGCGCGCCAGCGGCGTGCATAGTCCGCCTTACAGGACTTGCAGTGTGGGAGGGTGCCACCCCGGCGCCGGTCTACCCAAAACTGGCTCGCGGGCTGGGACACGCCGCATTTAGTGCAAACTTTCATGGCCGGCAATCTAAGTACGCCCGGATGAACGCTTCAGCAACAGGCGCGACGATCGCATTACCATACGCCCTCAGCCGACCGACTCTGTTTTTCGCGCCTTTGATGAGCGGCGAGAGGCCGAACGTGTCTGGTCCGGTGCGCACATATCCCAAGCTCTCGGCAAGCCCATCAACCAGGCGCTCATTCGTGGATTCAACTGGCCGCCACTTTCCATCCCGGCAGTGAAGCCAGTCAGCATCTCGCCAGTGGCCGTTAGTCGGGCTGGGCCATTGGCTGGCAAACACTCCAGCGCCGATAGCGATTCGCGACCCTTGATGAACTTCGGACTGCGCACATTCCCCCTCGCGTCGAACTCGGCCATTGGGGTCTGCCACCCCGCCAGCGCCACCGTCCTCCGGCTGCTGTCGTTGTTCCCCGCCGCGTTGTTCCCGTTCTGTGCTGGCGTTCCGGCCATCGGGGTGTTCCACCCCGCCAGATTCGCCTGACGGGGCAACTGGTCGAACCGCTCCGTTCCGTTGGCCCTTGGCCTGATGTCCGCCCCCGAGTCCTTCCAGTCGCGGGTGGTGGTGGTGGTCCAGCCGGCCAGTTGTGCTGCCTGTTGAATATTCAGCCCGAACCCGTTGCCATTCCCGTGCTTCTCCTTCATCGCGACCCGGCGCTCGTTCACTGTTGGGTCGTCCAGATTCCGCACTGTCGCGTCGGGCGTCGGCCACGAACCACAGTCGTTGTCGGATGTGCGGCGCACCGACGCCCGCAGCGCAGATATCGGCCGTCCCGACGGCGTAGTTCGCACTTTCCAGGTCAGCGTATACAAGGTCGAGCCAACCGAGTCCAGGCTTGCTCGCAACCTGCTCGCCAAACACAACTGCAGGTCGTCGCTCGCGGATGAGAGGGAACCAGACTGGCCAGAGGTGTCGGTCATCATCTACACCCCCCTGCCTGCCAGCGACAGACCAGGGTTGGCAGGGTGCGGACCCCGTCCATACCTCCCGATCATCAGGCCAGCCTGCCCGTCGCAGGGCGTAACTCCACACCCCGATGCCGGCGAAGAAGTGGCACTGTGTGTAACCCTTGAGATCATCAGCTTTGACATCCCGTATGCTCCTTTCATCCACGTCGCCGGGTGCGATGTGCCTGGCTGCGATCAGGTTCCGCAGCCACTGTGCTGCGTATTTGTCGTTTTCGTTGTAGTAGGCGGTCACAGCCCATGCCGCTCCAACAGATCGACGATCTCGTCCTTTGTCCAGTTGAACTGGTCATGCAGCCCCGCGATCACACTGAACAGCGAGGGGTGGATGGCCTGCCGGTAGAGGCTGGAGTACTTCTTCACCGGCGGGACCAGCCCGGGGCACTCGGACTCCAGTTCGTCAGCCAGCCTCGGCCAGAACCGCACCGAGCACCAGAGGTGCGGGAACTGCCACAGGAGCGTGGAGGTCACGGCGTCAGACGAGGTCGACGGGCTGCCCCCCTTCGCCTCGCCCAGGAACGCTGCACCGAGGGCGTCGCTGGCGCGTCGCTCAGGGTCAAGGTATCCGGCGGTCGGGCGGTTGGGGGCGAGGGTCATGCCGCGACGGATGGCGACGGAGAGCTTGCGGACTTTCAGAGTCATGTGTGTTTCCGTTACTGGGGTTGAACAGCGCCGGCCTCGACTTCACGCATCAGCGCGTCGAGCCCGACCCGGTAGTGCAGGCGCTTCAGTCGCTGATACACCCGCCGGCCCGTGCCGGCCTTCACCCGCGCAGGCTTCGCGATCGGGATCAGCATGGTGCGTGGCTTGTGCTTCAGTTCATCGGTCTTGGGGTCGCGGACCGTGTCGATCAACGGCGACAGAGGCGTGCGGCCATCTTTGCCGTAGCGGATCTTCTCGACCTCCCGGGCCACGACGAAGCGCGTCTGCCCGCCGATCCGGCGGTCGGTCTCGACCCCACCCCGCAGCTTGTAGTTCGGCGACTCCCCCCGCACGATCGGACCCAGCTCGCGGATCACCCGCTTGTGGGTCTCATACACCGGCATCTCGGCCAAGTGGTGAATCTCGGGCTTCTCATACTCCGTGGGCCGCTTGACCCCCGCCGCGCGCCGCAGCGTCTTTGCCAGTTTACCGCGCATCGTGCCTCCTGATTGATCTTGTACCCATCACTATGAACCGCAGCGGGCGGGAAAGTTCCCCCGACTACGTCTCGATCTTGAACGACACCTCGTCGAGGATCGGGTCGCCATCGACCTCGGACCGGGTGCCGTGCGTGACCCGGTGCGTCAGCGCCCCTCGCTGGCCCCACTCCTCAAGGCCAGGCACATAGAAGGACGCCGGCTCGGAGGTGTCAACCCGCTCGGCTCGGAGATACTGGGACAGCGTGGTCATGTGAGGTCTCCTGGTTGGGTGGATTGTATATCAGCCCGCGCAATGGCGGCGTCGATGGCGGCGTCCATCGTATCCTTGTTGTAAACCTGCCCCATGCCGCCCGATTCGCAAGAGACAGTCCATCGTGGAAACTTTGCATAATAATCTTCGGGCGCGATAAAGTTTCGCAAAAAACTATACCGTTCCGCATCCTTCCTAAGCCTCTCGCATTCAGCCATCAACTTAGCCTCGCGCTCGGACCCCATGCCGTTCAGCCGGGCTTGTTCCTCGCACTCTGCGCGGGCGGCGGATAGGTCGCGTTCGAGGGTGCGGGCGTGGTCACGTAGTTTCCATGCCATATCACGCATTTCGCTGTGCGACAGATTCAGATGCGGGCAAACGGCATCAGTTTTCGGCGTGTCACTTGCCATCATTCATCTCCTTTTCGTATGCTGGAGTGTCAACAAAATAGAGGTTGCGTGGACTCGGAACCCCGCCATCAGTCAGTTTTGAATCCAGACCAAATTGATTATTTGCGCGGTAGACTGTTCCGTCGATTTCAGTGACAAATTCCTGTTTTTCCATCCAGACAAAAACGGGGAATTTTTCCCAGTGCTGAAGGTGCAAAGATATTGCTTCATCTTTTGTCATATCAATCCCTTAAGAACTCTTTTGTAATAACGCTCATTTCACATTCACAAAGAACAGCAGACGTAGGGTCAATAACTACCATTACGTGCGGGTGACAGTTTTCATCCAGCCATTTAATGACTGGCTTTGTCACTTCTCCAAACTCTTTTCGCTCTTTATCGGTTCGCATCATTCATCTCCTTTTCGACTTCCGCGAGCAGGGCGGCGGACATGGCTGCGTGTATTGCTTGCCAGTAGCCCTGCGAAAAATCGCCGTCCGCATTTTCCCATCTACGATGCACTCCCATAGCCGCAAGAATCATCTCAACACTCGGCTCCCGCAGCAGTTCCTTGACGCGCTCGTTCTTCGCAGTCTCCCGGCGCAGGAGGTCGAGGACTTCGGGGCCGTAGAGGGGGGTCGGAAATTGGTCATGCTTCGCTACTTCGTCGCTGTTGTCTGAGAAGTGGTAGGTCACCTCGTCGTATGCGGCATCGTACTTCCGGTAGCCCCACGCCGCCGGCTCCGGCACCTTCGCCTCCTTGATGCGCTTGTAGTCGATGAGGGTCTGAATCGCGGCTTCAAGCGGCCTGTCGCCGGTAGTCATCTTTGCCTGCAAACTTGCGATCTGCTCGTCAATTCCGATTCGGTCAGTCATTTGCGTTCCTCCTGCGCGGCTCGGAGCAGTTCATCGGATAGCCGCCTGCTTTCCTTGTCGCCGTCGTAAATCTGGCCGATCAGTGCGAGTTTTCGGCCAGCGGCTAACGCTACATCCACCGGCACCACCACCTGCGACTGCGGCAGCTTCTCGGCTTCGGCGCGGATATCTTCGTTGTGTCTACATCGATTTGGCACATGGCAGACTACTCGCCAGCAGTAATGAGGATTTTTTATGCACTTCTCATCAGCCCGCAGCATCCCCTCGCGCACGCCGGACGGAGGGGCGGTGTAGAGGGGGATGTCTCTACATCCTTCATCATAATCGGACTTGTATTGAGATCCCTTTTCGAGTGATACGCTGGAAGGTTTGCCAAACTTGTTAAGCTGAAGCCACGCCACCGGCTCCGCGTCATGTGCATACCAATGAAAGCAAGGCTTATCCTTGCGATGCACCACGCCAAGTGTCATCGGTTCGCCACAGCAGCAGATCGGCTCCGCGTCATGCTTCGGGGTGTTGATCATTTTCCCGACTCCTTTATCTCGACTTCGACTTTATTACGAATCGCCCACCATGCCAGCTTGATAAAGCCAAGCCACGTCAGGAATTTAACCTGCCCGCTCGGCATGTGCGCCATGATTTCTTCGCCGCAGTAAACCGTTATGCGCCTCATCATTCACTCCTTTGGCAGCGGATGCCGTTCATCGTTTGCCGTGTTCTGATATCCTGAACAGATGCAGTAACTTTCTCTGTGAAAACACTTTACGCAAACGTAATATGTCATTTGTTTCTCCACCGGATACAGGCAAGCGCGGATAAAATGGCTCGTTTCATTCTGAGTTTTTCTTGTTTCGACCGACCGTAGTAATCAATTATTTTCTTCACTGGAACCACGCGCTTTTTTGTTAGAGTGAACGTGCAGCTCATTTTTCGGACTCCTTCGGCAGCGGCGGCAGAGGACTACGCATCAGATCAAGAATTGCGAAATATTCTTCGTTTGTGATATCGCAGATTCCTTGCCCATTCTTGGTTTCTATCCATGACAGCCTTGTTCCTTCATCATGCGGAATCATGCGGTCACTTTTAATGACGGACTTTGTTCGGGCGATAAAGCGCGCAAACAGCAACGGCCACCCATCCTCCTACACCTTCTGCTGCGCGGCAAATTCGTCGCAGAGAGTCGCCTTCTCTTGCCAGTAATCGGCGCGTGGGGAGCACGGTTGGCTGCATTCTGAAAACTTCCCACAGCAAGGTGCGCCGCTCTGCTGCGCGGTAACAGGAACACAACCATTGTCAATCGGAGCAGGTTTTCGTGAATAGGGATCAACCCACTGCTGCGCGGCGGTGAGGGTGGCTACGCAAGCGCGGACAACCTGCCTGATTTCGTGAATACTGCATTTTTTACGGAATTCGCGTAATTCTTCATCACATATAATTGCATCCCATGCTGCGTCGTGCAGCGCTACCAGCGCGTCGGTGTCAGCGGGGGCGGTCATTTTGCTATCCATTTGTATCCCTCCTGTTTTAGCCACCTGCAGCAGGTCGTGCAGGAGGTTGATGGCGTCCCATCGCCGTTATCCCAATCCTGCCGAATGCTGTGCTCACCGTGCAGCCAGCAGATCAAGCGCCCAAACGTGTCGCGCCACATAACCCGCTGAAACCGACCTCGTTTCAAATGCGCCCAGAATGCGCGGCGTCCATGTTTGTTCATCAGGTCAAAGCCTTCCCGTGCTGCTCCCATCGCTATTTCTCCTTCTGCGCGTCAAGGTCGGCGGGATTCTGTGCGGCTCGGATAAGTTCGTCACATTCCGCACGTTCGCGGTCGTCAAGCTGATGATACAAATCGCTTTGCAGAACACGCATCGCAAGCGCGTATCCGAAGCGGTCATAGTCGGCGGGATTCGCGGTCATTTCGAGTTCTCCTGTATCTGGTCAAGGTATCCCTGCGCCGTCCGGCGGATCTCGGCCCACTGGATCGGGGTCGGCGGAGTCGGGGTAGTGAAGGCCGTCAGCAGGGCAACGATCGTAGACTTCGCGGCGTTGTACTCTGCGTCCGCCTCAGTCAGCCGGCGCACCGCCCACTCCAGGGCTTCGGCCTCGGAGACATCGTACGTCAGATCGATGCCCTTCGCCCGTGCTTCGGTTACGCGGTGGCGCAGCCAGGCGGCCCGGCGCTGAAGGGTCTGGAGCTTGTGCTTGGCGCTCATGCCTGAGCCCTCCGCGCAGCCTGCCACTCCTTCAGGAGCTTGAACGGGTCGCAGAGAGTGCCGACGCGCTGCGGTCGGGCAGCGGCGATCCGAAGGGCTAAGCCGGAAGCAAACAACTGCGTCCGGGCGGGCTCCCGCACGGTTGCCGCCTCATACTGTGGCGGGCAGACGTAGGCATCCAGCACCCTCCACGCCCCGCGCTGGGTCTTGCGGGTCTTGGTCCCGGCGATCTGGCCGGCGAGTCTCTTGTGGCCGGGCTCGAACCGGCACACGATGCGGTAAGTCTCCATGCTCTCTACCCTCCTATGGGTTAAGGCTCCGACACCCGCCGGAGCCGTTGGTTCACTTGCGTCGATAGAATATGTGCCGGCCCCACTGCCCGACCCGGACCTTCGCGTCCGCCCAGGCGGGGCTCACGTAGTCCGCGTGGAAGTGGGTCGCGCCCTCAGTGAAGTCCTGCATTGTCCAGACCGCTCGGGCCACCTCCTTCGCCCGCTGCCATGCCTTCGGCTCGGTGATGCGCTTCGGGCTTAGGGTCCATGAAAACTGATAGGGTCGGAACGCCTCCGCGCAGACCCGGCTCGGGTCGCGCTGCGCGCGGTTCAGCGTCACCAGCGCGACCGCCACCTGCCCGGCCACAGGTTCCGATCTGGCCTCAAAATAAACATTCATGGTCAAGCATACTAACGCCATCTCGGGGATCATCTGGTGTACCTCTCCGAGTCAAAGTCATCCATCGGCGGGCACTCTGCCAGCGCGGGCACCGTCAGCACTACGGTGTATCGCCGCCGGTCGATTAGGCGGGCGCCCACCCGGCGCCAGTAGCCCCGGCCCCAGGTCTTGATCTTGCGGTGTGGCGGTCGCTTGGTCATGTGGGCGGCTTCCGTCCAGTTACAGCGTCGAGGATCATGTTGGTACACTGTGCCAGCGCCTGAAACAGCGGCACGTTGTCAAATTGGCCCGTGTAGTGGACCGCGTTGGCAACGGGCGTTGATGCACACACCTCGCACATCTCCTGGTCCTCGGTTTCGAGCCCTCGACCTGCCGCGTGAACCTGAAACGTCCGCAGCGGCGCAGTGCTGCTGCATGTGTCACATACCCGCACGTCGCCGCTTGGGCAATATTTGTACTGGTAATCGAGCATCTCACACCTCCTGACAGCGGTAGGGTTGGCCGACTGCGCGGTAGTGCGCGCACAGGGCATGGGCCTGATCCAGCGTCGGACCCGGCAGCGGTCGCGCAGCGTCGCGCTCGACTGCCATCTGTTCGACCCGTTGGATCAGGACATAGTTCAAGTGCAACCCCGCGGCCAGGCTGAGCAGCAGTCCGGCAAGCAGGGCGTGGATGATACGCTTCGCGGTGTGGATCTTCATGCAGTCACCTTCTTAGGAAGTTTCAGGTTGCGGTAAGCCTCGCGGGTTTCGCCGGTTGCGGGAGGGTCGAGTCTGATCAGTCTATGCTTTTCGCATACTTGATTAGTTGCGAATGGAACCCACACGGCATCTTCAATAAAAAGATTTTCACCGCAGGTTGTACATGGCCAAGCGGGGCCACTGTAAGAATCTCCAGCGATAAATATAATGCCGATATTTTTGGTATTTCCGCAACACGGGGTCCCGCGCACCACCATCACCAAATCGCCCTTCTTGATCTCGCTCATGTCACCCTCCGTTGAGTTAGATAACTTCAGTCAGCACGCGCCAGGACTTCAGCATTGTGCCGTCGAACGTGACCTCCACGGGCACGCCTGCCAGTTCCGCGACGTGCTGCACCTTCGCATCAGTGAGCAACGCAGCCAGCCGCATAACTACCCCGCCTAAAGCATCGCGGCGATCAGTTTCGCTCCACTTGGTGCGATCGGTCCGCGCACCGGACCAGCACCCCCAGAAGTCCATTACGCCCCAGCCCTCGCCCCCCAGATCGAACGTGGCCCCGATCATGGCGTCCTGATACCCGCCGAAGCCGAACTTCGCCGACTTGATCTTGCCCAGTTGCTTGCGTTCCATGTCACCCTCCGTTCAGTTGCGTTAGAAGTCTCTCCAGCGCGGTCGCGCTGATCCGTTCACAGTCTGCCACCGGCTCACCCATTGGCGCGTGCGGGTGCAGGGCCGGGTTCAGCAGGTCGCCCGTTGCCCGCGCGTGTATGGCGGTCAGGCTGGCGATCAGGTTAGGCACAGCAGCGATAGCCGCCGCGTCCGCCCGCGTGTGGGCCACCGCCACCAGCCGCACCTTCGGCGGGTTGGTCACGCGGTCCTCGATCAGCCATACGTTCCCATCCTTCCGGCTAGTCCAGGTCATTGAAGTACTCCTCGTGCCGTTCCAGTTGGTCCCAGATCGCCGCGAGCTTCTCCAGCAAGACCTCTTTTTTCATGCTGCTCTGAACCGGGAAACACTCCCGCAGCGCCCAGTACATCTCCGTCGCCGGCTCCAGCGCCGCCGTCCGGTCAGCCAGCTTGGCCAGCAGGTCGGCGGTCAGGCGGTCGCCGTTGATGTAGGCCAGCCGCTCCAGTTCGGCCAGATGCTGCGATGACTCGCGTTCGGAGGTGGTGGTCATTTTGTAGCCTCCAGTGCCCGGCGGGCGGACTCGATTGCCGCATCCGCCTCTCTCTGGTTACTGTTCTCGCCCCAGTGCTTGTGCATCATGGCGCACTGATCGAACAGCCCGGTGAGCGCCGCGCGCAGCAGTTCCACCTGGTAGTGCTTCGCCGGGTGCGGTGCGGGCGTCGGCAGCGGGAACGGCCCTTCAATGGTGATGGATTCCTCCTCAGGGCGCCAGTCAGTCAGTCCTTCAATCACGTCATCGACGGTCAAGGGATCATCCTGAAACTCCGGCCATGTGGTGATGCCGTGCTTATGGGAGTAAACGACGATATAAGCCTTCATGTTAAATCCTCCGTATCGATTTCATGATCCATGCCCATCTCATCGATCACATGGAACACCGTAGCGATGCTCTCCGGGTCACGCTGTATCCGAAGGGCTTCGAGGGCCGCCGCTTCCGCAGAGTCGGCCTCGATGTCGATCTCCCAGCTTATGAAGTATTTCATTTTCTACACTCCTGGTTTAGTTACTCGGATTGGTTCAAACTCGCCCGCGGGCTTTCCGGACAGCCTCGCGCGCGTGGTCAAGGTCATCATCCCCCGCCATTGGGTGTATCAGGCGTTCGAGCGCGTCGATCAGGTCCGGTGCTGCGGCAATTAATCGGGCGTTCGCATGTTCCTCGTCGCCAGTGCGCTGTAAATGCACCGTCGCCACAGTCTGCCGCTGGCCTGCCCGGATTCGGGCGTTCCGCAGAATGCGCCCGCCAATGCTGTTGTACCACTGCCACGGTCCCGGCGTATGTTTCGTTTTCATAATCTCGTCCTTTCAGGGTTCAAGTTTCAGGCCGCGCAGCTTGGCCACTGCGAGGGACGCGGGTATCATGGCGCGGGTAAGTTCCCGGTTTTCCGGGTGGGTCTCCCAGTGTTTGATGATGCGGCCCAGCGGCCACCAGCGGCAGCCGGAGGCAACATAAGCCACCCCGCACACGTCGCAGAGCGCCCGGCGGTAGCCGTCGCAGTGGCCCATATCTTGCGCCCACGTGACCCCTTCGCCGAGCTTGACCCCTTCGCCGAGCTTGACCCCTTCGCCGAGCGTGACCCGGTCGCCGAGCCTGACCCAATCGCCGAGCCTGACCCAATCGCCGAGCGTGACCCCTTCGCCGAGCGTGACCCCTTCGCCGAGCTTGACCCCTTCGCCGAGCGTGACCCCTTCGCCGAGCTTGACCCGGTCGCCGAGCTTGACCCGGCTGCCGACATCACACCATGACACGCCGGGGCTGATCGACCAGCCGAACTCATCGACCGGCCATGCTTTTACGACTTTGCTTGCGTTAATCATAATCTCATCCTTTCAAGTTAGGCGGTAACACCCGCCCCAGGGCACCCGGTTTCGCAGGCGCCGCAGGTCGGGGGCTACTCTCGCCACGCTTCCGGCAGGTCTACCCCTTCGGCGTCGGCGGCCTCGCGCAGATAGCGCACATCATCGCCGCTGAGATCGTCCGGGCTGTATTCATCCAGCAAATCGGACAGGAACCCTTCGTGCCCGGCGTACGGCGTGCTGTGAAAAATCTCGCAGGCATCGCCGTTCATCATGGCGCACTGGTAATCCTCATTGACCAGGAAAACATACCCGGAATTGCGATTCATCGCCACGCGCACGCCTACGTCCGCGAAGCTGTCAGGCCATCGGGCGGCCAAAAGTTCCGCGGCCATCTTCCGCTCACGGGCGCCGAAGTCGGCGAGGTTTTCGGTATAAATTTCATTCATGGTTTTACCCTTTCAGTGGATGCCGCAAGCCGCGGCGATAAACAACAGAACGAACGGCAGCGCGATCACGCACGCGGCCCCTAGTACCTCCCCGGCCCGCTCATACCAGGGCAGCGCGCGCCAGTACTGGCGGGTTGTCGCCCAGTCAGGCGGGTTGAGCGTCGAGGATGGCGGGTTATGTCTCATATCCCGGCCCTCACTTTCTCGATTGCGTCCGCTCGGGAGCTGGCGCGCACGTAGGTTACGCACGGCGCGCCGTCTATTCGAGCCCAGACCGCCCACACGTTAGAAGGTGTCCCCCAGTAAGCGCCGCCGCGATCATATCCGCCACCGCCCCCTTGCCGGCGCGCGTGCAGCCGCTTGACGCCTTGCAGGTTCGCCGGGTTATCACCGTGCCGGCCCATAGGGGCGCCATATTGACAGGTGACCGGCGGGAATGGGTTAAATTGTTTCATAATCTGCCCTTTCTCAATAAACACAAATGCCGCGGTCGTAATATGCGGAAACGTCTGCGCCTTCCGGCACGTCGCCCGGCCGGATGATGTAGAGCGCCGCGCCGCGGGGGTCGGTCTGGATGTACGCCCGGACCGCGCCCTGGTCCATAGGACCGGTCCCGATTTTTGTGGGCGAATTCGGGTTGTACTCCCGCGCGTTCCGGCGGTCGATCAGCACCGCCAGCCGCTTACGCGCGCCGGTCTCGCGGTCCGGGACAGGGAAACGGCGGTCTACGTAGCCGGCGGCCGTCGGGTACTGAACCCTCATATATGGCTTGCTGTCCGGTTCGTCGCCGTCGCGCTCGACGCTTCGGGTTATCTGCCCTTCGCCGGTCCCACACTCCAATTCGTGCCACCGCCGCAGCGTGTTACTGATCCGCCGGAGCTGATCCGCTTCCGCTTCGGTGAAACCCAGGCCGGTCAATGCGGCCGCGAGTCTTGCGCGCCGCTCAAATTCTCGCTTTGTCATTTTCTACCCTTTCAGTTGTACTGCCTGGCGCAGCAGTAGCGCCCCTCAAACCAGCGGAAAACCCAGCGGGCGCGCCCCTGCATCGCGCACCGTTCCGCCATTTCCACTGTATCGAAATGGCCAGCAATCCGGCCGCCGTTTGTTTCTACCCTAAATTGCTTAATGTATCGCCGCATGGCCTACCCTTTCAGTTTGTCCGATGCGAAACCGCACCCCATGACGCCCGGCGAAGGGCGCTATAAGTTAGGGTTTCAGTGCGCCCTTGATTTCCCAAAACAACCCGTTACGCTCTCCGGGCGCCGCCAGATACCGCGATAAAAGGAACACACATTGCGCCCAGGCCGTGCGAAGGGCGGCCGTATAAGGCGTACTCGGCAGGTCCGGCACAATGCGCCCGTTGACGGAATAATACTTGTGGCCGTCACTGGTCAACCCAATGCAATAAAACCCGGTCCGGCTTTCGCAGCTCAGGCGCACCGCGTCCACCTCAGGGCCAACCGCGCTATAACGTACGCGGTACGGGGTGAAGTTAATTTCAGGTTTCATTTTTTGCCCTTTCGTTTGGCGGCGCGTTCGGCCGCGACTTGTTGACGGACTGCCATATCGAAACACGCGCCGACAGTGACATAGTACGTGCGCCGCGTGCGTTCGCTGCGGAACCCGATCACGTCGCCGGGTTCGAGGGAGACCACAACGCGCAAGCCGCGGTGCGGTCCGATGGTCCGGCGTTTGACTGGCTTGGTTATGGGGGTCACTAGAAACCCAAACAGCGCCGAATGAGGCGCAACGCCGCAGCATCCGTGAGCGCCCCTCGGAAACCCCGCCGGATGTCGCACTGCCTACCACCAGGTGCCTTGTATATGCGGTGAATAGTGTTGCGGATTTTCCGGTTTGATTCGCGTTTCATTTTCCAATCCTCCGAAGCGTGAGAATGACAGGCGCCGCGATTGTGGTGCCGGTTAGGATGCAGGCTAGGGTTATAAGTAGCATATTGTCAGACTCCCGAAACTATCGGCGCCACGTCGGCGCCCGGTTATCTACTAGCACAGGCCATGCCAGGTTTTAGCACGTTGATTTTAAAGGGAAAATCATAATTGAAAAGTGACAAAAAAGGACACAATGTGACAATTTGGGCAGAAAGTGTAAAAGATTGTCACTAGCGCGTTGATATTGTGGGAGTAATCCGAGAGCGTAGAGAGTAGGAGCAGGGAGTTAGTACGTTGTTAATATTAAAGAAATACAATAGTCAGGCGGTCAGGCGTGTAAGTCATTGATTATCTAGGCGTACTCACGAAAAAGGCCCATTTTTAGAGGTCGCCCCATTGATTTTAAAGGAAAAATCACGATATTCACGTTCCGTTTTGTACAGAGCGGCGCCCAAGTACACGCGCGCCGGTTCGGATTGTACTAATTTCTCGAAATGGGATGCTCTCTGTACAAAAAAAACTGTGTAAATCGTGAATATCGTGAATAATATATAATAATCAATAACATACATATCTCCTCTAGTGGCTATGCCTAACCCCCTGATTTCCTTGGCATATTCACGATTTTACCCCGAGTGTCAAGCAGAAAACGGAAACCTGAATTGGCTATATAAATCAATCACTTGCCGACCTGACTGCCTGCATGGTTACTGTCACACAATCCGGACTATTTCACGATTTCGCCTCATTTTTCCCTGATTATCCTATATGAATCAATGCGCTACACCGCCAGATTGACAGGCTCAATTAGTCCACATGATGTAAAACAATTCTTACAAGCTTTTCTCGTTTTTGCGTGATTATCCCAATCAATTCAATGTGCTAGGTGAAAACGCAAAAAGTCCACATGCCGGACCGCTCGACCGCCTCGCATATTAGACTTATCTAATACTGCCTAAAAAAGAGGCAGCAATCAGGCCGCCAGACATGCCCGATTGCCAGAAAAGCCTTATATATCATCATGCTAACGGCGAAAGCTCGAAACTACTTTAAGGTCAGGCGGTCAGGCGTCAGGAGCCAAATTGTAACAATGCTTGACAAATCGGGCGGTCTGGTGGTCAGGCTTGGGGGCTCGCATTGCGGGGGGCGTGTTCAGTATCCCCTTCCCGTACATAGCCAGGTCATTTTAGGAGGCTGTAAAATTTTTGACATTCCAAAACCAAATTGTCGCCCGCTTGACAACCTGACCGCCCCGCCTTATGATTGACATATGCGCATCACCCTCACCCCCTCCAACCCCCCGACGCCCGGCGAGTCCGCCGGCACGGTGCAGCCCAGCGTGACCGTCGAGCATCCTTATGATGACCTCAACGCGCTCGAAGCGGTCCAGCTTGTCAAGCAGGCGCTGTTGGCCTGGGGGTTCAGTGAGTCAACTATCAGAGATTACTTCGCTGAATGACTGACACCCTCGACGACGATATCCCCGACAGCGCAGCGGTCAGGCAGTCTGACCGCTTGGCTGCCTTGCCGTCAATCTACCAGACCAAGTTCGAGCGGCTGGCCTACGAGCTGGCGCTGCGCATGGAGCCAGTCGAGGACACCTTCCAGCGGTACGGTTACACCGCCGAAGCTGCGGCGTCGCTGCTGGAGTCGCCCGAGTTCCGCGCGCTGTGTGATCGGGTGGGCGATGACGTGCAGAAGAACGGCCTGTCGTTCAAGGCGAAGGCGAAGGCCCAGGCGGAAGAACTGCTGGCGCACTCGTTCGACATGGCGACTGACCCGCTGGTGTCCTCGGCGGTGCGGGCGGACCTGATCAAGTGGACGGCCCGCGTGGCGGGCCTGGAGCCGAAAGGCGACAAGGACAACGAGAAGAACGCTGGCGGGGGGCTGACGCTGAACATCAGCTTCGCGGGGCAACCAGCGCACCCCATACTGTCGTCCGGGCATGAGCCTGTGACGATCGACCAATAGGAGGCGAGAATGCTGGCCAACCTGACCGCCACACCGACGCGCTGGCTGATGCGCAGCAGCAACGGGTCACTCTGGGCGACTGAGCACCGATACACCGAGGCCGAGGTCAAGACCTGGCAGTGCTCGCAGCCCGCCCGCCGGATGACCCTCGCCGAGGAGGCGGTGATCCCGTGGGGCACCGTGAAGGGGCAGCGGGCATGAGCGCCCGCGTGTTCGTTCACCCCCGCTGCTGGACCGAGCCCGGCGTCGGCGTCCTGACCGAGCGACTGATGGCCCTCGGGTTCGGTGGGGATGAACTGTGCGTCGGACCGCTCGACAAGCGCGGCCGTCGCGACCTCTGCCGCATGATCGAGAAGCGACCAGACGGCGCGCTGGTGCTGGAGCAGATGGACGGGGTGCGGTTCGAGTATCGACCCATCGACCCCCCGAGGAGCGCGGCCTGATGCGCATCGACACGAAGTTCCCGCCGACCACCAGTGCCTACATGCAGTCCGAGGCTCGGCACCGCTGGATACTCGGACCGTTCGGCTCAGGCAAGTCCGTCGGCAGCCAGTGGGAGATCCCGCGACGAGCCGCGATGCAGAAGCCATCAACCGTTGATGGCCGGCGGAAGACACGGTTCGCGGTCATCCGTAACACGATGCCGCAGCTCCGTGACACCACGATGAAGACCTGGTTCGACTGGTTCCCAAACGGCACGCTGGGATACTACAAGGAGACCGGGAAGACCTACTATATCAAGCAGGGGGATATCGACTGCGAGGTCGTGTTCCGCGCGCTGGACGACGCTGCCGACGTGAAGAACTTGCTGTCGCTCGAGTTGACCGGCGCCTACGTGAACGAGTTTCGCGACATCCCGCGCGAGATCATCGAAGCTCTCGACGGCCGGATCGGGCGGTACCCGCGCATGAACGAGGGTGGCCCGTCGTGGGTGGGGGTCTGGGGGGACTCGAACATGCCGGATGAGGACTCCTACTGGTACTACCGGCTGAGTGGGATCGACCCGGACGATGGGAAGACCGAGGTTGACCTGAAGAAGCTCGGCGTCGAGGTGTTCATCCAGCCGCCGGCCATGCTGCGCGTCGGGGAGAAGCAGTACATCCCGAACCCGAAGGCGGAGAACATCGAGAACCTGCCGCCCGGATACTACGAGGCGCTGGTCAACGGGAAGACGGACGACTACATCCGCACCTACGTGATGTGTGAGTATGGCCGGTCTCGCGGCGGGAAGCCGGTGCATCCCGCGTTCAACCGCGATATCCACGTCGCCAAGACCCGGCTGATCCCCGACCCGAACTCGCTCCTGCTGGTGTCTGCCGACTTTGGGCTCACGCCGGCGATGGTGCTGAAGCAGCAGAACGCCTTCGGTCAGGTGCTGACGCTGGACGAGATCGTGACCTTTGGGATGGGCATCGAGCGTGCGATCGAGAGCAAGCTGCTGCCTCTGATCCGGCAGAAGTACGACGGGTTTGAGATATTCGTGACGGGTGATCCAAGCGGCGCCAGTGGGTCGCAGGCTGACGAGACTTCGTGCGCGGATATCTTCAAGCGATACTCTCGCAAGGGGCTCGGTAAGGTGAAGTTCGCCTACTCGAACAGCCCAGTGCATCGGCAGGGGGCGACGGATCATTTCCTTACCCGACTGGGTGACTTCGGGAGGCCAATGTACCAGATCGACCCAGAGTGCAAGTGGCTGA
>LNFM01001072.1_pt1 | contig 63807 bp, 60 predicted proteins | sample 596031 | NCBI WGS metagenome assembly LNFM01 (sample SAMN04254537, study PRJNA301005) | activated carbon metagenome | isolation source: dual media filters at the Ann Arbor, Michigan drinking water treatment plant | place: USA: Ann Arbor
CTCCATTCGTCATCCTTCAAGCTTTCGGCTAGTGTAAATGGCATACCACTCAATTTGTTAAAATCGGGAAGTTATTTCGTAGGCGTTCCTAAGCATGTGGATCACGCGCGTCGGGCGGAGCCTTGCCGCCTTGCATGGACATGGTTCCATGATCCATGCCACTCTCGCCGTGATTCATGTTGCTCATGCCGTCGGCTTTCCTGGAAGCCGCGTCGCCGGAGTTCATCGGAGCCGCTTTCGGCATTTTGTCTTCCGCAGCACTTTTACTCCCCTGTCCATCGCCATGGTCCATCCCCGGCATTGCCTCCATCTCCCCGGCCTTTTCTGCGGGAGGTGCTGCGGGGTCTTGTGCCCAGACAGCAGACATACTGAACGCCATCGCGGCGGCAGCGATCGTATTCCCTCGTTTATTCATCATTGCTTTCTCCGTTGTTCGATTACGCCACGCCTGTTCTGAGAGAAATTGAACGGGGATCAGGCCAGGCCACGACCACTTGGCGGAACATGCCCGCATCCATGTGCAGGAGCAGGTGGCAATGCCACGCCCAGCGACCCAGGGCGTCGGCGGTGACGAGGAAAGTGACCCGTTGCGCGGGTTGCACATTGATAGTGTGTTTGCGCACCTGAAAATGCCCGTCGGCGCTTTCCAGCTCCTGCCACATGCCATGCATGTGCATCGGATGGGTCATCATCGTGTCATTGACCAGCACCACACGCAGCCGCTCATTGTGGCGGAAATGCACCGGCGTGGATTTTCCGAACTCCAGCCCGTCGAACGACCAGGTATAACGCTCCATGTTGCCGGTAAGATGCAGTTCGATTTCCCGCTCAGGCTCGCGTTTGTCGAGCGGCCCACCGATCGTGTGCAGATCAGCATAAGTCAACACGCGGCGGCCATTGTTGCGCAGGCCGATGCCGGGATCATCCAGATTAGTGCGCGGCGTATCCACGCGCATGTCGGTGCTGGGGCCGTACTCGGTCTTGGCATGATTCACGCGCACCGTTTTCGAACCCTCAGCGTGGGCGTTGTGGTTCATTCCCGCCATGCCGGCCATCCCACCGCCGCCCATGTCGCCCATATCACCCATCATATCCCTCATGGTGAGCGGTTCGGGTTTATCCGGCGTGGGAACCGCTGCCGCCATACCAGCGCGCGTTGCCAGCGTGCCACGGACGAAGCCGGTGCGATCCATCGATTGCGCAAAAATAGTGTAGACCTCGTCATCAGGTGTCACGATGACATCATAGGTTTCGGCGACCCCGATGCGAATTTCGTCCACCGTCACCGGTTCGACGTCCTGGCCGTCGGCCTGCACCACGGTCATCTTCAGCCCCGGGATGCGCACGTCGAAAAACGTCATCGCGCCGGCGTTGATAATGCGCAGCCGCACCTTCTCACCGGGACGGAACAGCCCGGTCCAGTTACCCGTTGGCGTGACGCCGTTCATGAGGTAGATATAGGTGTAAGCGGAGATGTCGGCCAGATCGGTAGGGTTCATGCGCATCTGGTTCCACATGCGCCGCTTGTCGAGCGCGGCGGAAAGCCCCGCGCTGGCCGCTACCGCCATCCCTGGCTCTCGCGGCACTTGTGCGTCCTGCACGGCGAATACATCGCGGAAGAAGTCGACCGCCGTGGGCTGGTTGAAGTTGTAGTAATCGCCTTGTATCTTGAGCTTGTGGAGGACCCGATGCGGATCCTCATCGGTCCAGTCGGAGAGTTGTATGATGTAATCGCGATCGGCGCGGATCGGATCGCGCCCGGTAGCCGGGTCGATGATGATGGCGCCATACATGCCGCGCTGCTCCTGCATGCCGGAGTGCGAGTGGTACCAGTAGGTGCCGGTCTGCACCACCTTGAAATGATAGGTGAAGGTTTCCCCGGCGGGGATGCCTTTGAAGCTGATGCCCGGCACGCCGTCCATCTGGAACGGCAGGAGAATGCCGTGCCAGTGGATGGAGGTATCTTCGGCAAGCCGGTTATGGACTCGAATAGTGACGGTATCACCTTCCCGCCAATGTAAGGTGGGCGCGGGAATCGATCCGTTGATAGTGACAGCCATGCGCAGTGCGCCGGTGAAATTGACCGCCGTTTCCTCAATCGTCAGATCAAACTCGGTGCCGGTCAGCACGGGCGCCGTACCGGTGGCGGTATTGGCCGTTGCGCGCTCCTGCGCCCAGGCCGGCTTGAGCCACGGCGACAAGCCCAGCATGACACCCCCGACAGCAAGCCCTTGAAGGAATTGTCGGCGCGGCAGATTGGGTAATACCCTGGAGCCGCTCTCGCCATCCTTGGCTTTCGTGGTACTTGGGTGTCCTGCACGGCTTAATGGTGGAATACGTTTCATCTCGATCTGTCTCCCAGCAAGTAGATTAAGACACAATATAGCCTCAGCCCTCTGTCCCTGGCGTGACAGGTGCATTACAATTTTGTAATCGTCTTGTCATCTTGTCGACAGGCCGCTACTGCCATCCTTGGCTCTCGCGGCACTTGCGCATCCTGCACGGCGTCTGTCCGCGCTAAACTGGCTTTGTTTCTGAACTTCGCCTCACCTTACGTGGATCCCCGATGAAACTTCTGATTGTCGAAGACGAAATAAAAATCGGCGAGTATCTCCGGCAAGGGCTGGCCGAGGCCGGTTTTGTGGTAGATCTCGCCCGCAACGGCCGGAACGGGCAACATCTGGCGATGACCGGGCATTATGATCTGCTCATCCTCGACGTCATGCTGCCTGATATCGACGGTTGGCGGGTGCTGAAATCGCTGCGCGAATCGGGCAACCCGGTGCCAGTGCTGTTTCTCACCGCGCGTGACAACGTGGACGATCGCGTCAAAGGCCTGGAACTCGGCGCCGACGATTATCTGGTCAAGCCCTTTGCCTTCGCCGAGTTGCTGGCGCGGGTGCGCACCCTGCTGCGGCGCGGCACCGCCCCGACAACCGAAACGACACTCAAGATCGCCGACCTCGAACTCGATCTGGCGCGCCGCCGTGTCAACCGCACCGGGCAACGCATTCATCTGAGTGTCAAGGAATTCGCCCTGCTGGAATTACTGATGCGCCGCCAAGGTGAGGTGCTGCCGCGTTCCCTGATCGCCTCACAGGTGTGGGACATGAATTTCGACAGCGACACCAATGTCATCGACGTCGCCATCCGCCGCCTGCGGGCGAAGATCGACGATGGCTTCGAACCCAGGCTCATCCATACCGTGCGCGGCATGGGCTACATGCTCGATGCAGAGACCGGGAACTAAGCGGCCGATGCGGCGCCCTCCCTCCCTCGCACTACGCGTCACACTACTCTTCGGCATCGCCGCAGCAATCGTGTTTCCGGTATTCGGCTGGATCATCGACCGTTCCATAAACCATCATTTCAGCGATGAGGATACCGCTGAACTGCAGATCATCGCCACCGCCACACACCAGGCGCTCGAAGCCACTCGCAGCGAAGACACGCCCGCAACGCTGCAACCGCAACTCGACGCCATCCTCACCCGGTATCACAGCGCCTCGCTGTTCATCGTCACGCAAGATGGACGTTCAATCTTCGCCAGCTCTGGCCCCGGCTCTGGTCCCGATCTCTCCCTGCTGATCCGCGACGCCGTCCCTGCGTCCCCGCGCAGTTCGGTTCAGCAGTGGCGCGACACGGGCCACGCCTATCGCGTACTCATCCAGCACCCCGATCAGGGCAGCGGCCGCGCCTACACGATGGTGGCCGCCATTCTGATCGACCATCACATCCAGTTCCTCGAAGATTTTCGTCACACCCTGTGGCTCATGACCGCCAGCGCCATCGTGCTCATGAGCCTGCTCGGCTGGATCGCGGTGCGGTGGGGACATGCGCCGCTGCATCGGATCGTCACCCAGATCCGACAGATCAGCGCCAATGAACTGAATACGCGCATCGCCCCGGAAACAGTACCGGTGGAACTCGCCGATCTGGCAATGTCCTTCAATGAAATGCTCGGCCGCATGGAAGAAGCCTTTGTCCGGCTCTCGAATTTTTCCGCCGATATCGCGCATGAACTGCGCACGCCCGTCACCAACCTGATGACGCAAACCCAGGTCGCTCTCTCCCAGTCCCGCAGCCTCGACGAATACCGCGAGACCCTCTACTCCAACAGCGAAGAATTCGAACGCATGGCACAGATGATCGGCGACATGCTCTTTCTGGCACAGGCAGACAACGGCCTGTACACGCTGAACGCGATTACCGTCGATCTGCACAAGGAAGTACAATCGCTCTTCGAATATTATGAAGTCTGGGCGGATGAACGCCATGTGACACTGGCGCTGGAAGGCGCCACCACGGTCCCGGGTGACCGGTTGATGTTACGGCGAGCACTGAGCAACCTTCTGTCCAACGCGATCCGTCACACGCCCACCGGCCAAACCGTACGGGTAACACTTGAATCCAGCGCCCGCGATGCGTTCGGCATTATTGTCGAAAATCCCGGCACCCCCATACCGCCCGAGCACCTGCCCAGATTGTTCGACCGCTTTTACCGCGTCGATCCTTCACGACAGCGCGGCGGCGAAGGGACAGGGCTGGGGCTGGCAATCGTCAAATCCATCGTGGATGCGCACGGCGGCAGAATTGAAGTGAAGTCCACCGATGATTGCACAATATTTCGAATTACGTTCCCTGGCTGATATGGGCTGTATTTCACGAATAGACATTTTTACTTCCCCCGTGACTTTGCATAGGCGAATTTATTTCAAACAACCAAAAGGCCGCCCTCGCCTGCCAAGGGTGATGTAAACTCCAGTAAATGACCAAGCTTATAAATCCCTCCTGGAACCCGCAATTTGTTTTTTGTTCACCGATGTTCGAACCATTGATTGCATTCGCGCACAAACTTGCGGTTTTCAAGGATGGCTGGCCGAACCTGGATGATTACCAAGCTCTGTTGACACAACATCCTGAACCGATCCTGACGCAGAGTGGCATCCCACTCAGAATTGCTGCGCAAGGCCCGCGACCGGTGGGTCTTGAAGAACAATATGCGTCGCGAATTTATCTGACAGGCGAGATACAAACCCGCGTCGCCAACTGGCACGATTTTTTTCAACTGCTGACGTGGCTAACCTTCCCCAAAACCAAGGCGGCAATCAATGCCATTCACCATCAGGCTGCCACAAAGCGTTTTGCGGGTGCCACAGAGAGCGGTCGCCGCTCCCCGATCGAAAACATGTTATCGCTGTTTGACGAAGGTGGCGCGATTGTCGTGTGTTCTGATGCGGATCTGCTGCAAATGATCCGTGAATTTGACTGGAAAAATCTGTTCTGGCAAGATCGCGCAACGCTGATTGAGAAAATGAATTGCATCATCTTCGGTCATGCGCTATATGAAAAAGCCTTAACGCCATATGTTGGAATGACAGCAAACAGCGTGCTGCTACCGGTCGACCCAGATTTTTTTTATAAAGTTATGGATGAAAAAATAAAGACTATTGATGATCTGTTATCAACACTCTTTATTAATGGCAGTAACTACCAATCCCCTCAAGCACTGTCGCCCTTCCCTATCCTCGGCATGCCCGACTGGGATACGCGCAACGCGCAAGAAAACTATTATGACAATACTGGCTATTTTCGGGCAGGACGCAATACTGTTCGCTTAACAACCCCCCGTTCGCCCTGAGCCTGTCGAAGGGTTCTGGATGTGCGGCGGGTGGTTCGATAGGGCTCACCACGAATGGTTAAACGAACCGTATTGGGGCAGCGCGCCAAACGCGGTTAAGGCGGCAACCCTGTGATACGCCCGCTGTGTGGGCTACTCGGGACAAACAGGTGTTGGGTCGCCATTAATAAAAGCACGTTTTGCGGCGGGTGTCAGACATTTGATTGCATATTCCTTGCGTAAAGCTGCGCCATGATCAGCGGCGGATTCTTTATAAACCAACACTACTGGCCCTCGTGCGCGCGTGTATTTTGCGCCTGTGCCCGCATTATGCTGCGCCAAACGTGCATCTATATCTTTTGCAACGCCAGTATATAAACTATTATCCGCGCATTGCACAATATAAACGTACCAGGCATCCATCACTTACACCACCTCGCCGTCTTCACTCATTCGCATTTAAAGGCGATTTGCCCAATGCAGTGTTTGATGCTGATTTTTTTGTTCAGGATAATCTCGTTCATATGTTGTAAAAGCTCCCACTACGCAAACCCTCAGCCAACAACTCTGCCCGTTCTTCATTAAGCTTCTGATACAAGGACAACACCAGCATTTCAAATTCATCCGCTGCGTAATCATCGGCACAAAAAATCCGCCGTTCAGCCATAATGATTTCCTTTTGAAACACCGTGGACACCTGACGCAGATTGACCAGATCCACGTCCTTTTTCAGCAGGGATTCAAGCGCAAAATGCCATTCACTCATCACCAGCGCCCCCGCCTTTTTTGCCTCGTCGGGCGGCAGCAACAGGGCGATATCCACGTCACTATCAGGCCATTCATTTTCGGTGCCGTAAGAGCCGAAGAGATAAATTGCCTGTGTGGCGGGGTAAGCTGCCAGAAGAGTGCTGATAATGCCTTCTATGGTTTTCACTCCATTTTTCATCATATTGCCCGTGACTATCGCTTTATGTGATAATTCGTATTAGATACGGTGCTGGAATGCACCTTTACTTGGCTGATCGTGCTACGCTTACTGCACTTGTTAAGCCTCAATTTCTCCACGCTCGTGATGCTTTTGCTACCCCGATCATCGCTGACAAATCCTTGCTCTTGTCAAAGTCCCGTGTGACAACACTCAACACCTGTTGATTCATAAGTGCCAACTCCCTGAAAGGCATTGGCGATTGTTGGTTTGACACCTTAATGTATGCGACAATTCGGCCGAAATAAAAGCGGTAGGCGTTAATGCCGCTCCACTGCTCGCGGACGGGATTCATTAGCACCTGAGTAAAATAGTCGTGTTCTTCTGTCGCAGTCCAGCAAGACAAGACTGCGGAAAATATGCCAGATACCGGTTGTTCAGGCACTGAAACCGCGTTGGCGGCTACTGATTCATAGGGGCCAAGGCGAACACGATCATAGTATGGTTGTGTTGAGACGGATGCTCGCCAAAGGGTGGCAACCAGAAACCGCAGAAGCAATTCCTGATCTATATCACGAGCCTGAAATGCAACTGATGTACCCTGATGATTTATAGGCTGAAAGAGTTCTTCGAATCGATTTAAAAAAACATCAATCCCATAGCTGTCAACGCTACTGAATTTTGATTCGCAATCTTCACAAAGAATACCTTGGTCATATACGCCAATTTGTGAACGCTTTGGATAATGGCCTCGTAAATTCGTAATGAGTAATGGTATTTCACCCCCTGCACGCAAAGCACGAAAAAATGCCTCAGGCACTATATGAGCCTTAACGAGATTGCGATCTTTTGAACACAGGCGGCATAATGCCATATGAGGCCCAATTTATTATTAGGTACCTTTACTGTATGTTAGTATCATACGCAAAATACCCTGCGTCAATGAATCTCGACATAAAATTCAGTAAGTTACTGTGCTTCCATGTTGCTTTACCCTCTTTGGCCCATTACAAGGAACTCGGTATTGTTACAAAGCGTCACTTTCAAACCCTACCCCACCTAAGGTGCTCTAATAAGGTGTATTGTCATTTCGACCAACGGGAGAAATCTTTTGCCCGGGAAGCGGATACAATCCCAGCATTATAAGATTTCTCCCGTTGGTCGAAATGACACATGCGGGCGTCTCCAAGCCCGACAGGAGGCTGTGTTACAATTACACCCCTTTTACTTAGCCACAAACTCACTACACCAACACTATGACCCCCGCCCTTTCCCTACACAATCTCACCAAGGTTTACAAGAACGGCATTACGGCGCTGCACAGCATTGATCTGGAAGTGGCACCGGGGGATTTTTTTGCTTTATTGGGGCCGAATGGGGCAGGCAAGTCTACAACGATTGGGATTGTTTCTTCGCTGGTCAACAAGACCGGCGGCACGGTGCGGGTGTTTGGGCATGATATTGACACTGATCTGGCGGCGGCCAAGGCGTGTATTGGGTTGGTGCCGCAGGAATTTAATTTTAATATCTTCGAACCGGTGGTGGAGATTCTGGTTAATCAGGCCGGGTATTATGGCATTCCGCGCCGGGTGGCGTTTGAGCGTGCCGAACGCTACCTGAATCAGCTTGGGTTGTGGGAGCGGCGTCATGATCAGGCGCGCATGTTGTCGGGCGGAATGAAGCGGCGTTTGATGATTGCGCGGGCGCTGGTTCACGAGCCGCGCTTGCTGATTCTCGACGAACCGACGGCGGGCGTGGATATTGAAGTTCGCCATTCGATGTGGAGTTTTCTTGCTGAGATCAATGCGGCAGGTACGACGATTATCCTCACCACGCACTATCTGGAAGAGGCCGAGCGGCTGTGTCGCAACATCGCTATTATTGATAATGGGCGCATCGTTGAAAACACCAGTATGCGCCAGTTGCTCAATCGCATGAACTCGCACACGCTGGTGCTGGATCTGGCGCATCCACTCGCAGCCCTGCCCAACCTGCCGGGCTTTACTGCTTGTCGCATTGATGATCTTACGCTGGAAGTGGAAGTGCCGCGTGACGCCAATATCAACACACTGTTTGCGGTGCTCTCTACGCACGGCATCAAGGTGAACAGCCTGCGTAATAAAACCAACCGGCTCGAAGAACTGTTCATTGGGTTGGTGGGCAACAAGGAAGATGCGGCATGAATGGGCGTGCGCAGTATATTGCTTTTCGGGCGATTCTGATCAAAGAAGTGCTGCGTTTTACGCGCATTTGGATTCAGACTATTTTGCCGCCGATGATTACAACGACGCTGTATTTTGTGATCTTTGGCCGCCTGATCGGTAGCCAGGTGGGTGATGTGCATGGCTTCGGTTACATGGAGTACATTGTGCCGGGATTGATTTTGATGACGGTGATTACCAATTCCTTTGCGAATGTGGTGTCATCTTTTTATGGTGCTAAATTCCAGCACAATATCGAAGAAATGCTGGTGGCGCCAGTACCCAATTATTTAATCCTGCTGGGCTTCATCGGCGGCGGGTTGGCGCGCGGTCTGGCGGTGGGGCTGGCTGTGACAATCGTGGCGCTGTTCTTTACGCCTATACCGCTGCATAACCTGTGGGTGGCAGTGTCGGTGCTGATGCTCACCAGCATCTTGTTTTCGCTGGCGGGCATCATTAACGGGATTTACGCCAAGAGCTTTGATGACATTTCAGTGATTCCCACGTTCGTGCTGACGCCACTGACGTATCTGGGCGGGGTGTTTTATTCGGTGTCCATGCTGCCACCCGTGTGGCAGGCGATCTCGCTCGCCAACCCGATTTTGTATATGGTCAACGCGTTTCGTTATGGCTTGCTGGGCGTGTCTGATGTGAATCTGGGTGTTGCATATCTGGCGATTCTGGGTTTCATCGCGGGATTGTTCGGCTTTGCCCTGCACCTGCTCAATCGCGGCTATGGTATTCGTTCATAGCGGCACTTGCACATCCGTGTGCGGCAGCGTGACCAGGATTTTATCGACACGATTACCGTCCATATCCATTACTTCAAAGTGCATACCCTCCCACTCAAAACGATCTGCGGTGGCAGGCACACGCCCCAGGTAGGTCATGATGAAGCCACCCAGAGTATGATAGTGACGGCTTTCTTCGCCGGGAAGTTTATCCCCGATATCCATGAGTTCACGGAATTCATCGACAGGCATCATGCCATCCACCAGCCACGAGCCATCACTGCGCTGCACCGCCAGCGGTTCTTCTGAATCAGCAAGTGAAGGCATGCCCCCGACGATAGCTTCAAGCACGTCATTAAGCGTAATCAAACCCTGGATGTCACCATATTCATTCACCACCATGCCAATATGAGTGCCGGTTTTTTTGAACAGTTCCAGTACTTTCAATACGTGCATGCTCTCGGGTACAAACAAGGGATGATGCAGCGCGGATTTGAGATCCATCGGTTTACCCGCCAGCGAACTCAACATGAGATCCTTGACGTGGACAATGCCCAGAAAATTATCCAGCGTGCCCTGCTTCACGGGAAAACGCGAATGGGCGCTTTCCGTCATCTTCAGTAGTGTTTCTTCCAGTGGGTCATCAAAATCCAGCCAGGCGATCTGTGTGCGCGGTGTCATGATGGTGTTGATGCGCCGCTCACCGAGGCTGAATACGCGTTCCACCATATCCTGTTCGGCCTCTTCGAACATACCCGCCCGCGTGCCTTGCTCCATTAACACCTTGATTTCTTCTTCAGTGACGGGCGGTTCGGTAGACTCGCGCATGCGCAGTAAGCCCAGCACGAGATCGGTCGAAGAACCCAGCAGACGCACAATCGGCGTAGCCATGACTGCCAGCATGCGCATGGGTTTGGCAACAAACGCGGCGATGCGCTCGGGATTATTTAACGCCAGGCGCTTGGGCACCAGTTCACCGATAATGATCGAGAAAAAGGTAATTACCAATACCACGATACCCAGCGCAATAGCCTCCGCGTAGGGCATTAGCGTGGGGAAGGGTAATGTGTTCAACACCAGCGCCAATTCTTCAGCAATTGTGGCGCCGCCAAAGGCGCCCGCCAGGATACCGATAAGAGTGATGCCTACCTGAATAGTGGATAGCAAATCATTGGGGGCATTGGCGAGATCAAGGGCGGCACGCGCATTATCGTCTCCCTCATTGGCGCGCTGCTGCAAGCGCGCCTTGCGCGACGAGACCACAGCCATTTCCGACATGGCAAACAGACCGTTGATCAGGATGAGCACAACGATGAATAATATTTCTAGATATATTTCGGACATTTATTTTAATAAACTAATAAGTAACATTAAATATTTCAAATTTAATGTCATTCTCATTGTAACTTAAAGTGCGTTTATTGTCATCCGAACGAAGCGACGACTACAAGAACAGTTGCTGAGAGTCTTGCTTAAAATTTCTCCCCCGCTTTCGCGGGGGACTGAAGGCTACTTGAAGCGACATCACAAAGCGCGAAATGATAACAACAAAAGTGCTTTCATTTACTCATCACACCCATTCCCGCACATCCACAAAATGCCCCGCCACCGCCGCAGCAGCGGCCATCGCCGGGCTGACTAAATGGGTGCGTCCGCCAGGCCCCTGGCGACCTTCGAAGTTACGGTTAGAGGTCGACGCGCAGCGTTCACCCGGCTCGAGTTTGTCCGCGTTCATTGCCAGGCACATTGAACAGCCCGGCTCGCGCCATTCAAAACCCGCATCGCGGAAAATCTGATCCAGACCTTCGGCTTCTGCCTGACGCTTTACCAGGCCGGAACCGGGTACTACCATGGCCAGTTTTACATTGCCCGCTACCTTGCGGCCCCGCACTACGCTGGCCGCCGCGCGCAAGTCTTCAATGCGCGAGTTGGTGCAGGAGCCGATGAATACTTTGTCGATGTGGATGTCGCTTATCGCCATGCCTGCCGTGAGACCCATGTAATGCAACGCATTCCTGATGCCTTCGCGCTTCACGGCGTCGGGCGCAGCATCGGGATCGGGCACACGACCATCGATTGCCACCACCATTTCTGGCGAGGTGCCCCAGGTGACTTGTGGCTGGATGGTAGCGGCGTCGACATGCAGCACGCGGTCAAATTTCGCATCGGCATCGCTACGCAATTCACGCCAGTGACTGACGGCTTGATCCCAGGTGTCGGCCTTGGGGCTGTAGGGTCGGCCACGCACGTATTCGATGGTCTTTTCATCCACCGCTATCATGCCAGCGCGGGCACCCGCTTCAATCGCCATGTTGCACACGGTCATGCGCCCTTCCATGGACAGTGCGGTAATGGCGTCGCCACCAAACTCAATGGCGTAGCCGTTGCCTCCGGCCGTACCGATGCGGCCAATGATCGCCAGCACAATATCTTTGGCGGTGACGCCGGCGCCCGCGTGCCCGTCAACACTAATCAACATGTTCCTGGATTTCTTCTGGATCAAACACTGCGTGGCAAGCACATGCTCGACTTCCGAGGTGCCAATGCCGTGCGCCAACGCGCCAAACGCGCCGTGCGTAGAGGTATGCGAATCGCCGCACACCACCGTCATGCCCGGCAACGTGGCGCCCTGTTCCGGCCCGATAACATGCACAATGCCCTGCCGCAAGTCGTTCATCTTGAATTCGGTGATGCCGAATTCTTCGCAGTTCTTGTCCAGTGTTTCCACCTGGATGCGCGATACCCGGTCAGCAATGCCATGACGACGATCCGTGGTCGGCACGTTGTGGTCCGCCACCGCCAGATTGGCAGACACGCGCCATGGCGCACGCCCCGCCAGGCGTAGCCCATCAAAAGCTTGCGGCGAGGTGACTTCGTGTACCAGGTGGCGGTCTATGTATAACAGGCACGTGCCATCCTCGTTGCTGCGCACCACATGCGCGTCCCACAATTTATCGTATAAGGTCTTTCCGGCCACGTTTCTCAACCCCGCTGTATCCACAGTAAAACACTAATATTACGCGAGATAGGGGCATTACACAAAACTCAGCGTAGCTTGTTAATCACGGGTGGCATCACGGGTGGCATCACAGGTAGAATAGATGGTTATAATTTTACAGGTTTAGTATATGGCAGCTCAGATTATAGACGGCAAGGCCATTGCGGCGGAGCTTCGCAACACCATCAAAAATAGTGTTGCGCAACGCCTGGCGCGTCACCAGCGCGCCCCAGGCCTGGCGGTAGTGCTGGTGGGTAGTGACCCTGCCTCACAGGTGTATGTGGGCAGCAAGCGCCGCGCATGCAATGAGGCGGGCATTTTTTCCAGGAGCTTTGACCTGCCCGCCGACACCACCCAGGCAACTCTGCTCGCGTTGCTTGACGAACTGAACGCCGACCCCGCCATTGACGGCATTCTGGTGCAACTGCCACTGCCTGCACACATTGACACCGAAACCATTATTGAACGCATCCACCCTGATAAAGACGTGGACGGTTTTCACCCTTATAACGTCGGCAGGCTGGCGCTGCGCCTGCCCGCCCTGCGCCCCTGCACGCCGCACGGTGTGATGACGCTGCTGGCGAGCACCGGGCAAAACCTCAAGGGCAAAGAGGCGGTGGTGGTGGGCGCCTCCAACATTGTGGGGCGCCCCATGTCGCTGGAACTGCTGTTGGCAGGGTGTACCGTAACCATCTGCCACCGCTTTACGCAAAACCTTAATGTTCATGTGCAACGTGCTGATATTATGGTAGTTGCCGTGGGGAAACCAGGCTTCATCAAGGGGCAATGGATTAAACCCGGCGCCACCGTGATTGACGTGGGCATTAACCGCGATATCATGGGTCAGATTATCGGCGATGTAGAGTTTGACAGCGCCGCCCAACGCGCCGCATGGATCACCCCCGTCCCCGGCGGTGTCGGCCCAATGACCGTGGCGACGTTATTGCAGAATACATTGTATGCAGCGGAGCGCTCGGGGCGTTAAAAATTACCCGTTTCAGGATTAAGCGTTTAACGAACAATTCCGCGCGTGGTATTTCTCAGAAACTCCACCCAGCGTGTCACTTCCGGGCAATCCTGCTCTAACTCCCGAAGCTTTTCCAGCGCCTGTTCAACCGTATAATTCGAACGATAAAGAATTTTATAGGCGCGACGTAATTGACTAATGCTATCCGGGCTAAAGCCGTGCCGCTTCAAACCTTCAGTATTCAAACCATGTGGCCTCGCCATATGGCCTGACACCATCAAATAGGGAGGCACATCTTTGGAAATTGCACTGGCCATCGCTGTAAATGCGTAAGCGCCTACGATGCAAAACTGATGCACCAACGTAAACCCACCCAAAATCACATAATCCTGAACAGTCACGTGGCCGGCAAGTGAAGCATTATTGGCAAACACGATGCCGTCACCAATAATACAGTCATGCGCGATATGCACATAGGCCATAATCCAGTTATTACTGCCTATACGCGTAATGCCGCCACCTTGTGCGGTGCCGCGATTAATGGTGCAACCTTCGCGTATTACGTTGCCGTCACCTATTTCAAGAAAGGTCTTTTCACCCGCATATTTCTTATCTTGCGGCACCGCGCCGATGGAAGAAAATTGGTAAATTTTATTGTTACGGCCAATACGTGTGGGGCCACTGATGACCACATGGGGGGCGATCCAGGTGTTTTCACCCACCTCCACATCCGCGCCAATGATGGAATATGCGCCTACGCTCACGCCGCTGGCGAGCCGGGCACCCGGGTCAATAATAGCGGTAGGATGAATCAAGACCCCAGCTTCCTTGCCGCGCACATTAATTCCGCACTGGCAACCACTTCACCGTCCACTTTCGCAGCCGCATAAAATTTCCAGACGCTATGGATAACGCGAATCACCTCCACTTCAAGCCTTAACTGATCACCGGGCATCACCGGTTGCTTGAAACGTGCCTTATCAATGCCCACAAAATAATAGAGCGTGCCATCAGAGGGCTTGGTGTCAGTAGTGCGGAAGGCGAGAATACCAGAGGCCTGCGCCAGCGCTTCCAGTATCAATACTCCGGGCATGATGGGATGTTGTGGGAAATGCCCCTGGAAAAATGGCTCATTAAAGGTGACATTTTTCAAACCCACTAATGATTTACCCGCCTCATAACTGAGTACCCGGTCAATCAGCAGGAAGGGATAACGGTGCGGAAGATACTTAAGCACCTCATGAATATCAAAAGATTCCAAGATTGTATCCTTCTCTGTAGTTTTACCGGGGGCATCGCCGCATTTCAGGCTGATCGTGTGACCGTTATTTTTTCGGCTTCGCCGAGGCGGCGGGCGCTGATGTATCCTTGGCTTTTTCGCGTAAGCGCTGCATGGCCTTTTCGGTTAAATCGGTTTTGGGACTGGCGTATGCTACGCCGTCAAAGAAAATAAGATCATAATTTTCTTCTTTACCGATCGACTGGATAATTTCACGGACGATCTGCTGAAGTTTGGCCAGTTCCTCATTGCGCCGCATGGTTAAGTCTTCACGATAAGAATCCTGTTCACGGCTGATATCACGTTTACGTACGACAATATCACGCTCCATTTTGCTACGCTCCGCTTCCGTCAGCGTGGCACCATCCTTGGCAAGTTTATCCTCCAGTTGCTTGAGTTCTTTCAGATCCGCCTGCATCTTGTTACGGCGCGGGGTAAACTCCTGCTCCATCCTGGTGCTGGCGCTTTCTGCCTGGGGGGATTTTTCCAATAACTCAGAGGCACTGATATAACCCAGCTTTGCTTCGGCTGCAGCAGTGGTGGTATACAGAGGCATAACTAAAGCAAGACATGTACCGATAAATATAATCTTTTTCAAGGTTCGTACTCCATCATTAAATTTCAGAAAAATGTTCCCAACGAGAACTGGAAGGATTGCGTAGAATCACCTTCTTTACTGTTCAGTGGTTTTGACAAGTTAAACGTCAGGGGGCCTAAAGGAGACAACCAGATCGCCGAAACACCTACTGAATAACGCAGAGCTTCTGTGTCAATCTGCTCTACACTAGGGTAAACACTGCCCGCATCAAAAAAAGCGCTCATGCGAAAGGATTTGCTATCTTCAAGAAACGGCGCGGGAAAAATCACTTCGACATTCCCTACCAGTTTTACGGTGCCGCCCACCGCCCGATCACCCTCCCTCGCTCCCAGGCTGTTAGCCTGATAACCTCGCACAGAGTACGCTCCACCTGCATAAAACCGTTCAAAAAACGGTAGCTCGGTGGTCTTGCCATAACTATCGCCATAAGCCAACTCACCATTTAACAACAGGGTGAGATTGCGCGTCAATGGATAATAGACCTGGGTACGTGATGAAACTTTGTAAAATTCCAGCCCACTGCCCGGCAATGCAATTTCAGAAGACAGGTTCTGCAACATGCCCCGGTCAGCAAAGATAGCGCGATTGCGGGTGTCGTGCGACCATCCCAGCGACAATTTGATTATATCAAAAGTATCCGCATTTGCATTAATGAAGTCGATATAAGACGGCGGCGTAAAGGCGGTGGTTTTGATAAAAGTATTCTCATAATCAAGGCTTAATCGCCCGGTATCGTGCTCGGAAAGCGGAAAACCATAATTAACGCCTGCACCAAAGACATCTGAAGTAAAACTGCCCACATTCAGGCGGGTTGCATCAGTTTGCCTGAAAAACCCACGAAAACCGCGACTTACCCCATCTTCCGTATAATATGGATTAGTATAGGCAAAACTGTAGACGGTATTGACCCGGCTATTGTTAATTTCGGCGCTGATGCGTTTGCCGCTCCCCAAAAAATTGTCCTGGGTAATGCTGGCGCTGAGCAGCAAACCTTGCACCTGTGAAAACCCGACCGCCGCAGTCAAGGTGCCAAGCGATCGCTCGGTGACGCTGACGTTGACATCTACCTGGTCAGGCGCGCCGGGCACCGCCGGGGTTTCGATATTGACATCCTGAAAATATCCCAATCTTTGCAAGCGTATTCGTGAGCGGTTGATTTTGTCGGTGGTCAATAAGCCGCCTTCCATTTGGCGGAGTTCACGCCGTATCACTTCATCGCGTGTTTTGGTATTGCCTTCAATATTAATGCGACGCACATAGATACGTTTAGCAGGATCAATAGCAAACGTGACGATGACACGATTATTCTGCTTATCAATTTCCGGCACGGGATTGACGTTGGCAAAGGCATACCCTTCAACGCCCAAACGTTCGGCAATTTGGGATGAGCTTTCAGTGACGGCCTTGCGCGAAAATACAGTGCCTGCAGACAATGTAATAAGCTTGCGTAATTCGGCCTCACTCACCACAAGATCACCTGCCAGCTTGACCTCGCTAACGGTAAACTGTTCGCCTTCGGTAACATTGATAGTGATATAAACACTACTTTTGTCTGGGGAGATAGACACGGGCGTAGAATCAATATTGAAATTGATATAGCCCCGATCCAGATAATATGAACGCAGCGTTTCCAGATCAGCGGCCAGCTTTTGCTTTGAATATTGATCACTGCTGGTAAAAAATGAAAACAGGGTGTCAGTGCTTAATTCGAAGTTTTTTATCAGATCTTTATCGCTGAACACCTGATTGCCTACGATGTTAATATGGGCGATTTTGGCGGACGTGCCTTCCGTTATGTCAATGCCCAGATCGACGCGGTTAAGGTCGAGGGGCTTAACCGATACCTTGATTTTGACGCCATATTTGCCCTGGCTGAAATACTGCCGTTGCAACTCGCGCTCTACCTTGTCAAGCGCGGAACGATTAAGCACATCGCCTTCCACCAAGCCAATCTGCTTCATTGCCTTGGTCAAGTCTTCTGATTTTATATCCTTGTTGCCGACAATTTTGATGCTGGCAATGGTAGGCCGTTCTTTGAGGACAATAACCAGCACGTCACCCTCGCTCGCCAGCCGTACATCTTCAAAAAATCCAGTCTTGAACAAGACGCGGATCGCTTCCGCAGAGCGGGCATCATCCAGCGTTTCGCCTACACTTACCGGCAAATAATTAAATACTGTGCCGGGGGAAATGCGCTGCAATCCATCCAGCTTGATCTCTTTGATAACAAAGGGAGTGATGGCCCATGCCAGTGGCGATGCCAGCAACATTGGCCCCAGCATCAATAATGGGCCCACTCGCTGAAACCAGCCCTTAATAGATGGCATAGATGGCGAGAAAAAACAGATCCTTCTTGTGCAAACTCTCATTTAATTATCCAGACTTTTTGATGAATTAAGTTTTCGTGATTACTGCGGGCCAAACAAACGCGTAAGATCATTATAAAAGGCAAAAATCATCAGCGTTCCGAGCAACGCAATCCCCACCCGCTGGCCTAATATCTGGGCATCATCTGAGACCGGGCTACCCTTTACTGCTTCAATAAGATAGTACATAAGGTGTCCACCATCCAGCAGCGGGATCGGCAACAGATTGAGCACCCCCAGGCTAATGCTGACAATCGCCAGAAAACCCAGAAACGCCACGAACCCGGCATCCGCAGAAGAGCCGGCATATTGCGCGATACTGATAGGGCCACTGAGATTGGTTGCCGAGAGCATGCCGGTGATCATTTTATATAACATGCGCAGTGTCAACACTGACATATCCCAGGTTTTTATTATCGCTGGCATGATAGCTTCGCCGGGCGAATAACGTAATATTGACTGTAATTCTGCGGGTAATTCATCGGGCACTTTCACGCCCACGCCAATGCGTCCAATCGTGCCGTCTTTGGTCGTCACGGCAGCGGGGCGCACCTGAAATACCTGACGCTCAAGCGCCCTGCCAGCATCTGTAACACGGCTCCGCTCAATGTCGACGCGTATCATCTGGTTGGCGCGGGGACGCACATACGCTACCCAAGCATCCCAATCAGCAACTGGCTGCCCATCCACGGCGATGATTTTATCACCCACCTGTAAGCCCGCCTGTTGCGCGGGGCCACCCTCTTCAAGTTGCCCCAAAATGGCAGGCAGTTTCGGGCGAGACGGTGTAATGCCAATACTTTCCAGCAGATTTCCCTGATCCAGATCGCTGCCGGTGATGGTGGTTAAGTTCAGGTTACGTATCACATCACGTTGAGCACTATCACGCACCTTGATCGTTACCGCCTGCTGTTCCAGCGCTCTATCCAGCATGGACAACACCACGGTTTCCCAAGTGGGAGTGATTTTGCCATTCACTTCGACTATGACATCACCCACCTGTAAACCGCTGCTGTGCGCGATAGAGTTGGGTGCCACCATACCGACCACCGGCTTAAGACCGCTGATGCCGATAATGAAAATCGCCCAATAAACCAGAATGGCCAATAAAAAATTAAACAGCGGACCCGCAAACACAATCGCAAAGCGGCTGCGTAACGGCTGGCGGTTAAAGGCGCGATGCAATTCATGCGGCGCCACTGGCGCTTCGCGCTCGTCGAGCATTTTGACATAGCCGCCCAGGGGAATAGCCGCGATGACATATTCGGTGTTATCGACTTTGCCGTGATGTGTCCACAAGGGTTTGCCAAAGCCGATCGAGAAGCGCAGCACTTTCACGCCCATTTTTCGCGCCACCCAATAATGGCCGAACTCGTGGATGGTGATCAGTATGCCGAGCGCCACGATGAAGAAAAAAACCGACGACAACACGGTATTCATCATATCGCGCCACGCCCTTGCAGCACATTCGCGCCACGTGATTGCATCGCGTCCGCGATAGAACGCTGTGCGCTTTCGCGCGCTAAAGCGTCATCTGCCAATACCACTTCCAGGGAGATAGCCGCGTGCGCGGAAACATTCGCCAGCGTGGTTTCGACCACCGCAGCAATCGCTGTGAATTTTAATTTACCCGCGAGAAACGCCGCCACCGCGACCTCATTTGCCGCATTCAAAATCGCGGCGGCGGTGCCGCCTGCCTGCATCGCCTCATAGGCGAGTCGCAAACAGGGAAAACGTGTCAGATCCGGCCGCTCAAAATCCAGACGGCCAATGTCAAAAAGATTCAAGGGTGTAACTCCTGAGTCAATACGTTCTGGCCACGCCAACGCATAAGCAATCGGCGTGCGCATATCCGGGCTGCCCAACTGCGCCAGAATCGAACCATCTTTATATTCAACCATAGAGTGAACAACACTTTGCGGATGCAGCACCACTTCAATCCTGTCAGGAGTGGCATTAAATAACCAGCACGCCTCAATAACTTCCAGCCCTTTGTTCATCATCGTTGCGGAATCCACCGATATTTTACGCCCCATCACCCAGTTAGGGTGTGCGCAGGCCTGATCAGGGGTTACATCGTGAAGTTTGGACAATGCAAGGGTACGAAAAGGTCCGCCAGAAGCGGTGAGCAAAATACGCTGCACACCGGCAGCATCCAGACCAGCGGTGATGTCGGTGGGCATGGATTGAAAAATAGCATTATGTTCACTGTCCACCGGCAATAACTCGGCATTATGGCGCCGGATTTCATCCATGAAAATCTGCCCCGCCATGACCAGGGCTTCCTTGTTGGCCAGCATCACGCGCTTACCCGAGCGCGCTGCCGCCAGCGTCGGCAACAAACCTGCCGCGCCGACAATGGCCGCCATGACGTAATCCACCTGCGGCAAGGCGGCAACGGTTTCCAGCCCGGTGATGCCCGACAGGATTTCAATATCAGGATGCTGCGGATGCAGCCTGGCGCGCAGACGTTGCGCGGCATCCGCATCGGCCATCACCGCATAGGCGGGGCGATGCGCCAGGCATTGCTGGTAAAGCCTTTCGACATCATTATTAGCGGTGAGTGCGACGATATGGTAACGATCGGGGTGACGTGATAAAACATCCAGTGTGCTGACACCGATCGAGCCGGTAGCGCCCAACACGGTAATCCCAATCAACCCACCGACTCCATCAAGATCAACCCGGCAGTAAAGATGGGAGCCGCCGCCGTCAGGCTATCGATACGATCCATGATGCCACCGTGCCCTGGCAAAAGATTACTGCTGTCTTTTACGCCGACCCGCCGTTTAAACATGCTTTCAAATAAATCCCCCACCACTGAAAATGCTACCGTGATAACACACAGTGAAACAAACATCGGCAGTTTTTCAGCGCCAATGCCCAGAAAATGTCCGCCGGTTAATGAGAGAATCAGCGCTATTGACAGCGCGCCCCACACCCCTTCCCAGGTTTTACCGGGGCTGACATTCGCAGCCAGTTTGTGAGTGCCAAAGTAACGCCCGGCAAAATAAGCGGCAGTATCAGCCAGCCACACCAGCACCATCAAAAACAGCACATAATGTGGCCCATAACCCTTCCCGCCATGCAGGATCACTAACGCCATCCATGCCGGCACTACCACGAATGCACCGGAAATACCCCCCACCGCCCAATTAGGGGGTATTGCTGAAGGACGAGAATTAAACCACATCACCATCACCAGACCCACTAACCATCCGGCCGCCCCCACATAGGTTACGATCAAAAAACCCTCTGGCACAAAGCCCGCCGTCCACATCAGCGGCAGCACCAGCATGACATATACCCAGCGATCCCAGAACGGTTCAATACCCATCAAACCCGCCCATTCCCACAAGCCAATGACAGCAATCAAACCCAGCACAATGGCAAACACGCCGTTAGGTAGAAACAAAATCGCAGCCACCATGAGCGGAATCAGCAGTGCGGCCGTCAACAAACGTTGCTTAAGCACGGGTATCCTCTCCAGGGGGTGTTTTCGGGGGTATGGTCGTAGCCTGTTTTTCAAGCTCTACCTGATCTCCCGTACGCCCAAAACGGCGTTGCCGTTTTGAAAAGGACATCAGGGCATCCTCAAAAAGACTGGCGCTAAAATCCGGCCATAAGGTATCGGTAAAATAAAATTCTGTGTAGGCAAGTTGCCACAACAAAAAATTGCTGATGCGCTCTTCGCCGCCCGTGCGAATAAACAAATCCGGTTCCGGCAATCCCGCCATTGACAAATGTTGCTCCAGGGTCTCTTCAGTGATCTGTGACACCGTCATTTGCTGCGCCTGCACCTTTTGCGCAACTGCCCGGGCAGCTTGTGCAATATCCCAACGCCCACCATAATTAGCCGCTATCACCAGTGTCAGGCCAGAATTAGCGGCTGTGAGCCGCTCCGCTTCAATAATTTTTTCTTGCAGCTTCCCGGAAAATCCACCGCGCTCGCCAATAATTTTCAGCCGCACCTTGTTCTCATGCAAACGGCGGGTTTCACGTCCCAGCGCCGTCAAGAACAGATCCATCAGCAAACTTACCTCAGATTGGGGGCGTCGCCAGTTTTCACTGCTGAATGCAAACAGGGTCAACACTTCAATGCCGTGCTGACCACAAACCCGCACAGCGTTACGGACAGTTTCTACCCCCGCACGATGTCCGGCGATACGCGGTAAAAAACGCTTCTTTGCCCAGCGGCCATTACCATCCATGATCATTGCCACATGGCGCGGAATTGATTCTATGCGGCGGGCATTATTTACCGGAGTGGACATGCCGATTCAAGCAACGCCTGTATGAGCGGGAGGAACACACAAATTGATAACGAGAATTTTGATTTTAAATTTCCATTAAATCTTTTTCTTTAGCGGCGAGAAGTTTGTCAATTTCCGCAATATTTTTGTCGGTGATTTTTTGAATTTCATCCTGGGCGCGCCGCTCATCATCTTCGGAGATCACTTTCTTTTTTAACGCATCCTTGAGTTCACTATTCGCATCACGTCGCACACCACGCACTGCAACACGGCCATTTTCAGCCGCAGCGCGTGCCTGTTTAATCAAATCACGACGACGATCTTCGGTCATGGATGGCAACGGTATACGTAGCGCCGTACCTGCACTCACCGGATTCAGGCCCAGATTGGAAGTCAAAATCGCCTTTTCAATCACCGGCACCATTTTCTTGTCCCATGGCGTAACCAGCAGATTACGGGCATCGGCAACAGTGATAGTTGCGGCCTGGCTAATGGGTACCTGGTTTCCGAAATAGTCTACGGTGACATGATCCAAAATACCGGCGCTCGCACGGCCAGTGCGAATCCTGGATAGCTCCTCTTTCAAGGCATCAATGCTCTTGAGCATACGGGCGAGCGCGTTTTTTTTAAGATTATCCATCATTGCGGCGCATCTCCGTGTATCCCTCCATGAGTTCCGTCATATATCAGGGTACCCTCGTGTTCCCCCATCACAATGCGACGTAGCGCGCCCGATTTGTTCATATCAAAAACGCGTAGCGGCATGTGATGGTCGCGGCACAATACAATAGCCGTGAGATCCATCACCATCAAGCGGCGTTCCAGCACCTCGTCATACGACATGCTCTCATAACGTGTTGCCGTGGGGTCTTTAACAGGGTCAGCAGAATAAACGCCATCAACCTTGGTCGCCTTGAGCAACAGGCCTGCGCCTATTTCAATGGCGCGCAGACTTGCGGCAGAATCGGTAGTGAAAAATGGATTACCCGTACCCGCCGCAAAAATCACCACGCGCCCTTTTTCCAAATGGCGTACGGCGCGACGACGAATGTAGTCTTCGCAGATCTGGTTAATCTTGATCGCCGACATGACGCGTGTGTATACATTTTTTTGCTCCAGCGCATCCTGCATCGCCAACGCATTCAGCACCGTGGCCAGCATACCCATGTGATCACCCGTCACCCGGTCCATGCCGGCGGCTGACAGACCCGCACCACGGCAGATATTACCCCCGCCGATCACCATCCCAACCTGCACACCAAGATCAATCAGCTCTTTGACTTCATTGGCAACACGGTTGATCACTAGAGGGCTAATGCCATATTCACCATCACCCATCAATGCTTCGCCGCTGATTTTCAGCAAAATACGCTGGTATGCGGGCGTGGGCGGCAATTGGCTCTTGGCAACTGTCATGCGTTAACCTCCACGCACCTGAGCCATTACTTCTTCAGCAAAGTTCTCCTGCTTCTTTTCGATGCCTTCGCCGACCTCGAAACGCTCAAAACCAATCACGGTGGCCTTGGCTTCCTGCAATAACTTTTCCACGGTGATCTCAGGATTTTTTACGAACGGCTGACCCACCAGGGTGATTTCCGCGAGGAATTTCTGGACGCGACCACTGATCATTTTTTCAATGATGGCGGCAGGCTTGCCGCTCTCGGCGGCCTGGGCGCGAAAAATATCTTTTTCTTTCTCGACAATATCAGAAGGCACCTGCTCTGCCGACACACACACCGGCTTATTAGCCGCCACGTGCATGGCGATGTCTTTGGCGACCGCCGCACTGCCGCCTCTCAAACCCACCAGCACGCCAATGCGGCCGCCATGCAAATAACTGCCCACCACGCCTGCGGGGGACTGCATCGTGACAAAGCGCCGTACATTGATGTTTTCACCAATCTTGGCGACTAATTCCTGGCGTCGGGTGTTAATGGTTTTTACGTCGCCATTCTGGAACGGCAATTCCAGCAATGCGCCCAGATCCACCGGTTTTTGGGAAAGCGCCTGCTGCGCGACTTGCGCAGCAAAATTCAGGAAATCATCGGCCTTGGAAACAAAGTCGGTTTCGCTGTTGATTTCCACCATGACGCCCTGAGTGGCATCCTCGCTCAGGCGTATGATAACAGCGCCTTCCGCAGCGACACGACCGGATTTTTTGTCGGCCTTCGCCAATCCGGTCTTGCGCATTAACTCCACGGCAGCATCAATATCCCCCTGGGTTTCAACCAACGCTTTTTTGCACTCCATCATGCCGGAGCCGGTACGTTCGCGCAGCTCTCTTACCAGCGCAGCTGTAATTTCCATACATCACCTCGATTGAATAAATAATTATTTTGACGGTTCCCGCGGAACCCTTCGCTGCCGCTCTTCCCTGCGCCCACCGCACTTGGGCATCCACCGTGCAGGGATGCACAAGCGCCGCCAGAGGCAGGATGCCGAAAGCGGCCTGCCCGGGCGCAAGGACGCATTGATGTGTCAGCAGACACCATCTCGACGCACGAATGCTTGTTGATTGCGCCATACATGACAAAGCGAATTTTTAGACAAATCCTTAACGCAAAAAGCATTATTTGAATTGACAGTGAGAGGCGACAACGCCGCCTCTCACTGTCTCTGCCAAGTGGTTGTTACTCTGCGTCGCTGGCGCCTGCTGCCGGGCGCTTCTTCGCCGCTGGCTTTTTCAAGGAAGCCTTGGCAGGTTTCCTTGGAGCTTTGGCAGCCGCTGCCTCGTCATCCATTTCGATAAACTCATCTGCGCCCCCTGCTGCACGGGTAGCACGACCTTCCAAAACCGCGTCGGCAACCCCACGCACATAAAGCGCAATGGCGCGAATGGAATCGTCATTACCCGGAATCGGGTATTCGATCTCTTGCGGATCATTGTTGGTATCAACTATGCCAATCACCGGAATATTGAGCTTGCGTGCTTCACTGACGGCATTTTTTTCATGGCCAACATCAATGACAAACACGGCGTCAGGAATGCCGCGCATGTTTTTAATACCACCCAGGCTGCGCTCCAGCTTTTCCAGCTCGCGGGTCAAGTCCAGCGCTTCTCTTTTATTAAAGCGGGTCAAGGTGCCGTCTTGAGACATGGCTTCCAGCTCTTTCAGACGCTTCACAGACTGTTTGATGGTCTTGAAATTCGTCAGCATACCACCCAGCCAGCGCTGGTCAACATACGGCATTTCACAACGGCTGGCTTCTTCTTTAATGATTTCTTGTGCAGCACGCTTGGTGCCCACAAACAACACATTCCCATTGCGCGCGGCAATGCCACCAATAAAATTCATGGCATCATTGTACAACGGCAAGGTCTTTTCAAGGTTAATAATGTGAATTTTGTTACGGTCGCCAAAGATATAAGGCGCCATACGGGGATGCCAGTAACGGGTTTGATGACCAAAATGCACGCCCGCTTCCAACATTTGACGCATAGAAACAACTGCCATGAGAATGACTCCAATCGTTAGGGTTAAACCTCCACACACCCCATATATCAACCTGTCCAGAAATAAGGGCAGGCACCCTGATACACGTGACGATGTGTGTGCGATTTTAATTCCACACAAAATATAATGATATTAAGGTGGTTCTGCTGTCAAATTACCGATTTATACGGTTTTTTAGCATTGACTTGCCTTTATATCATGAAATGCCCCTTTAACTCAATCAATGACGATAAAGCCACTATCAAAAAGGCATTGGGTGATGATCTTAGCTTATTAGGAGGGGTGGCGTAAAATAATACAAAATACGAAGGGGCTGGGAGTAATAAAAATTTTGCGGCTGCGGCGTTTATTGTCATCCCAACCGAAATGGGGGATCTTGTTTAAGATTCCTCACTACGCCCGGAATGACAAAAACCCCCGCAGCAAGCTGCGGGGGTTTTACGAATATTCTTGCCACAGTAAAAAAGTGTTAAAAGCCAGCTTGAGCAACGGCTTTTAACACCCGGAAACATTAATACGGCTTGGTGCCATAATAAGTATGCACTTTAGTGGCCCATGACAAATCTGCCATATCCGGCCATTCATCTTCGTCGAAGCCCGGCGCGTCCTGTAAGCGATCTTTTTCCACGTTTAAAATAAAACGCTCATTAACAGTATCGAGCGTCAAAGCTGTCCATGGTACGGCGAATAGTTTTTCATTCATTCCGAGAAATCCGCCAAACGACAACACGGCATAGGCTACTTTACCGCTCCGCATATCAAGCATTATTTCTTTAATATCACCCAGATCTTCATCCTTGTGATTATAAACATCATTTCCAATCAATGTATTGGCACCCATCAGCGTGGGTCCAGGGCCGTCATCATTATAAGATTTATACATACCAAAAGTATCGCGATCCAAATAACTCATGATGATTTTCTCCTTTAAGATGCTATGAGGTTACACAATACCTGCGAATAACAATAAGGTCTGTTCGGTACCTAACATATTTGGGAGGGCTGGCTTATAGGGTCTACGCACAGTAGATCATTATTAAAACCCAAGTAAAAAAGCATTGTTTACGGCATGAAATTACGAGCTTGGTTTCAATATCATTTGTTGAGGGCATAACAAGGAGCGTTCTCAACTTCAAGCTATCGCCCAGTAAGCCATGTTAAAATATACACAAGGATGCTTTTTGTTTGCGGTTGAGCACACATAAACGGTAAGATGTGTAATCTACTTTTCTGGCTTGAAAATCAATGAGTGTTAGCATCAAAACCCCTGAAGAAATCGAGAAAATGAGTGTCGCCGGCAGGCTGGCGGCAGAAGTGTTGCACATGATCCGCCCCCATGTGAAGGCGGGCGTTGCGACCGATGAGCTTAATCGCCTTTGTCATGAGTATATTGTGAATGTGCAACAGGCTATTCCGGCACCGCTTAATTATCACGGCTTTCCCAAGTCGATCTGCACGTCGGTAAACCATCAGGTATGCCACGGGATTCCGGGCGATAAAATATTAAAAAATGGCGATATTATCAACATAGATATCACCGTCATTAAAGATGGCTATCATGGCGATACCAGTAAAATGTTTCTGGTGGGCGAACCGTCAATTATCGCCAAGCGGGTCACCCGCATCAGTTACGAGTGCATGTGCCTGGGTATCCGGATGGTGAAGCCGGGGGTGCGTCTGGGTGATATTGGGCATGTAATTCAACAGCATGCCGAGTCCAACGGCTGCTCGGTGGTGCGTGAATATTGCGGCCACGGGATCGGCCGGGTGTTTCATGAGGAGCCGCAGGTGTTGCATTACGGCACGCCCGGCACCGGGCTGGTGCTGGAACCCGGCATGACGTTTACTATCGAGCCGATGATTAATGCGGGTAAACGCCATGTGAAACTGCTGCCCGATGAGTGGACAGTGGTGACCAAAGACCGCAGCCTGTCTGCACAGTGGGAGCATACCATTCTGGTCACTGACACTGGGTTTGAAGTTTTGACCAAACGGCCTGAGGATGGACTTTAGCCCACCCGTGCTAACTGCGACCCTCTTTGATAGTACCGCCCTGGACGACAACCTGGCTCAGGTTGTAAATGGGTCAGCTTTGGCGCTATCTGGGTCAGCGCTGGCGCTATTTCGTACCGCTTTACAAACATCCCAGCAGAAACTTAAAGAGCAATTCCTCAGCGGTGTCCCAGCGAGTGAACTGGTACACAGCCGCGCCCAGGTAATTGACCAATTGCTCACGCGCGCCTGGCGCCGCTTGGTGGTAGCCGACGATTGCCGGAATGAACACGGAGCGGTTGCCGAAGCCGGCACCACAATCGCCTTGATCGCAGTGGGCGGTTACGGGCGCGGCGAACTACATCCTGCATCGGATATTGATCTGCTGATCCTGCTGCAAAATGATAATCACGCACATTATCAAGCGCGTCTCGAACAGTTTCTGATGTTTCTCTGGGATATGGGGCTGGAGGTAGGCCACAGCGTACGTTCGCTTCAGGAATGTATTACCGAAGCGGAACGCGACATTACCATCGCCACTAATCTCATGGAATCACGTCTGCTGATGGGCCCTCAAATATTGTATGGGACACTGCGGAGCGCGACGGGATCAGCACACATCTGGCCGAGTCGCCAGTTCTTCGAAGCAAAATGGCAAGAACAGATTGCCCGTCACATTAAATATCACGATACTGCTTACAATCTGGAACCCAACGTCAAGGAAGGGCCGGGGGGATTGCGCGATATTCAGATGGTCGGCTGGGTAGCGAAACGGCATTTTGGCGCCGCTACATTGCACGATCTGGTCACGCATAATTTCTTGACTGAAGCGGAATATGGGGCCCTCATGGCGGGGCAGGATTTTCTCTGGCAAGTAAGGTTCGCGCTGCACACACTCACCGGCCGCCGCGAAGACCGTTTGCTGTTTGATTATCAGCAGACTATTGCGCAGCAGTTTGGCTACTGTAACGAAGAGCATCGGCTTGCGGTTGAGCAGTTCATGAAGGAGTATTACCGCACCATCATGGAATTGGGCCGGCTTAATGAAATGCTGTTGCAGTTATTTCAGGAAGCCATTCTTTATGCAGACAGCCCCGCCACCGTGGTGCCTATCAATAGCCGCTTTCAGTCATGCAATGGCTTTATTGAGGCGAAGCATAACGGCATTTTCAAGCGTTATCCGTTTGCCTTGCTGGAAATTTTTCTGTTGCTTCAGGAGCACCCGGAATTAAAAGGGGTGCGCGCTACCACCATTCGCTTGATTCGGGACCACCGTTACCTGATTAATGATAAATTCCGTGATGATCTGCGTAATCGCAGCCTGTTTATGGAAATGCTACGGCAACCCCGGGGCGTGACCCACGAGTTGCGCCATATGAATCGTTATGGCTTGCTGGCGGCCTATTTGCCAGTATTCGGCGCCATTGTTGGGCAAATGCAATACGATTTATTTCATGTGTACACGGTGGATGAACATACGCTGATGGTGGTGCGCAACTTGCGGCGTTTAACCGTGCCGGAATTTTCACAGGAATTACCGCTGTGCAGTGAACTTATCCAGCGCATTCCAAAACCGGAAATTCTTTATCTGGCGGGCCTGTTTCATGATATCGCCAAAGGACGTGGCGGTGACCACTCTGAACTTGGCGCACACGATGCCATTGCATTTTGCCTGCATCATGGCCTGAGCCAATACGATGCGCGCTTTGTTGGCTGGCTGGTCAAGAACCATCTGGTGATGTCCAGTACCGCACAGCGCAAGGATATCAGTGACCCGCAGATTATTGCCGATTTTGCGGCTATTGTGGGCGATCAGGTACACCTCGATTACCTTTATCTGCTTACAGTTGCTGACATTCGTGGCACTAATCCTACGCTATGGAATAGCTGGAAAGATTCACTGCTGGCCGAGCTTTACAACACCACAAAACGCGCCTTGCGACGCGGCCTGGAACATGTCATAGACCGCACTGAACGGCTTAATGAAATCAGGCAACAGGCATTGGCAGCACTGCAACAGCAGATCACAGATGTAGTGGCCATCGAGCATATCTGGCGCGAATGGGGTGACGACTATTTTTTACGCCATAGCGCCGATGAAATTGCCTGGCACACGCTCGCTATTTTGCGGTGTACCGCTGCTGACCTGCCGTTAGTGCTGGTGCGCCAACAATCACCGCGCGGAGGCACTGAAATATTCATTTACACCCATGACCAGGAACATTTGTTCGCCACTACTACCCAAGCGCTTGATCAATTAGGCCTCACCATACTTGACGCACGGATTATTACTGCAAACAATGGTTTCACATTAGACACGTATATTGTGCTTGAGGCGTCCGGTGAACCGATCACTAACGCGCACCGTCTGCAAGAAATTCCGGTAGCACTGAAACAGCATTTACAAAATCACGGACAAAAACTGGCTTCTGGCACACGCCGCCCACCCCGCCAGTTGAAATATTTTACAACGCCCACTGAGATCACTTTCAGTAATGATGCCCGCAATCAGCGCACCGTGATGGAATTAATCACTACCGACCGTCCCGGCCTGCTATCACGCGTAGGACAAGCGCTGCGCGAATCGGGCGCACGCCTGCAAAATGCTAAAATTGCCACCTTTGGCGCGCGCGTTGAAGATGTTTTTTTTATCACTGATAAAAATAATCAAGCTTTACAGACTGACGCTCAATTCAACCAGTTGCGCAATACCATGATTAAGTATCTGGACGAAAAAACCGGGTAATATTACTCTTGCTTGCGGGCAACAAGCCTGTTTAGTGGAGAGGTGAAAAATAACATTATTCGGGGGATGATCACGGCGTCCCGTGAACCAAATATCAGGGTGAGGATGGCCCGTCTTGCAACCACCCATTCACCTGCTCCAGATCGGCCAGCGACAACATGCCCGCCGCCTGCTTCAGGCGCACCATGTTAAGCACGTAATCATAGCGTGCGCGTGACAGGTCGCGTTGTGCGCGATACACATCGCGCTGCGCATTCAGTACATCCACGGTGGTGCGCGTGCCTACTTCGGCACCCGCCTGCGTAGCATCCAGGGCGCTCTGGCTCGACACGGTGGCCTGCCGTAGCGCGCTGATGCGGCTGATGCTGGCGAGCACGTTCATGTAACTGTCGCGGGTTTGGCGCACGGCGGTGCGTTGCTGTTGTTCTAACACTTGCTTGCTTTGCGTCAACCGATGCTGCGCTTCACGCACGCGCGAGTTAACGGCACCGCCGCTGTACAGCGGCACACTCAGTTGCACTCCAATCGCGCTATCGAGAGTTTCGCGGTTACCAAAGGCCCCGCCCGACGAGCCGTAACCATGACTCAACACAGCATCAAGCGTTGGATGATGTCCGGCGCGTTGCGCTGCGATATTTTGCGCTGCCACATCGGTGGCGGCTTCTGCTGCGATGATCTGAAAATTCTGGTTGCGCGCGGTGTTTACCCACGCCTCGGCATTCTGCGGTTCGGGCGATACCAGCGGTACAGTGTCGGTTAATCCACTGAGCGTTGCGGGCAGCGTGGCGGTCATCTCGCGCAAGGCTTCACGGCTGCTGGCAAGACGGGTTTGCGCTTCAATTTCCTGGCTGCTGGCCAGATCAAAGCGCGCTTGCGCTTCATGCACATCCGTAATCGCCACCAGACCCACTTCAAAACGCTGACGAATCTGCTCTAGCTGCCGCGCAATCGCCTGCTTTTCAGCTTGTGCAAAGCCCAAGGTATCGGCTTCGGCCAGCACGGTAAAATAATGCTCCGAGACCCGCAGCAACAATCCCTGCTGCGCCGCACGATACTCGGCTTCTGCCTGACGGATGCGCGCATCGCTCTGGCGCAATTGTATATAGTAGTCGCGGCGATATAGCGGCTGGTTTAAATTAAGGCTCAGCGATTTAGTGGTAAAATAAAACGTGCTGCCTGACGGGAACAATAAACTCGAAGAACTGACAACCTCTTGCCGGTTGCGCGCGGCATTACCATCCAGGCTGATTTTTGGATGGAACAAGGCGCGGCTTTGCTGGCGTGTTTCCTGCACCGCTTGCCACGATGCTTCAGCGGCTTTTACCTGCGGATCACTGGCTAGCGCCAGGCGATACACATCAAGCAGGTTTTCTGCCTGTGCGGCATTCGCAGACATCGCCATTGCGACCGCCAGGACAAGTGAGGTTTTTTTCATGAATAAATCCTTAAACCTAAAAACGGATTCTGATATATAACGGGTCGTCATTTCGACCGCAGGGAGAAATCTTTATTTTGTTAAATCTAAATAACTCATTAGCGGATCAAGTGCAGAAACGAAACCAGATTTCTCCCGGCAACTGCTCCTGCGTTGCTCTACCTTCCGCCATCCGTGGCGGTCGCCTGCGGTCGAAATGACAGCCCGAACGAAGTGACGCACATCAGAGGCTCTTTAATACGTTGGCATCGACCGGTCAACGTCATGCGACCACGCATCAACGCCACCCGTCAGATTAATGAGGCGGGTAAACCCCATCCGCTCAAGATAACCCGCCACTTGCAGGCTGCGCCGGCCATGGTGACAAATCACCACGATTTCCTGCTGCGGATCCAGCGCTTTAAAGGTCTGGGGAATCTGCTGCATGGGCATTAATCTGGCGCCCTCAATATGACAAATCTCATACTCCCAAGGCTCGCGCACATCCAGCAGTAATGGCGCGGGTGCTGCGACCTGCAGGTAGTCCTTCAATTGTTGTGGGGTGATCTCACGCATACCACGCTCCGCGTATATTACAAAATGATAATATATTAATATTGATTAAAACACAAACCGGGGCTGCTTGGGGTGCAACAATGGCGGCACACTGGTTTCAAACAGACTCTCGCGCCCCCACCCTTCACGCCCATCACGCATTACCAGAATCGCCTCCATGACCGGCCCGGTACCCGCAATCGCCACCATGCGACCATGCGGTTTCAGGGTTAAATCAAATGCCTTGGGAATGACCGGCAATGAACCGGTAATGGCAATCACGTCATAGGAGCCGTGTTTGTCCCAGCCATTGGCGGCATCGCCAGTTTCCAGCGTGACGTTGCGAATGCCCTGCCCAGTCAGGCGACGCTGCGCGCTTTCGGTAAAGTCTGGCATTATATCAACGCTATAAACGTGTTTTCCGAGCCTGGCGAGCAGCGCGGTGAAGAAACCACTACCCGTGCCGATCTCCAGAATCACGTCGGTAGACGCAATGTTCAAGGCCTGCAACAAACGCGCTTCCATCTTCGGCTCCATCATCACCTGACCATGACCAAGGGGAATCATGATGTCAGCAAAGGCCAGATCGCGGTATTGCGGCGGCACGAACTCTTCGCGGCGCATCTGGCTGACCAGATCCAGCACCTGCTGATCCAGCACTTCCCAGGTGCGTATTTGCTGCTCAACCATGTTAAAGCGGGCTTGTTCTATATTCATAATTCACCGTTTTTTTTGTAAGCCATTTTTGCAAGCGGGATACCTAAAGATTTCTCGCTGCGCTCGAAATGACATGATAGGGTTACATGGGTCAAGAATAAGCGGTTTAGCCGTCCCAGGCAACAAATACCCGGTGTTACTTGCAAACCACTCGAATATAATATAACTTTTACCTAGTTCAGCCTATTGCTGAAGACAAATGCTAGGGGTGCCCCGTAATCAACCCATTCATATTGGGGGGCTGAGATAAACCCTTTGAACCTGACCCGGATAATCCCGGCGTAGGGAAGCTCCAGTTCGAGTTTTTCTGCGCCCTTGCCACAAGCCCCTGAAAGGCGAGGAACACACATGAGCGCAATCCCCAAAGAATTTTTAAGCCCCACGGACCCCAAGGAATTTTTAAACCAGCGCGCCCGCGTCAGCGAAGACGCGGTGCGGCCGTTTCCGCAATCGCAAAAGGTTTATATTACCGGTAGCCGCCCGGACATTCGCGTGCCGATGCGCCAGATTTCGCTGTCTGATACGCCGGTGAACCTGGGTGCGGAAAAAAACCCGCCAGTGTATGTGTATGACACCTCAGGCCCGTACACCGATTCCCACGCCCACATCGACCTGCGCGCGGGCCTGCCAGCGCTGCGCGCACGCTGGATTGAGGAGCGTGGCGATAGTGAGGCATTAAGCAACCTGACTTCCGAATTTGGCCGCCACCGCGCCCACGACCCCAAGCTCAGCCATTTGCGCTTTGAGCATATTCGCCAGCCACGCCGCGCCAAAGCCGGCGCCAATGTAAGCCAGATGCACTATGCGCGGCGCGGCATTATTACGCCGGAAATGGAATATATTGCGATCCGTGAAAATCAGAATCTGGCGCTGGCTCACGCACAGGGTTTAACCGCGCAACACGCTGGTGAATCCTTCGGCGCCGCCATACCGCAGGTGATTACCCCCGAATTCGTGCGCGACGAAGTGGCGCGTGGCCGGGCGATTATTCCCGCCAATATTAATCACCCGGAACTCGAGCCAATGATTATTGGCCGTAACTTCCTGGTAAAAATTAACGCGAACATCGGCAATTCGGCGCTGTCTTCGTCGATTGAAGAAGAAGTTGAGAAAATGGTGTGGTCGACCCGCTGGGGCGGTGACACGGTAATGGATTTATCTACCGGCAAAAACATCCACGAAACCCGCGAGTGGATTATTCGTAATTCACCGGTGCCGATTGGCACTGTGCCCATCTATCAGGCGCTGGAAAAGGTGAATGGCCGCGCCGAAGACCTGACCTGGGAACTGTTCCGCGACACGCTTATCGAACAGGCGGAACAGGGCGTGGATTACTTCACCATTCACGCCGGAGTGCGTCTGCGCTATGTGCCGCTCACCGCCAAGCGCGTCACCGGCATTGTGTCGCGCGGCGGCTCGATCATGGCCAAGTGGTGCCTGGCGCATCATCAAGAGAACTTCCTCTACACCCATTTTGAAGACATCTGCGAGATCATGAAAGCCTATGACGTATCGTTCTCGCTCGGCGACGGGCTGCGTCCTGGCTCGATCGCCGACGCCAATGACGCCGCACAATTTGGCGAGCTGGAAACCCTCGGCGAACTGACGCAGATCGCCTGGAAGCACGACGTGCAGACCATGATCGAAGGGCCGGGGCATGTGCCGATGCACCTGATCAAGATCAACATGGAAAAACAGTTGCGCGAATGCGGCGAAGCGCCGTTTTACACGCTCGGGCCCCTCACCACCGACATCGCGCCGGGTTATGACCACATCACCTCCGGCATCGGCGCGGCGATGATTGGCTGGTTCGGTTGCGCCATGCTGTGTTATGTAACGCCCAAAGAACACCTCGGCCTGCCTAACAAGGAAGACGTGCGCACTGGCATCATCACTTACAAAATCGCCGCGCATGCCGCTGATCTGGCCAAGGGCCATCCCGGCGCACAACTGCGCGATAACGCATTATCCAAAGCGCGTTTTGAATTCCGCTGGGAAGACCAGTTTAACCTCGGCCTCGACCCGGAACGTGCGCGCGAATACCATGACGAAACCCTGCCCAAGGATTCGGCCAAGGTCGCGCACTTCTGCTCGATGTGCGGCCCGCAGTTCTGCTCCATGAAAATCACCCAGGATGTGCGCGATTACGCGGCCAGCCTTGGCGTGGATGAGCTGGCGGCGGTGCAGGCGGGCATGGATCAAAAATCGCAGGAATTCAAAGCGCAAGGCGCCCAGGTTTACCACAAGGTATAAGATGAAAGACATTCGCTATATGGGCATACACGAAGACACTTACGGCGGCATGACGCCCGCTGGTGCCTTGATCAAAGATGCCTGGGTGCTCGGCATACTCCCGGAAAGTGAAGATGGCAAAGGCTGGGGACATGCGCAGATGCTCGCCCTCAATGAAAAAGTAATGGCGGCCTGGGCGCCCTATGGGAGCATGGTCAGCAACCTGCCACCCGAGTTACGCGAACGCCATGCCTGCATTTACGATGCCGCGATCGCCAAAGCACGCACGCTCGGCTGGCCACCTCAATTAGATGACGAGGATTAAGCTACACCATGCCGAGCATCATACCCATTTACCCTGTTGGTATCACACCCGAAACCAAGTGCGGTTTTTGCACTAACTCAAAGTGTTGCACCTACATTACCCAGCACGTGCCCACACCGCGCGCCAAAAATGATTTTGACCATATGCTGTGGCAAATCTCGCACCAGGGCGTGCAATATTATAAAGACACCGACGGCTGGTATCTGCTGGTAAACAGCCGCTGCAATCACCTGCAAAAAGACGGACGTTGCGGCATTTACGACACCCGCCCTCAAGTATGCCGCGTCTATTCCAATGATTATTGCGAATATGACGCGTCCGCAGAAGACGGCTTTGAGTTGTTTTTTGATGGTTACGAATCACTGTTACGCTATTGTAAAAAGCGTTTCAAACGGTGGGGTAAGGAATAATCAGCACTCCAACAAAGATTGACGGCTCCGTATTTAACTGCCACGCCACCCTGGAAGTGGACCGCTGGGGCAACGTGGTCAACCGGTTACCGCTATCGATGCGGGTGCCGGGCATGACGCAAGTCACCCATCTCTATGTGCCCGCACCGCTACCAGGCGTAGTGATCTTCGTACACGGCGTCAATTCCAGCGGCGAGTGGTACGACGCCACCGAACAGGGATTGTGCGAGGGGATCAACCAGCGGCTGGGACGCGCTGGCGGACACTGGGGTAACATATCCCATAGCGGCCAATCGCGCCCCGCCGTGTATGCGCCGGAACTCAATGCCAACGGCACGCTGCGTGACGAGAACAATAGCAGCACTTTCATCGCCGACCATGGCCGCTCGCCGGTCATCCGCTTCCGCTGGGGCTACAGGGCGAACAAGGAAGATCTGGATCAATATTCCGACAAAATCTGGCTGGATGAACAGGAAGCCTGGGGCGGCGGGCCGTTCCAGAACGGCTGCTCATCGCTGCCCGATCTCTGGGCGGAAGGCCTGAACGACCGGTTGTTCCTGTGGATACGCGCGCAAATGCTCAATCCCGTGCCGGGGCGTGATGTCTATGCCTGCCCGCCGCGCCACTACTTCGTGCATGCCGCGTACCGCCTGGCCAAGCTGATCGAACAGATACGCACGCGCCAGGCGGACTGCCCTATCACCGTGGTGGCCCATAGCCAGGACAATATCGTCACGCTCGCGGCGGCGTTTCTCGGCGAGGGCATGACGGCGACCGATGGCGATGGCGCCACCAGCAAGGCGCTTGCCGACACCTATATCCTGTGCAACCCGCCGTACAGCCTGATCCATAACGGCCTGGAAGACTGGACATTACGCTATAGCCGCAACGCGGCCAGCGGCAGCGGCGGCCAGACCGATGCGGCACGCGCGCAGACCCTGGGCCAGTTCATAAAGCATGTGGATGCGCGCAAGGGTCTGGGGCGCTCGCCGGAAAAGATCGGCGAGTGGCTGGGACAGTGGAAGGGCGAGGATAAGGACGGCTGGCGGTTAGGGTCTTTCTGGACGAAGCCACCCGCCGCCGGCGCGGACCGCGACAACCGGGGGCGGGTATTCCTGTACTGCAATCCCCACGATCAAGTGATTTCGGCGGCCAGCGTGCAGGGTATCGGCTGGCGCGGCGTCACCGATGCGCAATGCGCGGTAATCGACCCCGCCAGGCAGACTTTCTATCAGCGTGTATGGGCGCAAGACATCAAGGTGGGCGACCCTGCCCGCGACCGCTACCACTACTGGCAAGATCACTGGAATGGCGCCACCCCGCAGAACAAGGGCTACTGGAGCCCGGCCTCGCCGCCCGCCCGCTTCAGCCTCACCGCCACCCCCGGGCGCAACTGGGTGGCGCAATTCTTTGCGACGCTGACGGCTCCCATCATGTATGCGGTTACTTCGCTTACCCGGCTCAGCATCAACGCCGAGCCACCGCACGACCATGCCGTGCCCGTCAACGCCCCAGCGCTCGCCGAACCCCTCGCCCCGCAAGGGCGCGGCGGCTCGCCGTTCGATGCGGGGCTGGATCGCGCCCGGGACGAACCGGACCAGGCCCGGCAAAATTACGAGTACCGCGCGCGGCTCAAGCTGGCCGAAAATCGCGGCGGGCTGGGCGTATCCCCAGACGCGGGCGATGACGAAAAGAATGCCGCCAGGGAACGCCTGCGCCAACGCTATCTTCAGGAGGAAACCAATGCCACCGATCACTCCACCATCCTCAGCAATCCCCTGCACGCCGAAAAAATACTGGCCCGCGACGTGGCGGTGGGGGTATGCACGCTCCGCGGCCAGGACTGGTACAACCTGCGCCAATACGCCGACTGGCGATGGGTTGATAAAGATGACCCAGAGGGCTTCCCCCAGTATTATAAGAAAGGTTATTTCAAAGACAAAACGCTGGCGGAGGTCTACCCCAAAAGCGGCATGCCTGCTGGCATTGTCGATGAGCGTGTGTGGCCTGAACAGCGAGGCGGCGGCGATGGGAATCCTTGACAAACTCTTCGGCGCCCGGCCTGCCGCGCAGACCCCGCCCCCGCCGCCAAAAGACAGCCCCGTGATGGCGCAGGTGATCGCGCTGGAGCGCATCGCCCCCATCGTGCGCCGTTCCGATCCCGTGGAGGAAAACCTGCTGCGATTGCTGGAGCAGGTGAGCGCAGGCAAGGCCCCCACCGAGACCTTTTTAGTCGCCGGCGTCATGAACTTTCCCGGAGAGACGGTCGCCCCGATAGACTTGCAGGTTGAAGATTATAATGACACGCTCTTCTTCGACCACTTTCGAACGCCGTATATCCTGAACCCCGACGCGTTCTACACCGTCAGCCGCAAAGCCTCCCTGAAACGCCCGATCAGCGCCATGCCGGTGTATCTGGCCCTGCCCCGGCGTGTCGACCCCGTCAAAGCGGAGAAGAGCTTCGCGCAGGCCATGCTGGATATTCATCCCGAACCCGACGCGGATATACCCTGGGCGCTGCCCTGGACGCCGCCCACGATCACGATAGACCAGGACGGCGTCAGCGCCGGTTTCGCTTCACTCGCCAAGGCGGTGACGGCGGCGCAGCAGGATAAAACCAAAACCGTGTGGCTGGCGGCCTTCGATGCGCCCAACTACCCCGAGATTGAGCAAAAGAACGAAGGCATATTGTTGACCATTCTGGGTCACGCCCAGGCCGACTTCAACCGCGTGCCGCTGGCGCGCGTCTATATGCCGGTGACCAAACGGCCCGCCGACTATCCGGCACAGGAGGAGGAGAAGGACATCCCCCGCGCCGTGCTGGCCTGGCAAGACGCTATCACACAAGCCTGCGCGCAGGCGGGCATCTCCCCGCAGGACATCAAGACCGTGGTGCATGACGCAGGCTCCGCATCACAGGCCTATGGCAAGCGCCTCGCCCTGCTGGGTCGCGTGCTGTTTGAAATGAATCCCGATCTGCCGGTCACAAGCGCCGACCGGGCCTTGAATGTCCCCGGGGTGCTGGGTGACCTGGGCGCGCTCACGGCATCGTACCTGCTTCAGGTGGGTATCACCGCCGCCCATTACCGCAACCATCCGGTGCTGCTGGCAGGCGTGTCAGACGACAGCGCCGCCCATGCCGTCATCATCCTGCCCCCCGAGGCGCATACCCCGCCGGATCCCAAGCGCGAATTCCCCCGCGCCCGCAGAGAGTCCCAGGCGTATTTTCCGTGGTGGGCGAAACGGCTCGATGGCAAAAGCGACTGGCCGTAAGGGGGTAACATCGGCAGCCGGTAAGTTTGCCGCCGAGCCAGATAATATCCATAGGATTGCGATGCGTAATCGCGTAAAATCTGGTTTTCGATAGCCGCAAATCTTACTGGATGTTCATGCGTAAACTTCCCAGAATATTAGGCGCACAAACCATCAGTAAAACGCGTCTTTTCCATGTCGAGCAGTTAGACCTGGAATTTTCCAACGGCGTGGTGGTGCAATACGAACGTCTGCGCGGTTCAGCGCGCGGCGCGGTATTGATTGTGCCGATGCTTGATACTGACACGGTGCTGCTGATCCGCGAATACGCGGCGGGTGTGCAGCGCTATGAGCTCGCCCTTCCCAAAGGCCGCATTGAACACGGCGAAGGCATTATTGAAGCTGCCAACCGCGAAATTATGGAAGAAGTCGGCTATGCCGCCCACACGTTGCGCCACATCACTTCGCTCACCGTCGCACCGGGTTATTTGAGCCACACCACCCATGTGATACTGGCGCAGGACTTGTATCCCTGCACAGCCGTCGGTGATGAACCTGAAGAAATTGAAGTGGTGCCGTGGAAATTAAGCCAGCTTAACGAATTATTGCAATGCGACGATTGCACCGAAGCGCGCAGCATTGCAGCGCTGTTCATGGTAAAGGAATTATTAAAGAATGAGCGCTAAAGTCACGGGTGTACTGCTGGATGCTGTGATTGCCCTGGCTATCGAAGCGGGTCACGCCATCATGAAAATATATGCGCAGGATTTTAGCGTAGTGAAAAAAGATGACCTCTCGCCGCTCACTGAAGCGGACATGGCCGCACATCACATCATTGTCGCAGGCCTGGAAAAACTCACGCCAGAACTGCCGGTGTTATCCGAAGAATCCGCCGCCATATCCTTTGCCACACGCGCCACCTGGAATCGTTATTGGCTGGTAGACCCACTGGATGGCACGCGTGAATTCGTCAAGCGCAATGGCGAATTCACGGTGAACATTGCCTTGATTGAAAATCACCAGCCCGTATTGGGCGTCGTGTATGTGCCTGTAACGGGAGTGTGCTACTACGCACGCCAAGGCCAGGGGGCTTATAAACAAGAAACCGGCAACGCACAATCACCCCAGCGCATCCATATACGCGCATGGAATGGTGAACAGCTTATCGTGGCGGGCAGCCAGTCACATCGCAGCAATGATTTTGCTATTTTTCTTGCCAACATTGGTGACTGTCAGGTCATCAGCATGGGCAGTTCACTGAAATCCTGCCTGGTGGCTGAAGGCAAAGTACATATTTATCCGCGCCTGGGGCTAACTTCAGAATGGGATACGGCGGCGGCGCAATGCATTGTCGAAGAAGCCGGTGGCCAACTCACCGATACTGCACTGCGTCCGTTACGCTATAACACCAAAGAATCACTGCTGAACCCTTCGTTTCTGGTGTTTGGCGATGCACGGCATGATTGGTCAAAGTATGTGCCAATTAATCACGCTGTAGCTTAACTTGGCACGAGTTACATAAACCGTGTAGCCTCGGCGAAAGCGAGGGGAATTTCACGATTTATCGGCAAACATTTCCTTCCGTATCCTTGCAGTTATCTTTATCTTCCGCAAACCTCCTCAAGAAAAAAAATTAACGCCCGATAACCAGGGTGACGCACCACCTTCAGCAAATTGCATCTTTATATTTGCGGATCGCAGGGTTGTCAAACCGTTGAATCCCCACCGTGGTAAACAACAAACAAGATTCCAGCCATTTTTGGTCCCCTCAGGAGCCATACATGAAAAAACCTATGTTATGCAGCTTTACCTTGAGCTTGATCGCCCTGTTTGCGGTACAAGCGGCACACGCCGCCGATCTAAAGATGGCAGTCAACGCCCCCCGGGGAGCCGTCGATGTTCAAAAATGGACAGCCTTGGCAGACCAATTAGTTTCCACAACCGGCAAGACCATTGAACTTGTGCCATACCCTCCTTCCAAAATTGATGATGCGATTGCTAAGGGTGAAGTGGATTTTGGGCTGGTTAATCCGGTCTCGGCGGTTGTCGTCATCGAAAAATTCAAAGCCAAACCGATGGCGACCTTGAAAGCCAAGGGCACCGCATTCTTTGCCGGGGTTATTATCGCCAGGCAAGGCAGCGGCATCACCAAAATTACCGACCTTAAAGGCAAAAAAGGCAAGGCGTATAATCTGGGGTCCTCAGCGGGGGCTTATGTATTTCAGTCCTATCATTTGCTGCAACAAGGGTTTGACCCTCATAAAGACTTTGCCTCATTCAAAGATGCGGCAAAGCAGGATGAGATTGTCCTGTCCGTAAAACTCGGCTTGATCGATGTTGGCTTTGTTCGGAGTGGCCTGCTCGAGTCGATGGTCAAAGAAGAAAAAATCAAACTCAATGAATTCATCATTATTGACCAAAGAAAGGATGAACTGAAACTCGTACATAGCACCGATTTGTATCCAGAATGGTTCCTGGTGGCCACTGCAAAAACCGACATGGGCTTAGTCAAGAAGGTGCAAGACGCCGCGATGAAAGTGAAAATTTCAGATGCGGGCGCAAAAACTGCCGAAATTGATGGCTTTGTTGAAGCGCAAAATCTGGATGGCCTGAGAAAAGCATTGAAGGCGCTCAAAATGGCGCCCTATGACGGAGGTTAATACTCGCTAACCTATCATGCAGCGCTTTCATTGGACGAAAGCGCTGCATGACCAAAAATCGACGCTTTCTTCGGGTTCGGATCCCTCGCTACGCTCTCCCCGCAGCTTGCTGCGTTTACTGTCATCCCGAACGAAGTGAGGGATCTTGCTTAAGATTCCTCGCGGTGCTCGGAATGACAAGAAATACCCCGCAGCTTGCTGCGGGGATTTTTATCAACCGTCATTCCCGCGAAGGCGGGAATGACTAATTTAGAGGTGCCCTCTACTCATAGCGCAACGCATCAATCGGATTAAGCCGTGCGGCTTTGACGGCGGGATAAATACCAAAAAAAGCGCCCACCAGAAATGCAAAAATAAATGCCATCGCCACCGACCAGGCAGTGACATCCACCGGAATCACTGGGAAAGCAGCCTTGGCGCCATAGGCCACGCCCGCGCCAAACAAAATACCGATGATGCCACCCACCACGGACAACGCCACGGACTCAATCACGAATTGCAATAAAATATCACGCCGCGATGCGCCAATCGCTTTGCGCAAACCAATTTCACGGGTGCGTTCGCGCACTGACACCAGCATGATATTCATGATGCCAATGCCGCCTACCAGCAACGAGATGCTGGCAATGCCCCCCAGCACATAAGTGAAGGTGCTGAGAATTCCTTGCATAGTGGAAAGCATGGCTTGTTGACTGACAACAGTAAAGTCCTCTTCGCCATGACGTTCAGTAAGCACGGTACGCACCTGCTCTTTGGCGCGCTCAATTTCGCTTTCATTAATCACTTGGGCAAGTATATTGGTAAGTCCGTCCTGATCAAAAATCTCCTGTGCTGTTTCTACGGGGATAAATACGTGGTCATCAATATCCATGCCCAACGTCATGCCCTTTTTTTCCATAATGCCTATGACGCGAAATTTTGTTTCGCCAATTTTTATCATGCGCCCCAGCGGATTGGCTTCACCAAATAACTCCGTACGCACGGTGCGCCCCAGCACGGCGACACGCCGTCGCGCATCTACATCGGATTTTGAAATAAACGCGCCAATTTCGGCATGCAGATTACGCACGGTTGGGAAATTTTGGTCAGTACCAATAATCTGCACGTTGCGCAAGCGGCTTTGGTATTTCACCGGCGCATTGCTCACTACCGCTGCGGCCATGGCGCGCAATAATGTGGTGCGTTTTTCCAATGCGTGCATGTCACTGATAGTCAATTTTCGGATACCGGAAGGCATGTGTCCTGCGCCGCTGGTTTCGGTCTTGCCCGGCACAATAATTAACAGGTTGGTACCAATGCCCATCAATTCCGTGCGTATGTAAGTCTTGGCGCCCTCGCCTATTGCCACCAGCATAATCACCGAAGCCACGCCAATGATCACACCGAGCATGGTAAGAAAGGCGCGCACTTTATTGGCCGCCAGGGCGTCCAGCGCAATGCGTACATGTTCAAAAGGATTCATGCGGCAGGCTCTGTAACATGATGTCGATCACCCACAATACTGCCATCGGCAAGCACCAGCACACGCTGCGCGTGCTGTGCGACACGCGTATCATGCGTCACGACTATCACCGTAGTGCCTTCTGTATTAAGTTGACCAAACAGGTTAATAATTTCCATGCCGGTTTTGCTATCCAGATTACCGGTGGGTTCATCAGCAAATAATACCGCCGGATCATTTGCCAAAGCGCGCGCAATCGCCACGCGCTGCTGCATACCGCCGGACAGTTCTGCGGGATAATGGCCGGTAACACGCTCCAACCCAACCCGCGCCAACAACACCTTGGCTTTTTCCAACCGTTCCTTGCGCCCCAAGCCGCCATACACCATGGGCAGCGCAACATTTTCCGCAATGGTGTAACGGCCTAACAGATTAAACGACTGGAATACAAAACCGAAAAAGCGGTTGCGGATGCGCGCCAGTTCGGTATCGGTTTTGGCAGAGACTTCATCACCCTGCAAGTGATAGTGCCCGCTACTGGGCACATCCAGACACCCCATAATATTCAGCAACGTGGATTTACCCGATCCTGACGCACCGGTGAGTGCCACATATTCGCCACGCTGTACCTGCAGGGTAATATTCTTGAGCACCTCATAAGGAATGGCGCCAGTTACGTAAATCTTGGTGACACTGGTAAGCTGGATGAGCGGCATATCAGCCATACTATTTTTTCTGCGCCCGCACGCCAGGTTTCAACCCGTCTTGATCCAGCGAAGTAATCACCACTTCGTTTTCACTTAGCCCCTTGCGAATTTCTGTAGAGTCCCAATTTGAACGGCCGGTTTCTATAACACGCTTGGCGACCTTGCCTGCGTCAATCACATACACAAACTGTTCTTTGTCTTTGGTCATAATGGCTTGGGTGGGAACGTGTAAAACATTTTTCAATGTCTCGACCTTAATCTCCACATCTGCCGACATACCGGGCCGCAAAAAAATTGGCGGTTCGACAACCCGCAACTTGATGGTGACATTCCGGCTTTTGAGTTTTTCGACAGATACGCCGGGGGAAATTTCAAACAACTGTGCGGCAAATTTTTTGTCCGGCACAGTATCAAAAGTAATTTCGGCAGATTGCCCGACAGTGAGCCGGCTCAGGTCTACTTCATCGACCAGCGCCTTCACATATAAACCTTCCAGGCGCGTAATGCGCGCCACCATCATCCCCGGCTGCACTAATTCACCGGGCTTCACCGGCAGTTCCATCACGGTGCCATTAATCGGCGCACGCACCGTACCATGCGCCAGGTTAAGCTCGGCGACACGCAGTTGCGCTGCCTGCTGTCTGACATCCGATTCTGCAACTTTAATTTGCTGCTCCTGCACCGCCACTTGCTCAAGATTGGCCTGCGCCACATTCAGCGCCGCTTGTGCGGCACTGAGTTCAGCCGCGCTGGATTCCATTTCACCTGATGCGATCAAGCGATTATCATAGAGCCGTTTCTTCTTGTCATGCTTCTGCTTTGCATCCGCAAAACGCGCCTGAGCCTCGGCCAGGCTCGCCGCCGTGCGCGCTTTTTCCATCGGCAAGGCAATCCGCGCCGAATCCAGCCGGGACTGAGCGGCCGCCCTACTGGATGCCGCCAGATTCAAACGTGCCTGCATTTCACCCACATCAAGGCGTAGCAGTACATCACCAGCTTTTACTTCCTTACCTTCCTGCGCGGAAACCTCTACGACACGCGCCGCAATCTCAGCCTTGATCTGCGCTGTCGCATCGGTATCTACCGTGCCGGTTTCTGTGGGCGTTACGGTAATCACCAGATCGCCACGCTGAACCGCCACCGTTTCCACACTAATCACTTTGCTATAGCGATAATAAAATACCAGTGCGACAATAATCAGTACCGCAACACCGGCCATCAGCCATTTTTTGCGGGATGACGACATAAAAATTCACTCCTGACAGACAGCATTTTTAGAATCATAGCAAAACAGAAGGACCTTATGAGAAAAATTGACCAATTACTTACGCACGTCAGCCTGCTTGATGATATTAGCCTGGCGCTGCCCGCCACGACCCGCGCCACCCAGCTACAGAACCGCGCCGCGCAGGCCGGATTTGACTGGCCGCACATTAATCAGGTGATGGACAAACTCGCCGAAGAGATGCAGGAGATCCACATCGAGATCAACCAAGGCGCGCACCAGGAGCGCATGGAAGACGAAATAGGCGACTTATTGTTTGTTGGCATCAACCTGGCACGTCACGCCAAAGTGGATCCTGAAGCCGCGCTACGTTGCGCCAATGCCAAATTTGAACGCCGCTTTCGGCGCATTGAAGCCCTGCTCGCCATGCAGGGCCGCACACCCCATCAATCAACGCCCGAAGAAATGGATGCCTTGTGGGATCAGGCCAAAAAAGAAGAAAAAAATGGTGCGCTCCCATGACCTGCCGCACTGATCTGCACATTTTCAGCAGGGTGGAGGGGATAGCATCACCTTAATATTACTTCAATACCTCAACATCAACAATCACCGTAATATCCGCATCGCTCACCCAAACCTGTCCCTCTTGTATCGTGCATTGCAGATTCATGGATCGTTGCGCCAATTCTGCCAATGCCTTGGTCGCCGACTGAGGCAAGTTGATAACCTGCAGATTATCAAAACGCAGCGATTTACCAGAAGCCTGTTCCCACCACAGCTGCGCGGCACGCCCGCCATACGCATAAATATAAACCTGTTTAGCGCGGCCACACGCCTTTCTTATACGCTTCTCATCAGGTAAACCCACATCAATCCACACCTCGATTTCATCCGTCAAACTCTTCTGCCACACATCCGGCTCGTCATCCGCACTAAGCCCTTTAGTAAATTGCAGGGCGTCACTCGCATGCAGCGTAAAGGCCAACAAACGCACCATCATCCGCTCATCTGTTTCAGATGAATGTTGCGCCACCGTCAGGCGATGATCATTGTAATAACCGCGATCCATATCTGCGATTTGAAGGTGAGACTTGAAAACTGTTGCTTTTTGAGCCATGGGAATGTCGAAATATCTGCTGTAAGGGATCAGCAATGTATCTTACCATACAATATCGTCCCGCCTTTGCCCTCCATGGGCAGCCGAATCGCCGCCGACGACTGCTTTGCTACATCATGGAGATATCCCGCTTGCAAGGCTGGGGAGACACAAACCCAAAGATACTCAGCTCGTATTTGAAGGAATCGTGTTTGTGCTGTGAGCGGGTTGTCAGTGTAAGGAGCGTCTCTTTGAGCGTTTCGGCAGCGCCAGTACAATCCATCCTTGCCGAAGGATAAGCTTCCACCATTTCACCTTATTTTTTAGCTATGACAGGAAAATTTTTATGGAATGTGCGGTAGCGAACAGTGATGATAGGGAGAATTAAGGCAACGTGTACTATCAGAAACATTGAATTATTCAAACGGTATTCCGTCCGCGACGTTTTCCGCAACTTCAGCAAACGTTTATTTACGGAGAGGAGAAATATCATGCCACTAAGAAAGGGTAGTAGCCCCACCGTCATCAGCAAAAATATCAAGACACTGGTTCATGAGTGGGAAAAGGATGGATCAATAGGCGCCAGCCATCCCAAGACGAAAAAAAAAGCAGTCAAGCAAGCTGTTGCAATCTCACTGAAAAAAGCGGGTAAAAGCCGCAATCCGTAAACATACATTTTGTGTATGGAGTCCGGCGCTAATCGCAAGTCGACAAGTCATATCCCTATAACAATGGTTCTCGTCAGTTATTCCCGTCGTCAACGTCTGGCGTGAAATAGGCTCATTTGACAACTTTATTAACAAGGAGAAACGTATGGCTAAATGTGATGGATGTGGAAATGAATATGATAAATCTTTTCAAGTAATCGCTTTGGGTAAAACCTATACTTTTGATAGCTTCGAATGCGCTATTCATGCCTTGGCGCCCACATGCGAACATTGCAATATACGCATCATCGGGCATGGCTTGGAAAAGGATGGGCGAATGTTTTGCTGTGATCATTGTGCGGAAAAAGAAGGCGTGAAGGAATTGCGTGATCGTGCGTAATTGCACTTTTTAAATAGGGTTTTAATTAAGGAGATTAAAAATGCCAAAACTTAAAGATGTGATGAACCGGGATGTGCAGATCATTAGTCCGGATGAAACGATCCAAAAAGCTGCACAACACATGCTCGACTTTAACTTCGGAATGATGCCGGTGGGAGAAAACGACCGCATGATCGGCGCGATTTCAGATCGCGACATTGCGATTCGCGCCGTAGCAGAAGGCAAGGGCCCGAACACCAAGGTACGTGATGTCATGTCAGAAGGTGTCATCTATGCTTATGAAGATGATTCCGTGGATGATGCCCTTAAGCTTATGAGCGATCACCAGATTCGGCGCTTGCCGATTGTGAACGCCGATAAACGGCTCGTGGGAATCGTGGCGCTGGGCGATTTTGCCGTTGAGAGTTCTGATATAGAAGCTGCCGGTGAAGCCCTTGCGGAGATTTCAAAACCCTCTTGATTCAGGCCCCTTGCCGCTATGACTTGATACCTCTTCCAGGTACGGGAAAAAGGAAAGTTATGATGAGTTACCGATAAAGATTAGCAATGACAGAGTCAGACCATAGGCCAATCGTCCTCATCACCGGCGTGACCGGTAACCTCGGCCGTTCGCTTGGGGAGGGACTCGCTAAAGACTACCGGATCGTCGGCTTGGACCGTAAAGCCGATGATACCGACTTCACAGTGTTCGAGATCGATCTCGCATCCGATGCCGCCGTCGATCTGGCATTGCACAATTTCCGCGACATGTTCGGTTCCCGCATCGCCAGCGTTATCCACCTCGTTGCCTATTTCGACTTTACCGGCGAGGACAATCCGCTTTACCAATCCGTTAATGTTGAGGGCACGCAACGCCTTCTACGGGCGTTGCAAGGCTTCGACGTGGAACAATTCATCTATGCGAGCACTATGTTGGTACACGCGCCTTGTCGGCCTGGTGGGCGTATTGACGAGCAGCTGCCAATTGAACCGCGCTGGGCTTATCCGAAGTCGAAGGCCACCGCTGAAGCAGTGATCCGTGCTGAGCACAAATAAATTCCTTATGTTATTTTGCGGCTGGCCGGAGTCTACGACGAACACTCAATGGTGCCGACGTTGGCCCAGCAAATAGCGCGGATCTACGAACGCGACTTGCAGAGCTACTTCTGCTCAGGCAATACGCCGGTGGGTCAGGCAATGCTGCATCGCGACGACATGAAATAAAAATCCCCGCAGCAAGCTGCGGGGAATAAAACCCGAGCGAGATTGACCATCCTGGTACGCGATGCCTTTAATGGCTCAAATTGGGTTCGCCATAAACCGGACTGCTCTAGAAACTTTAGTTATTAATATCGTCAGGGGATTAAACGATACGAAGATGCATTTGGTTATCAAAAATCAGGCTTTTCTGTGTGATATCGTACAGACCAACAATGATCAGAGATGTAATTTATGTTAAAACTTAATGATTATTGATCATTGAGGGCACTTCATTTATTAAGGAGAATACAATGAACCCACAAAAGTTAATGTTAGCAGGAGTTTCACTGGTAGTGGCCATAGGACTTGCGGGATGCGAAACCAAGGAAAGTCATGAGCAAGAGATTGATTCATCATCGAATAGTGTTCGGGGTCCGCAAGACTTTAATGAAGAAGCACAAAAACTTGACAATAGGGAACCCAAGAGAGTTCCTGTTGACCCGCAGAGAGATCCAAATGATCCTGCCACTACACAAACAGAGCCGAACAGCCCGGAGAGTTCAGGAACCCCCAACAGTCCTGGCAATAACTAAACATAACGTATCGGATAACCTTATTTTAGTGGATGCATTTTTAATTTAGTGCGCTTTCGTACAGACTATAAAATTATTTTTATTTATTGTGGAGCCAAGTTGATATATTTACTTGTGAATGTAGAAAATGTAAATAATTTATCCACAAAGGAAGGAGTGTATGAAAAAATCTCTCTTAACAACCATGGGTTTAATGCTTATCACTGGCATAGTGGAAGCGCGGGAACCTGTAACCTCAGATACCCCTGCTCCCAACCCGACGGCAACGGAAAGAACAATGCCTGATAACACGGAGATTAATAAGCGGGATAGGGATGAAAGAATGTTGACACCATTAGACCAGTCCATGGCGAAGGAAGACCAGGACATTACACAAGCAGTGCGTAAATCAATCATGCAACAAGATCTTTCCATGAATGGAAAGAATGTCAAAGTAATCACCCAAAATGGCGAGGTTACTTTAAGGGGTCCGGTCGAAAGCCGGGCAGAAGCAGAAACGATCGTTAACCTGACAAAAGCAGTCCCAGGAGTTAAAACGATCCACAATCAACTGGAAGTTAAGTAAGTACTTAAAGGAGACTATCATGTCAAAAGCCGTTATATGTATTGCAAAAACTCAAATCCAGGCAGAAACCATTATTACCCGCCTTCAACAGGCAGGCATATCTACCTCTGATATTTCAGTACTAATGCCTGACCGCAGTGGAAGCCGGGATTTTGCCCATGAGCATAATACTAAAGCCCCGGAAGGCGCCACCATTGGTGTCGGTGCCGGTGGTGTTGCGGGTGGTGTATTGGGTTTACTCGCAGGTATTGGCGCCTTGGCCATTCCCGGTGTCGGGCCTTTTATCGCAGCAGGACCCATTATGGCGGCCTTAAGTGGCGCAGCCGTGGGCGCCACCATTGGCGGCATTGCGGGAGCCTTGGTGGGACTTGGCATGCCTGAATTTGAAGCTAAACAATATGAATCCAAAGTGAAGAATGGAAATATTCTTATATCCGTTCATGCTTATGATAAGGATGAGGCAGAGCGTATCGAAGAGATTCTGGAAGCTGCCGATGCCGAAGATATTTCCGTGACAGGGGAAGAAGATGTAAGTGATTCAGATGAACCTGTTCGGAGGAGACGCAGTAACGATAGGTCTGATATCTACAACAACAATTGAATATGACGCTAAGGAGCACGATACGTCCCACTACTGTTCGCTTAATACACTTCCCTTTCGCCCTGAGCCTGTCGAAGGGCTTTGAATGCGGCGTGGGTGCTTCGACAGCTCACCACAAACGGCTAAACCGAACAGTATTGCGATACCTCCTATTCATTAATGTTTAATTATTAATAGGATCTTCTTTCACACATAAAATGATGTTGTTGTGGTGAGTGTATGGAAGAAAGATATTTGATGCGATCATGAACTTTGTGCGCAGACTGATCGCCTGCGCATTTTTTGACTATTATGGAGAGAAAAATGAACAAACAGACCAAAGAGCTTTTGTATCAAATGTTGGAAACTGAAATGGGTGGAGTGCAAATTTACACGACTGCACTTGAGTGCGTCATCAACGACGAGCTAAAAGAAGAATGGCAAGGATATCTCCAGGAAACCCATCATCACGTCGAGGTCATGCATGAGTTGTTTGCCAAAATGGAACTGGATCCTAAGGTGCAGACACCAGGGCGTCAGGTGGTGCGTCATATCGGGGAATCGCTGGTAAAGGCCATGAAAATGGCGAAACAGAGTGGCGTGCCGGAAGCTGCCGAGTTGGTAGCTTGTGAGTGCGTAGTACTTGCGGAAACCAAGGACCATTTAAACTGGGAATTGCTGTCCCGATGTGCAGAAGCAGCCAAGGGGGAAGAAAAGAGGGTGTTGAGCGCCGCGTGTGAAGAAGTAGAAAATGAAGAAGATGAACATATTTATCATAGTAAGGGTTGGTGCCGCGAGTTGTGGATTCAATCACTGGGGATGCCAGCTGTACTACCTCCACCGGAAGAAGAAAAAGAAGTAAAAACCGCTATAGGCGCGGCTCGAGCCGAACAATCACGTGAAAAAATGCTGTGACGTATTGCTCGAGCCGGGATAATGTAAATAACCAAGTAATATTAACGGGGTGGTTATAAATTTCACGATCGCCGAAAGTTATTCGTGATGATATGACCACGCACGCCATCCGCCGACCAAGGGAAAATAAAGCCCTAAGTGGATGGTGTGCCTTTTTCCTGACTGGTTATCCCACTGCTGCATGAGCGCAGCATATTTTTCTAACTGTCCACGATAGCGGTTTTGTTCATTGTCTAAAAAGGCGTTAATATCACTCCCTTCATGACTTCCCGTTTTGTAATCAATAATCCAGCGTATGCCTTGTGCGTCGACAAAGGTGCGGTCAAGGATAATATTGGTGAGCTTCCCTTGAATCAACCCGCTCAGTGCGTATTCACAGCGCGCATCATAGTGCTGCTGATCCATTATCCAACGACCACGTTCATCGGTGAGGGTGCATTGCAGTGCAGTTGCGACACGTTGTACGGCATCGTCAAGCTCGGGCGCTATAACTCCTAGTTGAATCAGCATGGCATGGTAACGACGCTGCTGCATTTCCGGGGAAGTGTTGTTCCAGACGGCAATACCCTGCTGGGCAATTTGCCGTAACATGCGATGCACTACCGTGCCAATATGCCGCGCTTTATCACTGGCCCATAGAAACTCAATGTCTTCCAATGGCATCACGGACACGGATGCCTGCCCCACCCCTGTTACAACATGAGGCGGCGCTTCAGGTAAGTGCCAATCGCTACTGAGCCGACGTAAACCACGGCCAGAAGAGGAAATTTTTTTCTCATTATCCTGTTCATTGGCGCCGATTTTTTCAGGGGTGTTTTTTACAAACTCTGCTTCAACGACTGGCCACAATTGACTGAGCAAGGAACCCCGTGCAGGGGTTTTAATGCTGCCATCTTTTTCATTCAAGGTGACAGACGCAAGCAAATGCAAGGTTTTTTTGGCGCGGGTGGTGGCGACATACAATAACCGCGCGGTTTCATAGTGTTGTTTTTGTTGATCAACATATTTCAAATAAGCATAGATGGCATCTTCTTTTTGCCCGCGCGCTTTAATTGGCGCGAGCAACAGGTCACTCTCTTCGCGTGGCACCGCGATATGATCTCGCCTGTGATCTATCCGGGGCGCGGCAGGCCGCTCCATCCATCGCAGCAAACGATCTTGATCCGATGGCATGCGGCGCGCCAGGCCCGGCACTATAACGGTATCAAACTCAAGGCCTTTAGCTTTATGGATGGTCATGAGTTGCAAGGACTCATCCGCTTCCCGATCCGGCAATGCAAAAAGCCGGATAAGCTGTTCTTCCAGACGGGCAATATTTTCAATATCCCCGCCACGTTGCATCTGTTCCAACAAATCAAAAAATACCGCAGCATCTTCCAGATCAGTTTCACCTCCTACACAGGCGGGCCCACCCAAAGCAAGCCAGATTCCCTCTACCCAGCGCCGCAAATGCTGGCGGCGGCGCTGCGCAAGACCCGCCTGTAATATTTTATGTATACGGGCAAGGCGCGCCTGGCCGTCAATAGTGAGTTGGCTCACACTGAGTTGCGTAGTAGCGTTTATTACATCGAATAGAACTGTGCCAGGCTGCTGGATAGTAACCAGCGCATGTAAATCCCCAAGCGTCAAGCCGCACCAGGGGGCGCGCAGCACCGCTAACCAGGCAATACGATCCGCCGGGTTCAATAGCGCGCGCGTTAAGGCTAACAGGTCTTGCACTACGGGACGATGCCCCAAGTTTTCGATTTCGATAGCACGATAGCGCAATCCTGCGGCCTGTAATGCCGCGACGATATCGGTTAAATGACTGCGCGCGCGCACCAGAATCGCAATTTTTTCATCCGGGTTGGTAGTGCGCGCATGCTCGATAAGAGAGACTACCTTTGCTGCTTCGACAAATGAGCTTTTTTCGAAACAGGGATGTACGTGTATTGCATCACCCTTCCCTGTCGGGTGTGTGGCCACCGAAGAACTATAGGTAACAGCACCGCTGGAGATATTTTCATCTACAGGAAAAATCAGCTTGAAAGCGCGATTAACCCATTCAACAATACCCGCCTGGGAACGAAAATTAACCCGCAGGGTTAAAGGCTCAAGTCTTACATCACCAACCCCGTATTCACGGGCGCGGAGGAACAAACCCACTTCCGCCTCACGAAAGCGATAAATGGATTGCATGGGGTCACCGACTAAAAACAGGGTGCGCCCATCACCTGGTTGCCAACCTGCCGTGAGGCGTTCCAATAGTTGATATTGGCCAAAGGAAGTGTCCTGAAATTCGTCTACCAGTAAATGTTGTATACGATAATCCAGCGCTAAGGCCAAATCTGTAGGATTCTCTGGCGAACCTAATGCTTGTACAGCACGTTGCGCCACTTCACTAAAATCCACCTGACCTCTGTCACGGAATACCACATGCAGTTGCGCCACCGCTACGGGCAGAAGGTCCAGTAGTGCCTCCATGATGTCCCACTGATCATCACGGTATTGCATGGATGGTAAACAACGCAAATCATTTAATGCAACACGTAAACCGTCGTTGTTTTGCGAAAAGTCATCAAGCAACAGTTTGAAATGGTTCTTCATATCTTTACGCGATGCGGCATTTCCATCTTTCTCGCTGTCAGGCGCAGGAAAACCAATATTTTTATCGGCTTGTTTGCGCCAGGTGCCTTTGTCGGTTAATAACAATGTAGCGATGCCGAGCCAGGCGGGTAAATCAATAACATCGTATCCCGGAAAAGACTCACAATTTTGCAGCGCTTGAATGGAACAATTTTTTTCAGGCAGGGGATTAAAGGCCGCATAGCGCATTAATTCCAGAAGATGGGGCGCTGTATCTAAAGGTACGTGATGGCGCATCTCCGTCAGCGCATTTTTTATCGTATCGTATAAGGCTTTTTCCAGCACACTACGTTGTTGGGCACGATCGGCAGTGCCAGTGGTAATATGGCGTAACCACTGATCACGCTTTTCCAGCATGTTGGCCAACAAGCCTTCTACCAACATCAGATCATTATCCAGATGTATCAGTAAGCGCTCAATGGCAAGTGACCATCGTTCTCCGGTTTCGAGTAACGCTAATGTTTCGCGCGCCGCTTCGCGGTAAAGATCAGCCATGTCCGTGGTGGTGACAGGTGCGGCGCCAAAATTTGACAGTACCGGCATTTGTCGCGTCAAGTTATTACATAACGCATCTATGGTATGAATGCGCAGGCGTGCTGGATGCGCCAGAAGATTCCAGCCACTATGTTCGTCACGCGCCAGAACTGCCCTAGCAAGCTCCCATGTATGGCGCTCATGTTCAGTAACAGGAGGCACATCACACGCCTTGTTTAAAGCCTCAATAATGCGATTACGCATTTCTGCAGCGGCTTTGCGGGTAAAGGTAATGGCGATGATTTCCTCAGGATGATGTACATGCGCAAGCAAGGTGAGATAACGCTGCGTTAGCAGGCTGGTTTTTCCTGAACCCGCCGGAGCCTGAACGATGAAAGAACGCTGCGGATCCAGAGCTTCACGACGCTCGATAACATCCTGCGCAGCATCGACAGTGACAAATTTATCAATCATCATCGTCTTCCTGCGCTTCTGGCGTCAGCCCTAAACCGTCATGCTCATGAATACGGCATAATGCAGTTAATTCACAATATTGACAGGTAGCCCCCGGTTTTTTTGGATCAACCGGCGCATAGCCAGCACGGAATCCTTCGGCTAAATGCTGCAATACCTGACGCCAGTCATTGAATTGATCTGACCAAGTAACAGTAGGTGCGTTTTTAACGCTACTAAACTCTTTTACATTGGGAATAATACCTTCAGTGTCGCTAAATCCTTTAAAACATAGATTCCCGGCACGTAATTGGGCAAAAGCCAGTCCTGCCACTGCATGTGTATCAGAGATTCCATACAACGGTAATTGCGGCTCATCGGGGCGTTCTCCAAACCAGCTTTGAAGTTTTGCATCTCCTGTTTTATAGTCAATAATGACATGGCGACCATCCGGCAACTCATCAATGCGATCAATGCGGGCGGTAAACGCAAGTCCGCCTATTTCAATCAAGCGTTCCTGTTCTGTCTGGAACACCGTAAACGGACTGCGTTGTTTTTCCAGCAGCATCCAGGCAGTAATAAGTTTTTCCAGGCGGGTTCTTTCAAGAGCCGTGAATTTTTCAGAAAACGTAAACTGACGGTTATGCGCCATTTTATTTACAACCCGTGCCACTGCATCCCTGATAATACTCTGCAATTCTTCTTCGGATATGCCGCATAATATTGCGTGGGATTGCACGGTCTTCCATACAGCTTCCATCGCGGCATGCAGTAACTTTCCACGTTCGCTGGCATTCAGGCCTATACCAACCGGATTTAATGGCTGCGCACCCAAACGGTGCCTGGCAAAGGCGCGGAAGGGACAAGCCGCTTGTTGTTTCAAAACGTCGGTGCCACCGGCAACCACCGTGCCAATTTCCAACGGCGGCGCCATATCATCCTTAAAAATTTCAAGCCTTGCGCTTTGCCTTGCTCTTTGATGGATAAGCTGCGCATAAAATGGCGCGTTATCCATAACCAAATCTTGCAGATCCACTTCCTGCAATGGACGGATCAAAGGCGATGGATGCAGCTCCCGATCAGCTTCTTGTTGCGGGTAACTGACTATGACATGTTTTGCACTGCTGAAAAGACGCTGTGTAATCTGTTGCGCAAACGCTAATTCACGCGCTGCGGAAGCGTGCGGCAGATTATGTTGCCGTTGTAGTGTTAAGGGTAAAAAAGGATTGGGGCGCGCTGGCTCTGGCCAGGCGCCATCATGCAAACCCATAATCCACATATGATCAAATTGCAGTCCGGCTGTCTCCAGCAATCCCATAATTTGAATCGGCGTCTCCGCGCTTTGTGGCTGGAACAGCGTAACTGCCGCCATGTGGCGCAGATGCCCCACAGCTTCACCCAGCGTCTGTTTCCCTGCTGCGGCATCCAGTAGCGCATAATCAGCCAGCAAGCCACGCCATGCCATGTGTGCCTGATATTCACGACTATCTAACGACCGCTCGCCCGGCCAGCCTGCACAAGCCAACAACCGGGTAAAAAACGCCATCCATTTACTGGGTACGTGTTGTTCCTTTACCATAACAGACAAAGGTCTGATGGCTTCCGCCCACTTTATCAAATGATTCGCCAGCACCGGACACGCATAAGCATTCTCTGCGCCAGTTGCATTATTATGCGTAGCGTAATAGCGCAGCATGTCTAATGTTACGTGTGTGTCGCTTGCGCGGCGCAAACGCGCATCCAATAACGCGCGGCGTGTCATTTCCTGCTCTGCGCCTGCCAAAAATGGCGAACGCAGCAGGCTCCCCATTTTTTCAATTGTCAGTTTTCCCTGCGCAGACTCCAGAATCAGGAATGCAGTATGAATGACAGGTTCATCCAGCAACGCAGTGCCTAAAGAAATATTATAGGGAGTGGTGACATGAGAGGTACCAGGAAGATCACTCGCAGGCGAAAAAACCTGATCAAAGGTACGCACTACTGTTTCGCGCACCGCACTTAGCTCAGGAATGACCACGGCAATGGTAAGTGAAGCATCGCGCTCCAGCAAATGGCGCGCCCAACGCGCGGCAGCAATAATCTCGGCGCGACCATCAGCGCATCCACAACGTACCAGGCTGACATTGAGATTTTCTGGCGCGGCAATCTGTGTTACGTGCGCGCCTGCTAAAGATAAAGATTGCAACAAATACTGTTGTTGTGGCGTAAATTCGTCAAAACCTGCAAAGCCCATATGTGTGGGTAAGGGTAATGTGCCTGATTTAATGTGCTGGATCACGGCATCCGGCAACGTCGCGCTGTCGAGCCACGCATTTTTTTTGCATAATCGCCCGAAGCGGCGTGCCCACTGTGCAAAGGCATGATTGTCGGCATTCGCCGTGCTATGAAACACGCTGGTAGCGCTTTCCAGCGTAATGCGCCATTGCTTGAGTAAAGCCCACGCTGCCAACGCATTTTCTGCAGCCGTGGATACCTGCAATAAATGCTGGCCTTCCGCAGATTCGGCAATGATGCGTTCCCACAACGCTTGTTGTTGATAGGGCGTTAACAATCCAGGCAAACTATTGGCTAAGTTGGTTTCCAGTATTTCATTCCAGCATCGTTCCAACCAGGTGGATAACGGCAAAATATCCGGGGTCACCCACACGTTGCGCCCCAATGTTTGCTGATACACATCAAATTCCTGGCGCAGATAGCGTGCCAGGCGTTGATTCGCGGTAAGTAACGTGGCACCTTGTTCAAGTGACGAAAAAAAATGGGCAGGATTCACAGTTCCAACAGTCTCAAAATTGACGGAGCATAACCTTTTCAGGCAGGGTACCATAGAGGAAATAACGCAATCCTCATTGGAATTTAACCATAAAGCATCTTATGACTACAATAAATTACATTAACCAGTTGAAACATAATATTGATTATAAAATAATATTATATTCAACAATAGCACTTTTCTGTCCTGCGCCACTCTTTGCCGCCACGCCCACAGAAGATCTCACCGGTACGGGACTTGGCATCGCCGCACTCGCTATTTTTATAATTGCCTATGCCTTGGTCGTTACTGAAGAATTTTTGCATTTACGGAAGTCCAAACCCGTTATTGTAGCGGCGGGGCTTATCTGGATATTGGTCGGCATCTCTTATGCCCTGCGTGGCGACAGCCACACCGCCGCTGAAGCGTTGCGCCATAATCTGCTGGAATATGCAGAACTCATGCTGTTTTTATTATCCGCCATGACCTACCTCAACGCCATGGAAGAGCGGGACGTGTTCAACGCCTTGCGCGCGCGCCTGGTATCCACGGGGTATTCTTTACGCACTATTTACTGGATATGCGGGACGCTGGCTTTTTTTATTTCCCCCATTGCAGACAACCTGACCACCGCACTTTTAATGGTAGCGATTGCCTTGGCGGTAGGCGCGGGGCACACGAAATTCATTGTCGCATCCTGCATCAGCATCGTGGTGGCCGCCAATGCGGGGGGCGCATTCAGTCCATTTGGCGATATTACGACCCTCATGGTATGGCAAAAAGGCGTAGTGAAATTCCATGAATTTTTTGCGCTTTTCATCCCTTCTCTCGTCAACTGGCTGGTCCCCGCTGCAATTATGGCGCTTGCCATTCCTGCCAATGCGCAACCCAACGCGAACAAGCACAACGTTGCTGTAAAACAAGGTGGATTTGTTATGATCGGCCTGTTTCTACTGACGTTAACCATGACGGTCAGCCTGCATCATTTCCTGCATTTACCACCGGTACTGGGCATGATGACCGGGCTGGGCCTATTGCAAGTGCATGGTTATTTTCTCAAACGCAGCCAGCAACGCCAGATCAATGCCACATCAGCACACGCCACTTTAGAGCCGCGCGATGATGCTTTCGACATCTTCAACAGCCTGCGCCGCATTGAATGGGATACGTTGTTGTTTTTCTACGGTGTCTTGCTGTGCGTGGGGGGATTAGGCGCGTTAGGTTATCTGGCGGTATTATCACAAACACTTTACATTGATCTTGGCCCGACCACCGCCAACATTTTGATAGGGCTGCTCTCCGCGGTGGTCGACAATATTCCCGTTATGTATGCCGTACTCAGCATGAACCCAGACATGTCGCTGGGGCAATGGTTGCTTGTCACATTAACCGCAGGCGTGGGTGGATCGTTGCTCTCGATTGGCTCTGCCGCCGGTGTTGCGGTGATGGGCCAAGCACACGGAGTGTATACTTTCTTTGCCCATCTGAAGTGGTCATGGGCAATTGCGTTAGGCTATGCCGCCAGTATCTGGGTACATTTTCTTATCAATGGCGATTTGATGTAACTGTGGGTTATGGATTTGGTGATTAACTAAATAAAAATCCCCGCAGGCTGAGGGATTATTTTTGATTCACAAGTCGCAGTATCACGACCGCCGAGCACCCAGGCGGCCCGGTTCGCCCTGTCGCACGATCCACCGCCTTGATGATCCATTTTTTGTTTTTTTGAGCCAATAAAGTGCCACATTTCGTCGAACTCCATCTCGCGAATGGCGCCGGACACCTCGGGCACCTGCAACGTCGCGGCCTCAGCCCATCTCCACTTCAGGGCGGCGGACGGCGTCACACCAAACAGCCCAGACGCTTCCTTTCAAGTTTCAATCCTCACCCGTCTCGAAAGACGGGTGCTGCTTCCAGCTTGCGCGGGGATTGGGCAAAAATTCAGCGTTTCAATCCTCACCCGTCTCGAAAGACGGGTGCTGCATGCAAAAGCAGATCGACAAGCTGGCCGCATGGAGTTTCAATCCTCACCCGTCTCGAAAGACGGGTGCTGCCTGCATTAGCCTGGAGGAAAACCCGCCGACAAAAGTTTCAATCCTCACCCGTCTCGAAAGACGGGTGCTGCAGCGTTTTTGTGGAGCCAATACCGATACCGCAGGGTTTCAATCCTCACCCGTCTCGAAAGACGGGTGCTGCTCGTAGTGGCTGCCCTGAACGGCGAGCTTACAGTGTTTCAATCCTCACCCGTCTCGAAAGACGGGTGCTGCCTTTAGTAGTTTTGTTGTCGGCAGCTTGCAAAAGGTTTCAATCCTCACCCGTCTCGAAAGACGGGTGCTGCCCAGATAGCGTTGGCGCGTTAACCACTCGCAGCAGGTTTCAATCCTCACCCGTCTCGAAAGACGGGTGCTGCGATAAGCCCGTGGACAACACGACTTATCCGTGCTGTTTCAATCCTCACCCGTCTCGAAAGACGGGTGCTGCATCCGCTGCACCTGGCGTTATTCTGGTTGTATTTGTTTCAATCCTCACCCGTCTCGAAAGACGGGTGCTGCCATGCCGCGATCGCCGCCCATGCCCTACCCTTATCGTTTCAATCCTCACCCGTCTCGAAAGACGGGTGCTGCTGTGTTGCGCCAAGTGGTGGCGCAGACAGGGCAGGTTTCAATCCTCACCCGTCTCGAAAGACGGGTGCTGCTTTGGGCACACTTAAAGGCTCAAACAGTGAAATGGGTTTCAATCCTCACCCGTCTCGAAAGACGGGTGCTGCATCCGAAGCCGCAGCTAAGGGAGCGTAGCGAGTCTGTTTCAATCCTCACCCGTCTCGAAAGACGGGTGCTGCCATTGCCATTAACAAGCTGCCATCGGGCTGGTGGGTTTCAATCCTCACCCGTCTCGAAAGACGGGTGCTGCTTGATCTGATTGTGTTTTTCTGTTCTAGGTAGATAGTTTCAATCCTCACCCGTCTCGAAAGACGGGTGCTGCAGGCAGGGGGTGCCGCTGCAAAGGCATATCGATGCGTTTCAATCCTCACCCGTCTCGAAAGACGGGTGCTGCCGTTCGCCTTTGGATCGTCCGCGCTGGATGCGGCGTTTCAATCCTCACCCGTCTCGAAAGACGGGTGCTGCCCGTGACCGATTCGCCGCCGATCTGCTGGAACTGCCGTTTCAATCCTCACCCGTCTCGAAAGACGGGTGCTGCTGGCATTGCGCGAGTTAGCCGCGCAACCCACGGAAGTTTCAATCCTCACCCGTCTCGAAAGACGGGTGCTGCGCGTATCAAAGTTCGCCCGGTCGATGTCTCCGGCGTTTCAATCCTCACCCGTCTCGAAAGACGGGTGCTGCCTGGGGCACTATTGCCCCATGCACGGTAGTGGTAGTTTCAATCCTCACCCGTCTCGAAAGACGGGTGCTGCTTCACGGCGGTGGGTTGGTCGGGATGGTCTTATGAAGTTTCAATCCTCACCCGTCTCGAAAGACGGGTGCTGCAATAATTTCTGGAAAGCTTATTCGCTTTAGAAATGTTTCAATCCTCACCCGTCTCGAAAGACGGGTGCTGCCCGCCCTACCTCGGACTTGCCGAAGCGTTTTACGGGTTTCAATCCTCACCCGTCTCGAAAGACGGGTGCTGCATCGGCACGGGGACGGTGCCGCCCCACAAGTGCAAGTTTCAATCCTCACCCGTCTCGAAAGACGGGTGCTGCAGTCAGATGGCTACGGCGAACCGATCCGCGCAATCGTTTCAATCCTCACCCGTCTCGAAAGACGGGTGCTGCACTACTACTACAACCTCATGATACCTTATAAAATTTACAGAAGTAAGCGCGGACTTGATGCTATAAAGCAGTTTGGCAAGCACGTAATATAAACTCTGAATGGGTTTTTCATGTAATAACAAAGGCTTGGGCTTCACGCGAACATCCCGGCATTTTGCCATCGCTAAGGGTTCGCGCATGTCAGACAATTAATGGCGCATCGAAATTCACCGCACGAAAATTTCCATATTCTTTGACATGCAAATCAACCGGCTCTGTCAGGCGATACAATCTTAAGTTATCTTCTTTTTCGTTAATTTCAGCCAATAGCCGCCGCTCCAATTCTTCGTATTGCATGAGGCTGACACGGCATTCGAATACCGATTTTTGCACTCGTTGACCGGTGCTTTCACATACCTTGGCCACGCGCCGTAATCTTTTTCTTCCGGCAGCGGTTTCTGTTGATACATCATAAGTGACGATAATAAGCATAACGACTACCTTGCCAGGAAAGGCACATAGCCTTCCATTTCGCCACGAATGGTTCTCGCCATAAACCGTGCCTGTAGCTGCGGCAACAAGCCAATCGGCACCTTCGTTTCAAGCAGCGGATGGATAATCTCTTCCTGTTTGCGTTCCTGGTAAGCCACGACAACTGTTTTTCGACCATCGTCATGCAAATAAACCGCACCGCCTTCCCGATCCTGAAAATCTTTTGCGTTTATTTGGCCACGGTTAATGAGCGTAAGTGCAAGGCGATCTGCCAAAACGGCGCGGAATTCCTCCATTAAATCCAGCGCCAGCGCCGCCCTGCCAGGGCGCACAGCATGCAGAAATCCCAATTGGGGATCAAGACCGACAGACTCCAGGGCGGAGCGGCAATCATTCATCACCATGGAATAAAGAAACGACAGCAAGGCATTAAATCGGTCGCGGGGCGGTCGCCGTGAACGGCCATTCATGGCAAATGCCTCACGCGCGTCCGGGCGCAGCACACAAGTGAGCGCTGAAAAATACCCCTTTGCCGCATCGCCTTCAATACCGCGCACCACATCAAAATTATCTGCAAAGGCAAGATTCCTTAATGAAGCAGCCAATGCTTCAGCGGTGTCGCTTAATGTCCGACGGTCATTATCATCGCTTGCTTCACGCGCACCGCGCATCAACACCTGACGCGAATTCCGTAGTTTTCCAGCAATCACCGCACGCGCTATATCAATGGATAATTTGACATCGCCAGCAACCCGATGCTGTGCCTGACGCAACAGGATGTTGCCGTTTATGGCTCCTTCCAGACGCGCTTTGAAACGCCCATTGCGGTCGAGTAAAACAACGCTAATACCTTCATCCGCACAGCGGTGCATAATCGCAGGAGACAGCATCACATCGCCAAAGCATACTACCGTGCCAATATGATGCAGCGGCGCTTGCATCTTTTTTTCGCGTTCCACGTCGACACGAATGGTATCGTTCTCCAGATGCAGGTAGGCATTGGGCGTCATAACATAGAGTGTATTGAGGATTTGTTGCATCAAACTGTCCCAGGGATGTCAACGAGTCTGCAAAACTGCCATTCCACTTTATGAGCCCTCTTGTTCGTCTGCCTGAAAAAGTGTGTTGCGCATTTCATGTAGTTTCGTTATAGAGGTCATTGCCTTGGGTTGGCAGAGTTCTTTTAGGGAACATTCCTTGCACCGGGCATCATTGACTGCGGGCGGCAGTTTCCCGGAAACAAACATGGCCCGGATCGTTTCCACGGTTTCTTCCACTTGGCGGCGCAAGACATCTGTAAGTTGCACTTCACGGCGGCGGCGCGAGCTGTGATGATAAATCGCACCGCGTGGCACGGGCTTTCCTGTCATTTCTTCCAGGCATAGGGCTTGGGCAACGAGTTGCAGATCGTCATGATGCTTCTGCCGCTTTGGCCCGTGTTTATACTCCACGGGATAAGGCGTGCCATCGGGCAAAAACTCCACAATATCCGCCTTGCCGACCAAGCCCAAACGATCACAATAAAGCGGCAAGGCGCGTTCAATACGTGCCCCGGCGTTTTCCGAAAACCCCGGATCATCCACCCGTTCATGTACGGCATTACGGCGCATGGTATGCACATTTTCCGCGAATGCCTGCTCTATGTGAATCAGCGCATACTGACGCGGACAATAGCTATAGTGCTGGAGGGCGGAAAGCATGATGGGATCGGCGGCTTCCATCCCCATTTGCCCCTAAATAGAGAATGGATTGGTAACAGTGAGCTTGCCTTCAATCAACTGCCCATGCTGCAAATCTTCCGTATAGAGCGTGTCGCATCCGGCTTCAATGGCAGAGGCAACGATCAGGCTGTCAAACCAGGAGAATCCATAGCGCCCGGCGATGTCGAGGGCGCGTTGCATGGTTGCCGGCGTAATGATCTCCACCCGGCATGTTGCTTCGAGCATCGCGAGCAGCTTCCTTGTTTCAGAAAGCGGCAACGCCAATTTTTTCAGCGACACATTGGCTGTTTCGGAAAGTACCTGCGTAGAGATGGTAGGGTGATGCGCAAAAAGCGGCGCAGCGAGCACCGTCTTTGCAGAACTCTGACCGAGTGCGTAAATGACGATGTTCGTGTCAATGAACGCCTTAGGAACGCCTACGAAATAACTTCCCCTTTTTGCCAGTTCAAATTTGGTAGAACCGTGTAATTCCATGCAGGCAGGAGGACATCGGCAACG
>LNFM01001073.1_pt1 | contig 63800 bp, 65 predicted proteins | sample 596031 | NCBI WGS metagenome assembly LNFM01 (sample SAMN04254537, study PRJNA301005) | activated carbon metagenome | isolation source: dual media filters at the Ann Arbor, Michigan drinking water treatment plant | place: USA: Ann Arbor
TAATCTTGATATGTTCGCCCTTGAGCCACTTGATCATGAACTCATTTTCTTGACCCGGCGTGAACCCAGTCCGGACCGGCTCCCACGGACCACGTGCCCCGATGCCGCCGTCTTCTGCCTTGGTGATGCGGATGAGACATTCCTTCGGCACCGTGTTGATCGCATGGTGGTCGACTTGATATCCCCATTTGAACTTCCAGGCAATCGCGTGCTTACCAGGCAGAGAATCAGTCTGGTGCATCGGCATCAGCCAATTACGAGTAAATGACTGCTGAGCTCCGTACCGGAAGTTCGACTGATATCCGGTGTCGATCGCGATGGCCCGACCATCCGGTCTGGTCTCGTGGCCCTTGACGGATTTCGCGGTTGAGACATAGGGCGCATGCTTGGCCATCGTCACATGGTACGGATAGGCTGGGTTGTACTTGGCGCGAATCATCAACCGCGCGACCTTGTAGTAGGGATCGCTCGGCTTCCACCCGCGGTAGGGGCGGTCCACCGGGTTCCCATCGACATACACGTAGTCGCCGTCGTTGATCCCACGGTCTTTGGCTGCTTGAGGATTGATATGAATCTGGTGTTCGCCGACCCCTGGCGTCCGTTTATCCATACGATAGGGATCGCCGAAGTTGGACTCGTAGATCTGCACCCAGTCGTTCACCGACCACTGACTGTGGACTCGGTGGCGAGTTTTGGGGGTGACGCAGTAGAACTGATACCCCTTCTCCCAGAGAGGATTCGAGTGACGCATGATTTCATGCCACGACAACTTGATATTTCGAACTGTTTTATCGTCGTGGTGTTGCGCTGTAATGGGAATGCCATAGTCGTCGGGACGAACGTAAGGGTTCGTCGTGAAGATGGCGTTCGGCAAGTATGGCGTAGCCTCCGGACCTTCCCGATGGGAGATAAAGTTTTCTCCGTACTCGATGGCCTCGGGTTCGATACGGTAGTTCTCGTATCGTCCGCTACGGGTCCACATTGGCTTGGACTCGTTGGTCTCCTCCCAGAAGGGATGCCGCGGGTACGTACGGACCATCACCATCCAGCCCTTTTCCGACTTCAACATGACGTCGGCTGAATACCCATAGAAGGTGCTTGATGCATCCAGCATGCGCTGGGCATAGACGTCAACTCGGTTCGCGTAGACCATGGCGAAGTAGTCCCGCATGCGCTTGTCGCCGGTCATGTCTGACAGCTTGGCGGCTACGCCCGCAAAGGTATCCAAGTCGTTACGGGTATCGTACAACGGCCTGATGCCGCCCTTCCAGATCTGAACCCATGGATTGGAGACAGTAATCGTCATTTCTGGATAGGTGAATTCCATCCAGGAGTTACAAGCAAATGCGATATCGTTGTGATTGACATCGGACGTCATTTCGATGTCCTGTGTAATCAGACATTCGATGTTTGGATCAACGTTACGCACCATGTCGTAATGGTGCTTGGCATTGTTCAGCACGTTGACATTGACCACCCAACGGAACTTGCTCGGTGTCGGCATATGGGTCTTGCCGGTGAAGACCTTGCGTCCATACTTTGGCGTATTGACGATCAATGCCGTGTCCCCATGGTTCCAATACCCGACTTCTTCGCCATAATAGTAGGACTTGGTCTTAATTTCTTTTCCATGGGCGTTCGGATCCAGCGTAATGTTGAAGGGGTCCTCACCTGTATGAACTGCTATACCAGCGCCGGACCATGGCGTCGCCGTCCACGCTCCCGCTTTGTAGTTACCAGCCCAGGTATGCTGACCGGTACCGAACTTGCCGACGTTGCCGGTGATGATGAGCACCATGGCAGCCGCACGCCCGTTCCCCGTCATATGGAAATAGTGACAGACTCCTTCACCATTGTGGATCGCAGCTGGCTTAATCGTGCCGGAGTCGCGTGCCCAACGCACAAGGAGATCCTTCGGTGTGCGGCAGATCTGATGGACTGTGTCCAGATCATAGTCTTGGAAATGCACCATATACATCTGCCAGACCGGCATGGCATCAATTTCACGGCCATTGAGCAGTTTCACACGATAGGTGCCTGTGAGCGCGGCATCGATGCCACTGTTCGTATAGTGCCATCCCACTTGTTCTCGATGGAGAGGTACCGCTTGCTTCTTCGTATGGTCCCACACCATCATTCCACCGAGCCGTTCAACCTGCTCAGGCTTCAAGGATTGGATTCGGCCGGAGTAGCTCTTGGAAAAATCGGGGAACTTGTAATCCGCCACAACGTCGCGCGGATCCAGGTACTGCAATGTATCCGTACGCACCAATATTGGAGCGTCGGTAAATTGTTTCAAGAAATCCACGTCGTGCATGTTTTCGTCGACGATGATTTTCATCGCACCCAGGAAAATTGCACCGTCCGACTGTGGGCGTAGAGGCATCCAATAATCGGCACGGTAGGCCGTGGGATTGTATTCTGGTGTGATAACGACCACACGGGCGCCGCGCTCAATACACTCCAACTTCCAGTGCGCTTCCGGCATTTTGTTCTCGACGAAGTTCTTCCCCCAACTAGTGTTCAGCTTCGAGAAGCGCATATCGGAAAGGTCGATGTCCGAACCTTGCGCACCGGACCAGAAAGGCTGGGAAGGATTTTGATCTCCGTGCCAGGTGTAATTCGACCAATAGCGACCGCCCTGTGCCTGCTCAGGACTCACCTTGCGGATCCAGGTATCCAGTAAGGCATTGATTCCGCCGTTCATACGAGTATTGCCCATCTTCCCGATAATACCGAGGACCGGCATTCCCGCACGATGCTTAAAGCATCTGGTGCCAGCGCCCTTCATCATCTCGATCATTTCTGGGGCATACCCCTGCTCGCGAAGACGCCGCGCTCCAGCTTCACCGCTGTACCGAGTAGCAATGATGATCATCGCCTTCGCCGCATAGGTAAACGCCGTATCCCAGGAGACACGAAGCATATCGTCGAGGAAGCGACTGTCGAACTTGTACTTGCGTTTGGTTTCTGGAGTCAGCTCAGGAGAACCGTCATCCATCCACTGCTTCCAACCCTTCCGCATCAAGGGCCCCTTCAAGCGATAGGGGCCATACACACGTCGATGGAAGGTAAACCCCTTTAGGCACATTCGGGGGTTGTGGGCAAACGTTCCACGATTGCCGTATAAGTCTTCATAGGTTTGGTGGTCATAATTCTGCTCCACACGCATGACCACTCCGTTGCGAACGAAGGCGCGCACACGACAGGCATGCGTGTCATTAGGAGAGCATACCCATGTGAAGGATGAATCGTAGCGATATTGATCGTGATAGACCCGTTCCCATGACCGGTCTGGATAGTCTCCCAGCGGGTTGCCAACTTCGATCACCGGCTGGAGAGCTGTCAATGCCAGGACTTTGTCCGCCACGGCTGCGGCAGCGACAGTGCCAGCAGAGACTTTCAAAAATTGTCGACGTGACAAGAACATTGTGGATACCTCCTCAACGTTTATGAACTTGAACGAGCCCGGTTTCCCTATATTTTTTCATATGCGCCGGATGTACACCGGCAATTATTTTTTCTGTTAGGAGCTGGACGCATGAATTCCATACACTCAATACCAAACAAGTTTAAAGAAAGCCGTGAAGCATATATCACCGCACACCATTGCTTGCAACCGAAAAATTCAGCAATATTCGAGCCATATGCTGTCTGCTTAGAAACTGTTTCATTCCACTTCTCATAAGTATATGTAAAACAATTTGGTTTCCAGTTTTTCACTTCCGCATATCGTGGTTCGATCATCTATAGATTATGAGTAGGAAGAGTAGCATTTTTCATATGGTCTTCATACGATTAGGGTCTGCATCGTGTACGGCTTATGACTTGATATTTCTTTTAAATCAAATTGTTTCACTATAAACACTTTGGCGATATCTGCGTTCGTTACCAATGTGTAACGTTCTAATATTTGTAACTCATAACTTTCTGTGAATCCAACAGAGTCCTGGCTTGACAGTACCCGGAGAGGTCAGTACACTCCGCACCTCAAACCTCGTGAGCGGGAATAGCTCAGTGGTAGAGCATCGCCTTGCCAAGGCGAGGGTCGAGGGTTCAAATCCCTTTTCCCGCTCCATCGAGATCGTCTTTACCTTCACACTAATACACCGTACGTCTGTTTTCACAGACACTCTCACGAGATCTCTACGTAAAGGAAAACCGCTTCCAGATCCTACTACGGCTTCTCGAGTGTCATCAGGTCGCGAAGATGGTTTTCAGCGAGTGACAGTTCTTCTCTGGTGGGGGGAATGTGACCGAATCGGGCTCGGCAATAGAGCTCGGTAATAGACGCAACCGCTGAACTGGCATTGCTCCACCGCTCCTGAGTGAGGCGAACGAACTCAAGGGGCGGCATCGCAGTGAGTTTCGCAATACCTTTCCGAGCGAGATGCCTGACCATTCGTCCGTAGAGCTGCATAATAACCTGCTCGTCGCGAGTCGTTTTCTTAGAGATCATCCCATTGGCCCAAGGCCGCCAGATCCCTAGCCAGAGAAGAACGGCGAGGCCAATCAGCGTGGGGATAAGCACCTCAGCCAAGGACTGTATCGTTCCTTTAGACGCATAGTCCGCCATCCCGCCAAACATGGCCATGAACGGGCTGAAGAGTGTGCTCATGGAATCAAGTGCCTTGTTCCGGGCCGAGGTGCTCCCCGCTTCCAATTCCCGCACAACAGCTAGCTGATCAGCCGCACTGTACTGCACAAAAATTCGACCCCACTGCAGCCTGATGGTATCCAACATTCGTCCTAACGCATGCCATGCGGGAGACCCGCTGCCTCTAGTTTCGATCGATGGAGGAGTTGGGTCCATCGTGATCCACCCGGAATGGGGTAGGTGCACCTCCACCCACGCATGTGCGTCTTGCTGTCTGACCACATAGTAGTTGCCGTATTCGTTCCACTCGGTGGCGAGAAATCCTGTGACGAGACGCGCTGGGATTCCGATCGTCCGAAGCATGATCACCATGGCGGTAGCGTAGTGTTCGCAATACCCGGTCTTGCGGGTAAAGAGAAACTCTTCCAGTGGCTGGTCCTGCTCTATCAGGGGCGCATCAAGGCTATAACGAAAATTGTGCGTGAGGAATGAGTGGATGGCGGTGGCTTTGTTATAGATCGTGCGTTGTGTCTGCGTGATTTCCTTGGCCAGGACGGCAATCCGCTCGGGTTGGGTAGGGATCTGCAGGAAATGTCGGATAACCGATTCAGGGTAGACACTGGGCTCCGCGCCGAGATCCTCCGGTAGCACCGAGTTGGATCGGGAGAGGACGGAATATTCGATCCGTGACGAACTGGGGAACGGGAGATACACCGAACCGGTGAGGTCAGACTGGACGCTCGGGAACTTTCCACTGACTCTTTCGATGAACGGAGCAGCAAAGAGAACCGGAGTGTCGAGCGGCTCCAACAGAATGTTCTGTCGGATGGTGTCGCCAAGGCGGGGGGTTGCAAGAGATCGGCTATTACGAAGAACAAAGGTCCCGGCCGCGTCTTCGCTCACCACCCGCCGGTAGTTCAGCCGATTCGTCCAGGCTTTTCCATCGTATTGATCGAAGGCAACTCCTCGTAAATACAGGCGACCTGCTTGCTGTGGGAGGCCATCGGATAGCTCAACCCGCATGACGACGCTAGGATCTCGTTTGATGGGCCCAATCTCTCCTAAGTTCACCGTTTCAGAGAAACCCGATGTGCGAATGTTCTCCCCAAAGCCCTTTTGGTAGAACCCGGCGCCGACCCGAGGAATCGTAAAGAAGATCACCAACGTCAGCCCAAAGGTTGCCAGTGCAAGCCCGTTGGCCAGCCAGAAGAATTGTGGCGTGACCTGGCTGACCGATGCCAGAGGTTGTGGTCGCATGGCGACCGACATTGTGAGAATGCGGGGTTCCTCTGGATGTTTGGTCAGCTGAAATAGCAGCAGCGTCCACACGCCGACTACAAGATAGAGCGAGAAAATAGGGAGATACCACAGATCCGTCGTGAGAGACCCGGAAGCCAGAATCGCAACGAGACTGATAGCGTAGAGATGCAGATAGTCACGACGAAGCTTGAGGTTGAACAGCTTGATGATCATGAGGATCATGAGGAAGTGAACTCCGGCCGGAAGGAGTTCCCCCGAGATCCACAACATATCCACCCAGAATCCAAGAAAGCCGACGATCACTAAAAGGTTCCATCCGGTGGTTGACATGAGCGTATACGTGGCGAGTCGCCCAATAGACTTGCCCCCTGCATTCCGTAAGAGAGCAAGGATCAGTGCGGCCCCGGTTAATACAGCCAGCCATTCCGGAAGACCGGCTCCGAGCGTCAATCCGATGAAGGACGTAGACGCCAGCCAAATCGACGCGAACCGAAGGGCCTGATCAAACGGCATCTGATGCTCCGGCGATAAGGTGTCCGTTAATCAAAATGGCAGGCTGTTCGGGCTTGATGTCCCCCGGTCCCCACCATGGCTGCACGACAATCACCGCCCCCTCGTCGACTTCCAAAGGGTCTCCGGACAATTCTGTCGGTACAGCAGACCCTTCAAGGGGTGAGCACCGTTCGCAAAGAGCGAGCATCCGAAGAAGTTCCAAGTGGTGACGGTCTCCTTGACCGAACGATGACCGAGACGACCCCACAAACAATTGGAGCATGTACCCGCGTTGTGCCAAGTGCTGAATGATGGAAGCCGTGACGGACACCGCCTGTTCAAATAAGGCATCGTGACTCACCGGAGCGACGGTCGGTAGATAAATGGTAGCTCGGCGTTGGTCTTCGGCCTCGGTTTCTCGGACCGTCAATTGAGACGTCCGCGCTGTCGTCGGCCAATGAATGCTTCGAGAGTCATCCCCGGCGTGATACAAACGCAGGTTGTATAAATCATTGCCAGGCCCCCGCTGCGGGATGCTCTGTTCTGCTCCAACAGTGAGAAGCCCCTGGAACAGCCTCTCATCGATCGGCTTGAGCTCCGGGTAGACAATGAGCGTTTCGTCGATCGGGTAAAACGTGTGTTTCATGAAAAGCCCGAACGGAAACTCCGTCCCAACACAGACACCGTCCAGTTGCAACCGACCACGCCGCGTGGCGACGAGAGGATACGACACCAGTTGGCTGGCGCCTGAAGGGAGTTGGCGAATCTCCAGACCTCGATCCAGCTTCCGGCCGTCACTGACATCGAACAGCTTCAATGAAAAGCTGGGGAGCTGTGACTTCCGGTTCTTCACGACCAGCGTGGCGGTGGTTGGTTCATTCACGATGAGATGATCGGGAAGGTGACGATGGAATTCCAGCCGTCGCAAGCAGTATTCCGCCGCAATTCCCGAGATCAACACGAGGCTCAGCATCATCGCAAGCAAAAGATAGAAAAGGTTGTTGCCGGTATTGATGGCGGCGATACCGATCGCCATAGTAAAGAGCAGGAATTGAACGCCCTCTGATGTCACGCTCGTCGATCGGTGGCGAAACATTCGATGAAGAAAGGAAGGAGGTTGACGCAGCATGTACCACCAACTCCACGCCGGGACACAGATGTAGGGGAAGACCTAGACGGGAACAGGAATCGAGTCGACCAAATCCTGAATGATCCGCTCAGCTTGCTCACAACTTCGCTGACGCAACCCCTGCGCACGGGCCACCATAATGCGGTGAGACAACACGATGGGGGCCAGTTCCTTAATATCGTCCGGCAGACAATAGGTCCGCCCGCGGACGAGCGACAATGCCTTGGCAGCCCGGCTCAACGCCAACGCTCCTCTGGTACTGACCCCCAATGACAAGAGGTCAGACTGCCTGGTGCGTTGGACAATGGCCAAGAGATAGTCCGTAATGCTTTCCTCCATGAGTACGTGATCGACCTGCTCCTGGAGCAGCAGGACATCATGCGTCGCCAGCAGTGGTTGGAGCTCTTCGGCCGGATGGAGCGATTGCGGTCGGTCGAGGACCTTTTTTTCTTCCTCCGGCGAGGGATAGCCGATGCGAAGCCGCATGAGAAAGCGATCGAGCTGCGACTCAGGGAGTGGAAACGTCCCGTGATATTCTGCGGGGTTCTGGGTTGCGATGACCATAAACGGCTGACTCAAGGGATAGGTCTTATTGTCGAAAGAAATCTGCGCCTCGCTCATCGCTTCTAGGAGACTACTCTGAGTTTTTGGCGTCGTTCGGTTGATTTCATCGGCCAACACGATGTTGGCGAAAATCGGTCCAGGCATGAATTCAAAGGCCTGTTTCTGGCGATTGAATATCGACACACCGACGATGTCCGAGGGAAGTAGATCGCTCGTGAATTGAATACGCTTGAAGGAGCAATCAAGCGATCGCGCAAGACTATGCGCGAGCGTCGTTTTTCCAACCCCTGGGACATCTTCGAGAAGGAGATGCCCACGAGCCAGAAGCGCGACAATGCTCATTTCGATCACCTGCGGTTTACCTTTGATCACCCGCGCAATATTGTCCTGGATGGCTTGAATGATTCCCGTTGGATTCATGATGGTCTAGGGCGTGAAATGACGTTGGAGGATTGGCTGGTGATCGGACACGATCGAAGTCTAACAAAGGGGCTGGAGACGGTCAATTTATTCAGGATTTTTGCGCCCCTACGATCAGCATCATGGCACGGGGCTTGGACCAGTCGCTCACGCAGGAACCAATGTGATGAACCACGGCGGAACTTCTTCGGTCATGGACGAGAACTTCCGTGCGGTGCTGCTTGCAGGAATGCCCGGGAAGATGGCGCCTCGGCTGATGCGGACATACCGAAAATGGCCGGCCATGCCATCTAGCACAGGGGATGCGTCTGACCCAAGATAGTGACGCCGAAGGGCTGCCACCTCAGCCAAGTCAATGGAGTCGCCGATCGCGAGACCGGCCAGAGCATGATAGACCGAGCCAAAGATCTTGGGCAGATTGGTGGAGTTGAAGAGTTCGCCTGGCGGGCGATAGCGTGGCTCCTCCAGCAGCTGCGCGAGGAGTTCCCAGAATACTTGCGCGTCGACTGCCCCCAAGATACACAGGCATCCGCGACGGGCGAGCAGGTCCAGAAGAGCAAGAGGGCCGACGATTTCAAACTTCCATGGCGGGAAGAGGAGGGCACGGCCGGCATGCCGGACTTCCAGCGCTTGTTCTTTTCCAAAGCGTGTCTGGTAAAAGGCACCTTTGGTACGCTCCAGTTCGTTCCGAATGAGGGCCTCGGAGAGCCTGGTCGGCTCATAGGCGAAAGTCGGTGTGGCTGGTGCCCAACACGTCGCGATGGTATATCCTGGCGCCAGCAGACCCCGTTTATCCAGATCGTCAAGGTTGAACATGTCTTGGTTGCCGAGGAAGGAGAAGGACAGCCCCTCCGTCCGTTGCAGCTTCTTCAGCCTCTCCGGATTCGCATGGAGTGGACCACCTAGTTGAGAATGGGGGTCGAGTCGGTCCAGGCAGTGGATGACGAATGGGCGATGTGACTGATTGAGCTCGGGGCCGTACAGATCAGCTAACTCCTCGGCGAACGAGAGATCCCCGGCGCCGATCTCCAACACAGACGCCGCATCAGTGCGACGAAGGAGGTCAAATGGATTCTCCAACTGCCGCACGGCTTCTTCGACCTCTTCACTCGAGAGGTGTGTCATGGGCCAATTCACGGCAACTGCGGGCACCAACTCGAAAAAAACGGCAAGCGCGCGGAGGCCTTTGGCCGGAGGAAGGCCTGTGATGGACTTGAGGCACTCTCCATCGATATCCTGAACGCGCGTGGGCACAGGCCGTTCGAAGAGACGCAACAAGATCTCTTTCACTGAAACCGGAAGATCTGTGCGCTGAACGGCCTCACGGAGTCGTGCGAAGGTAGAGGAGAAGACGGCATCTTCCATTAACTTCTTTGAGGCTTCCCATTGTTCCGGAAACTGACGCGCACGAATACTGACGACCCGGCGGAAGCCTGCAAGCGGGTCGGGACTCATGGAAGTCTGATCGCCGTGTGTAGAAGAGGGTGTCGATTGGAGTTCAAGGAGAGAAGCATAGTAATATTCAAACTATAGCGTCAAGCCCGCTTGTTCACGCTCATTCGGTATGGTAGGTGTGGTTTTATGCGAACACCATTCTGGTCCGCCGATTCTCCAGGTTGGCGATCGAGCGCCCTACTGCTCACGCTCGTCGGTCTGTTGGCATTCCCAACCGGTTGTGCAGCTGAGCGCGACGGCAGTCTCCGGCCTAGCGCCGATGAGGGATGGCAACCCTGGCAGATTCTTGAAACTCACAGCGGCCGCGTGCTCCCGTTTTCAGAATTGATCACGAATCTGGAACGCTACGACATCGTCTATCTGGGAGAGGAACACCACAATCCCTACCATATTGAAGCCGCGCTGAAGGTGCTGAATCAATTAGTGGCTGATGGCATCGAACCCACCATTGGGATGGAGATGTTCGGCTGGGACGGCCAACCGGCACTCGACGGCTATGTCGCGACCGATCAGCCAATTACGAGCGGGTTCTTGGAACAGGTGCGCTGGAAACAGAATTGGGGTGGCGCGTTTGAAGATTACGCGCCATTGGTGACGTTTGCTCGAGAACGACGCTTGTCCGTACGGGCGATGAACCCACCCAGGCCCTTGATTCGTCGTGTCGTAAAATTGGGGCTTGATCTAGCCCGGCAGGAACCTGAATGGGCGCCGTGGGGAATCCTACAGGAGGATATCGTCGACGATCCCGCGTACCACGAGAGGATTGTCGATCAGTTGAGACGGTGCCACGGAGGAAGCGAGGAGCACCTCCGGACGATGTATGAGGCATCGATGGTCCGGGATGAGGGTATGGCAAGAACGCTGGTCATCACGCAAGAAGAATTTCTCCGCGAGAATGACGGCCGTCGTCGTATGGTCGTGAGTTACACGGGAGGTGGCCATGTCCAATATAACCTCCCCGTGCCAAAGCGAGTCGCTAGGCGTCTAGGAAGTGATATCAAACAGGCTACGATTTACATGACGTCGTTCGAGCCCAGTAAAACAGCCGATATTCGGACTCTCATGCAGGACCCCATCGCGGACTATATTTGGCTGACCCCCATGGGCAAGTCCAGTTCGGCCAAACCCTGCCGGTAAAGCCATCTCAGAGCCTCACTCTTCAGACGGTCAGATAACACAGGGCAATATAAAACCGCTCATTGCTTGACAGGATTCAAGTCGCTCGGCACACTGAGGCGATCATGCATCCTCAGTAGCAGCAGAAGAGATCTTCGCACGTACATGCAAAAGAAAATTCCCTGCAGCGCTGAACGACTCGGTTTGCTCGATCCTCAAATGATCCAGGCCGTCTCGGATGCCTCTTCCTTTCAAATTGCCCATCAATATTTGACTGCGAATCGCGTCCGTATTGTCGAGGCCGATGATTCGCAGATCACGTCCGCCGTCGTCGGTCATTCTGGTCTATACGAGCAGACCATCCGACTGAAAGACGGCCACCTTGTCTCGAAATGTTCCTGCACGCTTCCCGAAGAGCCGATGTGCCGCCATTGCATCGCGGTGCTACTGGAATATCAGCGATGGGCCCAGCCCCAACCCTCACGCAAATCAAAACCTGCAAAGGGATCGATCCCGACACCTCCGGTCGCCTCTTCCGAGAGCGAGAAAAGGGCCATCCCACACTCGGTCACGCCCGACGTGAAGCTGACTGAGGTCATGGTCTTTTTGGAATGGCTGGAGCCTGCGACAAAAGCTCTTGAGCGGCAGGAGCCGCTTCCTAGTCCGCCCGCACTCGGTCCCGGAGCGCCCCTGACGTGGATCCAAACGATTCGGAACCTTGAGGAGCGACGCAGGGAAAATGAAGAGGTCATGACGAATCTTGAATCTCAGTTGAAAGACCGTGACACGGACGTTGGACAGCTGACACAACAACTCCAGACCTCTCTGCGAGAGGGAAATGCCGCGCAGGCCACCACTCAGGAACTTCAACGGGAAGTGGCCTCCTACAAGGAGGTGTTGGCCACAGTCAGCAAGTTGACGACTGAGATCGTGCAGCACATCGCACAGATGCGGGCAGTGACGGGTGATATGCAGCAGAAGGGCTCTCAGCTTGAGAAGCTTGTCTGCTCATTTAAAGATGTGGCTGAAGCGCTTCAGTCAGCCGTCGTGCTGCCTCCCCACTGATTGCAAATTACCCCCCATCCCTACGCCGTTTCTCCTAGACCGGTTTCCCCTTGCACCGCACGGCCAACATTCAGTATGATACGCCCCACTTTTTTGTATTAGGATTTAGAAGGGAGAAGAGATGACACGGCTACTTTCACGAACAGGTCTATTAACGGCAACCCTACTGATCCAGGCTTTACCGGCGTTAGCGAACGCTCCAGAAGGAGGAGGGCCTCCGGATTATAGCGGAATCAGCGCCCTGTACTACGTGCTGATAGGGGGGATCCTCGCGTACGGCGTCTACGATACGTTTTTTAAGAAGTCGTAAGGAATAGCGCTTCATTGACCCGCTTGCATCGCCTTGTCTAACATTGTACGGGCTCTAATGGAGTTCACCTTCAGCTCTGCTTGTGAGCAGCCTTTGGTTTGTGTACCTGCCCATCCAATATCGGCTTGAGCACTTTCAGCACTTGCTCCACGATGACCTCGTACCCTTCCTTGGTTGGATGAATACCGTCAGCCTGATTCAACTTGGATGAACCACCCACCCCTTCGAGGAAAAAGGGGATAAGGAGAAGCTGGCACTCTTTGGCCAGCATCCGGTACATGGCTTCGAAGCTGGCCGTGTAGTCCTGTCCATAATTCGGCGGCAGCTTCATCCCGGCCAAGACCACCGTCGTACCGGATTCCTGCAATTGTCGGATGATCTGACGAAGATTACTTTGTGTTTGATCGACGGGGAGCCCTCGAAGTCCATCGTTCGCACCCAATTCGAGAATCACCAGCTCAGGCTTGTTGTTCAGAATCCAGGGTACGCGTCGAAGTCCGCCGGCCGTCGTATCGCCGCTCACACCAGCGTTGATCACCCGATAGTGGTAGCCGAGGCTATCAAGTCGGCGTTGAAGTTGAGCCGGGTAGGATTCAACGGCTTGTACCCCTAGTCCGGCAGTAAGACTGTCACCAAACGCCACGATACGGGGCCTCGTGTCTGATGCTGAGGTGGAGGCTGCATCCAAGACCAACGGCCAGAGTAGAACCACGAACATCAGCAGCGAAATCAGATAAAGTCGTCGTGATAATGGCATAACGTGATACAAAACTAGCTCACATCCCTCCAGACAGTATAATATCGTCCAATGTTTCTTTCTCACTGAAGAAGCGAACAGTTTTTATGATCAGCGTCACACACGTCTCGATGGTTCTACCAGCCGCAGGTCGTTCTGTCACAATTCTTGACCGCATCACCTTTGACATCCCGGCCAAGCAGACGGTCGCGATTGTGGGGCCCTCAGGAAGCGGCAAATCGACATTGCTTGGGTTGATGGCCGGCCTCGATCGACCAACCACCGGATCCATTCAGCTCGATGGAATAGATATCACAGCGATGGGTGAAAGCCAGATGGCCCGATTTCGACGTGAAAAAGTCGGCTATATCTTTCAATCTTTCCATCTCATTCCCACGCTGACGGCCATCGAGAACGTGGCAGTCCCCCTCGAACTCAGTGGCGAGAGGCACGCGGGTGAACGGGCCGCCGAATTGCTGGCTGCGGTCGGGTTGTCCAGCCGTATGGAACACTATCCAGTCCAATTATCCGGAGGGGAACAACAGCGAGTCGCCGTGGCCCGTGCCTTTGCCTGCCGTCCACCCATCTTATTGGCCGATGAACCGACCGGCAATCTGGATAGTTCCACCGGTGCCTATGTCATTGCGCTGCTGCTCTCACTGCATCGCGATCATGGAACCACACTCGTGCTCGTGACGCACGATACCACTCTGGCTTCATCGATGCAGCGCGTGCTGTCCCTCCGTGACGGGCGTTTGGAGTCTGATTCCATGCCCTCGCATTCGGGATCGATCAGTGACGTCACAACTGATTCTCCACGCAAGGATCAAGTTGTTCCCGCCGATCGGTCACTCTCTGATTCTGCGCCAGAATCCCGCGCATGACATCCTTCATCATCAACATGGCGTGGCGAGAAACGCGCGCGACATGGCGACACTTTCTCTACTTCTTGGTCTGTATTGCAATCGGCGTAGGCGCATTGACCGGGGTCTCTCTTTTCGGAACACAGGTCGAACAAGCCGTGACCAAGGAAGCGCGAGGCCTGCTCGGAGGCGACCTTGAAGTCCGACTCTCTCGCCCGATTAGCTCCACAGGCCAGGAAGTGCTGGATGCGTTGACCGATCGTGGAGTCGCCCTCACCCACGTCAGCGAGCTCGTTGCGATGGCCGCAAGGGCCGGATCATCCGGAAGTGGACAGCCGACACAGATCATAGAGCTCAAAGCCGTCGAACCTCAGTATCCGTTGTATGGCACGCTCCGCCTGGAGCCACAGAGCGACTTCGTGGACCTGCTTCGCCAGCAAACGCGCCGGTGCCCAGACCGTACCTGTTTTGGGGTGGTTGTGCAGGAATCTCTCCTGATCCGGATGGGACTCACGGTGGGAGATCAACTCAGGATCGGACAAGGTCTGTTCATCATCACCGGGGTGGTCAGGACGGAACCGGATCGCATGGCTAATGCCTTCAGCCTTGGCCCCCGTGTGTTGATATCTAGAGAGGGGCTTCTTACAGCGGAGTTGATCAAGGTCGGCAGCAGGATGCGTGAGCGATATCTACTGAAAGTCCCAAGCACTATGGCGCCTGAGCCGTTGCTCTATGAGTTGAGGGAACGACTTGCGCTCGACGCTGCCCGCGTGTCCAGTTACCGAGACGCACAGCCGCAGCTGAAACAGTCGTTGGAACAGCTGACCCGTTATTTGGGCTTGATCGGATTGACGGCGCTATTTGTAGGAGGCTTGGGGGTCGCCACATCGGTTCATGCCTTTGTGCGAGAAAAGCTACATACGATCGCCATCTTGAAGACAGTCGGCGCAGATTCTTCCACGATCATCCAGACCTATGGGTTACAAGCCATGCTCCTTGGGCTGGGTGGAAGCTTGGTTGGTCTGATGATCGGTGTGCTGCTCCACCAAGGACTTCCCTGGATGATCGCAGCGCTGATGGCATCGGATCTTCTGGACCAATTGGGATTCACTCAGGGAGGGATAGCGCTTCCCCTGGCTCCCTTGGCCAAAGGATTGGCCTTGGGTATCCTATCGACGCTTCTGTTTACACTGTGGCCATTACTGACGATTCGCGACATCAAACCGGCTCGGATTTTTCGCCGTGATGTCGCCCCGCTTGCCTCCTCCAGTGCCTCAGGCCGGACCCGATGGTGGATATTCTGGAAGGGGCTTGACCCAGCAAAGGCCATCACGTCGATCGGTATCGGCCTGGGATTGGCGCTCTTATCGATCTGGCAAGCGAACTCCTGGAGAGTGGGTCTGCTCTTTATCTTCGCGTTTGCCGCCGCGGTACTGCTGTTGGGAGCCTCAGCCCATCTGGTACTTGGCGCCCTTAAGAACGGACCACGCCCTGAGACGCTCATCCTTCGCCAGGCGCTGGGGAACGTGGTGCGACCGGGTAACCAGGTCGTGAACATCACGATTGCAATCGGAATCGGCGTGATGGTGGTGACCACGGTCTCGCTTGTCGAACGATCGCTCCTCGCGCAGGTCAGTGAGAATCGGCCGACCGACTCACCAACTTTTTTCTTCATCGATATCCAGCCCGATCAAGCGGAAGGATTCGTCAGTCTCTTGCACCAACGGTCCAGCGATCAGGCCCCCAAGCTGACCCCGTTGGTGCGATCACGACTCGCTGGTCTGAGGGGGGAACCGGTCAAAATCGAAGCGACGTCGGAGGAGGAAGAGCAGAAAGAGAAAGCCGCCCAGAAGGAAGAACGGCGGAAGAAGTGGTACCTGACACGCGAGTACGTCCTGACGTTCCTCCATGATCTTCCCAAAGACAACAAGGTCGTTCGGGGCGAGTGGTGGAAACCGGGACAGGTCTTTACCAAACCGCTGATCTCGATCGAGGAGGATGCGGCGAAGCAACTTGACCTCACGGTCGGAGACACCCTTGAGCTCGACATACAAGGAACACCCATCACTGGAGAGATCAGCAGCATTCGACAAGTGGAGTGGGGGAACTTCTCGACTAACTTCTACATGATCTTTTCTCCGGGCGCCCTCGATGGAGCTCCGCATACCTATGTGGCCACCGTTCGTGTCGCCCCGTCCGAAGAGGTGGCTTTACAGCAAGCGGTCGTCGCATCCTTTCCCAATGTGACAGCCATCAATATGGGCGACGTCCTCGACAGTTTTACGAAGGTATTGGATCGACTGTCCCTCGCCATTCGTGCTGTTGCGCTGTTCTGTGTTCTGTCCGGAGGCCTGGTGATGGCTGCGGCCCTGGCGGCAACGCGCTATCGCCGGTTGTACGAGTCAGTCATTCTGAAAGCCCTGGGAGCGACTCGCAGCATGATCGCACGTGCATTTGCAGTCGAATATGCGTTGTTGGGAGCCTTGGGTGGGTTGCTCGGCTGTGCGCTGGCCAGTGTGCTGTCGTGGGCTGTTCTGGAGACCGTGTTTGATCTCTCCTGGAACCTTCAACCAACTGTTCTGGCTGTGGGTGTCGTAGCTACGATCATACTCACCATGCTGGTAGGCTTCCTCAGCACCTATCGAATTCTCGGCCAACCGCCCTTGTCCGTGCTTCGGCAGGAGTAACTGTGCCTGCCTTAGGTGCGGGGACTGTTTGTACTTCGTTGACTCATGGGCAAAAGTTCGGGCAGCCACACATCGATGAGCTGACGAATGCGCCGTTCATCGCTTCGATGAAGTTTGGTGAAGCGCAGGCCGATCGCGCCATCGGCTATGGAGCGCACAATTGCCTCCTCAATCGTCACCGGGAAAGAATTATCTGAATACTGGAATTCCAGTTCCAGTCTCGAGCCAATCCTCATTGCGGCAGTGGAACGAATTCGACATCCACGAATCGACAGATTATCGATCACACCCTCATACCCCAGTCGGGAAGAGGGTGAGGATCGGCGAGATTTGAACCAGACCGGGAAGGACACCTCGACGCGATCGAAGCTGCGACGGGGATTGGGCGTGCGGCGGCCAAGGAATGTTCGAAAGCGATCGGCGCAGAGTTGGCACCGAAACGGATAGATCGTCAGACCGCTCAATAGAACATCAGAAAGAGATTTTCTGGCCGCGAGCCGGATTTTGCTCGCCCCGCAAGCGGGACAACTGAGAGTAGACATCGAATTTCCCAACAAAACTTATGTGATATTGTAACGTGCCGCTAGGCAGCCTACAAGTTAGGGAAATGACTAGGCCAGATATCCCATAAAACCTGGGCGACCTGGGACCTCCCGTGATGATGGGCTTAATAGAAATAGAGAGGCAGTGCCTGTAGGAGAATTCTCATCGCAGCCATTTGATGTAGAACCATTTATTGCAGAACGTCTGTTTTGTATGCATTTAGCCTGTCGGCAAGAAAAGCCGGGAGTCGAGACCGGTTCGGTCTCGACTCCCGTATGTGCCTGAGGGGCAGCGGATGGACTCCTAGCTTAGTGGATCTGGCGCTGCAGCAAAGCCGGGACAGGAATTCTTCTTATTTCTTGCCGAGAATTGCGTCCTTAGCGGCCTTGGCTACACGGAACTTGACCACGCGTTTTGCCGGGATCTTGATTTCCGCACCGGTCTGTGGATTGCGGCCGATGCGCGCCTTGCGGTTCGCCAGCTTGAGCTTGCCGATACCAGGTACCGTGAAGACATTCTTGGCTTCGCGATAGGCCAGGGCTGCAAAATCATCAAGAATCTGAACGGCCCCTTTTTTTGTGATGCCAGCTTTTCCGGCGATGTAATCTGCAATCTGCGATTTCGTCATTGATTTTGCCATTCGTGAACCTCCTTGGGGGTAAGGGATAAAGTAAGCCGATGTTTCGCCTGACGCGCCTCCTAAAAACACATCCTGGCTCGTTTTGAGTCGCAGGTGTGCGTGCTCGTGATCACATCTTCAAAACCCGCGAGAGTGTAGCCAAGAGTCGGAAGAGTGTCAACGAGAAAAACGCACGTCTGGCGTGGAGAAATGCATACACTACCCCTTGCGGTTGAGGCAAATGGAAGGGTAGAGTAGAGCTGGATGGACTTCGCGGCCCAGCATAAACGGCTCTTGACCATGGTGAAGGTGCGTGGGTAAAGACCTGCCTGTATTACCCTTAGGTGCAGACAGTCAAGCATCCGAAGAGCCGGAAAGCATTCTTTATACTCGGGTTTTCTGTCAGAAGGAAAATTCCCCTCCACTGCAACTCTTGATCGACTTTCTGAAGTCGCGCGGGCAAGCCCCCATCGTTCCGGCTGATCTCCAGGAAGGCGCCCTTGAGGAATGGGCCTGGGTGCAGGTGACCTTGGGCTACCATCGTGAACGGAAGCCGATTCACCTCTTTTGCGTCCGTGATCGTGGCAGCTATCGAGATGTCTTCGACCAGGAGAAAAAGGTCTTCCTGGATCTCCTCACCGCGCATTCTGATATCGAAGCGCAACTTGCAATTGAATATGTGACTCGTTGTCGGTTTATCTTAACGACGCGCATAGCAGAGAAAGATGTGACTGACGAGGGCTATGATTTCAATGGATGGATCCTTGAGTTCTATCAGGAGCAGTGTAACGGGATCGTTCAAATCGATAAGCAAGGTTTCTATTCGCCCCAAGGCGATCTCATCGTGGACATGTCGACGGCCGTTGAAGGCTAAGCGAAGAGGGCAATCACTTGTGTCCGGCTCCGTTGTTTGAAAAGACTGCTCGGTGGTTTCATCGCGCGAACGCCGCCCTTCTCGGCAATCTCCCCTGTACCCAAGGCTGCACCCACTGTTGTATCGGCCTGTTTTCCGTGACGATTCTCGACAGACAAGAGCTTCAGCGAGGTCTCCGAACGCTTCCAGATGAGCAGCGGAAGAGGATGGAACGGACCGCAGCGGAGCAAATCACAGTGCTTACCGCCGCCGCGCCACCACTGAACACGAATCGTTTCATCGACCAGTGGCCTGAGGATAAGAGTGAACAATTCATCGAACGGTTCGATACTTGGCCTTGTCCGGCCTTGGAGCAGGACGGAAGGTGTGGCCTCTATGAGTTTCGCCCGCTGGTCTGTCGTTCCATGGGTGTGCCTCCAGATGACGGGGACTCTGTCAGTGGTGCCTGTGCCGTTCAAACGGCCGTTCCACTGATTCGGCTCTCAAAAACCATTCGAGAGGAAGAGAATCATCTCGCTGGGATAGAAGCGGAGGCAGTCGAGGCGCTGCGCCACCATCCAGGTGCCGAGGGAGAAGAGCTGTTCCTGCCCTATGCATTTTTACCAGATGCTGTAGCAGGAGGGGTCACGGACACGGCCTAGCGCGCATTGTTCATGACGGTTCGTTGGGAAATCGTGAAGTCGCCAAGCGAGACAGGCGCGTGGAGCCCCAAGGGGCCGAAGCGTACTTGAAACAGTACGTTGAGGCCACCCGGGGCGAGCCCGCCTGCTGGCGTACCGTTCAGCTGCACGCCAGCTCGTCGTAGCGGCGAATCCACGATTGCAGCAGAACGGCCCATGAATAATGCGCGCTAGACAGCTTATTTCTCGCTATGCTAAGGTGATCTGCCTTGGTTGCGGGAGCGCCTGTAGCTCAGCTGGATAGAGCATCAGCCTCCGGAGCTGAGGGCCACAGGTTCAAATCCTGTCAGGCGCACCAAACCGCCTTTGGTAGTCGGCAGCGAGAATTCAATACCCGGTGGGGCCGTTAGCTCAGTTGGTAGAGCAGCTGACTCTTAATCAGCGGGCCGTAGGTTCGACCCCTACACGGCCCACCAAACCGAACTTCGTTCGTACCGCCGACTAATTATCGTTTCTTCGCATCGAGGGTCGGCGGATAAACACCTCTAGTGTTCTCCTATTCATCCGGAATAAGCTCGCTGGTGCCGTGCGCTATTCTTCGATAGATGCCCACGGATAGAACCATCCAGCAGTCTTCTCCTCTTACCACACCTCGCGTGCGCGTACCGTCCCCTCTTCATCATGTTAAGGTAGTTATTGGTGATGGATAAACTCTGCCAGCGTCTTCTCTTTTTAAGCCGCATTTCTTGCCTAACCGCTGGTTCATGAGGCCGAGCCTTTCCTAAGTGACGTCTGCAGAAAAAGGATAGGTGAGATTTCTATCTGAGTTGAACTCCCTCACGTGTGTGACTATGTCGATCACACGGTCAGACTGCACAGGGGGCGTTTCCAACCACCTGGATAAGACACCTGAAAAGCCTGGGCATGAGGGACACCTCAAGCAGGAGCACGAGTGCTCCCTCGGAGGTGCCATTAATAAGGAGCAGCGACGAGGGTACAAGCCCACCCATCTCATACGGGCTCATACGGGCTGAACCTCCGCACCCGCGTTTATGAGCAATCCGGCGCTCATGCGTTCTGGGCGACATGCGCTCGACAGAGGAAAGCGCCGCTCGAACTCGTTACGAGAGAATTGCAGGAAGATCAGAGCGCCGAAGCGAGACGAAGACGATCGACGCATTCTCGACTTCGAGCCACGATAGTACCGCCATCTCCTGTTCGGCATTGAAAGACTGGAGCAGCCAGAGTACACCGAGAAAGAGAGCAATGATGGTGGGCCAGATCATCGAAAGCGCACCAACGACTAAAAAGAACGTGATCGCCGACACCGTTAGCTGGAGGAACTGGCTCTTGACTGTGATCATAAGGCCCTCCTTCGTTAGCTTTCGACTAGAACACATAAATATTATTGTTTGAATGGGATTCACCATATTCTTTTAGATGGATAACGAACAGCTAGGGAAACTACCAGAATCTCTCTCGAAATCGACTTGCGGAGCTAGAGCCGTTTCACTTGCACAGAAGATCGGCTCGTGTGTGAGGTTGATAAGGAGTGTGTGGTGACTCTAAGCGACCGATACGACCGTCACCTGCCGTGGCTGAAGCATCATCTTAATGCCACCTTTCGGCCGCAGAGTTACCATGAGTTGTGGCTCGACGCGCTCTTGAGCTAGGTGCAGATCATAACGGCGACCGATCAGGGCGAGCAGAAGCGGTCCTTCCACTGACGCGAAATGGATTCCCACGCAGGCGCGCGGTCCCGCGCCGAATGGGAGATAGGCATATCGGGCAGCCGGCCGCTCGTCGTCCAGCCAGCGCTCCGGCAGAAATTGTTCAGGGTCTTTCCAAAAGGCTGGGTGTCTATGCAGATTGTATGTGCCGATGAGGACCAAGGCACCAGCTGGCAGCGGCAATCCGCCCACTTTCGTACTGGTCGCCGCCTTGCGCTGTACGGCTGGTGCAGGCGGATAAAGACGAAGCGATTCATCGAATATGGCCCGAGTATAGGGGAGGTGCTGCAGGTCGTCGGCGTTTGGCATTCTTCCCTGAAGAACCCGGTCAATTTCTTCATGGAACCGTGCCTTCGCCTCCGGGTGAGTTGCGAGGAGATACCAGGTCCAGGCAAGCGCATTCGCGGTGGTCTCGTGTCCTGCCGCAAAGATCGTCAAGGCCTCGTCCCGCAGCTCCTGATCGCTCAGTCCTACCCCGGTCTCCTCATCGCGAGCCTGGAGGAGCAGATCGAGCAGATCCCCATGGGTGGCTCCGGTGCGGCGCCGCTCGGCGAGCAATCCATACATCAGCCCGTCCATGAACTGCATGACGGTACGAAATTCACGATTGCGCGCGGTCGGGACCCACAGGGGGAGTTGCAGCGGATTATGAAAAGAGTCGAAGGCGTACTTGATGCTCACGCGGAGCGCATGACTGATCTGACCGATGTATTGCGCCATGCTGGTGGTGAACATCGTTTGTGAGATGACTTCGAGGGCCAGCTGCATCATTTCAGCGGCGATGTCGATCGTATGTCCTGCGTGGTTTTCCCACATAGCAATCCGCTGCTCGCCCACTTGGGCCATCCGATCGGCCATCGCCGACATCCTTGAGCGATGAAAGATGGGCTGGATGATGCGCCGATGGCGTTTCCAGACCTCACCTGAACTGGTGACTAGTCCATTACCCAGGACCAGCGCCAGGCCGGTCGGCCGTTGAGGGTCGTAGACTTTTACGAAGCGGTCGGCTTGCTGGACGAGAATTTCTTCGGCGAGATCGGGATGACTGAAGAGATGGAGCGTCTTGGGCCCGAGTCGAAAGCGTATGGCATCGCCATGCTGGCGCCACCATGCCGTGAGCATCTGCAGCGGTTGCTTCTTGAAAGCACCCAGGTGGCCGAGCAGAGGCACCGCGCCGGGCACATCGACAAGGGTGAAGGGGGGAACCGAGTCCGGCATGAGAGCACGGACCGTATCACACTAGGTCGCGCTGAATAAAGCGCGGTAAGCTTGTGAACGCCGCCGAGATGGTGAGGCTGCAGTGTCCCGTGAGAATGCCGCTGGGGGACTTGCAACAGCCTGCTAGCCAAAGAAACCAGATCTCCACCGCCGTTGAAACAGGAAGAAGCATGTCCGCCATGTTTCGTTTCCTTTCGATCAGTTGCGTGCACGTAGCTCACGTACGCCGCGACCGATCTTGCGTCGAATGAGTGTGCGCAGGGTCACCCCGTCTGCGTACCCGACCTGGGTGGCGATCTGGTCAATACTGGCACTGCTCGTCTGTAGCAGGTGTACCGCGCGCTCGACGCGGAGATCCTGGACGTACGTAAGCGGGGATTTGCCCAGCACGGATTGCAGACGACGCGCCAGGGTCCGTTCGCTTGTCCCGACTGCGCGAGCCGCTTCGCTAAGCGAAAAGCCGTCAGCCAGTTGGCGCCGTGCCCATCGCTCGAACCGTTCGACGAGCGGATCCGAGTGCGCAAGGTGGTCAGGAATTGAGAATGCCGCCTGCGATAGTCGTGGCTCAACCACTAGATAGCGAGCCGTCAGGGCAGCCAGTACCGGGCTTTTCTGACGCACCAACCACAACGCCAGGTCGAGGTGCGCCAGCGCGGCCCCGGCAGTGACGAAGCGGGATGAACTCACGAGCATCCGCGAGTCCTCTAGTGCGACATGCGGATACCGTTCACGAAAGAACGGGGCGAGCCACCAGGATGTCGTCCCAGTCTGGCCATTGAGCAGCGATGTGCCAGCAAGGACAAACGTGCCCGTGCATGCCGCGCCAACCAGAGCGCCGCTGCCAGACCAGCGACGCAGGAGTGCTTGTGCGTCCTTTACGTCCCGACGTTCAAGCGCAACTCGCAGAGTCTCAGGCCTCTTCGCCCCGAGCGCAGGCACGAGGGCGACATCTGGTCGTGCAAGTCGTGTCGCCGACCGAATCGGTACCAACAATCCTTGACTAGTATGTACGCAGGAACGAACACCCACGACCGTAACATCGAAACGGGTCGAAGGGGTTCCAGCTGATTTCGCGAGGTCGTTCGCCGTACTGAAGGTGTCGAGAAGAGTGGTCAACCCGGTGTCGAAGACTTCATTGAGGGCAACCACATAAATGCGCATGGCAATAACGGTATCATAATTGTCACTCCTGCCACTAGTAGGGATGAACACCCGTCCGTACAATTTCACTCATGCGGTTTAACCTCAAAGAGGAGTGATTACCATGGTACAAGTTGCTTTGTTCGTGCGATTGCAAGCCAAACCAGGAAGAGAAGCGGATGTCGCCAAGTTTCTTGAAAGCGGGCTTGCCTTGGCGAATCAGGAGGTTACGACGCCGATCTGGTTCGCACTACGGTTGGGGCCGGCGACGTTTGGTATATTTGATGCTTTTGTTGGTGAGGAAGGCCGCAAGGCACATTTGGCTGGCCCAATCGCCGCAGCACTGATGGCCAAGGCTCCCGAGTTACTTGCCGAAGCGCCACAGATCGAGCAAGTTGACGTGCTTGCTGCGAAGATCTCGAGCTGAAGTCAAGCGCAAGTGGGGAGCCGTTTGTGGAACAGTCCGGTCGGCGTGAATAAAACGTTTGTCCGACTTGGCATGAGCGGCGGCCTGCGGCTTATCGGAGGCCGCCGCTCGATGGAGTGCTAAGTAATTCCAGTCGCGAGACAAAGGCAACGGCGCATGCTTCGTAGGCATGCGGAGGTTGAGCGATAGCTTTAGCTCGTCCATCATGAGGACGTGCGTCCTTCCATAATTGCCGCCCGTAACCACCGTTGAATTCGCAACCTCGTGTGCCGCCCCCTTGGGAAAAGCATCCTGGGATGGTATCCTGACAACTTCAATACCTATTGTCACCGCACCTGTTGTACCGAAACGATGTGAACACCTGCTAGGAGCAGCAGGACCTATGGCCGGCTCCACACGCATGTCCCAATTTGCGAAGCAGGACCTCTGGACCAGGGATCTGACGACCATGTCATGGCTCCAACGGTTGAGTACTCAGGCGCTCAGGCTGGCTACCGCCGTCGGCATGGAGTTTCGCCATCGCCTGCTCGATGCGCGAGCCGCCGGTTTGGTCTACACGACGTTGCTCTCATTAGTGCCGTTTCTCGCCGTGATGTTCTCGGTGCTCAAAGCCTTCGATGTTCACCACGTGATCGAACCCCTCTTGGCCCAGACCCTGGAACCCTTGGGCCCAAGGAGCAAGGAGATCACGTCCACCATCGTGGGGTTTGTCGACAATATTAAAATCGGCGTGCTGGGTGCCGCAGGGATTGCCGGCCTCTTCTATACGACCTATTCGCTGATCGACAAGATCGAGCAAGCGCTCAACGCGATCTGGCAGGTCAAACAGGGACGCACCTGGGAACGAAAATTTACCGACTATTTGAGCGCGGTCCTCGTTGGGCCGGTGCTCGTCGTGAGCGCCTTTGGCCTCCTCGCGTCACTTCAAAGTCATACCGTGGTTCAGCGTCTCGTGGAAATGGAGCCGTTTGGGACGCTGCTAGTGTGGAGCGGCGACGTGGTGCCCTTTGTGATGCTCTGTGCCGTGTTCACCTTCTTCTACAAGATGATCCCCAATACCCATGTCCAAGTGCGCTCGGCCATCGTCGGTGGCGTGTCGGCCGCCGTCCTGTGGATCATCGCCGAGGAAATCTTTGCGAAATTCGTGGCAGCCTCAGCCAGTTACAGCGCCATCTATTCGAGTTTCGCCGTCCTCATGCTGTTCCTGCTCTGGCTCTACGCCGGATGGATGATCGTGCTAATAGGGGCACAGTTCTCCTTTTTTCACCAATATCCCACGGCCTATTTGTCTCGCCTGCTGTGGGATCAGGGTACGTACGTCTTTCGTGAACAACTGGCCCTGAAAGCCTTGCGCGTTCTGGGGCATCACTATCTCAAGGGCGATCGCCCGTTGCGGCTGCCGGAGCTATCGAGCGAGCTGAACATGCCCTTGTCTCTCGTGGAGGAAGAGGTTGAACGGCTCGTCGACAACGGGTTTGTGGGGCGGCTTCAAGAATCGGAAGGGGTGAGTCTTATCAAGGCGCCAGATCTGATCTTTGTGAAAGAGGTGTTAAATTCGGTTCACAACGGATCGCCGCCGTGGGTTGTACCGCACCTCGATCCTAGCGATTCGGTGTCTGCCCTGTTGCGCCGTCGAGATAAAGCGGTGGAACGGGCGTTGGTGGGCGAGACCGTGCAATCGCTCCTACAAGATCAACAGCCGTCCCGGTCCGCTGAGTCTTGATGGTGTCGGAGGTAGGCGTCTATCCGTTACGGCTGTCTATCTGCGTTTGGTTTGTCTCGGTTCTGGCCAAACGATCGCACGTAGAGCAAGACCTGCCAGGCTTCTTCTTCGGTCAAGACTAGCGGAATAAACTTGGCCATCGCTGTGCCTTTGCTCCCATTCTTCAGGATCCAGAGGAGTTCGCCATCCGTCCGAGCAGCTTGCCACTCCTGATCAGTGAAATCGCGCGGCAAGGGACCTTTGAGCGTGCCGGGCTCAATATCGCCTCCCAATCCCTTGCCGTCTCTCCCGTGACAGGTCAGACAGAATGCTTTCCCCTGAAACAACTTCTTTCCCTTTTCAAGTATTTCAGGGGTTGCGGGGAGGGGATTGGTCCATGTTCTTGCTTCCTCAAGTTGATCAACCGGCACTCGTGGTTTGAGGATGGCTTCATCGGCCCCATAGACAGCAACGCTCCATGGGGCGAGTGCTGTGGCTGTGAATAGGGTCAAGAGCAGAGACCGGCACAGGATGGGTCGTCTCATGTCGTCTTCCTTAACTCACAGGTACTACGACCTCGGTCCTCCCCGATTTCTCGTGGGAGGACCGGACCAGCTTTCTCATCGTAGTTTACTTGTCGGAATATCCTGTGAACTTGTGTCCAAGGGATTGGGGGAAACTGACAGTCCCATCGGGGAATTCCTGCCCATGCTGCCACAAATGATAGATCACTCCATCTGTCCCTGCAGCAACGTCCGCCACCTTGGCGGCCTGGTCAGCCGGCATATCAAGAACTTGGACACGGCCGGTCGCGATCTCTACTTTATGATCGTGGAAATGCCGGTGCCACTGAATGGCAGGAAGCTTCCGCGTCAGGTCTTTGGCTACGAAATACTCGACGCCGACCAGGGGTGCCTTTGGATCGGTCGATTCGAAGAGGAGACATTGAAGAATTTTGTCCGAAATGCCCTTACAGTAATGATGGAAGGGGCCGCCCGGGGTCCCGTCCGCCATCATGTGAGGCGCCTGCACATGAATCTCGTATCCGACTGCGGGGCTTGTGGGTTCCCCGCCCACCGCCTTTTGAGTGGCCACTCCACTACATCCAATAGCAGCCATCGCGATGACAGCTAACAATTCTTTTCTCATCACAGTCAACCCTCCTTCATTTAAAGAGTCCTTGCCCAGCCTCTTCCAGGCGGAGAACAAGCACCACGTTCAATTTGAATCGCTAGAGCCTGATCCTTGAAATAAGATTCAAGCTATTGGTGGTATGGTCGCATTTTGCTCAAACAAAGACTGGTCAATAGTGAGCATCGCCCAGTTGATTCCAGGCGCCATACAATCAGTCTGAAATTGTCACGCGGTTGTGGAGCTGCATTCAAACTGACCGACTGCGCGAACTATGTAAGCTCAAAGTTGAAGAGAACCACACGACGATCCCGGGTTGGTATTAAGACTGAAGGGTTGGTGGAGAAAAGGAATCGGGCTTGGTCGGGGTAATAAGTTGTTGAGCTTGGGGGGCGATCTTGCCCTCGGCATCCATCATCTCAAACATCAAACAGCATTTCAGCCTTCCGCACACCCCCAGCAAGCGAGGATCGTCAATCGGCAGGTTGAGCTTTTTCGCCTGCTTGGCCGAGATCGGCTTCACATCGGTCAGAAAACTGGCACAACAAAGGACCAAGCCACAGGTATCGATGCCACCGAGGCGTCTGGCCTCCTCGCGTACCCCGACTTGACGCATTTCAATCCGGCCGCCGAAACGACGGGCCAGTTGTCGGACCAGTTCTCGGAAATCGATCCGGTCCTCAGCCGTGTAGACAAAGGTCAGTTGCCGGCGATCCATGGCTCCATAGACCTCAACCAGCTTGAGATGGATACCAAGTTCGATCGCTTTCGTTCGGCAATAGGCGGCAGCCTCCTGCGAGAGCCGCTCAAGTCTGGCGATCAACGCGGTTTCTTCAGCGTCCGGCTTTCGCAAGATGGATTTCATCGCGCGCATCGGAGGAAGAAAGGGGGTCGTATACGGTTCGGTGTAGACGATCCCGTACGTGGCTTCTCCATCCACTTCGAGTAAAACGGGATCTCCGTTGTGCAATGGTACGCTGACGGCGCCTAGCTTCTTGACCTCTCCACGGTTCCTGATCTTCACTCCGACCAGGCGGACTGAGGTGGGATAGGTGTGGAGGAGCTCGTCATTACATGCAGGTTCCATAAGGCAATCATACACAAATTTGGTGGAGGAGGGAAAGGTTATGATGACGATATGGTAAAAGTTGGTTCAGCATGTGTAGCTCGAGGAGAATCGTAAGGCATTGATAAACTGAAGCAAAAATGGCAACACTCAGCCTGGGCTATTATGGTAGGCTATTTTACGGTAGGAGGAAGGGTGAGTGTACAATGGGTACGATGCTTGGAGAGCGAAAGAAGATGCTGCGAATACCAAATCAGGTTGTCCTTCCGTTCGGCTACCGGATTACCGTTCGACAGTTATCCGACGCGGAAATGGATAAGCGCGATGAGAATGCCGATGGAATTTGGGATGACGACACCAAGACGATCTATGTGCGGAAACGACTTCCCGTGACCCGTCGCCGATACATTCTTGCCCACGAGCTGGGCCACGCCTGGCTGGACTGGCAACATCGATATATGGACGATGGAAAGGCCAGCACGTAGCGTCTGGAGCACATCAGTCTTCTGCCAACTTCATGATATGCCTCCATTCCAGGGGAGTGACCGGTTGAACTGAGAGGCGAGATCCCTTCTTCAACAACACCATACCTTTCAGCTTGTTCTCTTTTCGTAATTCGTCCAAGGTCAAAGCGCGAGCAAACTTCTGCACATACTTGATATCGACCATGTCCCACCTGGGCTCGGAAGGTTTACTCTCAGGGTCGTAGTGCTTGTCCTTCTTGTCGAATTGCGTCGAATCAGGATACGCGGTTTTGACGATCTCTGCGATGCCGACGATCGCCGGTGGATCAGTGTTGCTGTGGTAGAACAACACTTGATCGCCGACTGCCATGCTGCGCATGAAATTACGAGCTTGATAGTTGCGTACGCCATCCCAATAGGTTGCGTGGTTGGGGGCGCGTATCAAGTCATCGATCGAGAAGGTGGTGGGCTCCGACTTCATCAACCAATATCCTTGTGGTCCCATTCATTCCTCTCCTTTCTGAACCTCGTGCGAGTAGACGCTCCAAACATGAGGTAATGCGTCGAACTCGTATCACGGTGGTGAGAGGCGGTAGACTCCACCTTTATGGTCGAGCACATAGAGCTCGCCTGCTGCATCTTCGCCAAAGGAAGAAATCTGCAGCGATGTTTTCAGAATCATTCGTGCCTCGCTGAGAGACTGCTCTCCGGGGGAATTCCGCAACGCAAAGATTTCCCCGCTACAAAAATCTCCATACACATACGTTCCCGCCAGGCTCGAAATGGCTTGCCCACGATAGATGTAACCACCGATAACGGAACAGCGTCCCCTCTCATGGGCATATTCATACAGCGGCGGGCTGAACGTGGTCGTCTGGCAATTGGTGGATGGATGAAAACAATGTGTTCCTTCCATCATGCGCCAGCCGTAATTTCCACCGCGGGCGACCAGATCGATTTCTTCCCATTTGTATTGTCCGACATCAGCGACCCACAGGTTCCCGGTTTTGCCGTCGAATGAAAATCGCCAGGGATTCCGTAACCCGAGGGCATAAATTTCCGGACGGCCACCTTCTTTGGCGAATGGGTTGTCCATTGGTATGCCATATGGATCACCTCGATCCACATCAATCCGTAGAATTTTCCCGAGCAGGTCCTTGGGATTCTGCGCGCGGTTGTCCGGGTCGCCTCCTGATCCACCATCACCGAGGCCGACGTACAAGTAGCCGTCCGGTCCAAAGGCCACCATTCCGCCATTGTGATTGGGATAGGGTTGAGGCACGATCAGCAGGACCCGTTCGTCCTGAGAGGCCGACGTTGCAGTGGCACCCCTGTGGTACTCGGCCACTACGGTCGCGCCATCCGGTTTTCTCGTGTAGTTGACGAAGAACCGTCCGTTGTGACGATAGTCCGGATGAAACGCGAGCCCCAACAGACCCCGCTCTCCACCAAAGAGGATCTGCTTTGTGATGTCGAGAAATGGGGCAGAAAGGAGCGTTGGCCCTTCTAGCGCACGGATGCGACCGGGTTGCTCAACGACAAAATGACGCGCAGACCCATCACCAGCATGCGTGAGGAAGAGTGGATTCTCAAGGCCGTCAGTCACGACTGACGCTAATGTGACAATAGGTCGTTCGTCTGTAGTCTTAACCGGGTTGGCCCACCCTGTGCCGACCTGTAGGCTGCAGACATCGATCAGGATGAACCCCAAGGACCATAGGAACCAGGGCAGCATTGATCAGCTCCTTTCTCGCGAACGAGAGTCTATAAACTTAATCAGGGCCTGATAGGTCAGCTCCCTTGTTTGAGCTTTGGTCATGCTTCGACCATCGAGGTTTCCTTCTAGCCAGATGCGATTAGAGATCGATTCAATGGCTTCGTTACAGACAGTCCACATGTTATGGAGAAAGCATTCGGGTAAGCCTACTTGGATGCCTTCCGATTCGATGCGATCATCCAGTAGAGCGAGGAGATCAGAAATGGCCTGATCGGGACGATACGGAAGGGGAGTAAAGCCAAACTGTTCTTGGGATTGTTGCTCTTGCATTGCCTGATCTACAAGGTCCCGCATGTACTCTTTGAGTAGACCAATGACATGGCCAGAAAACGCGATAGGCTGTTCCATGCATCATTATCAAGCTTCCTGAAGGAAGGAGCAAGATCGACCGAGCTTATTGATGGGAGAATGCCAGGTGGTTATTGGTGTGGATCATTGGGTGGGGGCCAAAAGTGACCGGCGGTGATTAAGCGGGGGTACACCTCGCTGACCCGCTATGAGCGACGACATCTCGTTGGCTATCTCACGTTCGGCAGGGTCGGTGTACCCGCGCACGATAAACTCTACGCCTTTTCTTAAGACACACAAGCCCAAAGATGGCCTTATCTTGGAGTCCATTTGGGCTAGGGTAAAGGAGCCAGTAGGACCTGCCTGAGCTGGAGTGGAAAGATGAACAGCGCGATGGGTGCGCCGTCGGAGGTCAAAGACGACATGCGGATCTGTGCCCTCTTGTTAGAAATACGGCTCTTGATTCATCGTGCGCCGGCATATTAGTTTCTCTCTGATATCAAGGGAACCTCCAATTAACCATTCCGAGCCCGTCGAGATGATGCCCCCCCCCATAACCGAGCACTTCGAGATCGCACTCAACACCTCTGCCGGTCAGATTACTACGGCTGTGGAGGTGCCGACTGGATTTGTGCCGGTCACTGCCATCGTTCCGTTGATACGACGTTTGGGGGAAGAAGCCCAAGCACTGGAAGTGGCGCGTTCTGTTGATGCGGGTCAACCGCCTTCGTGCCACAAGGGATGTGCGGCTTGCTGTCGAATGTTAGTCCCCCTGTCGGCCCCGGAAGCATTCGCGTTAGATGATTGGGTCCGCTCGTGTTCGACTGAGCAACAGGGGCGCATTGCAGCACGATTCGCGGAAACGAAATCTCGGCTGCTGTCACAGGGTCTCTGGCAACGACTCTCAGAACTCTGTAATTCACTGGAACAGCCGAACGACGAGGCACTGGAAGTGGTGAATCGCGAGTACTATGCTCTGCGACTGCCTTGCCCCTTCCTTGAAGAAGAGGTCTGTACGATCTATGAGGCACGTCCAGCGGCATGTCGCGAGCTGTTGGTGCGCTCGCCTCCCGAGCGCTGTGATGACCTGATCAATAATCGTGTGGACCCAATTTCAGCGCCTATACTGGTCAGCACGGTATTGGGGCTGCTATGGCAAGAGCTGAGGAAGGCTCCGACAAGGTTGATCCCACTCCCGGTAGCTCTCGATTGGGCGAACGGTCATGAGCAAGAGAATCAGCACACGTGGAAGGGCGTCGAGTTACTCGATCGTGCACTGGACAAGACGTGGCGTTTCTTAAGCCAATCGATGTCTAGAAGCGGCCAAGATTCTATTGAATAAGAGCTGAGATCAGCATTATGCAGCGTGAATGAAGAGGAGAGGTTGTATGCAGAAGTCTGTCGTGGTGTGTTTAGACTTGGAAGGCGTGCTCGTGCCGGAGATCTGGATTAATGTCGCGCTGAAGACCGGCATTGACGATTTAAAGATTACAACTCGCGAGATGCCCGATTACGACAAGCTCATGAGACAGCGGTTGAACATTCTCGATCGGCACGCGTTGAAGATCAGTGACATTCAAGATGTGATTGAAAAGATGGGGCCGTTAGACGGGGCGACTGAGTTCCTCGCATGGCTGCGGGAGCGTTGCCAAGTCATTATTCTGTCGGACACCTTCTATCAGTTCGCCCAGCCACTCATGCGACAGCTTGGCTTCCCAACTCTCTTTTGCAATCAGCTAGAGATCGATGGGAGTGGCCGCATCGTGAACTACCACATGAGAATGCAGGATCCAAAGAAGCATGCTGTGGCTGCGTTGAAATCGCTGAACTTTTATACGATGGCCGCAGGTGACTCGTACAACGATACGGCCATGCTGGATGAAGCTCACGCCGGATTGTTCTTTTGCCCTCCCGAGCATCTACCAAAAGAATTCCCTCAGTTTCCCGTGACGCAGACCTACGGCGAGCTGCAAGAGCGGTTTGCGAAAGTGGGTCATTTGCAATAGCGAGAGATAGACGGGGATCGAGAGAGTTCGAGGGAGGTTCTCGGTGGAGTCGGTCACTGCGACCAGCGGCTGACCTAGAAGTTGATCCAGAGCTGGGCGTAGGCCCAATCTTGCCCGACGGCCCGGGCCCCCAAATTTCGTGAAATATACGGACCAGGGAACAGATGACCATAGCCGCCTTGAAAGGCGACTATGCCATTCATGAAGAAATGGGTCCAGACGACATCGACTTCGTCACCGATATGAGTTTCCGTGTTGTCGGGTTGTGAGAACACGTAAACTCCTTGGCTTGCCCGGTACCAATTATCACGAGCGTTCGCCAGGTGGATGTTCGTGTACCAGAGTTCGATATGGTCGTTCGTGGTTGGCCGTGCTTGGAAGTTACCTGAGAAGCTCATCACATTTTTCCAAGCTATGACATCCATGTATCCCATGTGAATGTGATTCGTCGGGAAGAAGTTCTCGAAGGTGTTGGCGGTCTTACAATCACCATAGGCAGCGTTGAGGGTACAATTCGATCGGCCGTCTCCAGAGGCATAGTCGAAATTGAAGGCGATTCGAGGTTTGCCTGGCAAGTTGAAGGCGGTATATCCGATCCAGTTTCTCGTCGCCCACGCATTGATGTGGAGACATTTCCCCTCTCCTCCAGGGTCACCACAGAGGGCGCTCGCACTGGCAGCGGTGTCGCCCATCTGACCGAACTGATAGACCACTTCACTGGAGGCGTCGACATAGCCCTTCTTCATGGCCACCCGTCCCCCGACGGTATGGCGGGTTTGATTCCCGTGCTTCGGAGTGCCCAGGCCTTGGGAAGAAATGTCTCCTCCCCCGAGGTTATTCTTGTAATAGACATAGAAGGGTTCAATGAGGAACCCTGGGACAGCCTTGATTTGATTGTAAAAAATGAACAAATCGGCATCACCAGAGGCGTTTCTCGCCTGACCTGTTCCTCCGATGTTCGGGTTTCCACTCCCGAGGGGGGCCCCTTGTAAGAGATCTGTTTCTGCAGTCCGAAACCAGCCAGCATGGGTATCCATGATGCTGTGGCTGTACTGCACCATGATGCCGTCAAACGAGAATCCTGTGTTGGCCCAATCGAAGTGGCCGAACAGGCTCTGGTCGCCGAACACGACATATTGCCGGCCGGCCTTCAGCCCTAACCCCTGTACGCCGGCGAAGTTTCGGATCAACATGTAGCCGGCCCGAACACCAAGCGAGCAGACGGGTCTTCCTCCCTGGCTTGGCGTAGACCCGCATGTATGGATAATGGGGTCTCCATTATTCCCCGCGCCTCCGGCGCCGACCGGTGTGCCGTTTCCACCCCAAGTACGAGAATCAATCAGTTCAAGGTAAAAATTGACATCCGGGGACAGGTCGTAGCCGATACCCAGTCGGGTCATCTGCTGGACGAATTGATCATTTGCTTTACCGAGGAGGTTGTTTGGCGCAATGCCGGGCGCATTGCATTGTCCAGCCGCTCCGATTCCGCCGCCAAAACAGACGTTGTTGCGGTATTCAGGCCGTACCCGAAGATCGGCGCGGATCCAGAGGTTGCGAAGGTCAAAGTTTCTACCAGTTTTTGGGTCAAATGGTTCGTAGGCTTCTTTTTGTGGGATCCCGCGACCGATCACGATCGGATTGGTGATCTTTTCGCCTGGTGGTAATTCGAAGGCGCTTTGGGCTGGACTGCAAAAAGCAATGAGCCCAACCGCTGCTATCGTCGCCGTGTGGAGAACTGTCTGCCACTGTCCCTGTCGTGGCTCAGGAGTCGTTTTCAGGGTATTCATACTCTGGAAAAGAATTGAGTTGACTCGCGCAGGTCCTTCAGCAGGAGGGGGAAAATAGAGGAGTCTCTCTAGCCCGTGTCCTCTTCGTGAAATCACTGCATTGATGATGTGTGGGTATTTTATATCTGACCCAACTTGCTCATGGGTGCAGGGCCGTCCTCCGGAGGTGTCCCTGCAGCTGTAATTTCGTCTTCGGCTTCTTTTATTGAAGCGTGAAGGTCTTGTTCGACCATTTTGACTTCTTGCTGAATCATGTTCAGTTCTGGCTCTACCGACTTGCGAAGGTCCTCAGCCGTATCTTTAAAGCCCTTAATGGCCTTGCCGACCTGGCGTCCGACTTCAGGGAGTTGTTTGGGACCAAAGAGGAGAAAGGCGATCACCAGAATGATTAAGATCTCGCTGGCTCCCAATCCAAACATGAGTCACGGTACGAGAAAAGGTAATGCCATTAATCTCTCGCTGTCCAGTCGTCCAGCCACTCAGGCCGCTTACCCTTGTTTTACCTGGCTTGGTTGTGTCGATTGGGGAGCGGTCGATGGTGAGGCTTCTGATTGGGCACCGACTTGATTTGACGCAGTTGCCTGCGGCTGGCCCTGCTGGGACTGTTCGGCCGGTGTGATGTCAATCGCATCGGCCTCATGCACAGACTTTTTGAAACCTTTGATGGCCTTACCGAGGCCTTCTCCCAATTGGGGAAGTTTACCTGCGCCGAAAATAATCAAGACAATGATCAAGATCAGCAGTAATTCCATCCACCCAAATGAACCGAACATCAGAACCTCAAAAGAATGTGATGAGTATGGACCTCGACTGGCCATGTCCCTCGAATAGAGGGACTCTTGTTCTGCACCCTTCGCTGCGAAGGCTATAGGAAGATTACAGGACAAGTCAAGAAGAAGCGAGCGATCGTGTGGGGTTAGAACGGTTGAATAATTCCACCTCCAAGGACACGGTCACCTTCATAGAAGACGGCGGATTGGCCAGGACTGAGTGCCCGTTGGGGCACCTGGAACTGAATGCGGAGGCTTGAGGAGTTCAATGGCGACAGAGTGGCGGGTGTTGGGGGTGTCGCGTAGCGGACTTTGACCTGAACTTCAGCGGATCTCTCCAGTAACTGGGGCGTAAACAGGTTGAGGTCGCTCACCGTGCACTCGTGTCTGCGTAGAGATTCCTCTGGGCCGAGCACGACGGTATTGGTTGCTGGCCGTACCTGTTGAACATAGAGCCGTTGTCCGGTGGCAATACCAAGGCCTCGGCGTTGGCCAGGTGTGTAGAATGCAATTCCGTCGTGTTGGCCCAGGGGCTGCCCCGTCTCATTGATAAAGAGGCCTGGTTTTTTGGCCTCGGGAAGCTCCTTCTCGATAAACGTACGGTAGTCTCCTTGGGTGACAAAGCAGATCTCCTGACTTTCCTTCAGCTCGTCGGCTGGGAGCCCCAAGGCCTCCGCCTCTCTCCACACGTCAGGTTTTCTCAAATTGCCCAGGGGGAAGAGGAGTTTGGACAGCCAGTGAGGGTTAAGGCGGTAGAGAAAGTAGGTTTGATCCTTGCGATCATCGGTGGCCCGCGCCAGGACCGGAATGCCCTGATGGTTTTGGAGACGAGCGTAATGGCCTGTCGCGATGTAATCGACCTTGCGTGCGGCGGCGAGATCCATGAGGCTCCGAAGCTTCACTCTCTCGTTACAGCGGACACAGGGATTGGGCGTGGTGCCAGTCGTATAGCCGTGAAGAAAATCGTCAATCACTCCTTTCTGAAAGGTGTCGCGGGTATCGATGATTTCGTGAGAGATGTTGAGAAGTTTGGCGACATGCTTGGCGATGCCGACCTTGCAGCAGCTTCGTTCTTGCCACTTTTTTGATGTTGCGACGGTTTCGTCCTCGTGTTCCCATACCTGGAGTGTAATGCCCTGCACCTCGTAGCCTTGGTGAACGAGCAATGCTGCTGCGACAGAGCTGTCAACTCCACCGCTCATACCGAGAAGGACGGTTGGGCGAGTCATTGGACCGGCATTGTACCGGGAGGAGTCGGTAAAGGGCTAGAGGTCTACTACGCGAGTTTTGCCTCGATGGGAGGCGAAATCATGAACGTTCTTGGGTGACGGTTGGCCGTCATCGACCCATTTATGAGCTCCCATATCACACATGCCATGGAAGTGGGCGCCATCTTCGATCGAAATGCCCGGTGTACGAATGTCGCCGATGAGTACCCCAGGCTTAAGGATTTGAATTTTAGCTGTGGCTGTGACCGTGCCGTTGACTTTGCCGCTGGTCATGAGGGTGCCGGCGGAAAGAATGCCTTTGATAACCGCCTGCTCTCCGATAATGAGAGTCCCGGTAGTGTGAACTTCTCCTTCAACGCGGCCGTCGATGCGGATGGTCCCGTCAAAGTTGAGAACACCCTTGAAATCGACTCCCTTCCCGAGGAAGGTAAAATTATCGCTGTCGCTGGTATCCTGAGAGCTTTTGTCGCCGAGAGCCCACATCAGTTGTCTTTGCTCCTTGTGACAAACACCGAGGAGGCGCCGTCCTTACTTGAGTGGGATTGGACAGTAGAGAGGGGCTGATTCGGTGAGAAAGAGCCTCCCCTCCCTGTGTCGTCTAGTGTATCACATGCTCTACGCTGGAACCCTCCGGATGGCTGGTTCGTTCGATGTTCCAACCGCATGGAGATGTGTGGTGTCACGTTGGGATGTGGAAGCAACGTGTTCCATCTCTAGGGTGCCGTTGAAGAGGACGCCTTCTTCCATGGACAGCATGGGGGTGGTGACGCCACCATTGATGACCGCAGGTGCTCGCAGCTTCATCTTGTCTCGGGCGTGAATATCCCCTGTAATTTTTCCCTTACAGACGATTGTGCCGGCCGTCACTTTCGCCGTGATGACGGCTTCTTCGCCTACCAGGAGGATGCCATCGGTGTGGATTTCTCCCTCAAGAGTCCCATCAATCCGAACGGTTCCGTTATAGGTGATCGTGCCCTTGAACACGACCCCTTTGCCGACGAACGCGCTGACATCTTGGCCGGGTTCGTGGCGCATAGCTTCAAGGCTCGATCCATTGCCTTCAATATCGACCTCGTCGGAACGCCTACCGTCTTGTTTGTCCTTCCACATACGCTCGCCTCCTCTCACGATTTGGGCTAGGGGAATCCGACTGAAGGGCGGAATCCTTATCGTTTAGTGATATATCGGTCGGTTCCACCGAGATATTTAGCGGCCATCTGGGTGAAAACGCAATGAGAACGGTTTTTGAGGTGGGTCGGGGTATCAAGGCATGATGAAAGTTAACTGAGCAGGGTCTCCACAACACCATCAAGTTCGGCAGGGGAAAAATAATGAATGACGATCTTCCCTCCCTGGTTTTGAGGGTGAATGGTCACTTTTGTGCCTAACCGTTTCTGTAATCTGGATTCGAGCTCTACCCATGGGGAACTGTGAGGTGTTTTGTTCCGGCGCTTCTTTCCTGCTACGGAGGCTTCCACGAGTTTTTCTGTTTCCCTGACAGACAGAGCTCCAGATGCCACGATTTTGCCAATCTTTAACTGGTCTTCTGGGGATGAAAGGCTGAGCAGGGCTTTTGCGTGGCCCGTTGTGAGGGTGCCTTCCTGGACGAGCTCCTGGAGCTCAGGATGAAGATGGATCAGGCGAACGAAGTTTGCCACGGAAGAACGATCACGACCGACCTTCGCAGCAATGGCGTCTTGCGTCAGGCCGAACTCATTCATCATGCGCGAATAGGCTCGTGCAGTCTCCATGGGATTCAAGTCTTCGCGTTGGAGATTCTCAACCAATGCCAGCAAGAGTGACTCTTGATCACTGCAGTTGCGAATGATGACGGGAATGGTCTCTAGACCGGCTTCTTTTGATGCGCGCCATCGGCGCTCTCCGGAAATCAGTTCATAGATTCCGTCCCCTTTGCGGCGGACCATGATCGGCTGAAGCACTCCGCTCTCCTTAATGGACGCAGCAAGCTCAGCGAGTTCCTCTGGTGGGAAGGTGTGTCGTGGTTGATAGCGATTGGGGACAATCGTGTCGATCCGTATCCTCTGGACATCGGTCGCCTCTGTAGGTTGGCTTAACTTGGAGGATGGGAGGAGGGCGCCAAGGCCTTTACCGAGGGCTTTTTTCTCCATGGGCAATAAACTCCTTAGCTAAATGTACGTAAGACTGTGAGCCGGCTGATGCCACGTTGTACAGGATTCCCGGTCGGCCGTAACTCGGAGCTTCTGCGAGGGAGACGTTGCGGGGGATAACAGCGTGATACACCTTATCAGTGAAGTGTGAGCGTACTTGTTCGGCTACCTGTCTGGCTAAGCTATTACGCGAGTCAAACATCGTCAGAACAATACCCTCTAGGTCTAGGCTCGAGTTAAACGATTGACGAACAAGATCGATGCTCCTTATGAGCCTGGTCAGACCTTCCATCGCATAATATTCGCATTGGACTGGTATGAGAACCGAATCCGCAGCGGTAAGAGCATTAATGGTGAGAATTCCAAGGGCTGGAGGGCAATCTAGAAAAATAAAGTCATAGGTCTCTCTGATTTCGCTAATGATGGACTTGAGATGACTTTCGCGGCCTTCAATATTGACTAGCTCAATCTCAGCTCCTGCAAGATCTGAATTGGCCGGCAGAAGTGAGAGGCCTGGAACAGATGTTTCCATTGAAGATTCTTGAATGGTGCTGATTTTAGCAAGACAACTGTACGTCGTGTTCTTTAAGGATCCATGTTCAATGCCGAGACCACTCGTGGCATTTCCCTGTGGGTCCATATCGATGAGCAGAACGGATTTCCCTTCTAGGGCAATGGCAGATGATAGATTTATCGCCGTAGTAGTCTTACCAACTCCGCCTTTTTGATTTGCAACCGCAACGACCTTTCCCATCGAGGAGCTCCTACCAGAGAATTGTTCCACGTGGAACACCAAGCGTGTGATTCATTTAGACTGAAGGCATAACAACAGATACAACTCTATGCCCATATCCTTTTTGAAGTTGAAAAGTGTGTTCACACGATAATGACCAGTTGGAAGAAAGATCAGAAGGGGGAATCTGTTGTGATGAGTACAAGATGGCTTTTCCACCTTGTCGAAGGAGCTTCTGTCCATATTTCAGAATCAAATCATGTTTCAAAGCACGAGTAGCCAAGTAGTCAAACGATCCGTATGGCATGCGTTCGCTCAGGAATCTCTCCAGAGTACCGTCGAATATGTCAACATTTTCAAGTCGAAGAAGACCGATGATGAAACGAAGGAAGGAAACCTTCTTTGCCACCGGCTCAACGAGAGTCAGATTTATGTCTAATCTAGCTATTTTTAAAGGAATTCCAGGAAGTCCAGCTCCGGTCCCAACGTCAAGAAGTTTGGCCCCAACCTTAATGTCTTCAGCTCGGAGCGCGGCAAGAGAGTCAACAAAGTGTTTGATGATAATTTCATCATGTAAAGTGATGCTGGTGAGGTTGAATGATTGATTCCAGAGCTGGAGCTGCTCAAGATACACAATGAACTGTTGAATCTGTTTGGTACTGAGTGGAACGCCAATTTCAGCCGAACTTTCCTGTAGCAGTAATGATGGCGAACTCGGTTGTTCCACGTGGAACAATTACGCTGATGCTTGAGCGAGGTCAATAGGAAAGGTTGATTCGATGGAATTTCATGAAATTCCGTGTTGTATAGGAGGAAGCTGACGCCTACTTTTTTCTAATGCAACCAGAAGTAAGGATATGGCAGCCGGAGTCACCCCAGATATTCTCGATGCCTGCCCCACTGTCTCCGGTCTTACTCTATTGAACTTCTCTCGAACCTCCCTGGAAAATCCGGAAATAGAATTGTAATCGAACGTGTAAGGAATCAATTTCTGCTCAAGCTTCTTGAATTTCTCCACTTGCTGGATCTGCCGGCGTACATAGCCTTCGTACTTGATTTGGAGCTCGACTTCTTCACCAATTTCAACCTCTGGAATGACCGGCATCCCAAATGCTTCTAGGAGTTCTTGATAACTCGCTTCTTGCCGGCGAAGAAGCTGTGCCATGGTCATGGAAGGCGAGGCATTTTCGAGATAGGTGCCCTTTGTTTGCAAACGGATGCCTTCAGTGAATGATGGTCTGGCCGTGTTCAGATGCTCGATCTCCACCTCAATCAAACGTCTCTTCCGCAAAAACCTCTCGTATGCTTCATCTGGAATCAAACCGAGGTCATATCCAACTGGCATAAGCCGAAGGTCTGCGTTGTTGTGGCGGAGGAGCAATCGATACTCGGCTCGCGAGGTAAACATTCGATACGGTTCGTAGGCATCTTTTGTAATGAGATCATCGATGAGTACGCCAATATAGGCTTGGGATCTGTCCAGGATGAGAGGAGGTTGGCCTTTCAACTTCAGAACGGCATTGATACCAGCAGCCAAGCCCTGCGCCGCTGCTTCTTCATACCCGGACGTCCCATTGATTTGTCCAGCGTGATAGAGGCCAGCGACCTGCTTTGTTTCAAGTGTTCGGTAGAGCTGGCGAGGGGGGAAATAATCGTACTCAATTGCATAGCCAGGTTTGAGTATTTTGGCCTGTTCTAATCCAGGGATTGTTTTCAGCATGGCGGCCTGGACATCAACCGGTAGGCTAGTTGAAATACCGTTCGGATAAAATTCGATCGAGTCTAGCCCTTCGGGTTCAATGAAAATCTGGTGACGTTCTTTCTCCGCAAAACGCACGATCTTATCCTCGATGGATGGACAGTACCGAGGGCCAGTAGATTCGATGACACCGCTATACAGAGGGGAGCGATCGAGATTCTTTTGAATAATGTCATGTGTCTCTCGATTGGTATAGGTCAAATGGCAGAGCACTTGTCTGGTCGTGATGTGTTGAGTCCGATAGGAGAAGGGAGGGGGAGGGGAATCACCGGGCTGGGGAATCATCACCGAGAAATCGATCGTCGCCTTGTCCAGTCGTGGAGGGGTCCCGGTCTTGAGCCGACCAACTTCAAATCCAAGGTCCCGCATACAATCCGAAAGGTGTTCGGCTGAAGCTTCTCCGGCGCGACCAGCTGGGAAATGGATGAGACCGATATGGATAAGACCCTTAAGGAAAGTACCTGATGTCAGTATGACTGCCTTGGCATCAATCCTCTCGCCTGAGCCCGTTACAATCCCGGTGACCGCACCTCCGGCCACGAGTAGTCGGTCCACCACTCCTTCCGCAAGCGTCAGATGCTCTTGCGAGATCATCGTTTCCTGCATCGCCATACGATATAGCGATTTGTCGCATTGGGCGCGCAACGCACGCACTGCGGGACCTTTGCTTGTGTTAATGAATCGAAATTGAATTCCGGAGCGATCTGTATTCCGTCCCATCTCACCGCCGAGGGCGTCGATTTCCTTCACGAGGTGTCCTTTGGCGATCCCTCCGATTGCGGGATTACAAGACATCTGTGCAATTCGGCTCAGCTCTATCGTGAGCAGCAAGGTGTTCGCACCCATTCGGGCCGCAGCCAGGGCGGCTTCGCAGCCAGCATGACCGCCTCCCACAACGATGACGTCAAATGCCATGGCCACTCCTACCTCTACTTGCCGATACAAAACTCGGAAAAAATCTCATCCAACACTTCGTCAGACGTAATAGTTCCAACAATCTCGCCCAGTGCATCAGCCGCCCCACGGAGATCGACAGCAACAAATTCTGGCTCTAGGCCTTGTTGGACCGAGGCCAGTGCTTCTTTGAGTGATGCCTCCGCACGCTCGAGCGCCACCCGATGCCGAACGTGAGTGACAACAACACCCTCCCGAGGTTCAAAGGACGGGTTCACAAATTGTAATTGAATAACGGACTTTAAGCCTTCAAGTCCCTCACCTGTTTGAGAAGAAATGGGAAGAATCTTGCACGGTGTATGAGCGCGCAGTGCGTGGGTCACCCGTTCTACCAATCCTGCGTCACAAAGATCGATTTTGTTAATGACAAGTAAATGTTCAGGCTGAAGGGTGGGGGAACGGAGGTTGCTCAGATCCATCTGTGTCAGTTGAGTAGCATCCAAGACATACAAGACGATATCCGCCTGGTCTTGAGCTTCGATGGAGCGACGGATACCTTCCTGTTCAACGAGGTCGGTGGTATCACGCAGCCCAGCGGTATCGACCAATGTGATTCGCAAACCGAGCCAGATGATCGACTCTTCAATAATGTCACGAGTCGTACCGGGGATATCGGTCACAATCGCTCGATCCTCACGGAGTAAACAATTTAGCAAACTCGACTTACCGACATTAGGCTCCCCGGCAATGACCACGCGGACACCCTCGCGCAGGACCCGTCCCGTCTCGGCAGTCTCCAACATTCGCCGAACGTGATTCAGTGTCTCCTGAAGAGAGCCGATCATCTCCTCGCGACGGACGAACGCAATATCTTCGTCTGCGAAGTCGATCCCTGCTTCTAGGTGGGCCAGCAGCCTTACGAGTTCAGTGCGCAGCCGATAGACCTGTTGCGCCAGTTCGCCGCGGAGTTGGCGTTGTGCCAATTTGAGGCTCAGTTCGGACTTGGCCCTGATGGTGTCCAGCACAGCCTCAGCCTGAGACAAATCCAAGCGGCCGTTCAAGAAGGCTCGTTTCGTAAACTCTCCTGCCTGTGCGAGTCGGGCTCCAGCAACGATGCAAGCCTGACAGACTCGTTGCAGGACGAGCCCATTTCCGTGGCAGTGGATCTCCACCACGTCCTCCGCGGTAAACGATCGAGGGGCCTTCATATAGACTACCAGGCCTTCGTCAAGTATCTGCTCGGTCAACTGACTTGGCGTGAAACCTGAATGGCTACTGCTTGAAGGAGCCGGCGGAAAGAGAATATCGGCTAGGTACAGTGTATGAGAAGCGAGGCTATGAAGCGATCTCTTGGAGCGCAGCCGAACCACATGGTTCGTGATGTCAACAGCATGCGGCCCGCTTATTCGAACAATACCAATACCTCCCTCACCTGCAGGAGTGGCAATTGCACAAATCGTATCCTCGGGCGTTCCGACAGTTGGCATGTTCACACACGTTCGTGAGGATCCGTCACATCGAACGAAATCGACCGAGTATCATTTCTTGCCACCTTGTTCGTCCGTCGTCAGTGCTGTGGTGGGAGTTCGAAAGAAAAGGTGATCCGTCACGAATTGTTGCACAATGCTGAGCACGTTATTAGTCAACCAATACAACACGAGACCGGCAGGAAAATTGACGAACAGGAATGTCATGGCCACCGGCAACATCAACATCATCTTTGCCTGAGTCGGGTCCATGGTCGTCGGTTGAATCTTTTGCATCACCATCATGCTGATTCCCATGATGATCGGCAGAATATAGTAGGGATCCTGAAGCGACAAATCGGTGATCCACAGCCCCAACGGAGCTTGGCGCAAATCGATCGTCATGTACAGAATATTGAACAGCGACACGAATACCGGCATTTGCAATAACATCGGGAGACAGCCACCCACGGGATTGACTTTGTGATCCCGGTACAGCTTGATAAGTTCCTTGTTCAAACGGTCACGATCGTCCTTGAATTTTTCTTGGACAGCTGCCACTTTCGGCTGGATGCCCTGCATCTTCTTCATCGACGTGTAACTTTTATATTGCAAGGGGATAAACAACACCTTGATGATGATGGTGAGGAGGATGATCGTCAGCCCATAATTATGCGTATAGCTATTGATATAACGCAGCACGGAAAAGATGGGCTTGGCCACGGCCCTGACCGTGTCCCAGCTCCCAAAAAGGAACCACCCAAAATCGATGGTATCTTCGAGCCTAATTTGCAGACTCTGAAGCGTGTCAAACTCCTTAGGGCCGGCAAATAGCTGTAGTTCTAGAGGCGCTCCGGAGGGATCGACCGCCAAACGAACCGCGGTGGAGACAAGTTTGTCTCCTTGCTTCTTGGGCCAAGCGGACGCACTAGCCTTTGGAATAAGTGCAGAAATGAAATACTTATCTTGTAGCGCGACCCATTTCACAGGGCCCTTGAGCTCAGTGTCGGATTCGGGCATATCATGTTCAATCTTATCGTCAATAAGCGACGCCGCTCCGATAGAACCGATAAACCCTTCTCCCCAATCAACAACCCCAAAATTCGTCCCCAATCCCAGTTTCACTGCTTCTGCGAGCCCGTTGGATTTCAGCGCGATGTCGACAACATAGCTCTCGGTGTGAAAAGTCAGTTGCTTTTCCAGCCGCACGCCGGTTGCTGGATTACTGTACGAAAACGTTATATGGCCTGTGGGGTGGCTCTGGTCCAATGTCGTAAAGTCCTTTTCGACCCTGTAGATCCCCTCGCTTAATTCTTTTGAATGAGAAGTGTCATCCACTGTGATCGTCAAGGGCTCGGCAAACTTGCCGCGTTGTCGTACGAGTTGCACGAGGGACTTTTCATCGGAACTGCTGCGATAGCGTTTGAGTTCCCAGCTCGTTAGTGCAGCCCCACGGGTCGTGAATTTAGCCCGATAGAGATCCGTCTCCACCTCGATGTCCACTGCGGCGGCTTCTCTACGTGGCTCTTGAACCCCAGCCTCCTTGCCTGAAGGAGTGAGCGACACAGGTTCTTTGGTCGCGGGAGCGCTTGAAGTTGGAGAACCAGAGCTTGTGCTCGCTGGAGGCGTCTCGCTCACGGAAGGCTCGGCCGGTTCTGAGATGGTCGGCTCAGGCAGCAGGCCCAGCTCCTTGAGCACGTACTCGTACCCGAAGATAATCCCAAGAGAGATAAACAAGAACACGATGACGCGCTTTTCCATGAAGAGGCTATGCTTTCTTTAAAAAGAGGTGATCGTCTCTACTTGACCGGGTCTTCTCCGCCGGGATGGAAGGGGTGACATTTCAAAAGCCGGAGGATGGTTAAGCCAAACCCCCGCAATGCTCCATATTTCGTGATCGCATCCGAGGCGTATTGGGAACAACTGGGGTCGAATCGGCATGTGCGACCGTACAAAGGGGAAATCACCATGCGGTACCCTTGAATCAGCCACAGACACAGGGATCGCATATCAATAGGCCCTTACTCGAAGAAGATGCAGGCGTTCAAGCGACGTCCTCCAGGCTTGGACCAAGCCCTCATGGGATTGCAACAGTGCGTCTCGCTTTGGAAACACGAGAAGTCCTCGGCCCGGAACCAAGTCCGGATGTAATTGCCTTACTAGTTCACGAAAGACTCGTTTAGCCCGATTGCGTCGGACGGCATTCCCAAATCGCTTTCCCACGATAATTCCGACACGACTCGGGGCATCATCCATCTTGTGAGCCAAGAGATTGAAGAACCCGGTTGAAATTCGGCGGCCCTGTTGCTTGACGATCTGAATTTCACGGCTGTTGCACAAGAAAATGCTCTCGCCTCTGTGCGCTTTCGGTGTCATTGGACAATGAGGTGTTTCTTCGCCGCATCCCATCCGTTCAAGATCCCGGAGAAGACTCTAGCTGGTAGGCGAGCGCAGGCTCAACAGCAACGCGAGAGAATTGGAGAGCGACCCGAAGGACACCTGCCGATCCAACACGATGTGCCTAGACAGTCAACCGAGCTCGTCCCTTAGCCCTCCGGCGGGCCAGCACCTTGCGTCCGTTCTTGGTGCTCATACGCTTTCTAAACCCGTGCTCACGCTTCTTTTTTAAGTTTGACGGCTGCTGAGATGTAAAAGACATAGTCCCCTTTCCGTTCTCTCTCTTTGAATAGTCGGTTCAAATGAACGGTGAATTATAGGGGAGGCATGTGGGCCTGTCAATTTCAGGTTGCCTCCAGCGATCGGGTCGGTACGCCCGGCTTCAATCCTTAAATATCCTATAGTGATTGAGGCACTTTTGCTTCTGACCACCAGAGTGCCACAAAGTCAGGTGTCACGGTATCATCAAAGTCACCATAACTATTCGAAACAGATAGAATTGTTACCTGATAACGACAACTATCGGTGGCACTGAGCTTGCTGCATGCTTTGGACGTGCTAGTATGCGGAAAGGCTGTACTCTGGTAAGCTAGCGCAGCTATTGTACAAGAATCTCTAGAGTATTCGAGGGGTAGCACCGGCGTCGGATCGGGCACTGCTACGCTTAGGATGAATGCAAGCACAGTTGGATTGACCGAATCGATCGATAGAACCTGTAAGGAGGATTCTTCGTTATGTTGAGAACAGCATCCTTTGTCTCCCTTGCCTTGACTCTCATTATGATTGCTGGATGTGCGGAACCTCCCACCCAGGAGATCCAGGAAGCGGAAAAGGCCCTTAAAGATGCACAGGAAAGCGGCGCGGCCACCTATAGCGCTGAAGAGTATGCCAAGCTGGAAGGTACCCTTACCGCATTGCGGAAAGAAGTCACCGATCAGGATGAAAAATTCACACTCTTTCGAGACTATGGCAAGGCCCAACAATTGTCTGCCTCAGCCAAAGCTGATAGTGAACGGATCAAAACGGCCGCGACTCTAAAGAAGGAAGAGGCGAAGGCAGCCGCTTTACAAGCTCAACAAGTCGCCGAAGAGGCAGTGAAAGCCACGCAAGATTTGGTTGCCAAGGCACCGGTTGGAAAGGATCGCGCCGCGGTGGAGGCCATCAGGAACGACGTAGACGGGCTCAAGTCGTTACTAAAACAGGTTCAGGCATCGATCGACAAAGAAGATTATCCGGCTGCTCAAACCCAGGCGAAGGCCATTCACGACATGAGCCAAGGAGTGTCAACTGAAATACAGCACGCGCTCGCGAAGGTGGGCAAAGGAAGATCTCCGAGGAAAAGATAACGCACGGCATGGCGCTTGACCAGACACATACGACGCTTGCCGTAATTCTCTGCGTCCTCTGCTTGGCCGGGTGTGTTCAAGCTGTTCCGCCGGACCTGCTTGTTGCCCTTGAGGCCATCGACCAAGACTTGATCGCATTGCGGGCTCCGGAAGCTGCACCTGAGGAGTATAGGCAGTTTGTCCGCCAATGGGTTGCTCTGAAAGCGCGCGTCCAATTAGACGATGATCTGATCAGATGGCCATGGGAAGCGACTGATCTTGAGAATGAACTCCGTCGGCTGTACATCACGAGCGAACGTACCGTCTCCCAGCTCCACGAGCGGCAAGCCTCGCAGCACCGCACGGCGCAAGCCACGGTGGCTCGCCTTGAAGAACAGCTTCATGTGATTACCTCGAGGGTCGAAGCGATCGATGGGCGCATCCTCCTAGGTGAAAGAGTCGTTCAAACGGATCTTCTGGTGAAACAAGCGCGCTCCTTCTTCGAACAAAAAGACTTCCAACGAGCCATGCACGCGGCGGAGAAAGCGGATCATGCGCTCAAGGCCCAGACGGCATTGCTCAGTCAAGAATTGGGACGATATGCCGACGAGAACCAAATCGCCTCTTGGCAGACGATGGCCAGGCAGACGATCGAGTGGTCACGCATCCACCAATCAACGGCCATCGTGGTGAGCAAGGCCGACCGAGAATTGATGCTCTACAAGAGCGGTCGGAGGGTGCTATCATACCCCGTCCGGTTAGGATTCAATGGCATGCTAGAAAAGCAGGTTCAGGGGGACGGGGCGACACCGGAAGGTCGGTATCGTGTGACGGATAAGCGCGGTCAAGGGCAAACGCAATTCTACCGAGCCCTGGCGCTGGATTATCCTAATGCCGAAGATCGACGGCGATTCAACTATGCGAAGAAGTTGGGAAGGATCAGCTCGGCCAAAGGCATAGGTGGCCAAATCGAGATCCATGGAGCCGACAATGAACTGTTGGCTCGGACTCTTGGGTGTATTATGCTCGATAATCCGAATATGGCGATGCTCTTCGAAGGCGTTTCTGTCGGGACACCGGTCACGATCGTTGGTGCCTTGACCAGGGAGAACGCGGTGGCCCTGGCCTTATCCGAACTTGCGCAACGGAGAAATCAAATCTGAGTGTAGACTCATGGGCCGACTCCTTCTTGCAACATCAGCCGGCATTTTGCTGCTCTTCTTGGTCGTGAGTGCTCTGACGACCACACACATCGCGCCCGATCATACTCCGGCGCTTCACCCGTCCCCCGTCCAGGACCATGCCAGTCTGCGACCATTACAAGATCGGTATAAGGTGCTGTCCAAGCAGCTGTCCCAACTCACACCGAGTCAACCGTACATCGTGGTCGATACGGCCAGGAACCGACTCTATGTGAAGCATCAAGAGAAAGTCATGCTCGATGCCATTGCGTCGACCGGTAGCGGAGTGATTCTTGACAAACCCGGAGAAGGAAATAGCCAGTGGGTTTTCGACACGCCACGAGGAGAATTTCTCGTGAAGACAAAATTAACGAATCCCACCTGGATCAAGCCGGATTGGGCATTTATCGAAGAAGGGCTCGCTGTTCCGCAAAATGCCGCCGAACGAGCGGAACAAGGTGTATTGGGCGATTATGCGCTGGGTTTTGGAAAAGGCTACTTCATCCACGGGACGCTCTATACCCGATTGTTGGGGAAGAATGTTACACATGGATGCATCCGGCTGAATGACAGCGATCTTAAAGGTGTCTACAAGCTCGCCCGAGTGGGGACACCAATCATGATCTTTTGACCCCTCAACAGTGCGCAGATATTGATGATGAAACTCTGCGCCATTCTGATCCTCTTCGTCTTCACCACGCCAAGCTGGGGAAAGGACCTCGAGGCCTTCCCTGACCTGCAGCTCAACGACGCACAAGGGCTGAAAGAAGCGACGCGTGTGCTTGAGGAAGAACTCAAACTAGCGGCACGCCCGCAGACCTATGTGCTCATCGATCTGGTCGGGAGCACCATCCAGATTAAAGGTCGGGGCATCGGGCTCCACCAGATTCCGATCATTCGCTGGTCTGGTGAATCGCGAAACGAATTAAAAGGGATACACAAGCTGGTTGCGCGACCATCAGTCGTCCGACGAAAAATCGATCCGGGTGCCGCGAGTGAACAGGAGCCGATTTCACTCGCCGACATGCCTACCGACTATGTCTTGTCATGTTCGCCTCCGATGACCATTGCCGTGGTTCCCTCGACAGCCGGCGAAACACTCCTTCGCGGCGCCGCCATTCTAGGAAAATCATGGTGGCATCACGTACAACATTGGGCCAGCTCGCTCTTCACCGACACTCCATCTTCACCGACACCTCATCTGCAACTCACCATCGCGGTCGACCAGGCGCAGTCCTTGGCCTGGGCGCTGGTAGACGGGATGGCGATCGTCATTCGCCGACCAACCGACAAATAAGCAACTGACCGATCGCCAACGGGCACGATCACGTATGCATAGGCGGCGGCGCGAGAAGATCGGCTTCCTCGCCAAAGGCCCCAACCAGAAATGTTTCCGCGTGTCCCAATCGAAATGATATTCTTATTGCGTCCAGGACATCAGACGATAGAATTACTCATCTGGCTGGTTCGAGGTGACCACGCCGACTGCGATCACTACCACGTTCGAAATCCCACCCTGATAATGAGTGCTCACTCTCGTCCAATGGGTTGGCCGTACCCTTCACCAATAACACATGGGCCTGTACGCACGGACACGAAGAAGCGTTGCCTTTTTTAGATCGACTCCATAAGATGCGGAGGATCACTCACCATCTCCACTACCACAATCTCATTGAGGCCGGAGGTCGATATCTATGCGAATGAGTGACAAGCTTCCAGCATTATTCCAATCCACAGTCAATCCGGCTCTTGATGCTCTGACTCAGGCTCAGGTCATCGAGCGCCTATGGGCGAAAGACCATCGAGTCTGGAAGCAGGACCCCAGGGAGATCGTCGACCGGCTGGGGTGGTTGACGTTGCAGGATCAGATGCCACAACAGCTCGGACAACTACGAAATTGTGCGTCCACGGCCAAGGAGATGAAGGTGAGGGATGTGGTGCTCCTGGGTATGGGCGGCAGCAGTCTTGGGCCTGAGGTGTTCCGCACTGTGTTTGGCGCGCAGAAGGGGGCTCCACGCCTGTGGGTATTGGACTCAACTGTTCCGGGGTGGGTGCGGCAGGTGACTGGTGCTATTTCCCCATCTCGCACGCTCTTTCTCGTAGCGAGCAAATCCGGTGGAACGATTGAAGTCATGTCACTCTTCGCCCACTTTTGGAAGCTCGTGACGAAGACCAAGGGGAATCATGGGGGAAGGCAGTTTGTCGCGATTACCGACCCGGGGACCGGCTTAGAAAAGATGGCGCGGGACTATGGATTTGGACAGATCTTCACCAACCCAGCCGACATCGGCGGGCGCTACTCGGTGCTCTCTCTCTTTGGTCTGGTACCCGCGGCGTTCCTGGGACTCGATGTCACGCGGCTTTTGGACCGTGCCGCCGGCATGGCGGAACGATGCCGTCACCAAGAAGACGCCAAGGCGAATCCTGGTGCCTATCTCGGTGCAGTGATGGGGAGCCTTGCCAAAACTGGACGCGATAAGGTGACGGTTATTGCGTCACCGTCGCTCGCGACGTTCGGGCTCTGGGTCGAGCAGCTTCTTGCGGAAAGTACGGGCAAAGAGGGCACAGGCCTCATCCCTATCGCACAGGAACCGGTGTTAAAGCCGAGTGCGTATGGAACCGACCGGTGCTTCGTGTATCTCAAACTCAAAGGAGAGAAAAACGGTGCGCTCGATCGGGCTGTTCAAGCGCTCGCCAAGGCCGAGCACCCAGTCCTGCAGTTTGACTTGCGCGATCGCTATGATCTCGGAGCAGAGTTTTTTCGATGGGAGTTTGCGACGGCGATCGCCGGGCATTTGCTCGGGATCCATCCCTTCGACCAACCAAATGTACAAGAGAGCAAAGACAACACCAATCGGGTTCTAGAAACATTCCAATCAACCGGACACTTGCCAGAGCAGGTGAGTAGCCATCCCAAAGACGTCGCACAAGATCTCGCGAACCAGCTTCATCCCGGAACCTATCTTTCCGTACTGGCGTACACCACGCCGTCACGTCCGTTTGAAACAGCGGTGCGTCGTCTCCGCCAAGCTCTTATGACGAGACATCGCGTTGCGACCACATTTGGATACGGGCCTCGGTATCTTCATTCAACCGGACAGCTCCACAAAGGCGGTCCCAAGACCGGGGTCTTTCTTGAACTCGTGGACCGGATGTCACCGGACACGACCATTCCTGGTAAACCATTCTCGTTTGGCACGTTGGCCCAGGCTCAGGCCGTCGGTGATCTGGCGTCACTGCGCGCGCACGATCGTCATGCGATTCGGGTTCAATTAGGGCGTGACCAGGTCGCCACGGTGAACGCGATCACGGCGGCACTGGTACCGGCCTCATCAGGCCGACGGCGTGGAACATTGAAGAAACGTCCCAAGCGCGCTACCCACTGATATGGCCGCCACGCCGGACATCCGCATTGCGCCGGGTACCCAGCAGTGGGGACAGGCAGCTGCTTCCTTGATCCTTTCAGTGAGCCAACAAGCGATTCAAGCCCACGGCCGGTGCCTCATCGCCCTCTCTGGAGGGTCCACCCCGAGGACGCTCTATCAAGTCCTGGCTACTCCCGAATGGAACGCGCGATTCGATTGGTCGCGTATGGTATTCCTGTTTGGTGACGAACGCTGTACGCCACCGGACCATCCAGAAAGCAATTTTCGAATGGCGCAGACGGAGCTCTTTCAACCGCTGAACATTCGACCGGAACAGGTGTACCGCATGAAAGGCGAGAGCGACGACACAACGGCTGCGGCTCGGGAGTACGAAGCAACGATTCGACGACTGACGAACAGCCCTGCTCCACGGGTTCCGGTTCTGGACCTCGTTCTTCTCGGCCTCGGCGACGATGGACATACTGCCTCGCTCTTTCCCGGAACCGCAGCCTTGCAGGAAGACAAGAGGATCGTCACAGTTGGTCACGCTCATACAGGCATCAGGTCCCGCCTCACATTGTCCCTAGGTGTCTTGAATCACGGGGCTGTGGTACTGTTCCTGGTGACGGGGGCCGGTAAGGCCGACATCGTCCGTAGAATTCTTGAGCCCAGGTCCGACAAGGATCGTTCTTTCCCGGCGGCGAGGATATCGCCTGCGTCAGGTCGACTCGTGTGGATGCTTGATCACTCAGCTGCACAACAACTGAAGAAGACGCCGTCACATCAAGGAGAGACATGATTCTCGCGGGGGACATCGGAGGAACGAAAACCAACCTGGCGCTCTATGACTGGACCACCGAGCGAGTGGAACCACTACGCGTGGAAACCTTTCACAGCGGCGATTACACCTCCCTCGAAGACATTCTCGTAGAGTTTCTCACACCGCCAGAACCGCCGATGCCATTGGATTCAGTGGGGTCCGAGGGAGGTGAGAAGATCCAGAAGGCCAGTAAGGCGGCGTCCGAACCAGTGATGCTAACGGCCGCCTGTTTTGGAATCGCAGGACCGGTGATCGACAATCGTTGTCAAACGACGAACCTTCCCTGGGTGGTAGATGGTCCAACCATCGCGAAACAGTTCAGTATTCCTCGTGTGCAGTTGCTCAATGACTTAGAAGCCACCGCGTACGGACTTTTATGGCTGCAGGCGGATGAGCTGGAAGTGCTGAACACAGGCAATCCTCCGAAAAAGCGACAAGCTCTTGCACTGATCGCAGCCGGGACGGGGCTTGGTGAAGGGATCCTCTTCTGGGACGGCAAATCGTATCGCCCTATGCCGTCGGAAGGAGGTCATACGGACTTTGCACCAAGCAACGATCTGGAGATTGAATTGCTTCGTTATCTCAGGGGCCAATACCTCCACGTAAGCTATGAACGGATTCTGTCCGGTCCGGGCCTCCATGCAGTCTATGAGTTTTTGCGTGACACCAAGAAGAATGAACCGACTTGGTTGGCGGAAAGAATAAAAGTCGGCAATCCAGCCGCTGAAATTGCACAAGCTGGATTGCAAGGCCAAGCCGAGATCGCCAAACAAGCGTTAGACCTCTTTGCGTCGATTTATGGCGCGGAAGCCGGGAATCTCGCCTTAAAGGCGCTGTCGCTCGATGGGGTCTATATCGGAGGTGGGATTGCGCCAAAACTCATTACGAAGCTCCAAGATGGGACGTTCATGAAAGCTTTTACCAATAAAGGTCGGTATAAACGCTTGATGACTCACATGCCCGTGAAAGTCATCATGAATCAGCAGACGGCTCTGCTCGGTGCCGCATCGGTGGCGGCAGCCCTCTCGCTCGCACCTACGCTATGACGTCGGTTGATCTCGATCACCTCAAGAAAGCGGCTGCCCTAAAAGCTAGTGAATTCGTCCGCAGCGGCATGGTCGTCGGCCTGGGGACAGGGTCCACGGCAAAACATCTTCTGGTGGCGCTTGGCGAACAGGTCAAGGCCGGCATGAAGCTGCGAGGCGTGCCGACGTCGCAAGAGACTGCCGTGCTCGCCAAGCAGGCCGGCATTCCGCTGATCGACGCCGAGAATCGGTGGGAGATCGATGTCGCCATCGATGGAGCGGACCAAGTCGATCCCCATTTCAATCTGATCAAAGGCGGTGGGGGCGCGTTGTTGAAAGAAAAGATTGTGGCTGCGTCTGCAAAGCAGTTCATCGTGATGGTTGACCACACGAAACAGGTGCCGGTGCTCGGAGGGTCGTTCCCGCTTCCTATCGAAGTGATCCCCTTTGGGTGGGGCAGTACCGCCCGGGAAATTGAAGCGCTCACCAAAAGCCGCGTGGTACTCAGAGAACGCAACGGGGCTCCGTTTAGGACCGAGTCCGGGAACCTCATCGTTGACGTGCATATCGATCGCATCAGTCAGCCGGGCGACCTCGAAACAGCACTGAACCTCATCCCCGGCGTTGTGGAGACAGGGCTCTTTGTCGGTCGAACCAACGTCTTGATTGTCGGTACACCTCAAGGCGTTCACACCCTCCATGCCCCCAAGACATGAGCACTCGCTCAGCAGACGAGAGGTCCTACAGGCGTTCGGGCAAAAGGTCCGCTTCCTTCTCACCGCACCAATAGCGTATACACTCGTACCATCCGAATCCGCAGACGCTGCAACAACAACCAGACCACAAGGTGAAGACATGAGCGTTGATGATATTTCAGGCAGCAACGATCCCTATCGGCTCCCGCGGCACGTGATTCCGACCCGGTATGACCTGAGGCTTGAGCCGGATCTCACAACAGGACGCTTCCTGGGCCAAGCGACCATTCTCATCACGGTCAAAACGACGACGCGGACAATTCTCTTGAATGTCGTGGATCTTGTACTTCAGTCCGCAATAGTTGAGGGACCGAACCGAGCACCACTCAAAGCGTCAATCGAATTGGAACACAAGAGCCAACGGGCTAGATTGTCATTTCAGGAGACCATCGATCCAGGCGAATGGACACTCGCCCTGTTGTTCGAAGGAACACTGAACGATCAACTCCGCGGGTTCTATCGGAGCACCTACAAGGATGCGTCGGGGATTACGCAGACCCTTGCGGCCACGCAATTCGAAGCCACCGATGCACGGCGCGCCTTCCCCTGCTGGGATGAGCCGGATTTCAAAGCCATCTTCGCGACGACATTGGTTATCGATCCACGCCTCACCGCGGTGTCAAATACGACGGTCCTCTCTGAATCGATTGAGCACAACAAGAAGGTCGTAAAGTTTGTCGATAGCATCAACATGTCGACCTATCTGGTGGCCTTCATTGTGGGGCAGATCGAAGCGACGAAGCCAGTCTACGTAGGCAAGACACCACTTCGACTCTGGACGATTCCGGGGAAACAGCCACTCACGCCATTCGGGCAGGAGATTGCCGCTGTATCGTTGAAGTTTTTCGAAGATTACTACGGGATCCCGTACCCAGGAGACAAGCTGGATCTTCTCGCGATTCCAGACTTTGCCTCAGGCGCGATGGAGAACCTCGGGGCGATCACGTTCCGTGAGACGGCACTGCTTGTCGATCAACGGACGGGAACACACGCTGAGCTCGAACGAATTGCCGATGTCGTGGCTCATGAAAACGCCCATATGTGGTTCGGCGATTTGGTGACGATGTCCTGGTGGAATGGACTGTGGCTGAACGAAGCCTTCGCGACCTTCATGGAGATGCTCGCCGTCGACGCCTGGAAACCAGAATGGAAACGATGGGAAACATTCAGCGTCGCCCGCGCAGCTGCGTTCTCCGTCGATGGGCTCATGAGCACCAGGCCGATTGAATTCCCGGTCCATGCCCCCAAAGACGCGGATGCGATGTTCGATATCCTGACTTACGAAAAAGGCGCATCGGTCCTCCGCATGTTGGAGCAGCATATCGGTCCGGCCGTGTTCCGCGACGGGGTCCGGCAGTATCTTCACGCCCACGCCTACGGCAATGCCGATACCAAAGATTTGTGGACCGCTCTTGGCACGGTCGCCCGCCAGCCGGTTCCCGAGCTGATGGACGGGTGGATCTTTCAGCCAGGTTTCCCCTTGGTGACGGCGGAAGTATGCGGTCAAGAATTGCAGCTCTCGCAGCAGCGCTTCACCTATCTCATGCAACAGTCGGTGTCGGAACAGCTCTGGCAGATCCCGGTTCAGATTCGCCTGGCCATCGGCGATCGGGTGGAACATCGTCGGCTGTTGCTCACAGAGCGTGAGACGACGATCGGACTCCCAGCGGGGGTTACCTCCGTCTTTGTGAACGAGGGTGGCCATGGATTTTATCGGGTTCGCCATCGTGGTGCGCTTCTGCAGCAACTACTCGATCAGGGCCTTGACCGTCTGGCTGCGATGGACCGATTCAACCTCATCAGCGACGCCTGGGCTACGACTGTGGCGGGACTGATGCCGCTTCCCGACTATCTCCAACTCACCGCACGCTTCAAGGATGAGCGAGACAGAAATGTCTGGACGGTGTTACTTGACTCCTTCACCTTCTTGAACAGGATTACGACACCGGAGAATCGAGTGGCATTGGAAGCACTGGTTCGTGGTCGAGTAGGCCTGGTGGTGAAAGAACTTGGGTGGGATCCGAAGGCGGGTGAATCAGATCTTATCAGACAGCTGCGAGGGGATCTCATCGGTGCACTTGGCAAGCTTGGCAACGACCCCGCAACACAGCAGCAAGCGGCAGAACGGTACCAGCAATACCGAAAAGACCCGTCGACCGCCGACGCGAATGTTGTGCCAGCCCTCGTCGGGATCCTGGCCTATACGGGAGATGAGGCGCGCTATGAGGAATTCTCAGAACGGTATCGCACTGCATCCACCCCACAAGAGGAGCGCCGGTATCTCTTTTCGTTGGCCGCCTTTCGGCCCAAGGAACTACTCACGCGGACGCTGGCCCGAACGATCAACGGCGAAATCCGTACGCAAGATGCCCCGTTTATCGTCGGGGCGCAGATGATGAATGTGGATGGGCGAGAACAGGCCTGGGAGTTTGTGAAGGCGAACTGGAACCAAATGGATCGGCTGTTCCCCAAACAAGGCCTCAGGCGCATGTGTGGGGGCATCGTCGGCCTGGCAACTCCAGAGCTCGAGCAAGACGTACGCACATTCTTCGCTGCCCGCAAGATCGATCTAGGAGGGAAAACCCTGGAGCAATACTTCGAACAACTTCGTATTGCGGTCTCCTTCCGCGAACGAGAAGGAGGTGCACTTCAGCCCCTTGGACTAACTCGCTAGTGGTGTGACGGACCGAGTCCACTGCCACCCATCCCATCGTGTCCGATCAGACGAATCGCATCCCCATCCTGAACAAGCGAATCCTCGCTCGCGATCTTCTTATTGATGGTTACCAGCACTTTCTTCTCCCGCAGGAGTTGCAGCAGATGCCGAAGCTGCACTCCTTGGCGCTGGATCAGTTGGCGAACTGAGATCGAGCGATCGATCTCGCATGCCAGATCACACTCCCCATCCACAGTTTGTAATTGTCCGGTCAGTACGATCGTCACCATGTCCGTCCTTCCTCATCCATACACAGGCTCTTCCTTATCCCCACTAGACGGGGAGTTGACTCGCCCACCATCTCTCCTGATAATAGTGCAGTATGCCTTCTCTCGATGTTCAAAATCCGGGCATGCCCGATCTCCAGTTCGTCTTGTTCGTGTCGGCACTCTGCACGGCAGATCTGGCGACGATCAATATCTCGGAAGAACTTCGGCAAACGATCTTTGATCGCTGCTGGGCCTTCATTCACACCGAACCACCACCGACCACCCCTCAGGAACGCGTGCTGGACCTCCGAGGAGGAACAGAACTTACGCTCGACGCCTGCGCTGCGACGATCCGATCCCTCTTCCACGAGGCAAATATTACGACCTTGGTGTGGGACCATCCGGTGAGCGAGGCTCGCATGACCAGCACACCTGAAGCCACTCCATTGATCGATCGATTGGGACAATTGTATCCCGACCATCCTACGGTCGTCGATCCTCCTCATCATCCACCTCACAAATCCAATCCGACGCCATGAACTAGGGGATGCCGTGCGTGTGACACCGATTGACATTCATGGCGTACTCTTGCTCGAACCGTCCATCATCTCCGATCATCGAGGCTACTTCATGGAAACCTATCATCAGCAGCGCTACGCTGAGGCAGGTATTACGGAGCACTTCGTGCAAGATAACTGCTCACGATCGGTCCAAAACACCATACGTGGCCTGCATTTTCAGGAGCCGCATGGTCAAGGGAAACTCGTCATGGCCCTTGAGGGGACGGTCTACGACGTTGTCGTCGATATTCGAAAGGGATCGCCGACATTCGGAAAATGGTATGGCGTCGAGCTGTCTGGTAAGAACCTTCATCAGCTGTACATTCCCCCGGGATGCGCTCATGGCTTTTGTGTCATGAGCGAGATGGCCACATTTCTCTATAAGTGTACTGCTTATTATTCACCGAGGGATGAGCGAGGTATCGTGTGGAACGATCCGGCCTTGAGAATTCACTGGCCAATCAGTGAGCCTATCCTCTCACCGAAAGACCAAGCCTACCGTACCATCAAAGAAATGGATCCGGAGTTACCGGTCTATACACCTAGTCCCTAGCTAAATCGCCACTCGCCACACCTTCGATCTTCACACGTCGTCATGAGCGTTTGCGACTCCTCCCTTCACGGAATCTGCAGAGCAGTCCTAGTGACAGGGCCGTGACGAGTGTGGTATGAGTGCCACTGTTCGCTTATCCATAGTGGCACGTCCCCATCGTCTAGCCTGGCCTAGGACATTGCCCTTTCAAGGCAGTAACACGGGTTCAAATCCCGTTGGGGACACCAACATTTTCAGTGTGGACTAAGCCGTTGAAAAGCTTACCCACAGCCGCTTCCCCTTCCAACCAGCGAACCTTCTCACGCCATCGCGCCTAACGCCACACCCGAATATGATTCGACAGAAGCTTTCGAAGAAGCTGCTGTGTCGGAGCTGTCGTCCACAGGTCCTCGTGAGGCATGAAGGAAGACCCGCCGCTGGAGATGAACCAGCGGCGTCACGCGAGGGGATCAGCCCCGCGCTCGGGTCTTCCACGTCAGATGCACGACGTGGGGGCCATCGTACGGTGGGGCCAGGAGGGATGTACATATGTTAGAGGATTGGTGGTGGTGAACCTCTCTTGACACGACACTAACAATCCACCCTAAAATTCACTCCTCACAAAAACGGTGGGCATGGAATCTCGGATGGGTGTATGGCTAGGATGTGTGGCGATTGCCGTCGCGATTGGTCAATGGCTGATCGCACCGGATGCCATTAGCTATGGAGTACGCTTTGCTATTATCTTGGCGGCAATTGTGTTCGTTGTTATCGGACTTGGCTCGCCCGTCTTAATTGTCTGGCAATGGCTTCGTGATTCCATCGCAAAAACTTTGAACACTAACAACGTGATGGCTACGACGCAGATAGAGAAGCGGGATGAGACAGAGCTCGATCGCTCTCATAATCGTCGCACGATTCCATTACGAATTGAGTTTTCAGAAGACGGTAGTTACAAGCATGTTGGGCGAACAGAAGGGTACGGTATCAATGAAGGACAATGGCAAAAGTATACAGTGGCCGTTAGAAACACGACGAACAATGAGATTCTGGACGTACAAGTATGGTTGACCGCAATTGAACCAGTCCCTCAGGAAGTCGTTGGGTATATCCCTCTACCATTGCACGTCACTCACGCCCCTCCACATGTCAGCACGATGACACTCACCGCACAAGAAAAACGGTTGGTCGATGTCGTCTCGTTCTTCAATAAGTTCTGGCAACCAGACATACTTTTGGAGCATACGTCTCCAGTGGCCAAACGGGAGTGTTATTGCGGCGATGACGGATATGAGATCGAATTAATGGTGAAAGGCACAGGAGTTCGGCCTTCCAAGAGAAGATTTCAGATTGGGGTAGAAGCGCGTAACCTCTTCATGAGGTCTTTGGATCAGCCGGGAGAAGAAGCCATGTTGGAAGCCTTTGAAACGTAGGAACGAGTCACACTCACTATGAATGGGACTCGCACAGGTGGGTATCATCCCCGCTGATCACAATCATGTGATTCTGTATCGGTCCTTCGCGCAGCAAGAAATGTCGGTACGAACCGGATAACCAGCGACTCATTACAGCGTGGGTCAATATGGTCTTGATAATTTTGTGGCCCCTCTATAAACATCATTAACAAAGCCTCCTGAGATTATTGTGATTACGAAAGAGCAAATCCTCTCGGACATTCGGCGCCTCGGAAAACAACGTGGAGGACACATAAGCCTCGACGCCTTTCTTGCAGCTACTGGCATGAAAGCACATCAGCTACTTGGCAAGTTTTGGGCGAGGTGGAATGACGCCCTCACTGAAGCGGGACTCCGAACCATGGAATTTTCTAACCCAAGAACGGAGGAGGAAATTGTCATTGAAGCCTTTGCGCAGCTCATTGAGACGCTGAAGAAGTGGCCTACCGGAACTGAAATGCTCTTAGAGCGCGGTCGCAATGAATCCTTTCCGAGCATCAAAGTCGTGCGCTGAGTGCGAAATATGCCCGATTTTGTCTCAAGACTCTCCGCGTACTGCGCAGCGAACGACAATCTGTCCATCGCGGCTAAGATCGCAGCTGAGCGAATGGAAGCAGAACAAGTTGAACCTCAGCTTGATGACCACGCTCCTATCAATGGCTACGTTTATATGATGCGGTCTGGGCGTCGGTATAAAATTGGCCGCACCACATCCCCTTCTCGGCGTCATCGTGAAGTGCGGCTTGATCTTCCTGACCCCACCACTCTGATTCACACGATCCCGACTGATGATCCCGCTGGCATTGAGTCCTACTGGCATCTTCGGTTTAGTTCGAAGCGCGTGCGAAATACTGAATTTTTTACACTCGATGCATCCGATGTCGCCGCGTTCAAACGTCGGAAGTATCAGTAGACTCGACAACTGCATCTCCCTCACCGTCTGCTACCACACTGCTATCAGGACAGGACAAACTATTCCCATCTCGCCCCATGCCGGGGGAGTCCTGGTTTGTGGTTTTCTTATGGGGTAGGTTGTCTGAGGTGGGGCTATCCAAATTTTCTAACACGGATGACCAAGGCAGTTCCCTGGCTCTTTCAGACTGCTATTCTCATTTCTCCTGAAAACGGAATAACGAGGTGGATCACCGGCGACATTGCAACGTACATTTACGAGTTTTCTTGCTCGTTAAAATCCACCACTTGGGCCAGTTCGATAAAGACCTCTGTCTCGTTCATTTGATAGACCAGCCTCAGCAGGCGCGGTACAGGAAACCGGTAGGCCTTTTTAATCAGGTATCTCGTGGGATGAGACTCGGGGAGTGGATAGCCAGGAGGGTTCTGTTCGTGAAGTAACCGCCACGTCAAACCGTCGAATACTTTTCTCACTAGCGGATCTCGTTCCTCTTCCTCCTTCAGGTATTCTTTGGTTGCTGGCGCAACGCGAAGCTTTCGAAGCGGCGTCATCGCCCTACGCGATCTGACTCAACGCCTGCCTCGCCCACTTCACATCTGTTTCTGTAACCTCATCGAGCTCAGAGGCAAAAACCGTTTCCAGCGGCAGCTCATCGCCGATCTCGGCCAATTCCCAAATTCGATCATGGGACGCGAGGCTTATGGACGTCGCGGTGTGGTTGAAACAAATTTCGCGAATGACATCGTCGATGAGACTAATCTCATCGGGTGTGAACATCGAAATGTTTGGTTGGGTGAGCGAGACAAACTCGCGCTTTTCATAATTGTGAAAAGGCGTATTTTTGACGGCAATCGCGCCTTCATCCTCTAGCAGCTTTATCACCTGGAGGACATGCTTGGGCACGGGACCGAACTGCTGCTTCACATACGTCTCTCGTGTGAGAGAGACCCCCCGAGTTTCAAGAGAAATCGCGTCCGCGTACCACAAGATCTTATTCAGCTTTGTTGCGCCGAGCAACGTCGTATCAGGACACTTCGAACACACATAGTGCACGAGGGTCTTCAACTTCTTGAGGTCTCGCGTACTGAGCCGCTGACTTCTTCTTAGGCGTGACATAGCGCGTACTCCTTACTGTGGAGTCTATTAGGAACCAAATTCATAATTTTTCAAAACGTTTTCAAAAAGTCTGTGCGCTTGGACAGCCGAGAGGACACATTATAACTATCGCTGAAACGAGATAGCAATCTAGGGAGTTCGCTTGCGACCAGCTCATGCTGCCACCCTCATTTCCCCTGAAAACGGGATGGGGAGGTGCTCAAACCGCGTGGGTAAGGACTCCACTTTCCCGTTCGAGACACCACATTCTTTGTAGGCCAAACACCTGGAAAGCTCATCAGGATCAGACATACCCTAACCATGATCCAGCTACAGGATCTAGCGCAGAAATAAATGACTGAAAGCCTGAGCCGTAAGGACCACTTTCTATTGTTGTGGCATCTTGATACACTCAAACTGTTTCATCGCGTCAGGCCTCGCATGAAACGAGCGTAAGACGGCCTATTACCGATGTTGTTCCTACCGAGACCGTGATTGGAAGTTCAGCCTCATCCCCGTTACGCCGTACCATCCTTGGGTCGCGTCTTCCTTTTGCGAAACCCTCTCGCGTCATGGACAATGTCATCATCACAGGAGGACCCCAAGATGGGTTCAAAGCTTTATGTCGGTGGGTTGCCGTATTCGGCGACCGAGCAGCAATTGACCGAAACGTTCGGGGCGCATGGCACGGTGGCCTCTGCGAAGATCATCTCAGACAAGTTCACGGGACAGTCGCGTGGATTTGGTTTCGTGGAGATGTCCTCGGATGCGGAAGCGCAAGCCGCGATCACGGCGCTGAATGGCACAGAGATGGGTGGCCGCACACTCACGGTCAATGAAGCCAAACCACAGGAACCGCGTTCTGGTGGTGGCGGTGGATACGGTGGCGGTGGCGGTGGTGGTCGTCCCGGTGGAAAGCGCGATCGCTGGTAAACGGCTCGCACTGATCCAGACGCCAAAGGATCTCCGGCCCAGACCGCTGCTCTACAAGCGCATTACGCGGCGCGGGCCGGAAGGTCTCCAGAAAACGGGATGACAAGGTGTGCCCGATGCAACATTGAAAGGTTCACATTCCGATTGGGGACACCAATATCATTCCGAATAGACATCGCTTACCGTCTCGGTTTGCCGTTACAGACCTGCCTGAATTTATCGAACTGAAAATCAAGATATGGCGCTCGGCTAGCGCTGACTGCAGGCGATCTTCCACAGACCTTCATTAATGCTGGCTGGTTCGATAGGGAGCCACTGACTCTGGTCCACAGAGCCCTCTGCCGGTCGACCAGTTCCCATGTGGTGTGAAAACTCAGTGAAGGCAAGCAATCGCACACGTTTGTCTGCACAATGAACTTCTTTACGAGTCACGGTCGAGAAAAACCGATGAGGCCCCGGTCCAAATCGTCCAAACCCAGCATTCCCTTGCATCCACAGATAGTCCGTCAATTGCCTTAACACGACAACACTTCCACCCAGACTTACCAAGCCAGGATCAACATACACCGTATATAGGTTGGGTGTTTGATACGCATCCTCAATTGGCACCCATCTCGTCTCACCAGACGCAAAACTGACTGCATCACAAGTAAACCAGATACCGAACACAACTCCCGTGAGGAGCCTACCCTTCAAACGCATGACTGCATTTCCGGCACAAGAACTTCGACGCAATGGTATCCTTCCATTCAGCCAGCTTCTCAGTATAGGTCTTAGTTTTCAACCTTCCGTATCCAACCCATACCCCCAATAATCCTGCAGACGAGACGATCTCTGTGACCGCCATCTCTGCTTCTGAACCTTGAGGGGACCCGATGGTCAGTAGGAGGCCAACATACACGGGGACCCCAAGCAGAAATCCCTGAAGATAGGCCCAGGGGACCTTTGGCGGGAGATACGACGTTGGAAAACCAGTCAACGCTTTTGCAGACGGCGATTGTTCCAGAATGTCCCGGATGCGTTGCGCCTTATCAGTCTTGCAAGTTGGACAGGTACGTTCAACAGACATAGAATTCCTCCTTTCTAAGTAAGTACTCCCAATAGCGTGCCTAACAACAGAACAAGAGCCAAACTCTATCCCAGCGCAGCCTCCACCGTCCCGAGACTTACATGAACAACTATTTGGAATGCCATGTTTTTACAGATCACTGTCAAACAACGGACACTTTGAGTCGTACCTTAATATTTTAGGCGGGAAGAAATTCCGGTGCAAGGGGACCCTACAGATTAGTAGGTTATACGGAAGTCACAGCCGTAAGGCAGAAAAAACATGGCCCGGAATCCCCTGATGGGAATTCCGGGCCGCATCCTGACACCGCTCCTGCTATCGACTAGTAGACCGACTTCGCACCCGGGCCGACCTGGCTGGGGAACGGATCCAGAATGGTCTTGGG